>Ga0265595_1000037_pt1 | contig 112169 bp, 104 predicted proteins | sample saktaG_15_FD_190148 | JGI IMG/M metagenome (GOLD analysis project Ga0265595, IMG submission 190148) | Saline water microbial communities from Sakinaw Lake, British Columbia, Canada - sak_2013_06_06_50m | ecosystem: Environmental > Aquatic > Non-marine Saline and Alkaline > Saline ... | reverse complement strand
GGGAATGGCTGACGTGCTGTCCGCCTGACCTCGGCGTCTACAAGGACGGCTGGCTCGATGCCGCAGACGAGACTCTGATCCATTACAGGATCGATCTCGTCAACCGCGGAAGCTACAGGATGGCGGTTACCGTGACCGACACTCTGCCCGGTGATCTCGAGTATGTAGATTCAGCGATCGAGCCGTTCGAGTACGGCGACGGGAACGTCGTCTGGACGTTCGCTGATCTCTTGCCCGGCGAGACGCTCTCGATCGCGTACGATGCGAGGGCTGTAAGGGACGGCGCCTATACCAACCAGGTCCACGCCGACGGGGTATCGATCGACGGGCCGGACCACGCAACCGCAAACGCGGCCGCGTTCGTCTTCGTCGGCGAGACCGGCATCGATCCGAAGACCGGCCGCTACGGCATCTGGGAGCCTCCGGCCTGGGGGTTCAATACATCCGAGGAAGGGCTCGCGGTCTGAGGGGGTGAGGCCGGACGGCCTCACCCATACCCCCCCTCAACCACCCGGGACCGAGGGTGGGGATGATAACCTTTTTACCTAACATTCGCCATAATCACAGCAGTCTGGTCGTTTCTGCCTTATAATGGCGGGGACAATCCGTCTGGGAGGGATTGGATCGTGGTGTTGAGACGGGACAGGATGGAGATCGCATCGGATATATTGGACATATGCCAGGGTGGAGCAAACAAGACAAGAATTGTCTATCAAGCCAACCTGAACTTCAAGACTGTCAACACATACCTCGATCTGCTGACGGAGAAAGGGCTTCTGGTGGTGGATCTCTCCGCACCATCCAAGCTCTATAGGACCACGGAGAAGGGCTCCTCCTTGCTAGAGGATATAAAATTGGTTAGGGATGTCCTGAGGGACTGACCTCACCAGGATATCCTTTTTCGATAGTGGTTTCTGATCACTATGGCTATCATATTGATGACGAGCACCAATAATAGCAGCACAAGGGCCGTCCCCCATGCGTTGGACTCCACGTCCCATGCCCCAAGGAAGTAGATCAGCTGGAGCAGGTGATAGCAGAGGTTGTTGACCGGGTGGAATAGGCCGGTGACCGGCGTCGCGGTGAACGTAACCGCAGTCCACATTATGGGAGCGGTCTCGCCAGCAGCCCTCGCCACTCCGATTATCATCCCCGTGAGTATACCGGGCATTGCCGAGGGGAGCACGACCTTCCTTATCGTCTGCCATTTGCTGGCCCCCAGCGCCACGCTTCCCTCTCGAAGCGAGTTTGGAACGCTCTTCAAGGCTTCCTGGCTCGTGAGTATGATCGTGGGGAGGTTCATCAGCCCAAGTATGATCGATCCGGCAAGCAGGGAGATTCCCACTGTGGATACCAGGAAGGCCAGCCCGAATAGGCCATAGACCACCGAGGGAACCCCATTCAGGGACCCAACTGCCACAGATACTACTTTCTTCAGCCTGACGTTTCTGGAGTACTCTATCATGTAGATGGCAGCACCAGTGCCAAGTGGGACCGATAGTATCATCGCTCCGATCACCAGACAGAAGGTCCCTTGGATGCATGTGCTGATCCCGCCGCTCTGGCCCAGGCGATAGTGGGACGCTGTCAGGAACTCCCAGCTTATGGCCCATATGCCGTTGTAGAGGATTGTGAAGAATATCCCCAGGAGAATGAGGATCGTGATCACAGCAGAGAGCCGTATGGCGAAGAAGGCGAGGACCTCGCGGCCCTTGTTGCTGTTATGGTATAGGTGGTTGATTCCGTCCTTTACCGATATCAGGCTTGCGAGGAGCACCAAGAGCGGCAGCGCCGACTGGTAGCCCAGGGATCCGCCGAGTTCCTCGATCGTGAGAACGGTATCGGGGTTGATCGATCCGGTGGCCATCAAACAGGCCAAGGCCAGCATGAAGACGAGATCCACCGCCGTCCATGCGCTCCTCCTCTTTGCCATGGCCGCTGCAAGGGCGATTGAGGCTGCGGAGAGTGGCAGGATCGCCTCCCATGCCATCGAGAGGAGGCTCAGGTCTGGGGAAAGCAGCAAGGCCGCAATCGATGTCGCAAAGAGGACAAGGCCGAGCGCTATTGCAGCCTTGCAAGCGGCATCCTCTATTTTCATCTCAATAACCCCCGAACTTCTTCTGTATCCTCTCCCTTATCAGCTCTGAAGCCACGTTCAAGATGGTGACGATGATGAGGAGGACGAATCCCACGGCGAAGAGGGCGTTGTAGTGAAGGGAGCCCTGTGCCACCTCGCCCATCTCGCCGGCGATCACCGATGTGAATGTGGCACCTCGGTCGAAGATATCGAAGAATGGATGTGGGATCCTGGGGAGGTTCCCCACCACGAGGAGGACGGCCATCGTCTCGCCTATGATATTTCCGACGTTCAATATGATGGCCGCGATTATCCCTGAGGAGGCCGCGGGCACGGTCACATGCCGAAGGGTCTGCCATCTGGTCGCCCCGAGCGCAAGAGAACCCTCCTTGAACTCATTGGGCACGGCTCTGAGGGCATCCTCGCATATGGTTGCCATGGCGGGGATGAACATCACGCCCAGGAGGATGGATCCCGCAAGGATGGATCTTCCCGTCAGCATATCAAATGTATCCTCTAGGTAGGATACGAGGATCAAGACTCCCAGGAAGCCATAGACGATGGATGGCACTCCTGCCAGGAGCTCGATTGCGGGCTTGAGCAGCTCCCGGCCCAAGGGGCTTGCAAGCTCTGCGAGGTAGATCGCCAGAGGAAGGCCTATCATTATATTTATGAATAGGGCTAGCATTGTTACAAGGACGGCACAGACTATCAAGGGCATCATCCCGAAGATATCGCCGGCGGAGTGCCACTTCGTGCCCAGCAAGAGGTTGAGGGGTCCTACCTGCAAGAAGGCGGGGATCGATTCTCGGATGAGAAAATAGAATATGAGTACCATGATGATGATGGAGGCAATGGCAGTCAGGAAGAAGAAGGCTTCTATAGATCTTTCCCCGAACCTGCGGGACAGGCTTCGCCTATACATCTTCTCCATGGTCGCGCGATGGAGATCATCGGTTAAAGCCCTTTTCTATATTATCTATATAGTAAAAAGTGCGCCTTATTTGCTATATAGATCTCTATGGACAAATTGCATCTGATATGCTATTAGCCGTCGATTCGGGAGATCATCTCTCGTGGATCGTACCTTATCCTGATAGTCCGGCTGCGGCCCCGGCTGCCGCCTCCGCTGAAGTCGGTATCTATCAGCCGTATCGCATCCAGCTTGTTCAGTATCTCGTGGAACCTGGTATACCCAGCCCCGGTCATCCGGTTGAACTCGGCATAAAGCTCGCCTGCCTGAGTGGTCTCGCTCTTTGCAGCAAGCCGAAGAACGATGACCTCATCGTCCTTTAGCGACTTCAGGGCGTAGGTCAGATGGACGAATCGAGATCGTTCGAAGGAGCCTTCGACATCCTGGATCGATATGGTCCTCGATGCCCTCCTCTCAGCCGACAGGCCAGCTCTTCGCAGAAGGTCTATCCCCACTCTGAGGTCTCCGGCATTCTCCGTCATCTCCACGACCATATCCAGGATCTCCGAAGAGATGACGCCGGGGTAGAAGCCCAACTGGGACCGGCGGGAGAGAATGTCGCCGATCTCCTCCTTGTTGTAGAGCGGGAAGGTGATCTCCTCCGCCTGGAATACGGATGTCACGCGGGGATCGAAGATGTATTTGAGGCTTGGCTCGCTGAGGATAGCAATCACTCCAACCCGCGCCCCCGGACAGGTCTCATGCGCCCGCAATAGGGAGTAGAGGACGTGATCCACCTCCTTCTCGTGGAAGAGGTAGTTGAAGTCGTCGAGGGCGACCAACATCACAACTCCCCTCTCCGCCGCGTTCTTCATCACCTTCTCGAAGATCCGCTTGAAGGAGATGCCGCTCGATGGAGGGGCGTGTCCGAAGAGCTTCTTATATATCTGATAAAATATGCTGTAGCGCGTATAGTCCATCTGGCAGTTCACGTAGGTGGGAACCACCTTGCCCGAGTGGCGTTCGATCTCCTGAAATAGCTTTATGACCGCCGTCGTCTTTCCCGTGCCAGGAGGCCCAAGGCATAGGGCGTTTACTGGCCTTGCACCCTGCAAGGCCGGGCGTACGCAGAACTTCAGGCCGTTCATCTGCGATTCCCTGTGGGTGAACTGCTCGGGCAGATGGTCGAGCTCGAAGATATCCCTGTCTTTGAAGAGGGTCTCCTCCCAGAGGAGAATGTCGCGGGTCATGATAACTTGTCCTCAGGCTTCCCGAAATCCTGGGACTTGTTCCTTCTTCAGTCTGGCGCTTGGGAAGAGAGGCTAAGGCTCGAGCAGCCTCTCCACTTCCTTCTTGAGGATGGAGCTGATCATGGCCCCATCGGCCTTGCCACGCAGCTCCTTCATCACTATACCCATCAGAGGTCCGAGCGCCCTTTGGCCCCTCTCCCGCACGAGCTCAGCCCTTTCCTGGACGATTCCTCGGATCAGGGACTCTACGCATGAATCGTCCATGCCCACCAGGCCGACTTTCATCGCGGCCTCCGATGCCGACATATCCGGCATCTTCGCCATGGCCGCGAGGATCTGGGATATCCCTTCCTTCGCTACGCGACCGGAGGCCAATAGCGCAAGGCAGTCCATGTAGCGCGCTTCGTCGAGGCTTGATATGTCCACGCCGTCCTTTGCAAGCTCTATCGGAGTCACCTCGAGGGTTCGAACAACTAGCGCTGGAGATAGTTTGAAGCGCTCCAGCGCCTCCTCGAAGAGCTGATAATTGGGGGATGATGCTATCAGCCGGGAGAGCTCCGAGTTTAGGCCATGCTCTCTCTCGAACCGGAGAGCTCTCTCGGTGAAGAGCTCCGGCAGAACGATCCCATCGAGCATCTCGGCCGTAATCTCCACAGGGGGCACATCGGTCTCCGGATACATCCGGGCCGATCCTGGGAGGGGTCGCATATACTCGGAGTTGCCGTCGGGAAGCGCCCGGCGCGTCTCCTCTGGAACGCCGGATAAGGCCTCCTTTGCCCGCTCGATTGCTGCGTGGAGGGCTTTTCCCGCCCTCTCCCTGGGTCCTGTGACCATGATCAGGCAGTCCTCATTCTCAACGTTTAGGGCTCTTGAAAGCGCTTCCACCTCTTCTGCGGTTATGCCGTAGGCGGGAAGCTCATCGGTGTGGAAGATGCCGCCCACCCCGGCCTTCTTGGCCCTGTCCGAGAGCTCCGTTCCAAGCCGACGGCCAGGCTGTATCTCCTGGCCGACCAATCCACAAAACCCGCGAAGCACGGTTGCGAGGACCGCTCCACCGCTGCGAATGGAGCTCTCGATCACCCGAGATGATGTGGCGGACATGAGCGCGGTTACATCATGGACCGTGCCGGGGACGCTCGCCTTGCGGCGCATAAGCTCCTCTCGGATCTTAAGGAGTCTGACTTGCCTCTCTGCCTCTTGCTCTACGATCTTCTCGATCAGATTGAGCTCCTGCACACCCTTGACCTCGACCCTGGCACCGCCTGCTATGGAGACGTTGACGTCCTGTCTGATCGTGCCAAGGCCCCGCTTCACCTTGCCGGTGGAGCGAAGAATCATCCCCAAAAGCTGGGCTACCTCTCTGGCATGCTGTGGCGAGACGATATCAGGGGCTGTTCCAATCTCAACGAGCGGAATCCCTAGCCTGTCGAGGGAGTAGACGACCTCGTCGCCTCGATCCTCGATGATCCTCGCTGCCTCCTCCTCCAGGCTGAGGATGGTAATCCCCACCTGACCACAGGACGTCTCCACATGGCCGTTTGATGCGATGTAGGCCGTCCTCTGAAACCCAGATGTGTTTGAGCCGTCGATCACGGTCTTTCTCATCATCTGGACCTCGTCGACGATCAACATGTTGAGGAGGCGGGCGATCGTCAAAGATATATCGAGGGCCTCCCTGTTGAGCTCGCCGGGCGGCTCCTCATCGGCCTCCACGAGGCATGTGGTATCGTAGGACTTGTAAATGAATCGACGGGATACCAGGCTCTCCTCGAGGGCTGCCCTATCGATCTCGCCAAGCTCGCCCCTTGCCGGACGGAGGTAGCGGAAGAACTCCAAGTCGGACTCCTCCACCTCTCTGATGAGGGTGGGACATCCGCAGAACAGCTTGCTTGCCGAGTTCAATTGCTGGTGGATCTCGATGCCGCTTATGAGGCCTAGCGCTCTATAGTCCAGGCACTCGCCTTTCGGGGATTCGATCGACATCAATCCCCGGATCGTGGCGGCTTCACTCGCTTCACAGCCTCCCTGATGTCCTCTGCCTTTACAGTCTTTCTCTTGGCATGGCTGGCCCACCCAACTGCCTCCTTAGCCACCTCAAGGCCGTAGCTCTCTAGGATCTCTGCCAGTGCATCCCTGGCGTCCTCGCTGACCCGCTTTGCCCCCGCCTCGCGGATGAGCCTGCTGACCGGAGCCACCGGAAGTATAGCCATATCTTCTAATCACCTATTGCCTCTCCGGATCTTGCGGTAAAACGGACTCACAAAATCGGATCAGCTTTGTATTAGCGACCTATTCTGACCTGCCTCCATTCTTACCTCCATATATATATCTTTCGAACAGCATTGCCCGATTTTACTTATTAGAATGACAAATCCGACCTTACATCGATCCGAATGGCCTTCAAAATCATTTAAACTCCTCCATTTCGGCGATATTCGCTTTCTCTGAGGGGCAACGCTCCTCTCCATCCTGCCCATGCGGCACGCAGCCTCTCTTCTAATGGTCGGGTTCTGGCGTTCCATGTGACGGCAAGGGTTATTAGCCATCAGAGGGATGTTTGCTGGATTATGAGCTTGTCAACTCTCTCGGGATCCCGTGGGGGTGGACATCTCAACCTAATTCCAAATGGTGGAGATCATGAAGTTCAGCCAGAAGGCCATCGTGTTTCGCGATCCAGAGGATGTCTACGGCTCCTGCGGATGCGGTATGGATATGGCTATACTGCCGGTGCTGCTGCCCAAGGCATGGTACGTCGAGGAATGCCCATTTGAGGTGGATGATCATCAGTTCTGTCGAGGAGATGACGCGAGAAGGGTATCAGGCTTCTCCTGCAATAACGTCTTCGAGCACGAGATGCTAGGCGAGGCCTATCTCGCCAACTTCTCCTGTTGTCGGGACTGCGCCCAGAGAGCGGTGGAGAAGGGCTATGCCGTCTGGTCCGAGAAGGAGTATCCAACGGGGCTTAAGTAGCCCAGGGTGTATTGGCCTTGAAGCTTATCGTTTATACGACAGAGGCATGCTCGAAGTGCGAGCAGCTGAAGAGGGCATTAGGCGAGCAGAGGATTGACTTCAAGGTCGTCGATATGGCGACCCCCGAGGCGCTGACGGAGCTTCGCATAAACGGAGTCTTCACTCTCTCCGCCCCAGTTCTCCAGCAGGATGATATGTTCCTCACCGTTGAGGATCTATTCGATGGGGATAATATGAGGGATCTGGAGGCGCTGGGCATTCAATAGGGCTTCAGAACTCCATTCCCCTGACCCTCGAGATATCGAATACCGCAGTCTTCGAGATGTGCATCACGGCGAAGGTGCCCGCCTGGATGGGATCGGTCACGACTAGGTCCGCCTGTCTGGGGACCGAACCTGCCATCTTCAGGGCGATGACTGGTATTCCCTCCTCCTGCAACCGGCTCACGGCCTCGGTCACCTTGCCCCCCATGAGGGCTCCGGCAAGCACCAATATCGCGGCCCGGTGGAGGCGACTGACCGCGCTCACTGCATCTGCGAGCGCATCTTCCCCTACAAGCGGAATGGTGTCTATGCTTATCCTCTCCCCCCGCAGGTTATGGCGGTCGGCCTCGTTGACCGCTCCCACTGCCACCTGGGCGACCTGGGCTCCGCCGCCGATTATGATCACCCTTGAGCCGTAGATCTCCTCGAACGGGGGGTGGACGGTCACCTCGAATATGGAAGCCATGGCCAACAGCCCCTCTGCCACGCCCTCCACCTCTCCATCGATCTCCATGTAGACCGAGGCCCTATTGGCGTTCTGTCCGCGCTCGAGCACGAACTGCTGCGTGTAGACGATGTTTCCCCCTCGGCAGGCGACGACCCCTGCTATGTCGCGCAGCATGCCAGGGCGGTCCTCACATATCACATTTATTGCAAAACTCATATCAGCCTCGTCGTATATCGCGTCCATCCTAATCGTAGCGTAGGATTGCCAATGGGGGCCACGTAAACTTTAATATGACGAGTGAGTACTCTCCAGAGATGGAATTTTGTCCCGAATGCAAGAGCATGATGATCCCCAGAGAGGGGATGATGGTCTGCAGAAAGTGCGGCCATAAGATGAAGAGATCCATTGGCGAAGGGTCGCTTGTGAGCCGAACGGAGCAGCTGGATCGCGTCATTCCCGTCCTTGAGGAGGAGTCGATGGGCCTGCCTACCACGAGGATGAGGTGTCCAGAATGCGACAACGATACTGCCTACTGGTGGCTTCGCCAGCTCAGGTCTGCCGACGAGAGCGAGGTACGCTTCTTCAGGTGCACAAAGTGCGGCAATACCTGGAGAGAGTATGACTAAGGATAAACTATATTTAATATAGAATTCCTTTCACAAGGGAGGCGCGAGGATGTTTAAGGCTGTAATTAACGCGGAAACGCTGCGCGATGCGATAGAGGCAGTCTCGTCTCTGGTGGATGAGGTCAAGTTCTCCATAACCGAGAACGGCATTGAGCTCAAGGCAGTCGACCCGGCAAACGTTGCCATGGTCTCTTTGAAGCTGGATGCAGCCGCATTTGAGTTATTCAAATCCACCCCCGGGGAGATTGGAGTAGATCTGGTCCGCTTGAGCGACCTCCTGAGCATGGCCGACAGGGGAGAGAAGGTGTTGTTGGAGCTGGACGAGGAACAGCATAAGCTCAAGATCGGCGTGGGTTCCCTTTCGTATACCCTCAGCCTGATCGATCCTAGTGCCATCAGGAAGGAGCCGCGCATACCGGAGCTGGACCTTCCAGCTCATGTGACTCTGAGCGGGAGCGAGCTGAGGAGGGCTGTCAAGGCATCGGAGAAGGTGAGCGATCACGTTATACTTGGGGTGCAAGACGATCAATTCTTCATGGAGGCCAAGGGGGATATAGACTCGCTCAAGCTGAGGATCCCCAGCAACGAGCTCCTAGGCCTCAAGCCAGGGGAGGCAAGATCCCTCTTCTCGCTTGACTACCTGTCGGATATGAGCAAATCCATAGGCAAGGCCCCTCAGGTGACTTTGGAAATGGGCGTCGACTATCCACTGCGAATTGGCTTCCATATCGGACCGGTGGAGGTGAACTATCTCCTGGCTCCCCGCATCGAGCAGGAATGAATGCTGCGGATTATCCATTCACGCGGGAGGCGGCGGAAGAGGTAAGGAAGGCCGGCTATACGATCGAGGATCTTCTTGAGAGGCGGGCCTTTCTTCCCGTGCGTCGGCGCGCGGCCATGCGCCTCCTCGGCGCCTTGGCGGAGGGTATACTCCCAGAGTACAACAACTCACAGGTGGAACTCTTCTCCTACCCATTCGCTCGGGTGATGGTCTCCTGCCTGGGCGACGACCTCCTCATACGGCGCTACGCCCTTGCCGAGGCCAAATTAGCAGGGAGGAGGATGGCCAAGGAAGGGGACCTTCTCGACCTTGCCCGCGACCTTGGCCTCTCGCCATCGCGAACTGGGGATCTCATTCGATTGCACTTCTCACAGTACCTTCCAGCCGCAAGCCGCATGCATAGCTCCAAGTGGAAGCTGGTCAATCGCTCTCTGAAGGGTGGATTCCTATCGGTCACCTCGGGGGAGCTCTTGCGTCTCATGGAGGAGCTCGCGAGGGATAGGGTCCAGAAGGGTCTGCCGCTTCCCGTGAGCCCCGAGATCTGCGCCGGAATCGAGGAGCTTCTTGTCCCCATTCGCCTTGAGCTGCAGGCGGCCCTCTCCAGAGATCGGGCAGACCTTGGAGCGGTCCAGGAGGGCGCTTTTCCCCCATGCATCAGGGCCATGCTGGACCAGGTCGCAGCAGGCGTCAACCTCGCCCATACGGCCCGTTTCGCCCTGACGAGCTTCCTGCTCCAGATCGGCATGAGCGTGGAGGGGGTGATGGCGGTCTTCAATACGAGCCCCGACTTCGATTGCGAGCGCACCCGCTATCAGGTGGAGCATATCGCGGGATCGAGCGGCACGCGATATAAGCCGCCCTCATGCGCCACCATGGCGACCTATGGGAACTGTCCAGGCGAGGACGATCTCTGCCGTCGCGTAACCCACCCGCTCAGCTATTATCGAAAGAAGGGGAGGTCGAGGATCATTCCGAGTCCCTCTCCATCCCAGGGGGAAGGAGGGCCTCCTCCAAGGCCTCCTTGAAGCTCGCAACTCCCCTTGAATCCGCTCGAGTTGGGCATACTGCAAAGCTTATACGGTCCCTCATCAGGGCCCGGAAGGCAAGCCCCCTCTCAACAGCTGCGGCCCTTGCCGCAAACCCGGCCTCGACCCTTCCGGAGGCAACTGCTGCGCAGACGGCGGAGTGGGATCTGGCGCGTCCAACGAGCATGGCGCCGCTCTTCCCCAAAGCATTTCCCAGGAGCTCTGCCATGCCAGACTCCCTCGCCCATCCAGCAACCCTGACTCCTTCGAGGTTCGAGGGATCTAGCAGGCTCTCGTCCTTCGATATCATCCCGATCTCCCTGGAGTAGCCGGGGATCGTGAATGGACCGGCCTTTTGATCGCCCATGATGCAGGCGATGTCGGCAACGCCGTCCTTTAGGGCCATGATCCCAAGCCTCGTCCCATTCGAGATCATCCTTGCAGGGTACGGCAGGTGGCGAAGCACGGCATCCAGGCCTGGGCAGCTCTCCCCTGCGACTACGAGGTGGGGCTCCCTGTACTCGCCTAGGGCGTGTACCACAACGAGGTCGCCTCGATCCATGTACTCGATCTCCGGGGCAAGCTCTATTGCGCCGTCAGCGCTCGCAAGGGTGGTGATCGAGCCGCTTCCCTTGTCAACGGGGTAGACGAGCCCCCTTGAGAGGCAAACGGCAAGCATCTGGTGGCGTCCTTCGGATCGGACGGGGCGCGCAAGCCTGCCCTCGATGCGACGCCCCTCCTCCAAGAGGCCAAGCCTCAGACGAATGGCAGGCTCCACCACCTGGGAAAAGACGGTAAGCGCGCTTGTGGGATAGCCTGGCAGGCCGAAGACGGGCTTTTCGAAGAGCGCGCCTAGGATGGTGGGCTTTCCCGGCTTCAGGTTGATTCCGTGGAAGATGATCTCTCCGAGCGACTCGATGACGGCGTAAAGCATATCCCCAACGCCTGCAGACGTCGAGCCGCTCACAATTGAAAGATCGCACTCGCGCGCCATCTTCACCAGGCGTTCTCCCATCTCCTCTTTTCTATCCGGAAGGATTCCATAGATCGTCGCCGCTGCCCCGCACTCCCTGACAGCAGCAGCCAGGCTGTGGGTGTTGATGTCGTAGACCTGGCCAGGGCCCAGGGCTTCGCCCGGGGGGACAAGCTCGTCGCCGGAAGAGGCGATTCCAACTTGTAGCGCTCTTACAGGGACCTCCTCTATGCCGATGGCAGCGAGGACGCCGATCTCGCGAGGGGTAAGCCTGGTCCCTGCAAGGAGCACGGCCTCGCCATATCCTATGTCAGACCCGGCCCGATGCACGTTCTCGCCCATGGCAACCGGCCTCGTCAATCGGATGAAGCTCTCATCTCGCTCGGCATACTCGACCATCAAGACGGCGTTTGCCCCTGCAGGCATCATCGATCCGGTGGAAACAATGACTGCCGTCCCATCCTCGACCGATGCCTCCGCGATGCGGCCCATCGCCACCTGTCCTGCGAGCCGGAGCTCTATCGTCCTGTCCTCCCTTGCTCCCATCGTATCCTGCCATCGGACTGCATATCCGTCCATGGCGGCCCGGTCGAAACCTGGAACGTCGACAGAGGAGTCAACGCTTCTTGCGAGGACCCGCCCCAAGGCCCCGTCGAGCGGCAGCATCTCCTCTCGGGCCTGGGGGGTGGCGGACAAGGCCATGGATCTTGCCTCGTCGAGGCTGATCAGGCGATGAAACTCCTTTGGCATGCCCATTCCCTCAGTTGCTTGCCCTATAAACGTTGAGGAACGGCCGATGGGGATGACTTCATTTTATATATAACATCATTTCATGTATACAAAATATTTATCAGTCACATATAACATATTATACATATATAACATTATGTTATGTATACCAAACATTGATATACTTTATGTTAGAACCATGTAACAAACACATCGGAGGCGGACATCGCGCCAGGAAGATGGGACTATCATGAATAAAAAATATAAGATCCCGATTGCGATCGGGGCCCTTCTGGCCTTTGCTGGACTCGTGCTCCTCCTTTGGGACTCGACCGTTCTTCTGAGCATGGGCGTTGCATTGATCGCCGCCGCCTGGATGCGGGGGTGGAGGAGCGGAGAAGGGCTCGATCGCGACGAGCGAACGGACAAGTTGGCTGCATATGGGATCGCCTACTCCTGGCTCATCACATTCTCGCTCTCGATCGTCCTCTTGCTCCTGGATCTCCTGAGGCTCTTCTCTCTCTCGTCCCAAGGAATACTGGAGCTGATCGTGCTCGTGATGGCCGGAAGCGCCGCGATCTTAAAGTGGCATCTCCTGCGGCAGGGAGATCTGGTTTGATGGCTATCATGAAGACTCGTATCAAGGAGCTGCGTGCCAGGCAGAATCTGACCCAGGCGGAGCTTGCAGCTATCGTCGGGGTTAGAAGGGAGACGATCCTCTTCCTCGAAAAGGGACGGTACAATCCCTCGCTCAAGCTGGCCTTCAAGGTGGCTTCTGCCCTTGGATCAACCATCGATGAGGTCTTCCAGATGGGGGAAGAGGACCGTCTCTAGGCCCTCAACCCTAAATCCTGGATGCCCTGCTCTCCAGGTTCCAGGGTGGGACGGGATAGGCATCCCTTTGCCCCCTCAATCCCGGATCCTTGAGGCCCTGTCCCTCAGGAAGTGATCGGCGAGGACGAGGGCAACCATTGCCTCTGCGACAGGAATGATCCTTGGCGGAATCGCCGGGTCGTGCCGCCCCTTGATCTCTATCTCCACGGCCTCTCCGCTTCTGAGATCGACCGTTCGCTGAGGACGCGCGATCGAGGGGGTGGGCTTGACCGCGATCCTCGCGAGAATGGGCGCGCCCGTCGATATGCCGCCGAGGATGCCGCCTGCGCGGTTGCTCCCATAGGCGGGCCCTTTCGCGCCGGGGAGGATTGAGTCGTTCATCTCGCTTCCTCGCAGGCGGGCGCTTGCAACTCCCGCCCCGATCTCAACTGCCTTGACCGCCCCTATGGACATCAGGGCAGATGCAAGGTCGGCGTCGAGCTTGGAGAAGACCGGCTCGCCAAGCCCTGGGGGAACGCCGGCTGCAATTATCTGGACGATCCCTCCTACGCTCTCCCCCACCCCCCTGGCCTTCTCTATGGCTTCGAGCATCTCCTCTGCCTTATCTGGAGAGCGAATGGGATTTGCCTCGACCAATTCACGCAGGCGGGATATCTCATCTTTAGCGATCTCTCCTCGATCGAGCCAATCGGGAACCTCGGCCTCGATTCCCGCAAGCTCTGCAACGTAGCCGAGTATATCGACTCCCCAATGGGCGAGCATCTTCTTTGCGACTGCGCCTGCGGCAACGCGGCCGACCGTCTCCCTGGCAGAAGCCCTGCCTCCGCCGCGATGATCCCTGATCCCATACTTCTGCTGGTAGGCGAGATCCGCATGGCCCGGGCGGGGCCGGTCTCGGAGGGCTTCGTAGGACTTGCTCTGGGCGTCCTTGTTCCAGACGAGCATCGATATAGGGCACCCAGTCGTCCTGTTATCGAAGATTCCGGATAGGATCTCAACGCGGTCGGCTTCGTCCCTCGCGGTCGAGGCCTTGCTCTGGCCGGGCCGGCGTCGATCGAGCTCCTTTTGCACGTCCTCGGAAGAGAGGCTGAGGTCCGCAGGGCAGCCATCAATCACAACGCCCACACCTCGGCCGTGCGACTCTCCCCAGGTTGTTACTCGAAACGCCGATCCTATGCTGTTTCCAGGCATCTGCCTAATCCCTCCGCTTTGCTATCTCAATGCCGATCTCTGAAGAGGCCGACCTTATGATCCTCTCGGCTGCATCCAACTCCTCCTCGCTTCCGCTTGCAAGGAGCCATACTGAGCCTTCTGCCCCGTTGATGCCGCCTGCGGCAAAGAGCTCCGCGCAAGCTCCTGTCAAGAGGAATATCGCCTCGATCTCGGTGAAGACCTCTCCTGGGACTGGCAAAAGGCGCTTTCCCCGGTAGCCGGGGGCGTTTATCCTATTCGCGATCTCGTAAAGATCGCATGAGACGCGCTTTTCGAGACCGACTGGCAGCATCAGCCGCACGCGGCGTCCGAGGACTGCCTGAAGCGATCTGCCAATCGTTCCCGCTTTTGGGTCGCCGATCAATATCGCCGCCTGGCGGCGCAGAAGGTCGAGGGCGTTTGCCCCCTTCAGTATTATGTCGCCTTCTTTCATCTCGTCGACGACATCGAAGATCGTCTTCCCCCTCCTCCAGACGCCGTCTGTGATGATCACATCGCCGGGAAATCCGTCCTCGTCTCGCAGACGTCCGCTCTCGGTCGTCTCAATCGATGGCGGAAGGGTGACTCCGCGAAAGAATCCCCTTCGAGAGAAGCTGTCGCCTTGCCCGACCAGGGCAAGGACCTCCTCTGCCACATAGCCGTTCGTCGTGCCCGCGATGATCGCAATCGTCCCCGACTCGAGGGCCGATTCAATGGCCGGATGCGTGGCAAGCGCTTTGCCGATCAATCGCTTGCCTGCGGCTGGGGTTATCACGAACTGTCTCATGAGGCAAATACTCTCCTTCGAGGAGAAAAGGCCTTGGCCCGGCGGACAACCATCTCACCCCTTTCATGCGCAGGTGTAATATATGATAAATATGTTAATACAGTAAATCACATATGCATCAGAGGTTGTCTCTATGAGGTTGATGAACCTGATCTTGATCTTGATCTTTATGGCCTTCGGCACAGCCTCGGCAGGCCTGGACGAGTTCTGGGGGCACTGGACGAACGCCAACTCAAGCTCCGACGGCCTCGCTGCCCTGGTTATCGGATCGAGGGGGGGCGATGTGACAGTGCAGGCTTGGGGCGTCTGCGAGCCGGAGGACTGCCAGTGGGGGGAGGCCTATGCCGACGTCTACGGCCCCAACTCGTCCTCGGACCTGTCCGATGGGGCAATTGCCTTGATGACCACCCTTATTGGAAGCCCAACGGACAAGACGCTGATCATCCGCCCATCCGGGGAGGAGATCCTGGTTGACGTCTTCTATCGCTTCATTTATGGGGAGGGTCAGAACAACTTCGCCGCCCAGTACAGGATGGTGCAGGGAAACACACCCAATATGATAACCGGTTCCCCTGGGAACTCATCCCTCTCATGATCCGGGCACTTGGAGGACTCTACAGCATGGCCTAGGTACCGAAAAGTACAAAAGGGGAGAGATCGTGGCCGACGTAGCGCCTCGGTAGCTAAGCCCGGCCATAGCGCGTCCTTGGTAAGGACGAGGCCGCGGGTTCGAATCCCGCCCGAGGCTTGATCCTACTTCGGTTGGATCATTGTAGCCAATTTCTCGCAGGGTCCGGCGTTGCTCTGCCTTTGTGCCGAAATGGTCCCCTTGAATGATTGCAGGAAGCATTGAATCGTCTATGATCTCTCGCTATCGTGGTCTACAGGGAGTCCCAGGCCTCACCGGTCGGAAGGACATATATATTTTCTTTGAGCTATGCCTATCGAGATGATTCACATGATACGGATTGAAAGAGCGGTTTTGGTCCTTCTTCTCCTGCTATCAACCGTCTTGGCAGACGATCTCCACGAGCTGGTGGCAGCGCTTCCTCTGCAGATGGACGCCCCGATCAACTGGAGCGATATCCAGACCGCCCAGGTGGGGGATGTCAGCATCGCCTACAAGTCTTTCGGCCAGGGCCCCCCGATCATATTGATCACTGGGTATCGGGTCACTATGGATACTTGGGATCCCATTCTGCTGTACAAGCTCTCAGAGCAATATCGAGTCATAGTCATGGACAACAGGGGCATGGGATTTAGCTGCAATCCAGGCGGAAACTTGACCATAGAGATGATGGCCGAAGACGTTGCAGGCCTGATGGACGTCTTGGGCATCTCCAGCGCCCACATCCTCGGCTGGTCTATGGGCGGATTCGTCGCCCAGGAGCTTGCCTTGAGCCATCCTGAAAAGGTGGACAAGCTCATCCTCTACGGCACGGGCTGCAGCGGAGGAAGCGATATCCCACCCGATGTATGGCCAGTATTGACGGATACCAACAGCTCCAGCGAGGGGCGCAGCTCGTTTCTGATCCCCCTTCTCCTTCCCCTCAACTGGACGGATACTCATCCCGATATCTTCTCAAGGCTGCCTATTCCGATTACGACGCCAACTGAGGACATGATGGAAGCGCAAGCTTTTGCCATGGAGAGTTGGGGCGGAAGCTGCGAGCGCCTCGATCATCTGATGGATCCAACCCTCGTGATCACAGGAATGGAGGATGGGATCATACCGCCGGAGCACTCCCTCGAACTGGTGGAGGAGATCCCCGACTCCTGGCTGGTTCGCATTCCCTTTGGGGGACATTATCTCATGTACCAGTTCCCTGAGAAGATGGCAGGAGTCGTGGAGGTCTTCCTGGAGGGCTGAGATGTGCTAGTGCGAGGAGATGCCTCCTCGCTTTCTTTCGCATGAAAAAAAGCCTCTTGAGATATCGTTTTTCATCCTTTGTGCATGAGCCCGCCGGGATTATAAACGTGTTCGAGCAAAAAGCCTTAACTCTGAGGGGATAGATCTCCTGCCGTGCCTCCCCTGGTAAGCCTGATAATCCCTACCCTCGATGAGCAAGATACCATCGGGGAATGCATACGTCGGGCAAGGGCCGTATTCCAGGTTATGGATGTCGAGGCCGAGATCTTGGTCTCCGATTCCTCCTCGGACCAGACGACGGAGATCTCCCAGAGGTTGGGGGCAAGGGTGCTTCGGCCTGACCGGATGGGTTACGGAAGCGCCTACCTCTACGCATTCGCGAGGGCGAAGGGAAAGTACATAGTCATAATGGATGGGGATCTCACATACGATCCATCGGAGATCCCCAAGTTCATTCGACTGCTGGAGGATGGTGCAGACATGGTGATAGGCTCCCGTCTCAAGGGCGATATCAAGCCCGGCGCCATGTCTCCCCTCCATCGCTACCTGGGAAATCCCCTTCTCACCTGGCTTCTCAACCTGCTCTTCGCAACAGGGATATCCGATGCCCATTGTGGGATGAGGGCTATCTCCCGCGATGGCCTGGATCGATTGAACCTGCGCACAGGGGGGATGGAGTTCGCTTCAGAGATGATCATTGAAGCCTCCAGGAAAGGTTTGAGGATCGAGGAGGTTCCAATAAGCTACTATCCTCGCAAAGGCTTCTCCAAGCTGATATCCCTCTCCGATGGCTGGAGGCATCTTCGCTTCATGATGCTTTATAGGCCGACGCCATTTCTTCTCGTTCCCGGGTCCGTTGCCCTGGTCTTCGGCCTCGCCCTGACCATATTTGTGTTGATTCAGGAACCTTCTCAGGAGCCCAGAACTCATTCACTGATCTTGGGGAGCATGCTGCTCATAATGGGGTATCAGACACTGCTTTCGGGGGCGTACATCGGAGCTTTCGGCAAAACCTATGGGGTCGAGAGCCCGGGCTGGCTCGCAAAGAGGCTGACCAGCTACCATTCCCTTGAAAGAGAGCTGATTGTGGGGACGGCTTTTCTGGCAGGGGGGGTGGTCATGGGGCTGAATGTAATCATCAGCTGGATGGAGGCGGGGTACGGATCTCTCCAAGAGGTGCAGAAGTCGGTGATGGCGATGGTGCTCACCATTATGGGAATTCAGACGGTATTTTCGGCGATATTTATAAGTTTGCTGTTGCTGAACTCCGAGAATGGAGATCGGAAATGAGGTCCATTGAGGTGGGCCTCTGAAATTACCATGAAAATCGCATACGTCCACGACGTGATTTACCCCTTCGTGAAAGGCGGCGCTGAAAAGAGGGTCTGGGAGATCTCTCGAAGGCTGGCAGATAGGGGTCACGAGGTCCATATATTTGGGATGAAGTACTGGGAGGGAGAGGCAGTTCTCCAAAGAGGGGGCGTTAATCTTCACGGCGTATGCGAGCCGATGGACCTTTACGTCGACGGGAAAAGGTCGATTAATGCTGCGATCCGCTTTTCAATAAAGCTGCTCACATCGTTCAAAGGGGACTACGATGTCATCGACGCTCAGCAGTTCCCCTACATCCCCTGTTTCTCTGCCAAGGTTCATTCAGAGCTTAGGCGGACGCCTTTTGTCATAACGTGGCACGAGGTATGGGGCGATTACTGGCGCGAATACCTGGGCATAAGGGGCCTTTTTGGGATGTGGGCAGAAAGAGGAGCCGCCAAGCTTCCCGACAAGATCGTTCCCGTCTCCGAGCGGGTTAGAGACGATCTTCTCGCGATGGGGGTGGGGGCCGATAAGATGGTGGTCGTTCCCAACGGTGTAGATCTTCAGAGGATCGATTCCGTCGAGGCGGGGGAGGTGGTCTACGACGTCATCTACGTCGGCAGGTTCTCTGAGCACAAGAGGGTCGATCTCCTTATCGAGGCCATAAGCTTGGTCCGGGAAGAGATCCCCGAGATTATGTGCGGGATTATAGGGGACGGCCCCGAGATGGCCGAACTGAACCAACTTGCCGAGGAGCTGAATCTCGGAGAGAACGTCGACTTTCTTGGCTTTCTGGACGCGGAAGAGGAGGTCATATCCGGGATGAAGTCCTCCAAGGTCTTCGTCCTTCCCTCGACGAGAGAGGGATTTGGGATCTCCCTGTTAGAGGCCAACGCCTGCGGCCTTCCCGCCATCGTCGTCAACGCCGAGAAGAGCGCCGCGGCAAGCCTGATAAATGAGGGCGTAAACGGCGTCCTATGCGATCTGTCGGCCCGGTCCATCGCCTCGAAGATAGAATATTTTTTAAAAAATGATTCCTATAAAAAACTGTCCCGTTCTTCAAAGGAACATGCGAAAGGGTATGATTGGGGCGAGATCGCGAGCGAAGTGGAAGGGGTATACGAGAAGCTTCAATGAGCTCAATCTGCAGAGGATCTGAGCATCAAATGGGCAGCAACGGATGGTGAGATGAAGATACTGCAAACGCCGGCTCGCTTTTATCCCTATACCGGGGGGGTGGAAAACTACGTCCGCGACCTGAGCAGAGAGCTGGTCGAGCTCGGCCACGAGGTCACCGTCCTCTGCGCAAACGAGCCAATGTCTGAAAAAGAGGGATTCCTGGACGGTATCAGGGTCAAGCGCATTCCCTACATTGGCAAGATAGCAAACACGAACATCACGCCCAGGCTCCCCATTGAGATCTTGAGGGAGGAGTTCGACGTAATCCACACCCATCTGCCCACTCCCTGGAGCGCCGACTGGAGCGCCGTGGCAGCGGCCGTAAAGGGGAGGCCGCTTGTGCTGACCCACCACAGTGACATCGTCGGTCGAGGTCGAATGGATTATATTGCAAAAATATATAATAATATTAACCAAAAACTAGTGCTAAAACGGGCATCCAAAATAATCGTCACCAACCCGAATGTGGTAGAATCGTCTCAATATTTAAAATTATATGCATATAAATTAGAGATGATCCCAATCGGCGTGGACGCCGAGAGGTTCAAACCCCTCGAACCTCAAAAAAAGGGCGGTTCAGAGGAACCTACGATTCTTTTTATAAGTGTGCTCGACAAATTTCACGAATTCAAAGGTCTGGATCGCCTGCTCATGTCGATGGGGGTGATCCTCGAAGCGGTGCCGAAGGCGAGGCTGATCGTCGGAGGTGACGGGGAGCTCCTGGATCATTATAAGAATATGGCCTCTTCCCTCGGTTTGGAAGAACGGGTCAGATTTCTCGGATACATCCCCGAGGATGAGATCGTAAAACTCTACAACGGATGCGATCTGTTTGTATTGCCGTCGGTCTCTGCCAGGCAGGAGACCTTTGGAATCGTATTGTTGGAGGCGATGGCGTGCGCCAGGCCGGTGGTGGGAACCGAGATCGTCGGCGTTGCAGAGGATGTAAGGCGGCACGGTGCAGGCTTGATCGTTCAGAGGAAAGACGAGGGGGCTCTGGCAGATGCTGTAATAAAATTGTTGAAGGATGAGGATCTCAGGCTCGAAATGGGCACTGCTGCAAGGGAGCTTGCGAAGAGGGATTACAGCTGGAGCCAGGTGGCGTTGAGGATGGAAGCCCTTTACGAGGATCTGGTCAAGGGAAAATGACTCCGCCCATTCTTTTGGGCCTGGCGAGAATGTGGAGGAAGATGGATGCGGCTTAAGTTGGGGCATTCTCGTGAATGTGAGTTCGACCCCCCATAAGGTGTGGTGATCCTTTCATAGGGGTTATTCGGCCAAAGAGTTTGAACATAAGTTGAATCGTCCGTCTCAAAGTGCAACGGCCTAAGTTGACAATGTCATAATAGGGGTCAAATAGATAGCATGAGGCAATGATCGTTTGAATATAAATATGGATTATACATCAATATCATCTCCATTAAATCGATAGTAGTATCCGACATTGCAGGATTAACATCGACTCAAATTCGGATAAGAGAAGCAAGGCGGAACATTTATGAAGATCGGCGATGGACAAAACCGAAGAGGTCGGAACACATCATGTCAGAGCCAATACCCCGATTGCTGCGCCTCATTTGAAAGGTGACTTACATGCCCTTCGAGTTTAAAAGGCTGGAAATTCCCGAGGTTATCTTGATAAAGCCCAAGGTCTATAAGGACGATAGAGGATTTTTTCTGGAGACGCATAAAAAAGAGGATATGGAGAAGAACGGAATTAAGGGGGAGTTCGTTCAGGACAACCATTCCGGGTCTGAACGTGGCGTTCTTAGAGGGCTGCATTTTCAAAAAGAGCCCTATGCCCAGGCCAAGATAATCCGATGTACACGAGGCATAATTTACGATGTGTCGGTAGATTTGAGACAGAACTCGCCGACTTTTTCCAGGTACTTGGGATTAGTCCTCTCAGAACATAACAAACATCAGCTTTACGTTCCTAAAGGGTGCGCTCATGGATTTCTGGTCTTAAGCGACGTTGCCGAAGTAGAGTATAAGGTCGACAACGTCTACGCTCCAGAATACGAAGGGGGGTTGATCTGGAGCGATCCTGATGTGGGCGTATCATGGCCCCTCAACGATCCGATCCTTTCGAAAAGAGATTGCCTCTGGCCTACCTTGAAGAACCTGGCTCGGGAAGGTAATTTGTTCTAACTAAAATATAATATCATGAGGTCTTGCGATGAAGGCGTTGATATTGTCCGGAGGACACGGGACGAGGCTGAGGCCCATAACTCACTCTCAACAGAAGCAGCTGATACCGATTGCCAATAAACCGGTCCTTTTCTATGCGATAGAGGATGTGATCGAGGCCGGTGCCGATGATATAGGCATAATCGTCGGCCCAAATAAAGATCAAATCGTTGAAACGGTGGGATCCCGAGAATGGGACGCGAGGATCGAGTTCATATTTCAGGGTGACCCGGCGGGCTTGGCTCATACGATCCTGGTTGCCGAGGATTTTCTTGGCGACGAAGAGTTCATAATGTACCTCGGAGACAACGTCATAAAGGGCGGCATAACCCGTCATTCGGATGCCTTCAGGGATTTAAGCCCTGACTCTCTCGTGCTTTTAACTGAGGTCGAGGATCCCCAGAGGTTCGGCGTCGCCGATCTGGACGAAATGGGCAGGGTGAAGAGGCTGGTGGAGAAGCCAAAAGTACCCACTTCCAACTATGCCCTGGTTGGAATATACTTTTTCAAGCCCTTGATAATCGAAGCCTGCAAGAATATTAAGCCTTCGTGGCGCGGGGAGCTGGAGATTACGGACGCTATACAGTGGTTGATAGATAACGGCCACCGCGTCGAGGCGTCAATCGTCGATGGATGGTGGAAAGACACGGGAAAAGCTGAGGATATTCTTCTGGCGAACCGGCTGATCCTAGATGAGATAACGTCCAAGAATGAGGGGCTTGTCAGAGGGTCCAAGGTATTTGGGAGGGCGATCATAGGGAAGGGGTGTATCATCGAGAACTCAACGATAAAGGGGCCGTGTATCTTGGGCGATGACTGTCGGATCACACGGTCGTATATAGGCCCGTATACATCCATCAATAAGAACTGCGAAATCGTAGGAACCGAGATCGAGGACAGCGTGATAATGGAAGAATGTTCCATATCGAACGCGGGGAGGATTATGGAGAGTCTCGTAGGCAAGAACGTCAACATCAGGGAGAACGGGGGAAGGCCTATGGGACACAGGCTCATAGTCGGAGACAACTCGGACATTGTGTTGTGATTCTTATGAAGGTGCTGGTTACAGGCGGATTGGGGTTTATAGGGAGCAACTTCGTTCGATACTATCTGGATGAGAATCGGGATTCTCAAATCATTAACTTAGATGCCCTTAAATACGGATCCAATCCGGAAAACTTGAAGAGCGTACAAGGCGATGAAAGGTACTCTTTCGTTCGAGGAGACATCACCGACTACAATCTGGTGTCAAGGCTCGTCCGGGATGTGGATATCGTGGTGAACTTCGCAGCGGAGACCCATGTCGACAGGAGCATATCCGATCCCTCCTCTTTTATCGAGAGCAACGTGGTGGGCGTGTTCACAATGCTGGAGGCCTTGAGAAAGAGCAATCCTATGGCCAGGCTGGTCCAGATATCAACGGATGAGGTTTACGGAGATACGTTAAAGGGCTCATTCACAGAGAGCGATCCCCTCAGGCCATCTTCCCCGTATTCCGCTAGCAAAGCCGCTTCAGATGTCTTCGTCCTGGCCTATGCCAGAACTTACGCTCTGCATGCCATGATTACCAGGTGCACCAATAACTATGGTTCATCTCAGTTTCCGGAAAAGCTCATACCAAAGGCCATAATAAGAACTTTGATACAGCTGAAGATCCCAGTCTACGGAACGGGGAAGAACGTCAGGGATTGGATTTGCGTCCGAGACCACTGCAAAGCGATCGAGATGGTGATGGACTCAGGAAGGGCAGGCGAGATATACAATGTATCCTCTGGCGAGGAGAATACGAATTTAGAGGTTGTGGGAAAGATCCTCGGTTGCATGGGCAAAGATGAGACTTCGATTGAGTTCGTAGAGGACCGGCCTGGTCACGATCTGAGGTACAGCCTCGATTCCTCTAAGATCAGGGACGATTTGGGATGGCGTCCCGAGCACGGCTTCAAAGAGGGGATAGAGGAGACGGTCAGATGGTATCTTGAAAACGAAGAGTGGTGGAGGCCCATAGCCGATGGTCGAGTTCTTCATCCAACCCCCTGGAAATTGGAGTGGTGAAGGATGAGGATCTTCGTTACGGGCGGAAGCGGCCTGTTGGGAAGCAAGCTCGCCGAAATCGCTGCAGGTAGAGGGCACGAGGTTTTCTCGGGATATTGCCATCATCTGCCAGAAATGGGCGAGAGGGTTAAGTTCGATCTGGAAAGCCAGGATGAGATCAAAAATAAGGTTATCGAGGTCGATCCAGACGTGGTCTTTCATACCGCTGCCTTAACAGACGTCGATAAGTGCGAGATCGATCGGGAGCTTGCCTGGAAGATAAACGTCCAGGGCACGGAATTGGTCGCAGAGTCCGCCAAAGAACTAGGCGCTTTCGTGGTGTATGCATCGACAGACTACGTTTTTGACGGAACCAGAGGTATGTACAAAGAGGATGACAAGACGCATCCCGTAAACCATTATGGTCTCACGAAGCTTCTAGGGGAGAGGTTCTGCGACTGCATCGCCAGGACCTGCGTCATATATGGGGCAAGGCCTGCCAGCGGGAAGGTCAACTCCGCCCTGTGGCTGATCGAGAAGTTGAAAAACGAAGAACCGGTCAATATAGTGACTGACCAATATATAACGCCTACTTTGAATACCAACCTCGCAAAAATGTTAATTGAAGTAGGTGAAAAGAGGCTCGAGGGAATATATCACATGGCTGGTGCGACTAGGGTGTCCAGATACGCGTTCGCGCTTGAGCTTGCCAGGGTTTTTGGACTTGACGCTGAACTTGTGATCCCCTCCAGAATGATCGATATGAGGTGGAACGCAAGAAGACCCGCAGATTCTTCCCTGGACACTTCCAAAGCTAAAGAGGACTTGGAGGAAATGCCTTGTGACCTGAAGGTGTCCCTCAGAGCTCTCAGAGAAGAGATCGATATGACTGTTTATAAATAATACATGATCTGAACGATTTTCGGAGGATATATTTTGAGCGTACTTGTAACAGGCGGAGCGGGTTTCATCGGATCGAACCTTGTGGAGCACCTGCTGGCTTTGGGCCAGGAGGTTCTCGTTTTGGACGATTTTAGCACGGGCAGCAGGGAGAACCTTGAGGGATTATCGGGAAGCTTTGAGGTCATCGAGTCGGGCTGCGTGAATTTGCTCGACCAGGAGATCAGCCCCAGCGCCATCTATCATCTTGGAATTCCCTCATCTTCGCCGATGTATCAGAGAGACCCCATGTTGGTGGGTGAAGCGATAAACGGGATGATCGCAGTTCTGGAGCTTGCAAAAAAGACCGAGTGCAGAGTTGTTTATGCCTCTACGTCCTCCCTGTACAGCGGCCAAAAGCCTCCCCATAGAGAAGACATGGCGGCTTTGATATCAGACTATTATACCGAGGCTAGGGTCTCTATGGAGCGGATTGCCGAGCTTTATAAGAAGCTCTTTGGCGTATATTCTGTGGGCATGAGGTTCTTTTCGGTATACGGTCCAAAAGAGGGGGCAAAAAAGCAGTATGCAAATATCGTCACCCAGTTTCTCTGGGAGATGATGGAAGATGGATCGCCCGTCATCTACGGGGACGGGAAACAGACTCGCGATTTCGTTTACGTCAAAGATGTGGTGCGTGCGCTGATCTTGGCAATGAACTCAAACTATCACGGAGTTCTCAACGTCGGCACCGGAAAGAGCTGCAGCTTCAACGAGCTGGTCGAAATCCTCGCGAAAAAGATGAATGTGGATATCGAAGCGAAGCATGTTGAAAATCCCATTAAAAATTATGTCCGGCACACTCTCGCCGACACCGCCAAGGCCAAAGAAATCCTCGGTTTTCAATCCCAGCACTCGCTACATGAAGGGATTGAGGGGCTGATGGATTATTACGGCAAATCAAAATAATATTAACTTTCAAAAATCAGGACCATCTCATTGGGGCTTTGTGAGGCTGAAGGATGAAATGGAGGGGTGGTCGGGGAAGGATCGTCGTGAGATTCGTCCATGTATGATCAGCGTGGTGATCCCTAACTACAACGGGAGGCGTTACCTGGATGGATGCCTCTCCTCGCTATCGGTCCAGACCTATGGGAATTTCGAGATAATTCTGGTCGACAACGGATCCTCTGACGGAAGCGCGGAATACGTGGCGGAGAGGTTTCCGGAGATCAGGATCGTCAAAAATGAAGAGAACTTGGGATTTGCAGGTGGCGTCAACTCCGGCATCAGGCATGCCGGGGGAGAACTCATTCTAACTCTGAATAACGACACCAGAGCGGACAGAAATTTGATCAAGAATCTGGCTGATGCGATGGATTCTGACGGGACGGTGGGGATGTGCGCCTCCAAGATGCTCTTTTGCGATGGAAGGATAAACTCCACGGGGATTTGTCTGTCCAGGAGCGGCGCTGCCTGGGATAGGGGGATGGCCGAGGAGGACGTGGGGCAGTACGACGGGGTCGATGAGGTCTTCGGCCCGTCGGCTGGGTCCGGTTTGTACCGAAGGGAGATGCTGAACGAGATCGGCCTTTTTGATGAGGATTTCTTCATGTACATGGAGGACGTCGACCTCGCCTTTCGGGCGAGGCTCGCCGGATGGAGATGCCTCTACGTTCCAAGCGCGAAGGTGCACCACATTCATGGCGGAACTGCGGGATTTGGGTCGGATCTATCCGTCTATTATGGAAACAGGAACATCGTCTGGTATCCGATCAAGGATTTTCCGACGAGGCTTTTAATCTCGTCTCTTCCCTGGATCGTGGGCCGCAACCTCGCGGTCATCCCTTACTACGCGCTTCGAGGGCAGTGCAGGACAATACTCAGATCCAAGATTGATGCAGCAAGGGGCGTTCCTTTGATGCTTAGAAAGCGCAAAGAGGTTTTGCGCAGGGTTTCCGAGAGGGAGATAAGCAAACATATAAGGACGTGGAGCGAGATCAGGGAGCCTTAAAATGTGGGCAATAGAGTACAGGGAACTGATAAGGATATTGACCGTAAGCGATCTCAAGGTGAAGTATCAGAGCTCGGTCCTGGGATTCGCTTGGTCTCTCCTAAATCCGCTCTTGATGATGCTGGTCCTCTACTTCGTCTTCAGCAACGTCTTCAGGTTTGAGGATAAAAACTTCGCGCTCTATCTGCTGATTGGTATAATAAGCTGGCGATTTTTTGCTAATGCCACCATGTCCTCCATGACCTCCATCGTCGGAAGGCCGAGCCTCGTCACCAAGGTGTATGTGCCTCGAGAAGTTCTGGTCTTGAGCAGCGTCCTCTCCAGCTTCATAAGCTCGATCCTGGAGTTCATGGTGCTCATCCCATTGCTCCTCTTCTTTGGCATGGATCTGAGCATCAACTTAGCATTTTTTCCTATTATACACTTGATTAACTTGCTTCTGGTCTACGGCATCAGCCTGATCTTGGCAGCTCTCTACGTCTACTACAGGGATCTCAATCAGATATGGGACGTCCTTTTGCAGGCGGGCTTCTTCCTCTCGCCGATAGTCTACCCGATATCGATCGTCCCGGAAAAGTATCTGAGCTATTATATGATGAATCCGATAACCATCATTCTAGGGATGTATCGTGAATCTTTGCTTTATTCGGAGGCGCCTTCGGCAGCGGAGATGGTCTTCACTTTTGTGGCTGGTGGACTGATGCTCCTCGTAGGGACTCTTGTCTTCAGGCGTCTTGAGCGGAATTTTGCAGAGGAGATCTGATCAGAATGAAACTCTCCTCCATCAAGCTATCCGAGATCAAGCTGATCGACGAGCTAGCAAACGGCGCTCGCGGCAGGGACGAGGCCATCCTGGTGGAGGGCCTCTCGAAGAGGTTTCGGATCCCCCATGAAAAGAAGGCCACCTTCTACGACCACCTGGTGGGAGTGGTCAAGGGCGGACGCTATTCTTACGAGGAGTTCTGGGCGTTGAAGGACGTCAGCTTCTCGGTCGGCCGGGGGGAGACTTTCGGGGTGATAGGCCCAAACGGCTGCGGAAAGAGCACCCTCCTCAAGATCCTGGCGGGAGTCCTATATCCGGAGGCGGGAAGGGTGAAGATCGAGGGGAAGATCGCGCCCTTCCTGGAGCTGGGCGTCGGTTTCCATCCAGAGCTGTCCGCCGTTGAGAACATACGCCTCTACGGCGCCATAATGGGTCTCACCCGGCGGGAGATCGAGGGAAAGCGCGAGGAGATCCTGGAGTTCTCAGAGCTGAAGCGCTTTGAGAACATGAAGCTGAAGAACTTCTCCTCCGGTATGTACGTAAAGCTCGCCTTCTCGACGGCTATCCAGACCGACCCGGACGTACTCCTGGTGGACGAGGTCCTCTCGGTGGGGGATGAGGCCTTCCAGAAGAAGTGCGCGAAGAAGATCGAGGAGATCCGCCGGGCCGGGAAGACGATTGTCTTCGTCTCTCACGCCCTCGGGACGGTAAAGAATTTATGCGATAGATGCTTGCTTCTGGATGAAGGGCAGGTTGTGCTGATGGGTGAGGCTGAAAGGGCGGTTGAGGAGTATATGAAGCTATTAGATTATAGGAATAGTAAAAGAGAGATATGATGGGTGGACAGGCTATCCTAAATCGGGAATTAATAGCTAAGACTTATATTATCGGAGATGGAATTGAAATAGGTGCCCTGCACAATCCGTTAAATGTTCCCAAATCGGCGAAGGTGAAATTCGTTGATAGGATGTGTGTGGATGATCTCAGAAAACAATACCCCGAGTTAGGTGAATTTAATCTGGTAAATGTTGATATAATTGATGATGGCGAAGTTCTTGGAACTATCAGAAATTCGACACAAGATTTTGTCATAGCGAACCACTTCCTAGAACACTGCCAAGATCCAATTAAAGCAATTGAGAATATGTTGAGGATTCTTAGGACTGATGGGATACTTTATCTGGCGATTCCAGATAAGAGATATACTTTCGATTGCGATCGTCCTATAACACCTATTGAACATCTTTTGAAGGATTATGCAGAAAGTCCGAATTGGTCTAAAAGGTCGCATTTTGAAGATTGGGTAAAATATATCGACAAAATTAAAGATGATGCCGATGCAGAGGTGCGCGTAAATTATTTGATGAATATGGGTTATAGTATCCATTATCATGTGTGGACACAATTAGAATTATTTGATTTGATTATATTTATAAATAGAAATCTTAATTTTAAATTTGAGATACAATGCGCATTCGCAAATGAGATCGAGGTCGTATTTGTATTAAGACATAAGTAGGCAAGTGTTTAATTTCCAAAATAACATATCAATATTTAAATCATCCATATAATTTATAAGTTGAGATCGAAAAATCCTCTTTATCTCGTGATAGATTCGGATTATAATACGGGTCATTGTCCAGCAGATCGCCCCATTTCTCCCTCATGAAAGCGACCTCTCGCAAGAATCTTTGTTGCTTCTCTGGGGTATCTTCATGTCCCCTGCTCAACGACTCATGGTGATACATCTCTGCATAAGGCGTGTAGACTATTAAATATCCGTTTTTTCTCAGTTCTAAGCAGTAATCTATGTCGTTGAACGCAACGGCCAGATTTTTCTCGTCGAGGCCTCCCACTTTTTCGAATATGGATTTCCTTGTCATCATACATGCGGCGGTAACCGCACCAGAGTTTTGTATTATCTGAATTCGTGTAAAGTATCCAGGGTGGCATCTTGGAAAATGCCTATGGGCATGGCCTGCGATCGGGGGGTTGCCGATGATGCCCGTAACAACCCCGGCGTGCTGAATGGTGTCGTTGGGATATAACAGCTTAGCTCCAACAGCGCCGACTCCATCTCTTTGAATATGCTCGAGCATTGCAGAAAGCCATTCTGAACTCATGACTTCTATATCGTTATTCAAGAACAATATATATTCCGAATTCGCTTTTGAGACTGCATAGTTATTTATTGAAGAATAATTAAATGGATGTTCATAATTTAAGATTTTAATTTTCACATTTTTCTCAAGATCAGCATAATACTTATGTGTGACCTCTTCTTCGCTTCGATTATCCACTATTATAATTTCATAGTTATGGTATTCTGTATTGTTGATGATGGAATTGACGCAGGTTTTTAGAACTTCAACTTTATCTTTTGTTGGGATGACGATCGTCACCTTAGGGTTCTCATCCGATATCTTGTATTTAACTCTATATACTCCATCTGCGAGGCCTGAAAAAACACCATCAATATCGATCCCTCTCCTCTCCATTGCATCTTTCAACGCTTTTTTCCCTGCGATGTAAGCATAGGGCTTTGCCTGACAAGAAGACGCCGCAGATTCTGGTATTATCCTCCAATGATAGAGTATTTTTGAAATATGTGCAATTCTATCATTGTCGATTTGCTCAATAACCCTCAGGAACAGGTCGTAATCCTGAGATCCATCATATCCGCGTCTAAATCCCCCCACATCGTCTACAACGCTCTTTCTGATCACGGAAAGATGACAGAGATAGTTGCATGACAGGAACATGTCCGGGGACCAATCCGGCTTAAAGAAGGGGTCCAGTCTCTTCCCCGTTTCGTCAATCTTATCCTCATCAGAGTAAATGTAATCCAGCTCTGGGTTTTCGTTCAGCAGCTTAACGACTTCATATAAGGCGAAAGGAGCAAACTCGTCGTCGTGATCTAAAAACGCCACGAACTCCCCGGTGGCCAAAGACAACGCTTCGTTGGAGTTTCCGGCTATACCCCTATTTTCCGATAGGAACTTGACCTTGATCCTCGGATCGGCCTTTGCGTACTCCTCGATGACCTTCTTTACATGAGGTTTTTCGGATCTCCCATCTGCGATGCAAAGCTCCCAGTTCTCGTATATCTGGCTCGAGGCGGATTCGATGGCCAGCCTCAGCCACCTCTCATCGGTATTCCAGACAGGCGTTATGATGCTGATTTTTGGCTTATATTTTAACGATAGAGCCGCTTTTCTAAGCTTATCAAGCTCCTTATGGGAGGGCTCATTCTTAAGGCGCCAGAGGTGATATCTGTCCTTCAGGTTCGAGCTTGAGAATGCCTGGAGATATATCTCTCCATCGATCAGCTTTTCAGATCTGTAGAGCCTCAAGTCGCAGTACTTCGCTTTGGGATCAAACCAGACGGCGGCATGAGGTTCGCCGTTGGATTTAAGGTCGAAGAGAACGGTCCCATTCGGTATCTTCTTTATGGGCTTAAACTTGAATGAGGTATAATCATTATCTTTAATCGCGTGGCCTTTTACTTTGGCCTTTCTTATAACAGGTCCATCCGGGGAGATTTTCAGGTTCAAGGTCAGATCCGCGTTTGTTCTCCTGTATGTTGCCGTGAATATCCTTATATCGTTTATTCCCTCTGCGGGAAACGCGAACTCGCCGGATAGGCCTTCTTCCAGGGATAGGGGGATGCAGCTCGAAGTGTTCAACTTATTTGTTTCGAAGAGAGGGACGTTCAGGTCATCCTTCAAGAAAGGTATCTTTGACGACAGTTTCCCCTTGATCCTGAAAGAAAAGCTTCTGATGCCCTCGTTCATCAGGATCCTGCCGCCTTCCAGCCCTAGATCATAGTACCTTCGCCGCCTCGTGCCAAGCGGCATTCCTCGCTCCACAAATCCGCTGTGATATCTCATTAAAAGTTGCCACAGCATGCTTCGTCGCATCTCGGAGATCTCTTTTTCCAGCCTCTGGGCTTGGCTCTCAGACTGCCTGAGCAGGTTTTTAAGCTCGTAGATCCTGCCGTCCCGCTCAGATGCCGTCAGGTTCAGCTCATTAATCCTTCCTTGGGCCTTCTGCAGCTCGCGGTCCATCTCGTAGATCCTGCCGTCTCGCTCGGACGCCGTCAGGTTCAGTTCTTTTATCCTTCCTTGGGCCTTCTGCAGCTCGCCGTCTATCTCGTAGATCCTGCCGTCCCGCTCGGATACCGTCTGGTTCAGTTCATTTATCCTTCCTTGGGCCTTCTGCAGCTCGCGGTCCATCTCGTAGATCCTGCCGTCCCGCTCGGACGCCGTCAGGTTCAGTTCTTTTATCCTTCCTTGGGCCTTCTGCAGCTCGCCGTCTATCTCGTAGATCCTGCCGTCTCGCTCGAACGCCGTCTGATTCAGCTCATTTATCCTTCCTTGGGCCTTCTGCAGCTCGCGGTCCATCTCGTTGATCTTGCCGTCTCGCTCGGATACATCCCGGTTCAAGGCTCTGATTAACTCTAACGCCTCCTTATGTTCCGCGCAAATTTCGGCGATTTCGCGTTTCTTGTGCGTTTCATGCTCATTCAGCAGGTCCTCTACCGTCCGATTGAAGATCTCTTTTAAATCCGCCTCTGGGACCGGCTCATTCATCGGGTTTTTGCTGGGCTTAGCCCTCAAGACGAACTGGTAGACGTCAGAGTTGGGGAGCGCCTCGATGAACTTAAATAGCTCTCTTGGAACCTCCCCCAAATCCCTTCCAAGCTCCGTACTCCCCACGGGAATTCGCGTGGTATGGACGTCGGTTATGGAGTAGTCGCCATCGGTGAGAAGGTCCACGACGTTTTTAAACCCGAAGAACCTCAAGTGGGTCTGGTCCAGAAGGCCAACGGGGGTGTATCTGAAATCGCCCTTCAACAAGCTCAGGAGGACGTCCCCATGGCAGACGTTTGGGATGGAGACCACGATGCACCCATCCGGCTTAAGATATTCTCGGACTTTCTCCAACATATCTGCTGGGCTCTTGAGGTGCTCGAGAACGTCCCCCAGGATTGCAACGTCGATAGAAGATGGCCCGAGGTATTCGTCCAGGTCAATGGCTTCGACGTCCCCTGTTATCATCAGATCGCAGTACTCTTCGGCAATGCTGGCAGCCTCTTCGTCGATCTCGACGCCAATGACGTGATTTCCCATATCCCTTAGTATCTTAGTTAAATATCCGGTGGAGGTTCCTACTTCCAGTATTAAGTTATTGCTTCCAGTAAGCTCGGCGGTCAGTGTCCAACTGTTGTTTTTATTTGTTAGGTTTATTAGAGGCGGTTCATACCTTTTGGATCTCAATTTTTCGGCCATCTCTTTCTCGTGCCCCTCCTGGATATTTATGACGGTTTTCATATCAATGCCCATCTATCTCCCTCAGCTCAATAAGGCATTTTCATCGGCGGATCGCCGATAAAGCAAAGGCCGGTCCGTTGGGATGTTGTGGGTGATCAAAGCCCACTTGAATATCGTCGAATCCAAAGTGCTCGACGCAGGTTAATATACCCTCGCGGGTCATCCAGTTGCTGAATGCGTCGCTTCCGCCGCAAAAGCCCATCGAATCGAGAGCTTTATCGTATTCGTATCTGTGCAGCTCATACCGAAAACCATCAAACTCAATCGTCGTGCTGCCAAATTTATTCTCTGGGATTAAGGGATTTTTAGATATAAGCGTTTGGTCATAGTAATGTGTCCAGATGAACATCTTATCCGTAACCTTGGCAAGCAGAGCGATCAGTTCGACGGGATTCTTCATATGATAGAGCACGCCTGAAGCGATCGCGACGTCGAACTCCGTATGGTTGCCTTTAAGGTACTCGATAAAATCGCCAACAAGGAAATGCGTTCTTTTTAGCCCCAGAATCTCCTTGGCGATCAAGCACTTCAGATACGCGCGGGTATTCGCCTCGATCGAAAGAATTGAAGCCGCTCCCAGGCGCTCAAGCATGTAAGTGTGTCCGCCTTCCAGTGGGCCGAGCTCCAATATCTTTTTGCCTTTCATCCCACCAAGCGACTCTGCGGCCCATGATATACGCGCATCTTCAAAGAGCTGACTTGATCCCGCATTCAGGTATGCAAATGGTTCAGGGAATTTTGAAGCCCATTCTCCCTTAAAGATGTCAATCGCGTTCTGGGGATTTGGGGCAGACTTAACGTACTGATCGAGGACGAGGCTTCGGACCTGAATTTGGCTTTGCCCGGCCATATGCTCGTCTTTTTCGCTTGAAATCGATTTACTAGCGGAATCGCCTACAATCATCCCAGACGACGGTCTTGAAGCTGGTTTTAATTTAGCTTTTACCGAGCTCAATAATCTCCTCAAGTATCATCTCCCCTAGGCATCATAAAATTTATAAATATTATCTCTTATTTTTCAGCGCTATTCGATGATCCTCCCTTCACGAAGATCAGACCCGTTCAGCCTATCGAATCTATTCAACTTCCGTCCCGAATTAGACGCAGGTCACTTAAGTATCTTACTATTTCAACGGCATGAAAGACGAAGATTGTCCGTCTTTCAAACCGTTGGATCTCGTGCCAATTGTTCCATTATGCGAAATGTGGGGTTAAGACAATACCCGGTCCAAGAGACCATTACTCCCAAAGTAAGCTCTAAAGGTTAAATCGCCATCTACGGGCGTGTGGTTCTTGTATGCAGATCCTTCTTTATAAATATCATCACCATTGTACCATACAGTTATCGCGTTACCTGGGAGGGAATCTGGGGACTCTATGAAAAAATAATACGATTTACCTTTCGAATCTTGAATCTTCGGGAAGCTAAAGCGATGATACTGATTGTTGGCAATTTCAGCCGCGTTCAATTTGATTGTGACAATATCTGGGGACGAGGGGGACGCTCTTAAATGAAATATAGTATCTTTAGTATTTAATCTATCGTAAGTGGCTAAATTTAAATCGATTCTATTTAAATCTGAAAATGGCGCAATAAAGGTTTGTCCAATAATAATGTCTCCAAAAATCTCTCCCGCTGGTTGGTTAGCATTATCTTGGGCGACGCCTATCTGGCTTGATACGCCAAATAATATCATTGCAGATATGATCAAAATGAAAATTATTATGACTGGCAAGGACAGCTCCATTTTTGATATTAATGGCAGATCTTTGCGAGGACTGACCGAAAAATCATTTAATTCCCGTTTGAGATCTATGATCCACAGTATTAATATGGATGTAATTAATGTGGATAGAACTGTGGCGAACCTCCCTTCGATGGGGACTATTGGAACGTACTCTCTTAAAACATAGTCGATATTATTTACCCACATCATAGGATAAAAGTAAAATAATCCTAAAATTGTAAAAGTAAAGAAGTAGCTAAATCTACTGTGGAAATTATCAAGTACCAAGAGAATTGGCGGGATTAGGAGCATCCACCATTGGGGATTAGTATACACAGCTGCGAAGAACCAGGCTATACTAGAAAAAGAATAAAAAATGAAATACTTATTGTCGATATAACACTCGGTGGGCTTATTTACTAAATTATATAATAGATCATATAATATTATAATATATCCAAGTAACCAAATTGAAATGTTATGTAATGGTGGCAAATAAAGTGGTGCTATCTGTAAATTTAATAACAAGCCAGATTCACCAAGAAACATTACATCGACAAACCATCTTGCATATGGAATCCAGGCAAGAAAAGCTGCAAAAATAAAAGTAAATATCAAACCAATTATGCAAGTATATATCTTAACGATATTCTCCATCGCATTCTTTAAAATAAGAATATAAAATACTATATATACTGGAAATAACAATCCGCCATATGTTTTAAAAGCCATCGAGCATCCTAGTGAGATCGTAGCTAAAAACAATAAAAGCAAGTGCCTATCACTAACAAAGCTCCTTAAGAAAAATACCATAGATATAAATATAAGGAGTACACAAAAAACGTCCGTTTGCCCCATGACTATTACGCTTATAAATGCAAATGGCCCATAACAAATTAGACATAGCCATTTATTCCTGAGAGCATGGTGAGAGATCCCCACTAGCATAAATAATGCCAATAAGTATGGTATCATATTCCAAAAAGGGTAAAAACAAGGGACTGTATTTGGATCTAAGGTGCCCCAAGTGCTTAAATCGCAATTATATAAATAAGAACCTAGCCTGAGCCATATGCTTTGGAGAATATAAAACCCAGGGGGATGCATTGCATGTACCAAATCCGGTTGGGACAATTCTGTAGCAACAAATCTGTAGACATCAAAATCATCGACTGCAACGATCTTGGCAAAATAATTTAATCCCAAGAAGTCGACATGCTTCGGAAGCGTAGCCAAATAACAATAAAAAGCAGATAAAACAATTAATAAAATAGTTAATATCGGCATACTCCTATCGCGTATTCTAATAATTCCCACCATCGGCACACCCCTCCATCAATTTTATAATTTATAGACTCTTTGGACTTGGCTGGTCTACCTATCTTATGTTGTTGAGCAAGGAGCAACAACAGTGGTCATAAGCTCCTCGATCGTCAAAATATGATCGGTTAATTTCGTGGCCATGGCTGGAGATCTCTTTTTCCAATGTCACCGTCCGCTATTATCCTCGACGCGAACTGATTTGAGAGGTCGCATCAAGTTGCAGATGGCATGCCCCCAAACACGAGATGCTCTCAGCATCTCAGCCTCTTTGGAGAATGATAGGGTCTTTCGAACCATTCGACCGTTCATCTGGCTGGAGGTCGGATTTGTTCTCTCTACAATGGCCGTATTACGTCCCCACAGATCACTAACTTCTTCTTGATCTCCATAGACCACCCTATCTGCGATGCCGGTCAGTCGCTCACCCGAACGATGTTTCGTCACTTGAATGCATCTCCACTTGGTCTGTGGTCCTTTGATTCCAGCAAAACGAACCCGGCAAAACTTCTCGATTCGCCTTCATTGCTATCTCCAAACTCATTATACAATGGATATTTATATAAACTTAATTTTGATATGTCATCTGGACTATGAACTCCCTTATCGCCGATATCATATACTCCACCATCTCAGCGCTCAGCCCCGGGTAGACCCCTATCCAGAAGAGGTCCCTCATCACGCGATCGGTATTATCGAGGGTGCCTGCAACCCGAGATCGGATACCCCGATAGGCAGGCTGCCTTGTAAGGTTGCCCCCAAATAGCATCCTCGTAGCTATCAGCCCTGCCTCCAGATGTCCCACCATATCGTCCCTGGCGAAGGGGGCATCCTCTCTCACGAGCATGGGAAAGCCAAACCAGCTCGGCTCAGAGCCCAGCGTCGCCCGGGGAAGATCCAGATACTGCGCGAGCTCCCTCAACCCCTCGTGGAGCATCCTGAAGTTCTCCTGCCTTCTGCTGATGAAATCCGGGAGCTTCTTCAGCTGTTCTACGCCAATTGCGGCCTGAAGATCGGTTGCCTTCAGGTTGTAGCCCACGTGGGAGTATATGTACTTATGATCGTATCCGAAGGGAAGCTCCCCCTTCTGCCAGGAGAAGCGTTTGCCGCAGGAGTTGTCGATTCCAGGCTCGCACCAGCAGTCCCTGCCCCAGTCCCTGAAGGAGAGGATTATCCTTCGAAGCAGGGGGTCGTCGGTCAGGACCGCCCCGCCCTCGCCCATGGTTATGTGATGCGGTGGGTAGAAGCTGCAGGTTGCGATATCGCCAAACGTCCCCGTGTACCGCCCCCGGTAGCGCGAACCAAGCGCGTCGCAGTTGTCCTCGATGAGCCAGAGGTCATGGTCCTCTGCAACCTCGGCTATCCCTTCGACGTCGAAGGGGTTTCCAAGAGTATGGGGGAGGAAGATCGCCTTCGTCCTATCGCCAACGGCCTCCAGCACATCCTCGGCGGTCGCGTTGTAGGTCCCTAGCTCCACATCGACGAATACCGGCACCAGGTTGTTCTGAATGATGGGGTTGAGCGTTGTTGGAAAGCCGCATGCTGTGGTGATCACCTCGTCTCCGGGAGAAAGCCTCTTATCGCCGAGGAGGGGGGACGTCAAGGCCGAGACTGCAAGCAGATTTGCCGACGATCCAGAGTTCGTGAGCATGCAGTATCGGGAATTCAGGAATGATGCGAGTCCCTCCTCGAACTGGAGGGCAACCTCTCCTGCGGTAAGCCAGAAGTCGAGGGAGGCATCCACAAGGCTGATCATCTCCCTCTCGTCGTAGACCCTTCCCCCGTAGTTGACCCTGCTCTCTCTCGGGATGAACGGCTTGCGCTCCCTTAAGGCGAAGAGCTCTCTTACCCTCTCGTAGATCTCCTCCCTGATCTCGCCTTCCGTCCTCATTCAAGCATCTCCAATGTCATCATCGCTCTCAGCTCTTCGCGGGGCAGGGCGGGATCCTGATCCTCCAGGGGCCGGTTGACCGAGAGCTTTGGCGTGACTAGCGACCTTTGGTCGATTGCAACCTCGAGGAATCTGGGGAGTCGATCCTGGAAGAGCCAATTGAAGGCCTCCTCGACCTTGGATTCGATGCTTACCCTCTTCGCCGGTATGCCGTAGGCCTTGGCGACATTGACGAAGTCAGGGCTGCTGTATCCAACGACCGTTGACTGGAGCCTCCCCTCGAAGTACTGCTCCTGAAACTGCCTCACCATCCCGTAGCAGCGGTTGTTTATAAGGATGATCTTGATCGGGAGCCGATGATGAAATACCGTCTGGAGCTCCTGGATGTTGATCTGGAACCCGCCGTCTCCCGCGATCACGACCACCGGTGCGCCTGGACGGGCGAAGCTGGCGCCTATGGCCATGGGGAGGGCTGAACCCATGCAGGCCATCCCGCCTTCCGTCAGGAACCTCTGCGAGCGGCGCACCAACAACGACTGGGCGGCCCACATCTGTATCTGGCCCACGTCGACGGAGATGATCGCCGCTTCCGGCAGATAGCAAGATAGCTTATTCATCAGGCGATTGGGATCAATCCCGTCCCCGTCTCCTTCTCCTCCTCCGTCTCCTCGTGGCGGCGGGAAGTGGGGAAAACGCGCCTTGTACCCATCTATGACCTCCCTCCAGGCGCTGACCCGTCCACCGTCGACGGAAGGCTCGAGCGAGTTAAGTGCAGAAAGGAAGGCCGAAATATCGCAATTGAAGGCGAGATCCGGCTTTACCTTGCTTCCAAGCTCAAAGGGATCGATATCCACATGGACGATCCTCGCCCCCCGGGCGAAGGTATCTGGCCTCGTCCCGGTCTGTCTTGTGTCAAGCCTGGTTCCAAGGGCGATGAGCAGGTCGCAGTTGGCAATCGCGAGGTTGGCATAGCGGTTTCCATACGTGCCTATCATGCCTGCGTAGCACGGATGGTCGTGGGGAAAGGAGTCGAGCCCCATGAGAGAGCAGACAACGGGAATCCCCGTCCGGAAGACGAGCTCTTCAAGATCCCCTACGGCCTCGGCGATGCGCACGCCGCCGCCTGCGAGTATCACCGGCCGGGAGGCCTCTCTCAAGAGCTCGATGATCTGGACAAGGCCTTCGCCCAACGGCTCCGGTCCGTCGACCGCCTCCTCGAAGCCCTCCAGGGTGGCTGGATCCACCTCCGCTCGCTGGATGTCGAGGGGTATATCGAGAAGCACAGGGCCTCTGCGGCCTTCCATCGCCAGATGCGAGGCCCTTTCCAGGTGGTATCTGATGCGGTCCTCATCCGTCACGAGGACGGCCTCCTTTGTGATGGGGCGGACGATCTCTACGATATCCGTCTCCTGGAAGCCCACCTGCCTCACCGGTCGGTCGAACTTGAACTCGTAGGTGTTCACCTGGCCGGTGATGAATAGCGTTGGGACCGAGTCGAAGAAGCAGCTTCCAATGCCTGTTATCATATTGGTGGCACCCGGTCCGCTCGTCGCCATGGCAACGCCGAGCGTCCCCCTGACTCGGGCGTACCCCTCAGCTGCCATGGCTGCGGCCATCTCGTGATGCATGGAGACCACGATTGGATTGGAGCGGCCGTATAGCGAGTCGAGGAGATGGGCGAGAGCCCCTCCGCAGACCTCGAAGATGTGAGTCACCCCTTGAGACTCGATGAACTCGACGACATAGTTGGATAGCTTCATCTCCCCTCCAGCATCTCGATCTTGGCGGCGTGCGCTTCTCGATGAAGGAAGAAGAAGTTGGTCTCAGTGGTATCCTCATCCATGCAGCAAAACTCCTTCAGGCGATCTCTTTGAACGGTAAAGCAGCGGTAGCCAAGGCCTTCCAAGAGCTCGATTATCCGATTTGGATGGTATCCGAAGTGCGCGGACCACTTTCTCAGCATCTCCGCCCAGATGACTGGCCGAGAGCGCTCGATCGCTTTCTGGGCGCCTTGGATGACAAAGAGCTCCCCTCCTTCTACATCGCACTTTATGAAATCGAGCGGCGCTTCCCCCAAGATATCGTCGAGCTTCCTCGTAATACAAGCGGTCTCCATCACCCCCTCTCCGGCGTTGAGGTTGGCAGCGGATGCGTTTGCGGAGTCCCCTGCCCTCATGTAGAGGATTGCTTTGCCGTCTCCATTGGAGAGGGCGATTGCAAAAGCCTTGACGTTCTCGATCTCGTTTCGCTCTATATTTCTCCTCAGCCATTCGAAGGTCGGAGGAACGGGCTCGAATGCGAGGATTCGGGCCGTTGGATTCTGCTTTGCTACGTTCAGGGAGAACCAGCCGATGTTTGCCCCAACGTCTGCTACAGTCGAGCCAGGATCGATCAATCTAAGCGCCATCTCCATCTCCGGCCTCTCGTACGATCCGAAGTTGAGAATCTCGAAGGGTGCGGCCCTGCGGTCGATCAAAGGGCAGATCATATCGATTCCGGCGGTTCTGGAGGTTATTATCAGGCAACCGTCCGCGATCTCGATCGAGCGGATATCGCAATCCTCGATGAAGCTTGCGTACTCCAGAAGGAGGGCGTGGTACTCTTGCATCCGGTCGATGTACTCCTGCTTCTCCAGTCTTCCCCTCCTATACTCATCCCTTGCCTCAAATAAGCTCATCGTAACTCCCTACCGTCCTTCTAAGCCCCGCATCGAGGGATGTATTGGGACTCCAGCCCAGCGCCCGGGCCTTGGAGATGTCGGGAGATATGCTCTCAACAGGGCTTCTTATGTATGGGCCTGTCGGCCTTCCCATGACCACCTTGCGTGGGGGGAAGAGTTCGGCGAGCCTCTCTGCCAGCTCGCGCACAGAGAGGTCGAACCGGTCGTCGCCGATGTTGTACGCCTCTCCCGGCACTCCCTTGAGGAGCACTGCGAACAGGCCGGATACGGCGTCGGCCAGGTAGCAGAAGGATCTCCTCGCACTTCCGTCGCTCTTCAATGTGATGTCCCTTCCTGCAACCACATCGGCGACGAGATCTGCCTGTACACGACCGTCGTCGGCGCGCATCCCAGGGCCGTATGTGTGGAATAGTCGAGCGATCACCGTCGGGACCCCATGCTGATGGAACCACGAGACGCAGATGTTCTCACCCATCCTCTTCCCCTCCGCGTAGCACGATCTTGCGTCCAGCGGATCCAGGTAACCATAATCCGCCTCATTGACGCGTCCATTAACGCGGCCGTATACCTCGCTGCTGCTGATGAAGAGAAAGCCTTGCAGAGACCTCTTTGCAGTGAGCATCAGGAGGTTGTACGTTCCAATGACGTTTGCTGCAAGCGTTCCCACGGGGTCGAGGCCGTAGTATCGAGGGCTTGCTTGGCTTGCGGCATGAATTATGTAGTCGACATCCTCCAGGTTCAGAGGCTTCGCCACATCTTGTATCACGAGCTTCGGCCCCCTTTTGAGCTCCGCGAAGCGACGCTTGGCCCTATTGCCGTCTCGGACAAGGCCTACGACGTCAATGTCTGCGCCTTCTTGATCGAGGCGGAGCAACGTCTCGACAATGTACGACCCGATGAAGCCGGATGCGCCGGTTATCAGGACCGTTGACCCATCGAACTTGGACCAGGGGAGCTTGGCGGAGAGTATCGCCTCCAGGTCCTCCTCCACGATCTCCCTCAGCGGCATCGAACCTCGCCATATCTCATCATTGGATCCCATCCCCATCGATCAGTCGAACCCGTACTCCCTCTCCACTAAGTACATTGGCCGCTGCTTCACCTCGTCGTAGATCCTCTCGATATATATGCCCATGATCCCTAGAAGGAGGAAGAGTATGCCAAAGAGGAACAGCACGATGATCAGCGTGCTGTAGTATCCCGGCACGACCTGCCCGTAGACGAGGAAGAGGATTATCTCCACGAAGATGCCGGCAAAGGATGCTAGCGAGACGAGTATTCCCATGGCGATTGCGAGCTTGAGGGGCAGGTAGGAGAAGGAGAAGATCCCGTTCGTGGCCGTTGTGATGGCTGTTGCGATATCTGCCTTGGACTCGCCGGCGAAGCGGGCCGGCCGCTCGAATGGGATTCCCGTCTGCTTGAACCCTGTCCAGGCAACGATCCCCCTGATGAAGCGGTTCCTCTCCGGCATTTTGTTAAGTATCGAGTAGACCTTTCTGTCCATGAGGCGAAACTCGGTTACGTTTTGGGGAATGGTCCGGCCCGCAAGCAAGTATATCACCCTGTAGGCGTTTTTGTAGAGGAACTTTCTCCAGAGGGATACGCCTTCTCGCCTCTTGATTATGGCATAGACGACGTCGAAGCCCGCTTCCCACATCTCGACGAACTGGGGGATCATCTCCGGAGGGTCCTGAAGGTCGGCGCACATCATCACAGCGGCGTCCCCGCGGGCGTACATCAGTCCAGCGGTGATGGCTCCCTCATAGCCGAAGTTGCGGGAGAGCTGGACTACCTTGAAGCGAGGGTCCTCTTGGCAGAGGGCAAGAAGCCTCTCCAGCGTGGAATCGATCGAGCCGTTCTCGACGATAATGACCTCGAACGCGTGGTCGGGCAGGCCATCCATCGTGGCCCTCAGCCGTCGGCCCAGTTCGTCGATGCCCTCCTCCTCGTTGAAGGCGGGGATGACGATGCTTATGAGCTTCGACACCGGCTCAAACCCTCCTCAAGAACTCCTCATACCAGCGTATCGTCTCATCGAGCCCCTCTTGAAGCGTGTAGCTGGGCTGCCAGCCAAGGACGTCCCTCGCCTTGGCGGCCGATAGGTACTGATGCCTGATCTCGTTTGAGGCCTTGCCCAGCACATGGGGCCTGACGTCTCCCCCCATCTGTGTGATTATCTCATCGACGAGCTCGATGACGGAGAGAGGCCTCTCGTTGCTGAAGTTGAAGGCCTCCCCGTGGATCTTTCGCTCATTCATCCCCTCGGCGAGCGCTATATATGCCTTGACTCCGTCCAAGACGTAGAAGTAGTCCCTTACGAGCAAGCCGTCGCTCCTTATGACCGGCCTCTCTCCGTTCATCAATGAGCGGATGGTGCCGGGCACGATCCGGTTGAAGTTGAGATCGCCTCCCCCATAGAGGTTGCCGCATCTAGTTATGCAGACGGGAAGGCCATATGTATGGTAATAAGCCTGGCAGATCAGGTCTGCACAGCTCTTGGATACGTCGTATGGATGCCTTCCCTCTAAGGGCGTCCTCTCATCGTAGGGAAGGATCTCCTGTGATCCATAGGCTTTGTCGCTTGAGGCAACTATCACCCGGCTGACCAGGCTCGATCTGCGAGCGGCCTCGAGGATGTTCCAGGTACCCAAAATGTTGGTCTCGAAGGTGGAAAGGGGGCTTCTGTTGGCTATGGTCACTATTGTCTGGGCCGCGAGGTGGAAGATGGAGTCCACCTCATACTCGTTCAGAGTCCTCTCCAGGAGGCGTTCGTCCTCCACCTCCCCCCTCACCACGGTCATCCTTTCCGAGATGCCCGAGAGATAGAGGTTCGAGCGTGGGACCGAGTCCCTTATGAGACCTATCAGGTTCGCCTCCCGTTCGACTAGGGCCTGGGCGAGCCAGGATCCCAAGAGGCCGGTGCATCCTGTCAGCAGGACGTTTCTGTCCTTCCAGAAGTCAGTTGTCATCCCCATCTCCTTGCGGCCACGTATACTACAGACGACCACCTGGTGGGGGGCATCGACCATAAATATATTGGTCTTATTCGTCGCCCTTCATCGTTCGATATTATATAAATACCTCATCGGCCTTCCCTCTTCTCCCTGAAGCTCCAATGCTTATGCCCTGTGAAGCTGATCACAGTAACTATGGGAAGGGCGATCAGCTGGCCGATCTCCGGCCTGATGCCGAGCCCCTCTACGAGAAACGCCAATGCCAGGGCGTTTACCGCAAGCACCACCAGATAGACCGAGTTGAACCTCAGGAACTCATTCGTCTTGATGCCCCTCGACTTGAAGGTCCAGTGCCTGTTCCAAACGTAGCTGTGGCAGACGCCTATGAAGTGGGCAAGGATCAGGGCTATCATGTAGTTTGCATGGCCGAGCAGTATGAGGAACGCCCCGTATCCTACGATGGTGTTCAGTATCCCAACGAGGCTAAACCTGGAGAACTGGAGTATCCAGGCGGTGCATAACGAGCTTGGCAGCTTAGGCAGCTTATCGAGTGCCACTAATCCCAGGCCTTCCAGGGCGCCTTTCCCGAGTTCCACATGCCGTTTAGGGCCTCGAGCTCCCTGTAGGTATCCACGCATTGCCAGAATCCATCGTGGGGATAGAGCATCAGCTCGCCATCGGCTGCCAGCTTTTCGAGCGGTCCCCTCTCAAGGATGCAGGACTCGTCAGCCTCGAGATATCGGAAGAACTTTCGGTTGAAGACGAAGAATCCTCCGTTGACTCTACAATCGTTGGAGCGAGGCTTCTCGTTGAAACAGGTAACCTTGTCCTTCTCCAGCGATACCTCCCCGAACCGGGAGACTGGCATAACGCCGGTCATGGTGCCTATCCTGCCGTGGGAGCGGTGGAAGTCGTGGAGCTTGACAAGATCGATATCGGAAACGCCGTCGCCGTAAGTGAGCATGAACTCGTCGCAATCGATGTACCTTTCTATCCGCTTCACCCGCCCGCCGGTCTGCGTCCTCTCGCCGGTCTCTGCCAAGGTCACCGACCAGTCCCTCTCTGTATGGTTGCTGTGGATCTGGATCTTCTCGCGGTCTCCCAGACGGACCGTGAAGTCGCTGTTCATGAACTCGTAGTTCAGGAAGTAGTCCTTGATCATGTGGCCTTTGTACCCAAGGCAGATCACGAAGTCCTTGAAGCCGTATCTATCGTAGGTCTTCATGATGTGCCAGAGGATGGGCCTGTCTCCGACGAGGACCATGGGCTTAGGCCGGTACTCCGTCTCCTCGCGCATGCGTGTGCCCATCCCTCCGCAGAGTATGACAACCTTCATCCAATCCCAACCCGACCGGCTGTCCCCTCGCTCATCTGTGGGGGTGGCCAGATATCATCTTAATATTAATCCATATAAAGTCATCTATCTCTCGATAGTACCAACCACCCGACCGATCAGTGGTTGGCACATCACTTCCTCTCAGCGGGCGCTCCTATCCGCCATAGCCTCGACGAAGGCGAGGAAGGGGGGCGAGGGCCGGCCCGGTCGCGACCTCATCTCCGGGTGGAACTGGGAGGCGAAGAAGAATGGGTGGTCGGAGATCTCAGCGATCTCCATCAGGTTTCCGTTTCGGCCGGAGAAGATCAGCCCCTTCTCCTCCATCGCCTCGATGTAGGCGGGGTTCACCTCGTAGCGGTGGCGATGGCGCTCGACGATCTCGGTGGAGCCGTAGATCCTGTGTGCGAGAGAGCCCTCCAACAGGTGTGCGGTGTAGTTGCCAAGCCGCATCGTCGCCCCCATCTCCCTAAGGCCCTCTTGCTCGGGAAGAAGGGCGATTATGGGGTGTGGAGTCTCCCCGAACTCCGTGCTGTTTGCCCCTTCCAGCCCAAGGACGTTTCGTGCGAACTCCACAACCGCAAGCTGCATGCCAAAGCAGATTCCAAGATACGGCACCTTTCGTGTGCGGGCGTACTCGATTGCCTTCATCTTGCCCTCCGTCCCGCGGGATCCGAAGCCTCCAGGGACGAGGATGCCGTCGAACTCCCGAAGCATGATCTCAGGAGCTCCATGATTCAGCTCCTCGGCATCGATCCACGATATCTGAGGGCGAAAGCCAGACTCGATCCCTGCATGCTTCAGAGCCTCCCTGATCGAGAGATAGGCGTCTTCCATCGTATCGGTGCACTGGGAGCTTGCGGTGTACTTGCCGACGATCGCGACCAACACCTGGCCTCTGGGTGAATCCATCTTCCTTACGAGTTCATCCCAATCCTTCCTCTTCTCGAGGGGAAAGAGGCGCATCTCCTTCATCAAGTATGTGGGGAGCCCTTCCCTCTCCAGTTGTAAGGGGACCTGGTAGATGTCCTCGGCGTCGTGACAGCTGATTACAGCCTCGATTGGCACGTCGCAGAAGTGGGCGATCTTCTGCTTGGTCTCCGCGAGCAGGGGCTTCTTGCACCGCACAGCGATCATGTCCGGCTGCAGTCCTAGGCCCCTCATCTCCTTTACGCTGTGCTGCGTTGGCTTGGTCTTCTGCTCGCCGTCCATCGTCGTCGGGGCAAGCGTGACGTGGACGAAGAATATGTTTCCTGACTCCTCATGTCTTAGCTGGCGCATGGCCTCGAGGAAGGGCATGGACTCGATATCCCCGACTGTCCCCCCTACCTCGACGAGGCAGATCTCGCTTCCGCCCTCGCGGGAGACGGAGCGTATGCGTTGCTTGATCTCGTCGGTGATGTGGGGGATGATCTGGACGGTCTTTCCGAGGTACTCCCCCTGCCGCTCCTTCTCGATCACCGTCTTGTATACCTTGCCAGTTGTGATGTTGTGCTCGCGGGTTAGCTCGATATCAAGGAAGCGCTCGTAGTTGCCGAGGTCGAGGTCGACCTCGCCGCCGTCCTTGAGCACGTAAACCTCCCCGTGCTGGAACGGGCTCATCAGCCCGGCATCGATGTTGATGTATGGATCTATCTTGATTGCAGTTACCCTGTAGCCTCGATTCATGAGCAGCCTGCCAATGGAAGCAGCGGTGATGCCCTTTCCGAGGCCGCTCATGACTCCTCCTGTGACGACGATAAACCTCAAGGATGATCACGCCTTGAGGAGCGTGGCCGCACCATATATGATAAGGGTGACGATCAGCATGGACGAGGCAAGGGCCCCTGGATACTCAGGAACCGCTCTGCTGTAGAAGGTGAGCGTAAGAAGGGTGATCAGGGCGAGCACGAGGGCGGCCGGGATGATGAGGGTGTACCATCGCTCGATCCCTGCAAGCGAGAGGGCGCGCCTTCCTCGGCGATACTGGTACTCCTCGTATATGGGGGCATCCATTCGAGGTATCTCATCCCCCTCTGGCTCGGGGTTTGTCTTGAAGAGGGCCGACAGATCTTCCTCCTCATCATCGACCTCCCTCTCCACCAGGTCTTCCTGCCCCTCGGCGGCATTGCCCAGGGGCTCAGAGATCAGCGTGACAGGGATCTCTGTGACGGCCTCGCCGCTTCGAACGAGGATCTCGCCTTCCAGCAGCTCTCCGCCTCTCGGCATGCGAGCCTTTCCTTCGATCGTCTCCTCTAGAACGACGTAGTGGTTGGCCTTCCTGATGCGAACAGCTCCGGAGAGCTCCACGCTCGGCCGGATGTTCACGTTGGTCGGGTCTCCCAGATTGACTATCTTGAACTCGAAGTCAGTCTCCTCCCCCTGAGGGAGTCGAAGCACTATGGGATCTGGCCTGGCCTTTCCGGCGCTATCGTTTATCTGCACCAACTGGCTCATGGGACCTTCAGACACCGACCTATATTAGCTATAATACAATATAAATATTTCGCATGTATCTGCTGCCTCAATCGCGGAGGTCCGGCGGGAGCATGTTGGGGATGCCGTCTTCGATCGGGTACGTCTCATTGCAGGCTTGACAGAATAGCTTGCCTGTGATGATCTCCCTCTCGTCCTCCTCGAATACCTCGAGCTCGAGATCGCCCTTGCATAGAGGGCAGGCAAGTATATCCATAAGGTCGCGTTTCATCAACTATCACCACTTCGCCATAGGCCTGGCAGACGTTTAACCTTTATGCACTCCTTTACGTCAGTCCAAGCTCGCCCAGCCTTGCCGGGAGGTACTCCTTGGTCACGAAGTCCAGCCCCTTGCCGGCGAAGGCCTGTTGCTCTGCCTTCCTCTTCAGGTCTATCTGCAGCTGGATCTGCCGCTTCCAGTAGTCGCTATTGAAGCGCGGATCGGAGAGCTCGCTTCTAAGCGCCTGCAGGTCCTTGTCAGTGAGCTTGTCGGTGGAGAGGTCGTAGTCCACGATGTCGCTTGGCTGGACCCCCAGGAACTTGGCCGTTGGCGTCACAAGGTGCTCGGAGAGGTGGGCGCTCTTGATGGCTCCATATGCAACGCTTGCGAAGATGCGGTAGGACCAGGGGTCGCCATCGGTGAAGACGGTTACCGGAAGGCCGAGCTCCGCGTTCAGCCTGCGGATCAGCCGTCGCGTGGACCTGGCGGGTTGCCCCTTCAGGTGGACAAGTATTGCATCGTACTCCTCGTCGAATCCGTTCTCTATCAGCCGGGCGTACATGCCGCCCGTCTCGACGGCCATCACCATTCTTGCGTCGCTTCCCAAGAACTCGATGTTGTCGACGTTGAAGGGGATCTGGTAGCCGGCCTCGCCGACCTCGTCCTGGCAATGGATGTCGCGCTCTCCCCTGCGCGTCTTCTCCCTTATGTGGAGGGGGCCGAAGATTGCAGCGCCGTCCTCCTCCGGCCGGACGTGGAAGTCCTCCCTCTGGAGCGATGTCACTATCTCCAGATCCTCGATCAACCGGTCGCTCTCCGACTGCTCGTTGAACTTGGCTATATCCCAGTTCTCGGAGATGTAGTAGATCTCCCTGAGCGTGGAGCCTCGGTTGTTCCTCAGATGCTCCTTGATCAACAGGTCGGCCAGATGGACCGTCTTGAGGAGGCTCTTTGCCCCGCGCACCGTCTTTACGCTTCGAAGGGTCTCTTGGCTTCCATAAACCCATACCTCCTCATCTTTATTGTACTCTATGTTCGCCTTCGTGCGTGTGGGAAGGGTGATGTGAGGGACGATTCCATCCTGAAACTGGCTGTAAAGGGATCGGGCAAGGCCCATGATCTTCTCCTCGGCTGCGCCCGCGATCATTCTCTCGGCAGACTCGCTCATGATAGGATCACCTTTGCTCCAGTCACCATCTCCTCGGAGAGCCCCTCGACTATCGGCGCAGAGAATGGGGCGTCATCGGTTGGGATCTTGTAGCAGATGGTTGCGCGCTCACCGGATTTTAGGGCGAGCTTCCAGTTGTAGTCGTATCCGTCCTTGATCTGTGCCTTCCTCGCTGGGGGGTCTACGGAGATTGCCTCCTGGCCGAGCAGGTCATGGAGCTTGAAGGTGCGAGAGAGATCGCCGTGGTTCTCAACATCGATCCTAACCGAAGTTAGGCCGTTTTCCCGGATCACATGTCGGCAGATGAGGACGTTTCCCATGATCTTGGCGACAACCGGCCCGATCTCCGGCTCCTGCATCTCCAGTATCTCGGCGAGCTTGCGCGATATCCGGGGTAGAATCTTTCCGATTATCTCCTCCTTCTCCCGCCGCTCCGACAATGCGCTCTGACGGGATAGGTAGCGGCGAAGCTTCCTTCCAACCTCCTTCAGCGCGAGGTCGATCTCCCCCAAGATCTCGGGCATGTCGGCTATCGCGTCCTTCGACTCCGAGGTGAAGGGGATGTTGGTGGAGGCCACATGGACGAGGATCACGGCCGGGCCAACTGGAAGGCCTCCGCCCGGCTGGCTGAGGGAGTAGTTCTTCCAGGTTATTCCCTCGATTGCATGAGCAATCGCGCAGGCTCCCTGCTGGTAGATGAGCGGCACCCTGTTTGCGAACCTCAGAATCTCGACCCTTCCTTCGGACGATAGCTCCCCTCCGTGGGCCAGGCAGACCTCGACCAGGAATGGATTTCCGGAGTAGACCGCGACAGGCCTCGTGGCCGTTGCCAGGAAGTCCAGGCGGTACTCCTTTACAAGGCCCGCTCTAAGAAGGCTCTCGCCTATGGGGGATAGGCAATCGATGGGAGGCGACTTCACCTTCACAGCCTTGAAGGCGGAGAGGAGGCGCTTTGCCTGCTCGTGGCCTATCTCCTGTGGAGGAAGGTCGCCGTCGAGCCCCGAGATCTGGCATATCTCCTGGGCCGTGATGTTTCCTATCGCCGAGAAGGTCTCCTTCAGAAAGGCCCTCAGCTTCTTCCTCTCGGTGTAGCGCAAAAACTTGATCAGCCCGCCGAGCTCCATTCCGTGGGGGTGCGGCTGGATCTCGAAGGCCTTCTTTGGAAGCGTCTCGACTGCCCTCTCGAAGACCTCAATCGTCCCGTCGGGCTCAACCAGCGTAATACGCGCGTGGGGGTTTACCGTTGCGACGTTCTTGAGGTAGCTGTATACGGACTGCCGCCTGCTCCGGACGTATGAGCCCTCCATCTCCATCTCAACCCTAGTCCCTCGGGCCCTCTCCCACTCGATCTCCCCCTCAACCAGGATCTCGGGCTCGTTCTTCGCGGTGTTGATCATGACCTCCAGGTAGGTTGCCGGCCTTCCCGGGCCGATCTTGGAGGTAATCCTAGTAGGCTTGCCGCTCGTGAGCTGGGAGTAGAGAACGCCAGCCGAGATGCCTATGCCCTGCTGGCCTCGGCTCTGGCGAAGGCAGTGAAACCTAGAGCCGTATAGGAGCTTTGCAAATACCTTGGGGACTTCCTCTCTCACTATCCCGGGGCCGTTGTCCTCCTCGATCACCGTGAAAAGATCGCCGTCCCTCTTGATCTGGACGAAGATATCGGGAAGGATCCCTGCGTCCTCGCAGGCGTCGAGGGAGTTATCGACCGCCTCCTTAACGCAGGTTATAAGGGCTCGGGGGGCGGAGTCGAACCCCAGTATCTGACGGTTCTTTTCGAAGAACTCCGCCACCGAGATGGCTTTCTGCTGACGGGCAAGCTCTTCAGCTATCTCCATGGAAATTCCATGAGGGGTCGAGCCTCTAGAGCTCGGCCCCGACAACGGTCTGCGTCGCGCTTACGTTGTTGATCTCCCTAATGGTATCCACGAGTCTGTTCAGCGTGCTCAGCCCATCCACCTCTATGATCACGACGAAGTCGTACTCACCGAAGACGTGGTATACATCTTTGATCCCGCCAATCGACCTAAGGGAGTTGTAGACCGTCTTCTCCTGTCCTGGAACGACCTTGACCATTGTTACGCCAATCACCATATTTTATCACCACTGATTATAAACTTCGGCTCTATATATAAACTTTTCATCTCTTCTTACCCATATCGATGGTCTCCACATCCTGCGCTCCATCCTCATCGGAGAGCTCCAGCCAGTTCCTCTTGGGCGCTCCCCCCCGCGGCTTCTCCTCTGGGTGCTTCTTCTCTGGGGGCATCGCCCCCCCGGCCGCGGCCTCCTTTCCCTCCTTCAGCGAGGAAAGCGCCTTTCCCACCATCTCTTTGTACTGCTCGATGTCGGTCTGGTAGTGGGCGCGCGCCCTCAAGAGAACGTCGTCGGGACTCGACACTGCATGCTCTGCGGTCGTGAAATCCGACGATGGCCCTGCGGTGGCCTTCAACGCCTTGAGCCGCTCAATGGTCAATCTCGCAGTCTCCAGTATCCAGCGGTCCCTGACATCCTCCTCTACCTTCTGGATGGCTTCAGCCCTCACGGTGAGGATGATCCTTCCGTCCTCGGCCTCGTAGAGGCTGGGTTTTCCGACCACGGCAACGAAGGCCGGGGGTTCGAGCGCTGCTAAGATCTGCGCTGCCTCGAGCTGATACTGGCCGGCATATACGAGAACGCTTCCGGTCGGATCGACCACGCGGCCGCGCCAATACTCCGTATCGCTTCCGATATCGTCCTTCTCCGTCAACGTGCCTGCGAGGAATACCCGATTGCACTTCGCGCCGGTCGGCGTGAGAAGATAGAGGGGAGCATGCTGTTGCTGCTCATCGCCCTGGCCGTCTCCGCCAATCCTGAAGGATAGGTTGGAGTTCCTAAGCTCCCCTGCGAAGACGCGCCTTGCAACCTCTCTAGAGAATATTATCATCTCAGATCACCTCCGTCTCGGCTGCAAGTCCGTCTACTTCGGATGGGTCGAGCGGCGGCATTGCCTCTATCCTCTCGACCAGTATGTAGCGATCTATGCGCGGGCCTTCCACGCTGTAGTACCTTCCAACCAGACGCTCCTCGATCAGGCTTCTGATGACCTCGTGGTCGAGTGCCTCCATCGCCATCTGTTTAGCATCATCAAGCGACAGATCGATCAGGCCTTCTGTTGTCTCCCGGTTGATCAGCACATCCTGGACGCTTAGGCCATCGTCCATCGCGGCCTTGATTCGGAGATCGTAGAGGCCGTCGACCTTGCCATGTTCCCCGCAGAGCCCTTTGGCAAGGGAGCGGCGGCAGATCGGGCAGCGCTTGATCAGTCCTGAGCCCTTCTGTATATCTACTATCGCTCCTTGGAACCTGGCTGATTGAGATCCGACCTCGATATCCTCGTCCGTCTCCTCTATCTGGGAGGTCTTGTTCATCTTGACGCTGAACCTTCCCTGGAACTCGTCTGTGACCAGGTTTTTGAAGAGGTAGCTCTTGCCCTCGACGACATCAGGAAGGTTTGCCTTAGTCCACTTGACGAACTTCATGACCCCTGTCTCGTCTCCGAGAAGGCCAGTCTGGGAAATGGACTCGTTGTTGGGCTCCCATAGCTGCACGACCTTGGCCCGCATGTCAACCCAGATCCCGGGCTGGGATATCGAGTCGACCGTGACCTCCTGGGCCGAGGTCCTCTCAAGAGCCTCGATCTCCTCCTCGGTCTCCTCTATCTGGGAGGTTCGGTTCATCTTGACGCTGAACCTTCCCTGAAACTCGTCAGTGACGAGGTTTCTGAAGCGATAGCTCTTGCCTTCGGCGAGGTCTGGAAGATCTGCCTTCACCCACTTGACGAACTTCATGACCCCTGTCTCGTCGCCTAGAAGGCCAGTCTGGGAAATGGAGTCGCTGTTGGGCTCCCATAGCTGCACGACCTTGGCCTTTATGTCGACCCACATCCCCGTTTCCTTGATCTGAATGATCTTGAGCTCCTGGCTCCCGCGAGGGGCGGTGGGGGCGATACCGTGCTCCTTTAAAAATGAGTTCATCACGCTGCGCCTGGCTTCGTCGATGGGGACATGGAAGGTTTCCACGAGAAGCTTGAGCTTGGTCTCGACGGCATCGGGCGAGACCTCGGCCCCCTGCTCCTTTAGCCGGGCCGCTATCTGATCTGCGATCTCTTTCATCTATATCAGCCTCTAGTTTTGAATGAGAGGTAAGAGAAGAATGGTGGTCAAGGTAGATAAGGATGAGGGGGGCGGGGCGAAAGTGATCTGGGGCTAAATGGAAGTGGGCGAAAAGTACCAATATTTTATTAAAAATATACTTGTTACTTGATTGCAGCATTGTTATGATCTCTGCAAATAAGAATCGGGGCGGCTGCGATCATTGCTCCGATGCATCCTCTTGGCCAATTTCTGGTTTAAAAAATAAACTTATATTAAGTAATATAAAATATTGTGGTAATAACAGTAAGAGCTTACCGAGCGTTTCAACTGGTGGGAATGGAGTGTTTTTCAACTGTGGATTATGTAAACAGAACAAAATATTTAATATAACTGTTAAAATGCTAAAATAGACAGGCGGGTATTTTATTATCTCAATAACATTTTTTTGAGTTGCTAAATAAAGTATATTTAATATAATTAATATTGATGTAAATAACGGGAAAGGAAAATTAACTGGTACGAACTTCTCTAGATTAATACTGATTTGTTCATGCACCTCTGGTCCAAAATAATAAAAACCAAAATATAATGAATTAAATAAAAAATAATAATATATATAATCAGCGTTTTTAATAATCCGCAATGTTATACTAAACACTCCAATGTATATTATCACATATCCTAAATCTATATCTTTAAAAAACCATGCTGAAATTGTTACCAAACCCAGTTGTATTAAAATTAATATAAATAATATATTATTACTAACATTATTCAATAAATATTTTGGCTTTTCTGCGCTACTTTGATTAAAGTATATGTATAAAAATACTAAGAATATACACGATAAAGCCAGTAATATCAAACATATTATTAAAGTATTGAATCTATTATTTCTATATGCGTCTGTCATCCCTAAATTAACTTTAAACTTTGAATAATTATTGGCCTCAGTTTCATCAATCGAATCGTTTGCAATCAATTTAAAACCATAAATCTCTCCTTTGTAATCAGCAATTATTCTATCATTGTTATAGCACTTTCTCTCTATTGTAGAGTTATTATAGACGTACTGTAACTTCAGAGTGATGTTCTTATTTTCTTTATCAAATGCTAATGCATTTATGTATATAATTTCTCCTTTATATATATCTCCATTGGTAGAATTATTACTGAATACATTGAATCTATTTATTATCGGTTTATTATTTAACACATATATTGTTTTATTGCCAAGAGTGTATTTTGCCTCCACCCCATTATCATATGTAAATCCATATATTTTAATATTATATATACCTAAATTGGTCTCATTAAGAACAGGTATCTTATAACTACTACTATTAGTATATTTGCTAATATTTCCAATGAAAATTTCGATCGGTGCAAACTCGGAAGATCCAGTTTCGTTTACCACTTTAGCAACAATTTCTACATTCTCTATTTGTCTTGAACCATCATTTTTAGAAATATTAAAACATATATAAAAATTATTTCCTCTATATATACTATCTATTTCTTTTCCAAATGAATCTTTGAAGGAATGATCTAGCGTGAACTCTACAGGTGGATGGGTACCATCACAATAGATGCAGTTATTATCATCGGCAAACGCAGATATAATATACACTACTATAATTATATACTTTATATTGTTTAGCATGACTCTAGTTGTTTATCTATACACGTATTATTTTCATATTTAACACATCCCATATCATTTATATTATAACAACAATAACACGTACATATATAATTATTTGTAATATATACTTCCCCCGTATAATTTCTTAAACGAATCCCATACCTTTCTTTGCGCGAAACATCAAACCCTTCTAATTTGTTAAAATTAATATTCAAATAATTATACTTATCTGTGGCCCCATTAGTATTAGTTACGTCAATAGCACATACGTTGAAATGTATTTTGCAATCGGATATGTTTATTTGGGTACAACCATCCATCTTTATACCATTTGCTACCTCATCGATATTTGTATGGTTTATGTATATACCACGCACATTACAGCAATATATTCCGGTTTCAGTTGTATCATATATCTTACTAGTTTCACTTTCCTTAAAAATATCCGGTGTGCCAGTTATATTTAACCCATGAATACTAACGTTATCCGACATTATGTTAATTACAGGTTCGCTTTCTTCAGCAATCTTCAGTGTGGGATTATCAATTCCAGTTATGTTGACTGGACGTTCTATTACAATCTTCTCTTCTATCTCTCTTTTATATACATATATTGTACCGCCATCAGTTATGTTTCGAAGTGCATCTTCAATAGACGTAAAATTATTTGTAGATACGTTAACCTCTTCCGTAACGTTGATGATGGAACATGGGGGAAGCTTAATCTCAAAGGATCTCTCATCAGACATAATGCATTGAACTTCATTGCAACAACATGATACATACCATGTATGAACTCCTTCATCTGATTTATTAAAACTCTGAGTTATGGCATGGTCATTCTCGTTGATTCTCGACAAATTGATTTTATGTTGTCCATCTATATATAGATTGCAATTATCAAACCTACGTGCTCCATTAATTTGTCTGGACTTGAACTCAATTGGCATGTTATACTGGAACATTTCATTATTTTTTGGATATATTAATTCGATGATGGTGTCTTTTTGACGTGTTGAATCGCCTTCTGATCCAATGGCAATGTTTAAATTATTTATTACGTCATCCGGCTTAAAGGTTATATTCATATTGCCAATTAAGCTATCTGGGGTTAATGATATATTTATATTGTCTATTATATCTTCGGGCCTCAAGGTTATATTCAAATCATCAATTAAATTCTCTGGATTTAAAGATATATTAAAATTAAAAATATTGACGCCTTTGGGAGTGGCTGCCATATCGATTGTGGATATATTTCCTAGATTAATTATATGCGTTCGATTCTCGACCTGCTCACCCATTACCGTTTGATCAGACGGTAACACAGGCGGCACCCAGGGCGCCTGGCTCTCGATCGAAAGATCATCTATCCATCCCGCGCCTGCGTACTCTGGATAGGACTTGATCTTGTAGTACTCCCAGGAGACCGCGTGCTCTCCCTCGTCGCGCACAGTATAGGTAGCATAGCTCCAATCATGCGAGCTGCAGACGTACTTTACCTCCCCATCGACGAGGAACCGCAGCTGCCCCAGGCGCTGGCCATCCCCCTCGGCCTTCCACCACCAGCTGATCGAGGCAGGAGCAGTGACATTGCGGCAGAGGCGGCTCTTGCCCACTGTCTGGACAGGGCCGGAGCGTAGAGATGGCGGTAAGTTATCATGGCCTGTGGAGGGATCTATGAACCAGGCCGGCCCGGAGCAGTCGTACAGCCCGAAGACCTGCTGGGGGGTCCAGGATTCCAGATAGGCAGCCCCGGGCGAGGATATCAACAGGATGGCGAGGAGCCATGCTGCTGATGATGCGATAAGATGCCATTTGGGCCAGCTCGGGCTTAGCCGAACCTGATGCAGCCTGGCAGACATTCGATCTACACCTCCCTCCAAATGATCGAGCCATTACGCTCTGGGCACTATAGAAAATAGATGTATTTATCACTATCGAACTTGCTTAACCTTGGTAGGGGTGGGAGTGACTATGTGGGGGGCAATGTACCGGGTTTGGCGGAAAATTGCAGGGCGCTATGCAGCTAACCTGTAGAAGTCGTTCGCGGAGGCTGATGGCTGAGAAGCCGATCCCGGCAGATGTCGCGAAGGAGATGGCGGAGAGAGGAGAATCCCCTGGCCGAGTGGCTGATCAAGAAGCTGATGCCGTCGTTGAACGAGGTACAAGGGCCAGGCCTTCGCCCTATCGGGACGGCCAGAACGCCATTCGAAACAGTGCAACGGGAGCCCTGATCTACCTCTCGCCGGAGGCAGAGAACGTCCCCGGCACGATGGCTTCGCTTGTACGCTGGGCAAACGAGGCCAGGTGATCAGGGCTGCAAATTCTGCTGATCTCGAGGCTCATCCACTACCAGTTCGTGACCATTTGTACCACTTGGGGGCAATAAACCAGTACCACATCAAGGCCGGCCCGGACTTGCCGCGATCCATCTCGCAGCAAGCCCAAATCGCAGCCATCATGGCTTCCGCGCTGTTGTATCAGTCACGGGCAGCGCCCGAAGGCCATGTCGCATCCAGGTCATCTCTCAAGCCTGAAGGTGAACGGCTCTGAGAATATCAGCTCGTTTGTTCCCATCACGGGATCTCTGACCGGTCCATCCCTCAGATAGAACCGCGCTGTCATTGTAAGCTCATCCAGGTCGGAGACGACCGAGTAGACAACCCTTATCGTCCCTTTCGTGAGCACCCCTTCTGCGCTCGCATTTGCGTTTGCCTCGACCAATGCCATCATAGCCCACACATCCGTCTCGTTGAAGGGGCCGGCATGCGCGTCGATATATCCATGAAGCTTCCTCATCCTTAAGAAATCATCATGGGGGTCGAGTGGGTTCTCTGGGACGAGAATCGTCCAATCCGGCCTTAGATGTACGGCGTAATTCGTCATCGGTACCGGAGCATTGCTGAAATCCGTGAAGATTGCCTCGCGGGATGTATTGTCGAACTCGATGACGGTTGCGTTTCCAGACCTATCATAGACCAGGAAATGCTGTCCTATAAACGGCATTGAGATTCGGTTTGTCAGGATCCGGAGCTTCGCCTCCTCTACAGTGGCACAATTCTCCAGGATGGATCTGAGCATTTGCAGGAAGTTCAGGCCGCTCGTGGTGCCTCCAGCCAAGCTCGTGATTGGGTCGGTATAGGTGTCTCCGTCCTGCAAGGCCGAGACTGCAAGCCCCATCTCGTTTATGCCATCGAAGACGCCGTTTTCCAGGTCCAATCCTCCGATGGCAAGTGTAGCATATCCGTCATCGGGGTATATCTCAACGACGCAGATACAATCCCTGATCCGCTCGGAGAGGAAGCCCTCGTAGTTGCCGGCGGCGATATCGACAAGGGCGTCGCTTTCAAAGTCGATGTTCCATTCCAGGTTCTTTCCGCCGATTGCATGGCCGTCCTCGGTCGAGCTTGGGGGCAGATACACGGCCGAGCATAGCGACGAAATCAGCATATAGAAGAGGAGGCTTGGATCGAAGGAATAATCATCCCTATCCAATCCATATGCGCGCTTTATCCCAATGATTCGTTCATACATGACTGGATCGTGGAGACGGATGTACTCTTCCTTTGCCTTCCCGTAGATCGGATCATCGAAGGGTATGAGAATGGCGTTGAACTCATCGATCCCTATCCTTCCAATCTCATATCCGATCTCCTCATCAGTCCCTCCCCAAATGACTATGTGGTCTACCTCTATGCAGCTGTCGTTCCCCTTCTGGATTAGAACCTCATACGTAGAGTTTGTAGACGCATTCACGGCCGTAACGAGGCTTATAAGCAGCCCAAGGAGGAGGATGTATGACGTGGATGAGATTATCCATCTATCGCGGGTTCTTTTCATGACTTCCCATTGTCTCACATCCCTATAAGATCATCGATGTCAACAGCGATGAGATGAGGCTATATTCATAGCAGACGACTATTTCGCTGTTGGCAAGGTTTGTTATCCAGCAAATTGAATTAATGGCGGGTGCGAGCGGATGGGTGTGAATGCGATTTACTAGAGCAGTCTCTTAAGGCCGCTTGAAATGCTCGATCTGTTGGAGGGCGATTCAATGGAGATCGAGATAGAGAAAGATGCTGTTGATCGCCTGGGGGATTTGTCTAAGATCACCCGCAAGGACTGGATAGACGATCTGATAGGGAGTCCAAAGCTAGGGCTAATCTGATGTCGGATGAGATCCAGCCAGGAACCGCCCTCCTCTGGTCCCTCCGTTTCACCATCACCCCTGGAATCGCCCACGGCCTGATGCAGATCGAGGCGCGTCCCGGACCGCACGCCGCTTTCGCCCGCCGATAAGGCCGCGCTTTCGCGCCCGCGTGCGGGCGGCGCACTCCTCCCCCCCTATCGAGGGAAATCGGCTCACCCTAAGGGAGGCCGAGGCGGTGATCGCCGACCGGCATGCTGAGATCCAGGCTGGGAGAGGGATGTTGCCGAGGTGAGGAACTACTGGGACGCCCTGCTCTAGCGTGGGGGGAGGGTGGGAATGGATAAGCCACTGACTGAGGGGCTTATCAAGAGGTGGATTAAAGGGCCTGCGATCCTGGCGCCGGAGCTTTGGGCTCATTTTTAAATACGATTCGCAACATACCTAATAAACATGAACGGTAGATACCTTACAACAAACCAGGGAGTACCCGTATCTGACAATCAGAACTCACTGACAATAGGCCAGCGGGGGCCTGTCCTTTTGCAGGATGTGCATCTAATCGAGAAGCTGGCACACTTCAATAGAGAACGAATCCCTGAGCGTGTCGTTCATGCTAGAGGAGCTGGAGCGCACGGCTACTTCCAGGTATATCAGAGCATGGAAGAATACACCATGGCCAAGTTCCTTCAAGATCCAAAGAAGCAGACGCCTGTCTTCGCTCGATTCTCAACCGTGGTTGGGGCAAGAGGATCTGCGGACACTGCACGCGATCCCAGGGGCTTTGCTGTGAAGTTTTACACCGAAGAGGGAAACTACGACCTCGTCGGGAATAATTTGCCGGTCTTTTTCATAAGAGATGCCATAAAGTTCCCCGATATGGTCCACTCCTTCAAGCCCGCCCCTGATACCAATATACCGACTGCATCCTCAGCAAACAGCCGGTTCTGGGATTTCATCTCCTTGACTCCTGAATCGACCCATATGATAACCTGGCTCTTCTCCGACCGCGGCACTGTTAAAAGCTACCGCACTATGGAAGGCTTTGGCGTGAATACCTACAAATGGGTGAACTTGGAAGGCAAAGCGGTCTACGTCAAATATCATTGGAAGCCGCTTGCGGGGCTCGAGACCATCGATCGCCACGAGGCCACCTGTCTGGCCGGAGAGGATCCGGATGTCGCCACCCGCGATCTCTATGATACGATAGCATCGGGCAAAACGGTCGAGTTCGAGCTCAAAGTGCAGATTATGGAGATCTCCGACGAGCTTAACTTGAGCTACGATCCTTTGGATGTCACCAAGACCTGGCCCGAGGATACCTACCCGCTGATGCCTGTCGGCAAGATGGTCCTCAATAGAAAACCAGAGAATTACTTCGCAGAAGTCGAACAGGCGGCCTTCTGCCCGGCTTCGATTGTGCCGGGAGTAGAGCTTTCAGCAGACAAGCTTCTGCAAGGGCGGGCCTTTGCCTACGCCGATACCCAACGATACCGGCTTGGTCCAAACTACCTGCAGCTGCCGATAAACAGGCCTATTGTGCCGGTAAACAACAACCAGCTCGACGGGCCCATGCAGTACGCGCCCCCTAGAGGAGGAACCGCCAACTATGAGCCTAATACTTTGGCAGATGGAGAGCCGAGAGAGGCCCCGGCAATGCCTGCTGATAACTACCATCTTGAGGGCTATGCTGTCCGCCAGAAGATCGGCTTGACGAACGACTTCCAGCAGGCAGGGGAGCGATACCGATTCCTTGGAAAGATGGACCAGGACCACCTTGTGGACAATATCGTCGATTCCTTGGGGAAGGCAAACGAGCAGATTCAGAGGAGGATGGTTGAGAACCTGGCAAAGGCAGACCAAGAGCTGGGCAAGCGTGTGGCTCGGGGGCTAAACCTGTAGCGGACTCGGATGCTTGAAGTTGAAAGCGGGCATTCCGAGCGAATGCGGGGTCTGGCGCCAACGTGGAACCGGAGTACTTGGTCGAGCGGATACGATCCCATCGCCTGGCCCAGGGCATGTGCCATCCTTTCTCCTTTTGCTCTGTGGATCGGTTGCCGCCTGCCTCTCCTGTTCATATTCAGGGCCTTGTGGGGAAGCTGGATGACCGGGCCGGAGCATGCACCAGTACAGCAGGAGGTCGCCGCCAAGATCGGTGGCTTGGGCGGTCTATGTGATCCCAACGACTGCCCTTTGGGGAAACCTCCCGAGGGCCTGGGCAAATGGCGGATGGCTGGAGTACAACGTGTCATCTCTGGCGGATGGCATCGATATGGCCTTGCTGGAGGCAAAGAGCTGCAATCTAGAGGATCCCGAGGCGCTTTTTCGCCTCGACCACCACGCAAAGAGTATCCTCTGCTGTGTTTTGAGAAAGGAGACGATCACCGCTCCCGAGGCGGCAAGAGAGCTTCACCTCTCGGAGTACATGATAAGATAAGCTCTGAGGACCTTGATGGATGACGGATGGCTGCAGGTGACTGATCCATCCCGCCGCGACCCCTCGCCCAGGGCTCCACACCGAGTCGAGGGAGATCGCAGCCCTGGATCACACCGATGGAGAGATCCCCATGGCAAGATCCGGGGAAGGCCGTATATATGCCTACCCCACTTACCCTTTAACCAGACCATGCTTTGTGGGCATGACCTGGATGGAATTGCATCATATGGCTGTAGGGGGAACTATACCGAATCGTTACAGGAAAATTAAAAAAGAGGAGGGAAATCATTTATGAACAAGTTTTTATTTACATTCTTACTCTTGATCAGTCTCATAGGGGGAGCCCTGGGAGGCTATCCTTACTTCCAGGGCAGTCCGACCAGTGAGGAACTGTTGATTGAATATACAAACGTTGGTTCAGTCGATTGCGGTAATCCGCCCCAATTGACAACCTTCACCCTGTATGAATCCAAGACCATAACTCTCATTGCCACCTACCACTGGTGCGACACCGGTGCTCCGGGAACGATCGGACTTGTTGACCGAACCGGAAAACAGTACGGTCCGTGGCAGGCTGTCGGTCGGGAAGGCTCGGCCTCCAAGCCCAACTCCTACTGGGAGGTAAAGCCCAACGTCCAACTTCCTCCGGGCATCTACACGGTGCTGGATTCCCGTCCGGAGACCTGGTCCTGGAACGATCTGGACAACAGCAACGGCCGGGGTTTTGCCTTTATTTACGCCAGTACCGCTTCCCAGGCCGGCCCTGCTGGCCAGGGAAATATAATATTCTCTGACGACTTCTCCGACACCAGGAATGGCTGGCCCAGGTATTCCACAGAGGAGGTAGGCTATTCGTATGAAAACGGCAGATACCACATGATTGCCATCCGCAGCCAGAAGAACGTCTATAGTCACCCTTCGAGCGTGGGACTGAACGATTTAGACGATTTTGTCCTGGAGGTGGACACAACCCAGGAAGGCGGACCGGACAAGAATGAGTACGGACTGGTCTTCCGCAAGGTTGACGGCCTGAACTTCTACAGTTTCTTCATCGCGGGGTTGGGTAAATACTCGTTCTGGAAGTCGGTGGACGGGGACTGGGAAAAGATCATCGGCTGGACTGAGTCCACCGCCATTAATGTGGGCCAAGCGTCAAACAAATTGAAAATAGAGTGCCAGGGAGACAGGTTCGCCTTCTACATCAACGGCATAAAGGTGGCCGAGGCCTACGATGACACCTTCAGCTCCGGAAATATCGATCTCTTCGTGGGCAGCTATGACGTGGGCAACGTTCACATAAGCTTCGACAACCTGATGGTCTACGCCTTGCCCGGCGGGACAGGTTCCACTGGAACTACCGGGACCACCGGAACTACCGGGGCCACCGGAACCACTGTCGTACAGCCGCCCCAGACCACGGGCAACGCGGTCACTGTAGACTCCTCCTCTTCGGGAGAACTGACCAACCCTGAAGGAGTCCGTCTGGACATCCCGGCCGGCGCAGTGCCGCCCAAGGATGACGGAAGTTCGGGAACCATGGTCTTCACCGTGGAGAAGAACACTGCAGCATCTCCCAGCTTGCCCTCGGATTTCGTTCCCCTGGGCGACATCTACCAGGTGGGCCCGGAGGGCTTCGTCTTCGCCAGTCCCATCAGGCTCACCCTGCCCATACCTGAGGGCGTGGACCCGAATACCGTTCTCGGCCTGACCACCTTCAACGCCACCACCAACACCTGGGAGCTCATACCCGGCGAGGTGGACGTGGAGGCTCGGACGGTGTCCATCGAGACCACCCACTTCTCGCCCTACGGGGTCTTTGGCCTGAGCGGCTCGACGACCGCCGATGACTATCAGAAGGCCAACGGCGGCTGGATAGTCATCAGCAACAGCCACAACTACGGCACCGGCGGTCCCTTTGCCCCCTGTCCCAACCAGGACCGGTGCAGAGGCCTATCCCTCCATGTGGAGCACGGGCTGTGCATCAAGTCGGTGGTCTTCAACGACCCGTCTGTGGCAGCCTCCTGGTCTCCGCCCACCTTCTGGCAGATCCTGGCCCACGACTGCGGCTCGTCCGACTGGATGCAGGTTCGCTGCCCGGTGGAGACCAGATACTGGGTTCCCGCCGGAACCTACAGGATCGCCGAGTACACCTTCGTCTCCGAGGTAAACCATGATCCACTCTACGTTCCCTGTTCCAACGCCTGGTCCAAGCCCACCCAGACCTACGTGATCCGGCCGGGAGATGTGGTGGACTTCGGGGACGACGTCTTCTTCACAGGCACCTGCACCACCGGAGGATACCCCTGTGGCCGGGCGGCCACCACCTCGGTGGGCACGGGAGACGTTCAGGTAACCCTCACTTGGTATGCTGAAGCCGACATCGACCTCTACGTGGAGGATCCAACAGGTGAAACGGTCTCTTACTCCAATACCGATGTCTCCTCTGGAGGCCAGCTGGACCGGGATAACCTTTGCACCAACTTCGAGATGGGCCGACCTGAAAACATATTCTGGCCTGAGAACGGGGCTCCAGAGGGCATCTACAAGGTCAGCGTGAACTACTACGGCGATTGTGCCTCCGTCGGTCCGGTGAGCTGGACGGTCAGGACCATCGTGGGCGGTCAGGCCAAGACCTATACCGGCACTCTGAACGAGGTCGGCGACACCCAGGAGGTAACCACCTTCGAGATGAGCTAAAGTCTTAAATGGCATCAGTTTGGGCGGCTCCTTTTCCCAGAAGCTGCCCCAAAAGTATATTTTAAAATGATTTTCACTGAATTTGTAGATAGTGCCCCCGGAGGGCGGCCCTGGGCAATCGATGCGTCCCCTTCGCGAAATAGTTAAATTGGGTACATTAAGATATGTTACCAATGTCCCCGTTCACCTCAAAGGCGCGGTCGGATCTCGTATCAGTCGAGGTGACGGGGGAGAGTGCATATGTGGTCCTTACCCACGGCACGATAAGCATATGGTTCGGCAGGAACGCAGCCGAGAACTTGGTCTCCCGCATACTGATGACCATCTCCATGGTGGATTATGCCACAGAGCACGAAAAAGAGGTCCTCTGCGACTTCGAGGAGATCAACGAGTTCGAGAACAACGGCTACATACTCAGTTCATACGCAAGGAAGGACTCCCGATACCGGGCCATATTCGTGGTTCCATTCTCCAATCGGCGGGCCCTGGACCGCTTCGTGGCGTCGGTTCAGAGGGATCTTGAGCATAACGAGGTGCGCATGACATTGAGGTGGAGGGGAGGGTTCGCCAGGATGAAGATACTCTGCCAGGAGCTAAAGAGGCTCGATTGCTTTGCCCTGGTCACGCCCGCCTTTAGGGAAAATCTTTGAGGAGTGATGATCATTGAGGTATTCAAGCCAAGCGGAGATGATGGAGGTCTCCGGTATCAGGAAGTGCTTTGGCACGATGGGCCCGGACTCGGTTAACCTAGGGATTGGTCAACCCGACTTCGAGACGCCGGATCATGTCAAGGAGGCAGCGATGGCTGCAATCCGGGAGGGCTTCACAGGATATACAGGGAACATGGGAATGCCTGAGCTCTGCTATGCCATCTCGGAGAAGCTCCGCCGGGAGAACCGGCTCGACATATCGTCCGAGGAGGTGATGGTGACGAGCGGGGCAAGCGAGGCCCTCTTCCTTGCCATATGGTCCCTGATCGATCCGGGCGATGAGGTTCTAATCGCCGATCCTGGCTTTCTCTCCTATGCGGCCCTCACCCAGGCGGTTCGCGGAAGGCCCGTCGGCGTGCCCCTCGATCGGGAGCTCAAGCTGACGCCGGATGCGGTCGCGGAGCGTCTGACCTCCAGGACGAAGGCAATCGTTGTGAACTCGCCTTCCAATCCAACAGGGGCGGTCCAGACGGAGGAGGAGATGAGGGGACTTGCCGAGATCGCTGAGGATCGCGACATCGCCCTGATCTCCGACGAGGTCTACGAGCACTTCATCTACAAGGGGAAGCATGTAAGCCCAGGTCGTTTCTCCGATAACGTGATCACGATCAATGCCGTCTCCAAGACGTACTCCATGACCGGATGGCGTCTAGGATACGTCGCAGCCCAGGCCCCCGCATTGGAGCATATGCTAAAAGCGCACCAGTATGTTCAGGCCTGTGCAAGCTCCATCTCCCAGAAGGCGGCATACGCGGCGTTTACAGGGCCACAGGACTGCGTCAAGATAATGAGGGACGAGTTTCAGAGGCGAAGGGACATACTAGTCAGGGGATTTCAGGAGATGGGGATAGACTTTGTCGTGCCAGAGGGCGCATTCTACCTCTTCCCCCGCGTTGGCGATGGGGATCGAGTGGCAGGCCGCCTCATGGAGCGCGGCGTTGTGGTCGTGCCGGGATCGGCCTTCGGCCCTGGTGGAAGGGAGCACATCAGGATCTCCTACTCCGCCTCGGAGGCGAGTATAAGGACGGCGCTTTCGCGAATGAGAGATATCCTTTAAATAGGTCTTGTATTATTCGTGCAACGGGTTGATCGGCATGAAAGAGCAGGTTGAGATAAGGACTCTCAAAGAGGGAAGGTATGTGATCATCGATGACGAGCCGTGTGTCATCAAAGCAATCGCTCACTCCAAACCAGGGAAGCACGGGTCTGCCAAGGCCAGGATCGATGCCATAGGCATCTTCGACAACCAGAAGAGGTCTATAGTCTCCCCGGTAACGGCCAAGGTCTATGCTCCCATCGTGGAGAGAAAGACCGGACAGGTCCTCCTCGTGGGGACGACCACGGTCCAGCTGATGGACTTGAAGGAGTATGGCACCGTCGATGTCCCCATCACCGACGATATCAAGGACAAGCTAGTGGAGGGAAAGGAGGTAGCCTACCTGGCCTCAATGGGCAAGACCAAGATGGATATCCGCTGAATGTTTCGGAGAGCAACGTTCGCCGATGCGAGCTCCGATCTAATGGATGCGGAGTTCGTGATAATGGGAATGCCGTTTGACTCGACGACCTCCTTTCGTCCAGGATCGAGGGCTGGCCCGGAGGCGGTGAGGCAGGCCTCGTGGAACTTCGAGACATATGTCCACCGCCATGGCGTGAACCTGAACGACCTGAAGGTATGCGACCTCGGCGATCTGGATATGGGGTCGACTCCTAAAGGGGCATGGGAGGCGATCAGGGCAGGCATCGGCCTTCTGCCGGCTGGCGCCTTGCCTGTGACGATAGGAGGAGAGCACTCCATCACGCCTCCAATCGTCGGGGAGTTGCTGCGACGGGGGAAGGCAAGCGTGCTTGTCCTCGACGCTCACCTCGATCTCCGCGAGGAGTATGGCGGGACCGAGAAGAGCCATGCGTGTGCGAGCCGGCGCATCCTCGATCTTCCAATCGAGGGGTATGCATCGATTGGCATACGTAGCGGCTCGGAAGAGGAGTACAAGTACGCCCGGGATATGGGCATAGAGTTTCACGAGAGCGACGAGGTGGCAGAGCGGGGGATGAATGCGGTGCTCGACGATGCACTCGATGGGCTCTCCGAGAGGATCTACCTCTCGATCGACTTCGACGCGATAGATCCTGCATTCGCGCCTGCCGTCGGAAACCCGGAGCCGTTCGGCCTCCATCCCCGGGACGTGCGCCTTGTAATCGACAGGCTCGCGGACAGGATCGCAGGCCTCGACATCAACGAGATAGCCCCCGTCTACGACAGCGGCCAGACCGCAACGCTTGGCGCAAAGCTGATCCGGGAGTTCATGGCGGCGAGGGCTAGTGGCAGGGAGTAGGGGCGGTTTGCCCTAGGCATTTCAGAAAATAGCATTGCTAGATATCGGTTTTATCACTGTTCCCCTCGTTTTCTTGATGGTGCTCGAAGCATTTTAGCTATCGTTTTCCATCATGCGTAATTTGTGGAAGACTCAACTGTAAAGGGCATTAGGGCGGATCCTGAAACCTCCCGCTTCGCCCCCTCATATCAGCGGCTCCGGCCCCCTCTCCCCCGCTAGAGGCAGCCTTGCGCGGTGCACGACCAAAGGATCTGCAAAGCCGATTGCCCTGTTCAAGAGAAGCCGCTTTCCCTGAATAGTCATGGCGTAGACGGGAATTGCAATCCCCATCTGCATACAGGCCCGCCGGCCCACAACATCCCTGACCGCTCTTGAGGCGCACGACCATACGAGATCGCACGACTCTGCAAGGACTTGGGCCTTCTTCTCATCTATCCCCGTCGTGTGAACTGCGAGAATCGCGGCGTCCCCGCCCTCCCTGATGGCTCGGGCATCGTCTGCCCGGCTCCCAGATATCGTCACCCCAATCCGGCGAAAGCCCGCTTCTTGCGCCCTCTTCCACCCCTCCAGCTGGTCGATTGCGGCCTCCCGGCCGAGGAGGATGCAGCCTTTGGCGATCAACCCGTCCTGGATCTCGGGTATGGGATCTGTTCTGATGAGGCCTGTCATATGGGCACCTACCGCGAGGAGAACTTCAGGCCTCGTTATGACAGCAGTTCCAGCTCCCTCGCAGACGGTGACAGCCGCATCCAGGAGGCCTTCCTTCAGGGCATCGGCCATGATCTCGGCTGCGCCGAAGGCAACTGGCCCGTCCCGAAGCTCGAGAACCCTCGCTGCGCCGTACATGCCGAGCTTCTCCATATGCTCCCTCAAGGCCATCTCAACCGTCTCCCTGCTCTCCTCCCCGTGGCGATAGAGGTCCTCTCGAAGTGGACACCTCTTCACCAGGGGATCGCTCAGCACCTGGATCTCACCGTCGATGATCCTGACCTTGGCCCCTGCCATCTCCAGAATATGTTCAGCCATCCCCATCACCGAAGGGCTCGCCCTCTCTTTACGAGGGCAGCCTTGCCCTTCCTTCGAGATATCTCCAATGGCACAAAGGGCTATCGATTGCATTGGATCCTTCGAGATCGATTCGTGTTCATGCATGACGGCCAATCTCCTATCGGGGCCTGCCTATTTAAAATTATATATCTCATGTATTAATTATTGCGCTTGTCTTTATAAGGTAGCTCGTTCTATTTTCAAGCATCTCTCAAGGGCAATAGGTTTGATATATGTTAGAGAGAGATGAATTGGCTGGAGGCTGGGCACAACGTCCTTGCGAAAAAATCCACTCACCACTTTCAAGATGCAGGGATGCATTGGTGTAGATCTAAAGGGCCGAGCGTCCTTGCGAAGAAAGACGCTCATCACCATCGGGGCGGTCCTCCTCCTTCTGATGATCTCGATTGGCCTGATCATGGAGATCCACTTCATGAGCAGCATCTACGGGCTGGAGGCCGAGGCTGCTCAAGGTGAAATGAAGGAGGTCATCTTCGCCCTCGATGACGAGTTTGCGAGGCTTCTGGCAACGACCATCGACTGGGCCGAATGGGATGACACATATGCATTTGTGGGTGGGAGAGACGAGGAATATATCAGCTCCAACCTGAATGATGGAACCTTCATCGCATTGGGAATTGACCTCGTGATCTTCCTCGATTCCGAGGGAGGAATCGTCTTCGCAAAGCTCTACGACTCACAGGACGGGTGTGGGGGGCCGGTTGTGCCCGAGCTTATGAAGGAGATCGAGTCAAGAGGTCCATTGGTAAGGCATGGCCTTCCGAATGAGAGCGAGGGCGGCCTTCTTCTCGTCGGGACCTACCCCATGCTCATAGCAGCCCACCCAATACTCACCAGCCTCGGCGAAGGGCCTGTACAAGGCACACTCATATTCGGCTCATGCCTCGACGAAGAGGCCTTCTCTCGCATCGGACGATTGACAGGGACCAACGTAACCATAGGAGCGCTCAACTGGACAGAGCTTCCGCCGGAGGTCGCAAGGGGGTTTGAATTCTCCGGCGAAGCCATGGGATCGCACATCGTGGTGAGCCCCTTGGACGAGGAGATCATGGCCGGCTATTCCATCCTCTCCGACATCCACGGCCAGGGCACGCTTGTTCTGCAAACGGAGACCACAAGGGAGATCTTCAATCAGAGCAGATCGAACAGATATCTCGTCCTCCTGTCGATACTGATCGCAGGCTTAGTGCTCGGGGGGGCGATCTTGATTACTCTGGAGCGAAGGGTGCTCCACCCACTCGCCGCCCTCAACGTCTCGCTATCCCAGATCGGGGAGAAGGGGGATCTTTCTGCCAGGGTTCCACAGACGGGAAGGGATGAATTTGCAAGCCTTTCGCAATCTATCAACGCCATGCTCGAGTCGCTTGAGGAGGCGATGAATTGGGTGAGGGAGAGCGAGGAGCGCTACAGGAACATCTTCGACCTCTCGCTTAACGGCTTTGCCCTTCACGATATGGTCGTTGATTCGAACGGCCGGCCGGTCGACTTCATCTTCCGGGAGGTCAACCGCGCTTTTGAGGATCTCACAGGCCTGAAGGCGGATGGGATCATTGGGAGGCGCCTTTCCGAGGTATTCCCCGGCATGGTGGACGATCCTGTGATAGAGATCTACGGCCGTGTGGCCCTTGGTGGAGAGCCCGCTCGGTTCGACCGGTTCTTCCAGGGCCTTGGGAGGCACTACGATGTCGCGGTCTTCTCTCCAGGTAAGGGCCAGTTCGTGACCATATTCACCGACATAACCGACCTGAAGAGGACCGAGGAGGAGCTGAGAGCGGCCAAGGAGAAGGCGGAGGCCGCGACGAAGGCCAAGTCGGACTTCCTCGCCAATATGAGCCACGAGATCCGAACCCCCCTCAACGCCATAATCGGCATGAGCAACATGTTGCAGGAGACCTGCCAGAATGAGGGTCAGAGGGAGTACCTGGAGACGATTCGTTCCAGCAGCGATGCCCTTTTGGAGGTCATAAGCGATATACTGGACTTCTCCAAGATCGATGGCGAGAAGATGGAGCTCGAGAGGGAGCCAGTCGACCTGAGGGAGATCGTCGAGAAGTCCTTGGATATGGTCGCTATGAAGGCTGCCGAGAAGGGCCTGGATCTCAACTATTCGATGGAGCCGGATGTGCCGAGTATCATCGTCGGCGATGCGGCAAGGCTCAGACAGGTGCTCTCAAACCTGCTGAGTAACGCCGTCAAGTTCACAGAGAGGGGCGAGGTCGACCTGACCGTCTCATCGTCCGGGGACGATTCCGATGAGATCCACGTGGAGGTGAGGGATACGGGGATTGGAATTCCTCCTGAGAAGATGCCGCTGCTCTTCCACTCCTTCAGCCAGGTGGACTCATCGATTACGAGGCAGTATGGGGGAACGGGGCTCGGACTTGCCATCTGCAGGAGGCTTGTCGAGATGATGGGCTGCCGGATCTGGGCCGAGTCTACGCCTGGGGTGGGAAGCGTCTTCAATCTTGCGATCCCCGCACAGAAGGCCGCGGATCATCCAGAGCCACCGGTCGCCGGCCTTGCGGGAAAGGAGGTGCTCGTGGTAGATCATAGCGTTCTTGCCCGAACGATGCTCGGCCAGGACCTGGCAAGCTGGGGCATGCATCCCCTGGCCGTCTCAACCGGGAGGGAGGCTTTGGAGGCGCTGGATCGAGGAGAGCGGTTCGATATCGCCCTGATAGATATGGAGATCTCCGATATGGATGGCAATTCACTGGCTGAGGCCATCTCCGCCCTGCTCGGCCGAGGGCAGATTGCGATCATCATGATGACTACGCTTGGCAAGCGCAGCCGGGGAATGGAGAATAACCTCATCTCCGGCGTCCTGGAAAGGCCGGTCAAGCGCGAAGCCCTTCGCTCAGCCCTTCAGAAGGCAGTTGCCCCTGACGATTCGATCGTGTCCTCGTCCAATGCGGCAGGCAAGGCGGAGCCAGGAGGGCGCAAGCGATTGAGCATACTGCTTGCCGAGGACAATCCAGTGAACCGGAAGGTGGCGCTCACCATGCTCAAGCACCTGGGCTACAACGCCGACGTTGTGGCAAACGGCCAGGAGGTCCTCGATGCCCTTTCTGATCATCATTACGATGCGATACTCATGGACGTTCAGATGCCCGTCATGGACGGGATGGAGGCTGCCCGGCGTATTCGAGCAGCGGGAAACCACCGTCCGTGGATAATTGCGATGACTGCGCACGCGCTGGAGGGGGACAGGGAGAGGTGCATCGAGGCTGGCATGGACGACTACGTGAGCAAGCCTGTGAGGATGGGGATTCTTATGGCAGCGCTCGACCGCGCCCTCAAGGCTTGCCGGACGGAGGACGGCGGAGACGCCGAAGGAATCCAAGGGGGGACAAAACCTCCCGGCCAAGAATGATTGCTCCAAGCCAGAAGGCGGCCTCCCCGGCGACGACGATTGCTGCGGAGAGCAAGGCCTTCCCCTCGATGGAGAGGGTGAGCATGGGAACGACCAGAAGCATCCCATAGATCGGGAAGGAGAGGCCGACCAGGGCAAGGCCGATCCATCGTCGGCCTGGAAGGGGTCTCATCCCTATGAAGAGATGCTCCGCAATTGAAGGAGGGCGCGCTCGACCTTCTCTCGCATCTCCCCAATCCTGGATCGATATTGCAGGAGCTGCTCTTCCCTCACTAGGAGCATCCGGGAGGTCTCGGCGGGGGCCGGTCCGCCCGGCTGGTCCCTCCTCTCGACGTTTCGGCGAGGGTCGAGCGCATCTTCGAGGTCCCGCTCGCCAAAGCCCATCTCGCTCGGCCTGATTCCCAATGGCTCCCCTGCTCTGTCGAGGTCCTCGATTCCGGGGAGATGCCCCGTCGCAGCAAGCGCTCCTACGATCCTATGGGCCTTTCGAAATGGAATACCGGTCGACCGGACGAGCGAGTCGGCAAGCTCCGTTGCCGTGGAGAAGCCGGCTCCAGCGCTCTCCTCAAGGCGATCCTTATCGAAGCGGACGGATGCCATGCACCCATTCATGATCCTGGTCGAGCCTCGCGTCCAGGAGAGAGCCCTCCACAGATGGGGGGTTACCTCCTGCAGATCCCGGTTGTAGCTCAGGGGAAGGGCCTTGCATATCGCAAGTGCAGCAGTCAGGCTTCCGAGGACCGAGCCCGCCTTTGCCCTGACGAGCTCTGCCGTATCCGGATTTTTCTTCTGGGGCATGATCGAGCTAGTCGAAGCGAAGAGGTCGTCGATCTCGATATAGGCGAACTCCGTTGTGGACCAGAGTATCAGCTCCTCGGCGAGCCGGCTGAGCGTGACCATCTGGATCGATAGGGCTGAGAGCGCCTCCAATATGAAGTCCCTAGTCGACACGGCATCCATGCTGTTCTCTATAAGGCCGTCGAAGCCGAGCAGCTCGCATGTCCGCCTTCGGTCTATTGGAAAGCCGGTCGAGGCGAAGGCGGCCGATCCAAGGGGGCTCTTGTTCAGGCGGGCGTAAGCATCCATTAGCCTATCCAGATCGCGGGAGAGGGCATCGCCGTGGGCGATTAGATGATGGGCTAAAGTGGTTGGTTGTGCGTGCTGCGTATGGGTGAATCCTGGTGAGAGCGTCTCGCGTGTCTCAGCAGCCCTCCTCCATATTGTCTCGGTGAGGGAGAGCACCTCTTCCATCAGGTCGAGGATCTCCCCTCGAAGGGCCAGGCGGATGCAGGTTGCAACCTCGTCGTTTCGCGACCTTCCCATATGCATTCGCCCCCCAACCTCTCCAACCTGGGCGATCAGATAGGCCTCGATTGCCTCGTGCACGTCCTCGCCCGGCCCCAGATCGGCCTCCTCGATTTCATCGAGCGCCTGGATGATGCTCGATGCGTCTTCCTCAGATATGAGGCCTGCTTCACTTAGCATGATCAGATGGGCCCTGTCGACCAAGAGGTCTGCCTCGAATATCCGATGATCGGCCTCTCTCGATGATATAAACTCCAGGACATCGTCGGAGATCTTGCCCAGCCTTCCTTCCCTCAGCAGCATCGATCATCCACCTCAGGTTGTATAATTGGCGTTGATATCGATGTATTCGTGTGTCAGGTCACAGCCGAACGAGCGGGCAGTGCCCTCTCCAGAGTGGAGGTCGATTAAGATGTAGATCTCTTCGCCTTTCATCAGCCTCTCTGCCTCCTCCAAGACTCCATCGACGATTCTCCCCCGATCGACTAGCTTCACCTCGCCTCCGGTCCCCCGGAATCGAAGGGAGATATCATTGGGATCGAAATCGGCTCCCGACCTTCCTAGAGCGCATACTATGCGGCCCCAGTTCGGATCCTCTCCGTAGATCGCGGTCTTCACGAGGTTGCTCCTGGAGACGGCTTTTGCCGCGAGTCGTGCATCCTCGTTCGTTCTAGCGCCGGAGACGACGGTCTCCATGTACTTGCTTGCGCCTTCTCCATCTCTTGCCATCTTCCGGGCGAGGGAGATGCATACATGGCCCAAGGCCTCCTTGAATACCTCTTTTTGGCAGCTTCGCCTGCCGGTTGCCGTGATCAGTACCATGTCGTTCGTGCTCGTGTCGCCGTCGACGGTGAGCATGTTGAAGCTGGAATCGACCGCTTCTGCGAGGCTCTCCGCGAGGTCATCGCGCGAGATCTCCGCGTCGGTGTAGAGGAAGGCGAGCATCGTTGCCATATTGGGCTCTATCATCCCCGCCCCCTTGCAGATCCCGGCCACCCTTATGCCGCCGTGCTCGACTGCCGCCTCCTTGATCCTGGTGTCGGTAGTCATGATCGCGCGTGCAGCATCCTGGCTTGCCTGCGGCGTTTCGCTGAAGGATCCTTTTGCTTCCTCGGCGAGGGCTCTAAGCAGGTCAATGTCCAGATAGCGGCCGATGACCCCGGTTGAGGCAACGGCTATGCGGGATCTCTCGGTCTTCAGGATCTTGGCAAGGATGCCTGCCATCTCTCCTGCATCATCCAGCCCCTTCGCACCCGTGTAAGCGTTAGCACAGCCGCTGTTTGCAATCACCCCGTCGAGGCGGCCTTCCCTTGCGAGGTTTCCTGCAGTCAGATCGATTGGGGCTGCTCGAACCTTGTTCCTGGTGAAGACCCCTGCACCAACGCCGCTGCAGGCAATCATCGCAAGGCCGTACCGGTCCCGCCGGATCCCGCAGCCCGAAAGGCCGTCGATTGCAGATATGCCTCCCTCAATCTCCCTCATCCAGGTCTCCTCCAAGCCCTGATATGATGTCTCCCCGGGTGACTATTCCAACAAGCCTTCCTTCCTCCACAACGGGAAGGCGGTTGATCCTGTGGCGAACCATCATCTCCGCCGCCTCCTCGATCGATTGGTCCGGCGCTACGAGGTGGACTTGGCGGTTCATCACATCGGCAACCGACATCTTCTCGATCTCGCCGAGGGAGATCTTCAACCTCTCCCATCTGATGAGGTCTCTAACCGGCACCTCCAGGATCTCGAGGGGGCTAGGGAGCCAGAGGCCTCCATCCTCGCCCTCGTCCGAGAGAAGCCTCAGGAGATCGGACTCGGAGACGACGCCCACAACCTTCTCGCCCAACAAGACTGGCATTCCGCTTATCCTCTTCTCTCGAAGCAGCCGCGCTGCGTCGCTTACCGGGGCATCCTCTTGGCAGGTCACCGGCTCGGAGTTCATAACATCGCTTACCTTCATCTCGATTCCCTTCTCCTTATCCGTCTCCATGGCTTATGGGGATTGTCCTCTTCTTCTCTATCTCCGCTTCAGGGCGCTCCTCCCGGGAACCAGAGGCCCGCAGTCTCAGCGAGTCCCATCATGAGGTTCATGTTCTGGATGGCCTGGCCGGATGCGCCCTTGACGAGGTTGTCGATGGCGGAGATCGCAACGAGCCTGTCCTCGCCCTTCTCCGCCTCGAACCCTATGTCGCAGAAGTTGGAGCATCGGACGTTTCCGAGCATGGGCACTCCTGTCATCCTGACGAAGGGAGCGTTCTTGTAGAACTGCTCGTAGATCTCTGAGACGGCTGCCCTGTCCTGGATGACGTCCGCCTTCTCCTCCTTGACTATGACGTGCGCCGTTGTGAGTATCCCCCGCACAGTGGGGATGACGTGTGGGGTGAAGCTGACCTTGACGTTGCCTGCAAGGAGGGCGAGCTCCTGGCGGATCTCGGGGACGTGGCGGTGGTTGGTGATCTTGTAGCATCGGATGTTCTCTGCGAGGTTTGGGTAGTGGCTCGTCTCGGAGGGCTCCGCCCCTGCCCCTGAGACGCCCGACTTCGAGTCGAAGATCACCCTCTCGATGATCCCGGCCTTGGCAAGCGGAGCTGTTGCGAGGATCGCCCCTGTAGGGTAGCAGCCGGGGTTTCCGATTAAGTTGGCTTTCGCAACCTCGGGGTGGAGCTCGGGAAGGCCGAATACCGCCTCCCTTGGGGCGCGGTGTGTGATGCCGTAGGTCTTCTCGAAGACGTCGACTGGCAGGCGGTAGTCGGAGCTTAGATCGATCACTTTCGCCCCGCTGTCGAGAAGCGCTGGCACCCAGTCCATCGCAGTCCCGTGGGGTACGGCCGTGAATACGACGTCGCATCGATCAGCCACCTCAGCAGCCGTCGGCGCCTCGAACTTGAGGTCATAAATGCCGCGCAGGTGTTGGTGAGCGCTTGCCACATCCTTTCCGGCGAGCTTCCTGGATGTAATGCAGACCGCTTCTGCCTCCGGATGGCATGATAGGAGGCGAAGTAGCTCGCCTCCGGTATAACCAGATCCGCCGATTATGCCGATGTCCAACATAGAGGGAGCACTCGACCCTGCTTATATAAATTTAACACGCTGCGCCTATCGACATAAGCTCTCGCTAAGCCTTGCGAGATCCTCCCCGATTGCCGATATCATCTCCTTGCCCTCCAGAATGGAGAGCCAGCGCTCTGGAATCCACGCACTGCCGCTGGCAGCTCCAGCAAGGGCTCCTGCTATTCCCGCAATCGAGTCCGAGTCGCCCCCGCCGGAAGCAGCAGACGAGACCGCCTCCTCTGGCGGATACTTCAGGAAGTAATAGAAGGCAGAAGGGACGGTCTCGACCGTCGCAGGCGAGTTTCCTAGAGTCCTTACGGCAACCTTCTCGTCCTCCTCCAAAAGATCGATGACCATTCGAAGCGCTTCTCCCATCTTGCTGTCCACGCGGCCTGCCAGGGCCGATGCCTTCTCGATGACGGCAAGGGGCCTTCGGCCTTGGAGCGAGAGCGCAACCCCTGCGGCAACTGCTACAGCCCCCGCCCTCGACGAGGTGGAAGTGTGGGTCGGAAGGCTCTGCAGATCGGCGTACCGGCAGACGATATCGAGGTTGCAGTGGTAGACGAGGCCGATAGGGGCAACCCGCATGGCAGATCCGCATGTTGGAATTGGGGAGCCCGTCTCCCTCCAGCCCTTGCTGGCGATCAAGGCCTCGACTGATGAACGCGTTGCAATTCCCACGCCTCGGTCCAGACCCGAGGCCCAGGACGAGCCCCAGTCGGCAAGCCTTTGGCTGAAGAGGTCGCAGGAGAAGCCGCGGGCCTCGATCATGGACTTTGCGAGAATGAGCGTCTCCTCGGTGTCGTCGGTGTACTGGCCGGCCCTCAGGCCGTAGTGAAAGTGGCCTTCCCCGGGGGCTATCATCTCCGTCACGCGCCCAAAGCGCCTTTTAATCTCCGCTCTATCGAGGCCCTCGACCGGCATCCCGAGGGCATCGCCCACAGCGAGGCCAAGGAGAGAACCCTTTATGCGGTCCTGAAGGTCGATCATGATCGGCTTTTCGATCCGTCTGGATAAAAAGAGTTCCTCGCTGTTTGATGTGGGCGAGCACTTTCCTTCCTATTTCAACCACGAATGAACGCGAATGAACGCTAATATTCTACCTTAAAACACATATAATTAGGGTATATGTATGCGTATTCGTGATTGATCCATCGAAGTTCAGGCGTGCCAAAGTTGACAATATGTACAAACAGGGAACAGGGCGGTGATCCCTTTCTACATAGTTCAGCGAAGCGCCAATCTTTGGGAAGGATTATCACTCGGGCCTTCAACATCTGTATCGAATGGCGAAGGATCACCTGAGGGCCTGGGATCGCGATTACGAAAGGCGCGGGAGGCTCTGGGGCGGCGCCGGGGATCTGCCCGAGCTTCCTCAGGGATCGCGGATACTGGAGCTTGGCTGCGGCGACGGAAAGACCCTTACGCTTGCGGCGGACCGTGGATTGCAGTCAATCGGCCTCGACATATCGAAGCAGGCGCTCGCCCTTGCCCGCGGCGCGGCCCCCGCCTCCCCCCTGATCCTCGCCGATGCTCGCGCCCTTCCCTTCCGGGATGCCTGCTTCGATTACATCCTCGCCTATCACGTCTTCGGTCATCTGCTCGAAGGCGAGAGGCGGGCTTCCGCGCGGGAGGCGGCTCGCGTGCTTCTGCCCGGAGGGAGGCTCTTCTTTCGGGAGTTTGGGGATGGAGACATGCGCTTTGGTCGGGGCGAGGAGGTCGAGCAGGGGACGTTTCGCCGCGGCGTAGGAACGATCACCCACTACTTCACGCCGGAGGAGGCGGGGGCCCTCTTCTGCGGGATGCAGGCGATACGGGCGGAGGCTGTGCGCTGGACGATGCGGATTATGGGGCAAGAGGTCATGCGAGAGGAGGTATGGGCGGAGCTGGTGGGGGTGGTGGAATAGGGGAGGTAATACGGTATACTGACGCAACGTGCATCTAAGAAACGATGTGAATCGATCGTTAAATCTGAATACAAACCTGCAAATGATAACAAACTATCTCATGAAAATGGAGATGATCATGATCCGCCAGCATCCCAGCCCCCGGCGCGGGACGCCGGGGCGGTCGTGATGTAGCCGTCGCCATTTGTGTGCAGGACTTGACCTCACCAACCCGCCACCATTGCTGCATCCGCTCAGTCGAATCCTTTCCAGGCCGCCCCTCAGCCTGGCGTATGAATAAGCGATGAAGATTAGGCTCTCCATATCTTCTTTGCCTCAAGGGGATCGATCTTAGATCTCTCAATACAGCCTCTCAGCTCTTGTTTAAATCGATCCTTGTCAATCAATTTAGTGAGGGCGCTTGTGTCGAGGACGATCATATTCTGGATCTCGATAGCTCCCTTATCTTCCTGGAGTCCTCAACAAGTCCCCTAAGCAGATCCTCGTCCTCGATAGAGCCGAAGTAATCTACAAGGCCCATCTTCTCGCGCCCAAGCAGCCTATCGATCGCGCTGCTGTTGCTCTCGCCCTCTTGCATCTCCATCTTTTGCAACTCGTTTCTGATAAGAGGTTAGTTCCTTTGCATCTGAATACGTGTACTCAGAGATATATCGGCTTCGCGATTTGGCGACGTTATAAATCCTTCCTCCACCCTTGTGCAGCCATCGTCTCCCCCGAAAGATCAGCATTCACCCTATGCCATGCAATTAGGCGGCTTCCGTCATACTCTCGATTTCGATAAATCAACCGGGAACTTTCCTTATGCTAAGATATACAATACCTTGACGATCCTCCGGCCAGACCGAGCAGTCGCTATCAAGCGATATCGTGTAGTGTTCGTCAAAGCCAGGACCCCAATTGAATGCCCAATAGAACTTACCATTGCTGACCCGGTTTTTCCATGCGGCCTCCTCGTAAAAATATGCATCAAGCGGCGATCCCCTGTAGACGGTCTGCTGCGAGGAGGTAACAAGGCCCCTCTCAACATCGATCTCCTGATCGACGCTCATACTGCCCTGATGGATCTCGGCATTTCGAGAGAGCGAGCAGAGGTCGCTGTAGCTGCCGGAGAGATCGTTGTAGGCATACCCAGACTCCGCCGAGGCTGCCATCTGGGCCGAGAGCTCTGCCGAGCCGGGCCAAAGGGATGCCGCGCTGGAATCCGTGAGCCTTGTGGCCCCCTCGGTCAGAACGGTTCGCTCGACGAGATAGCCCTCCCCTCAGTCGTGCCCTTGAAAGGTCTGGATCATGAGCGCATCCCCGGAGCCTGAGACCTCTCGCAAGTCGCCGACCTTCATCTCGACGGGATCACTCGATATGCTCTCCCAGACGGAGGTGCCCTGGCTCACGATCATCTCCTCTCCAGCGCCAACTCCCACATCCCAGTTCGAAAGTGAGAAGCCGACCTTTATCGCTCCTCCGGTCTGGAGCATCATTATAACGACGAGGGCGAAGGCGATTCCATTGAACGTTGAAAACATGGCGATTAATCCCCCACACGAGAGATATAATATACACCTTCAATAGTTATAAAACCACCGACTGCCCCCAAACGTTATATCGCATTTACTTCCATTATCTTTTGGGAGCGATCTCCTTGGAGAAGATTCACACAACCTGCATCTACTGCGGCTGTGGTTGCGGCCTGTTCCTTCATGTGGAAGGCGACCGTGTCGTTGGAGCCTCGCCTTCGCCCGGCCACCCGCTCTCCCGCGGCCGCCTCTGCATCAAGGGCTGGCTCGCAGGCGAGTTCGTCGGCCACCCGGACCGTCTGCGCTACCCCCTCATCAAGAGGGACGACCGTCAGGTCAGGGCAACCTGGGATGAGGCGCTCTCCCTCGTGGCAGGCCTTTTCACGGAGGTGAAGGAGACATACGGCCGAGATTCTCTCGCGGTCCTCACTTCGGCGAAGGGCACGGACGAGGAGAACTTCATGTTGATGAAGCTTGCCCGCGCCGTCCTGAAGACGAACAACGTTGACCACGTGGCGCGGCTCTGCCACGCCCCAACGCTCGCCGCTTTGAGCTACGCCCTTGGAAGCGGCTCCATGACGAACCCGATCGATAGCCTTCTCAAGTCCGAGGCAATCTTGGTCGTCGGATCCAACACGACCGAGCAGCATCCGATGGTTGCAGCAAACATCCTCGAGGCCCAATCGAAGGGCGCTGACCTCCTAGTCTTCGATCCGAGGCGAACGCAGATTGCAGATCTGGCAGACATCCATCTAACACCCGCGCCCGGCACCGACGTTGCCTGGATAAACGGCCTGTTGAACGTGATCATTGATGAGGGATTGACCGACGAGAAGTTCATCAGGGATCGCACGCAGGGCTTTGAGCAGGTGAAGGAGGCGGCAAGCTGCTACACCCCGGAGGTCGTGGAGTCGATCTCAGGAATCCCGTCCGGTCAGCTTAAGGAAGCTGCCCTCTCCTACGGCGCGGCCGAGGCCGCTTCAATCGTCTACGCCATGGGCATAACCCAGCATACGGCAGGCACCGACAACGTCCAAGCGCTCGCAAACCTTGCCCTTGCAACCGGAAACCTGGGCCGGGAAGGGACTGGAATCTACCCTCTCCGCGGCCACCAGAACGTCCAGGGTGCCTGCGATATGGGGGCGCTTCCAGACCTCCTGCCCGGCTACAGCAAGGTGTCGGATCCTCGAAGGTTCGAGGAGGCCTGGTCGGTCGACCTTCCAAGGGAGCCGGGCTTGACCGCAGTCGAGATCCTGGAGGCTGCAAAAGAGGGATCTATCAAGGCCATCTACATCTCTGGGGAAAATCCGCTCATGAGCTATCCCGATAGGGACTGGGTCTCAAAAGCGTTGAAAGCGCTAGACCTCCTGGTCGTGGCCGACATCTTCCCGACTGAGACCACGCGCCTTGCCCATGTGGTCCTCCCGGTCGCATCATTTGCCGAGAAGGATGGGACGTTCACATCGACCGAGAGGCGGGTCCAGCTCATCTCTAAAGCCGTAAGCCCGCCCGGGGAGGCCCTTTCCGAGCTCGAGGTGATATTCCAGCTCATGGAACGGCTCGGGGCCCCATATCGATCCCTCTCGCCAGCGGAGGTTATGGAGGAGATCGCTTCTCTCAATCCGCATTATGGCGGCATAAGATATCGGAGGCTCGGGATCGATGGCCTTCAATGGCCCTGCCCGGACGAGGACCATCCGGGAACGGGAATCCTCCACCGAGAGGCCTTCCCGATCGGGCGCGCCAGGTTTCGCCCGGTCTTTCAGAAAGAGCTTCACGAGTCTCCTGACGAGGACTATCCCTTCCTGCTCATCACAGGAAGGACCCTGTACCACTTCCACTCGGGCAGCATGACGCGGAGGACCTCTCTGCTGGATCGGGAGGTCCCAGGGCCCGTCGTTGACGTGAACCCGGATGACGCGAAGCACCTGGGGATTAGGAACCGCCAGAGGGTCGTCCTCGAGTCTCGGCGCGGCCGTTTGGAGGTCGAGGCCCGGATCGACCCCGGGCTAATGCCTGGCATCCTCTATCTCCCATTTCACTTCAGCGAGGCTCCCGCAAACGCGCTTACGGCGAGGGCTCTTGATCCTGCATCTAAAATCCCTGCCTTCAAGATATCGGCCGTCAGCATGAGGAGGGCTTGACGATGATAGCCTTCCTTCCAAATAAGGAGATGGTTCCCCTCATCGAGGCCTTGGCAGGAAGGCTGGAGGTAATCGCGCCCGTCCTCTCAGGAGGCCAGCCGGTATTCGCCACCTGGAACGGGCAGGAGCTTGCGCTTGACGCGGAAAATCCCCTCTCCTCCCCGCTCGAGTTCCTCCTCCCATCGCGAGAGGCGCTCTTTCGCTACGTCCAGCTCTCCGGACGCTACACCTTCGAGGAACCTCTTGTGTCCGCCCGTCTGATATTTGGAATCAGGCCGTGCGATCTCTTTGCCGTCGAAGTGCTCGATCGGATAATGACGGAGGAGCCCTGCGACCAGGCCTACCTCGGCCGCCGAAGGTCGACCGTCCTCGTCGCCCTCAATTGCACGAGGCCTGGATCCGAGTGTACATGTGCTCAGATGGGATCGGGCCCGGGATGCGTTGCAGGCTTCGACCTCGCGATGACCCCGCTCGGGGACGGCTACCTAGTTGAGTCGGGCTCTCCGGCCGGAGTTCTCATACTGAGGGAGCATCCGGAATTCTTCAGGGAGGCAAGAGACGAAGAGATCGAAATGAAGGGGGCGCTCCTCAATGAGTCGAGGGAGCAGATGATCATGACCCGGCCAGACCTCTCGCTCCAGTCGATGCAGGAAGCCATAAGGGCCGCTGACTGGGAGAGGCTCGGCGACCGTTGTCTTCGTTGCGGCGGATGCAGCTTCATCTGCCCTACCTGCCACTGCTTCAACGTCCTGGATCAGGGGGTTCCCGACGGGGAAAGGGTGCGTTGTGCCGATAGCTGCATCCTCTCCGGCTTCTCTCGCATGACAAGCGGCGCAAACCCGCGTGCTACGCAAGGCGAGAGGCTTGCCAACTGGTACAGGGACAAGTTCATCTACATGCCGGAGAAGACCGGTCTGCCCGGCTGTGTTGGATGCGGGCGCTGCCATAGGGTCTGTCTCGCAAGGTTTGACAGGCGAAAGCTGGAGGCTCTTCTATGAGCGAGTACATACCGATGCAGGCCGAGATCGAGGATATCGATCGCGTAACCTCGGATACTTACCTCATATCGCTTCACATCCTTGAAGGCGAGGGCCTTAGCTACAAGCCCGGACAGTTCATAATGGTCTCCGTCTTCGGGCTTGGCGAATGCCCCATATCGATAGCCTCGAGCCCTACGAGGGATACCCTCCAGATCTGCATCCGACGGGCCGGACGGATAACCAGCGGCATCATGGACAGCCGGATCGGTGACGTGCTCGGCATAAGGGGTCCCTATGGAAACGGCTTTCCCCTGGAGAGGATGGGCCGGGATATACTGATCGCCGGCGGGGGCTCTGGATTTGCCACATTGCGCTCGCTTGTAAACTACATCGTCGATCGGCGGCAATCCTTCGGCGATGTCACTGTGATATACGGGGCTCGCACCAGCCAGGACCTCTACTTCATGCAGGAGTACAAGGGCTGGCAGATGGCCGGTCTCTCCGTTGGCATCACCGTCGACGTGGGCGACGACTCTTGGACCGGAAACGTTGGTATGGTCACATCCCTCCTCGACCGCCTGGAGGTGTCGGTCGGCTCGGCTGCCATATGCGGCCCACCTGTGATGATCAACTCGGTGGCGAACACCCTCCTTACCATGGGCTTTTCCAACTCTGATATCTACATCTCGCTGGAGCGTCATATGAAGTGCGGCCTTGGCAAATGCGGTCACTGCAACATAGGACCATATCATGTATGCCAGGACGGCCCCGTCTTCTCCTATGACAGGGTGAGGGGGCTGTTGGAGAGTTTATAATACTTTTTATAAATTACATGCACAATTCAAAAAAACTATATGTCATCAGGTTCTACGATGACAGAAGAATGGATATGGGGGTTTCTCAATTGATGCATCGTTATCTCGCAGTTCTGATGGCAGGCTTGATCGCCTGCCTGCTTCTCTCGGGCCAGGCATGGGCCGGGATGGGGGTTTCAGGATCATCCGAACTGAGCTTGCCCCTTCTCGGCGAAGCGGTTGCGGGCCAGTATTCCGCCGGGGGTGATTCTGCGACTGCCGCCTACTCTATGCAGGCGCCTATGACCTCTGAGCAGGATAAGCTTCTCAGCTACGACCAGCAATCGACGGGAGCGTCCCAGATCTACTATCAGGGATCCTATCAGCAGTGGAGCCGCTTCTCCACCTCCTATCCCTCCAGCACTCCTGGGATGTGGGTCGAGACCCACTACGGTTGGTCGTGGTACGCTCATTCTCCCCTGGGCGGATGGGTTCGTGCATTGCTCTTCCTTCCAAGAACTGGGGACGTTCGCCTCTACGAGATATATCCAAGCGGCATCACCCAGTCGAGCAGCTTTGGCGTTATCCCCTCTGGCTACAGGTACATCTGGTTCTATGGAGATATCCCTGGCACGCATATGATCGTCTTCGCTGTCAATGATCTGCCCAGCAACGCGGTCATGATCGACGTTGGATCATACACATCCGGGTCAACGGGCTATGGATCGAGCTATGGATCTAGTTACAGTTCGAGCTACGGCTCGTTCTCGTCCGGGACCGCAACCTCGATTAGCCGCTCAACCTCGGTCGTCTACACCTCCGACTCTGCCGAGACCTCCGGCGAGTGATCATCTTCGATCCTTCCGGAGAATCCGGAAGATCGACCTTTTTTCGCTTGTACCTTGGCCTTCCAACCTTGTCTTAGATAAGACCTAATAAAATTAAATATGACTGGGCTAGATATATCAGCAATGATCCGGGGGATTCGAGCCGATGCTAACTGTAAGAGATTACATCATCAGGAAGCTGATGGACCTGAAGGTGGACCTATGTCTTCGGCATACCTGGGGATTATGTGCTCGGGTTCTACAGGATGCTCGAGGACAGCCCGCTTGCGCTAGTGAACACCAGCGATGAGCAGGGGGCGGCCTTCGCAGCAGATGCCTGCAGGCCGTCTGCTCGCGGGCAGATGGATGATCCTCCGGAGGGGCATGGCTGAGGGGGGTGCATGCCGATGGAAGCGGCAAGATCAGAAGGCACCAAGGGTGGTCTGGCCTCCCTCATCCGCGGGGGCCTGTTTTCGCGCCCGCCTCGGGATGCGCTCGTCCTGGTTGAAGTAGAAGACCCTGTTTGCCCTCATCGAGATCTCCTCTAGGTAGGGATCGCTCTCTGGGGCGTAGAGCAGCACCACTGCATCTCGTGCAGCCTCCTCCATGGCTTTTGCCATGTACGCCAGTATCTCGCCATCGTCCTCGTAGATGGTGGGATCGTGTTCGATAATGGTTATGGTGTGGCTCGCCTCGCCGAGGATGGTCATCATCTGGAATGCGGTAAAGGCCCTCCTCACATCGAGGTCGGTGAACTGTCGATCGAGCCGGCCGAGGATATGGCTGTGGTTTCCGCAGACGTAGAGGATGCGATAGCGCTGAAGCTCCAGATGGGTTGAGAGGGCCTCGACGAGCATCTCCGGCGGGGCTATCAGCAGGCTGAAGGCTCCTCTGGTCAGCGTGACCGCTCTATGAAGCTCGAAGTCCATGGGGAGGATAGTCCCGGCCGCGGATATAAGGCGGATGCTGGCGTGGTGCGAATGTGACGACCTCCGCCAGACCTCAACTTTTTATGTAATGCTGCAGAGTAGAGTATGGTATGATTGGGTTGGGATGGGATAGGCGATGAGGATACTACTGGTCTCGATGCTCTTGCTGGCGGCGTTGCCTTGCGTCATGGCATCGGTAGAAGATGATGTGGATTGTTCTCTCGCAAGCGCGCCGCCATCCCCTGCTCCGCCCCCCGATCTTGGCATCCTCGTGGATCTGGGATGTGGAGACGACCGCTCCCGCGGCGACCGCATATGGATCGCCGCCGAAGGCGGAAGGAGGGGGGAGCTTGCCCTGCCGCTTGGGTCCTTTGCAATGGAGGTCCTCTCGCCAGCTAACAAGGGCTATGCGATGCTGTTTCATCGTCTGCCCTCTGGCGACCTCTCGATCCAGTTCATGGGGTATCTCCATCTTGGCCACTCTTATCGCTACTGGTTCTGTGGAGACGCTTTGGGAACCCACGAGATCTGGTATCGAATAGGCTGGCATGAGAGCAATAGCATTCTCTTCCACGTCGGGGATGGCGATCTTCCGATAACGGCTCTGGCATGGACATCTTCACCCACGCGCTGATCCCATATCTCCTGGGGCGGTCGCTTGGGAGGAGCGATTCAGAGGTTGCAGCCCTCGTCGTCGGCGGCATTGCCCCAGACCTCGACGTCCTCATCTCCTGGATCAACTATCTCCATCCAACTACGCTCCTACTGGTCCATCGCGGGATCACCCATTCCCTCCTCTTCGGCATTCTCACGGCCGCCATTGCGATCAAAGCGGCATCCCTCGGTTGCGTGAAAGGGCGCCTCGGCCGCAGTATGCCTCGCCTCACAACGACTGCGGTTGCCTGGGCTTCTCTCGGCGTCCTGATCCATCTTGTCCTCGACATGCTGACAACCCGGGGCGTGCCTCTCCTCTATCCGCTCGACTCAACACGATGGTCCCTCGAGCTCTTCTTCTACTCGGAGACTCTTCTCACGGTTGCAAGCCTTGCGATAATCGTCTCGATCTACCGCCTTGGATGCAGGCGGCCGCTTCTTCTCCTCACGATCGTCCTTCTCCTCCTCGTGGTCCTCGGAGGGATAAGGATGGAGGGAAAGCTGGAAGCCAAGGCCGCAGTTCCTGGATCGGAGAGCTTTCCGCGGCCGGGCCTTCTGCGATGGGACCTCCTCCTCGACCGGGGATCTGCGTGGGAGGTATACGCCTTCAGCCTGCGGGGGGACCCGGAGTCAAGGGGGCTCTATCCAAAGCTCTGCGTCACGTCTTCCGGCCCCGGCCTCAATGAAGCGCTCTTTGCAGCAGAGGGCTTGGCGAGCGTCCGGACGTTGCGCTGGAGGGCATATGCAATTGCCGCAAACGCGACCTGGGAAGACGGTGCCTGGCAGATCGAGTACTACGATCCCCTCGTCAAGGCCGATCTTCTTAATGCCCCGCCCCTTCTAAGGCGGCTAGCAAGAGGCCGGCTGAACCTATCCGTCAGCGTCAAAGATGGATAAGGCAGCGCTTGTCGAAAGGCAGCCTGCCTAGCAGAACCAACTGCTGGCGCTGCCTTCCAAAAAACGGTAACGTAACGCTTGCCAAACGGCAGTCGGCCTAGGCGCGATCCCTCTTCTCGATCAGATCCGCCGGCCTCTCCAGGTCCAGGCCGTAGCGGTCGATCATTGAGAGGAGCTTTCTGTGCCTTGCCCAGAGGCCTGCGATCACTGCGAGCGAGAGGGTAAGCCACGTTGCAAAGAATAGGGCTGCGAGTTCCCGCTCGCCCGGTCGCTGTTCCGAGTTGAGGTAGACCGCGGCCGCGAGGGTGACGATCAAGGAGAGGGATAGATCTGCAAAGGGGGCGAAGGGGCTTCTGTATACGGAAGAGAAGCTCTCCCACTGCCGCTCGACCTCTCCTGCCATCGAGCCTGGGTGGCGGCCGAGGAAGGCTCCTATCCGCTTGACCCTTGCATCGGCGGATGTTATGTGGGAGTCGTAGCAGATGGCAACCATCGGTATGAGGTAGAGGAGCCAGTAGACCTGTTCCATCTCCAATCCCAGGTCGAGAGAGCTTATGCCGAAGAGCAGTGTGACGAATGCAAGCTTCCTTGTGACGTAGCTTGCCCTCTCGTTCTGGGCTGTCACCTTCTCCTCGTGGAGGGCTCTCAAGAACTCCTGGTCGCTGAAATCCGTTTGATCATCTCCCTTCACAGGGTAACTATCTTTTATCTGTTAATAAGTTTCTCTCTGCAGAGGATGATGATGATGATGACATCATCGGATCTACTTATTATAAACAAACAATATTAATATGTTAATTATCAAAAACCGCTCTCCGAGACGGTCTCATCCTATTCCCTCTGGCCATTCAACACGCGCATGCTTTTAAAGTTCGCAACGACTCAGACGCTTCCCCGATTGGTGATGATAAGCGCCCTATTGAACGTGGGTCCTGAGGGGCTATACGAGCCGTTAATGGACTATTTAGAGAGCTTGATGAGCTTCCCTTGGGCAGATCTGAGCGCGATCGATCCAGAATCAGGCAAGGCGGCAGCTGTAAAAAATGTCGAAGATCGGAGGCGAGCTTGCGCCCGGCCCGCCATCGATCTTTATCCGATCTACTCCTCTGCGGATATCGATAGCTTGTAGGAGAAGGTGGCATCCCCATAGTAGCTCTCCACCTTGACGAAGTACCGTCCGGGCTCAAGCTCTTCCTCTATGAGGCTCCATACTCCGTCTCCTCCATCATCGTCGCAGTCCACCTCGCTCTCTTCGGAGTCGTATAGGCATATCTTCGAGTCGCCATCCTCGCCCGATGTCTCCAGTACGACGTTTGACATATTCAGGAGATCGAAGGCGAAGTAGTCCACGTCCTCCTCCTTGGCAATGCAGCCGTCAACATCGAGCGCGGAGGAGAGGTCCACCTCTCCCAGATAGGCGGCCTCCTCGAACCCGTCGTTTGGTTCATTGTCGCATTCCCAGGCAGCTTGGGAGATGCTCAAGGTGTAATTGAACGTGGTGCGCTGTCCATCGCCCTGCACACGCAGATAGTAGGATCCCTCGTCCACCATCTGGATGATACGGTTGCTTCCTGTCGCTACGGGCAGATACCGACCTTCCTCATCGTCCATCGCGTAAAGGATGAGGGCAGGCGTATTCAAGTCGGTCTCCGCCTGGATGGAGATTGCGCCATGTTCCGATGGTATCTCGAACTTGAAGAAGTCCACATCGCCGCTAGGAAGGATCGATCCGCCGATCTGTTGGCTCTCTGAGATCTCCCCAAGGTCCTGGGCGTCGCTTATGCCATCGTTTGGCTCGATCTCGAAGGAGTTACTGAGGGTTATGGAATAGTCGACCTCCTCGTAGGGGCAGGTGCCCAGCCGGAGGTAGTAGGATCCAGGCTCCATCTCCTCGTTGAGTATGCCGCTGGCCGAGGTGATGTAGTTCATATCCTGGTCGAAGAGCACCATCACCAAGTTGCCGTCGGGACTTGAGGCGAGCAGGATTGCCCGTACAGGTTCGGTTATCTCGAACTCGTACCAGGCCTCCTCTCCGGGATAGCTCAGGGATCCCTCGTGGGAGCTCGTGTACATCTCAGATCCAAGCGACCCAAGATCGATCGCCCCTTTCGGGGCGGGTACTGCAGCCGCCTGGATGGGCAGGCCTGTTTCGATATCAGATGCAATGGTCTCGACGTCAGATGCGTTGACCTCAATGCCGGATGTAGCGGTCTCGACATCGGATGCGTTGACCTCAATGCCGGATGTAGCGGTCTCGATATCAGATGCATTGGCCTCAATGCCGGATGCAATGGTCTCGATATCGGATGCGTTAGTCTCCAGACAGAACGCCGGATATAACATGATCAATAGGCCGATTAGGCCGATTAGGAGTTTTGCCATGAATTTCCCCCCGTGTAGTTCTAGCACGCTCCATATATAAAAATTTACCCAGAATATCCCTGAAAGATGGTCAATGACCTAGACTCCCTGCTGCATAAAAGAGGTGGCAGGGAGGCCGACCACCCCCCTACTTCTTCCCGAGCCAGGGCATCATCGCTCGAAGCTCGGCGCCCACCTCTTCTATGAGGTGCTCGCTCTCCAGCTGCTCGAGCGACCTCTTCACAGGGAGGCCTGCCTGGCTCTCGAGGATCCACTCGCGGGCGAACTCCCCCGACTGGATCTCGTCGAGGATCTCCTCCATGGCGATCCTGGACTCCTCGTTGATGATCCGCTCGCCGCGGGTGAGGCCCCCGTACTCGGCCGTGTTCGAGACGGCGTTCCACATCTTCATGAGGCCGCCCTCGTGGATCAGGTCTGTGATCAGCTTCAGCTCGTGGCATGCCTCGAAGTAGGCGATCTCGGGCTGGTAGCCAGCATCAACAAGCGTCTCGAATGCCGCCTTGATCATGGCCGTGACCCCGCCGCAGAGGTCGACCTGCTCGCCGAAGAGGTCGGTCTCTGTCTCCTCGCTAAAGGTCGTCTCGAGGACGCCCGCCCGGGTTCCGCCGATCCCCTTGGCGTAGGCCATGGCGTACCTGAAGGCGTTTCCGGAATGATCCTGCTGAACTGCAACGAGACATGGGACTCCTATCCCCTCCTGATATGTCCTTCTTACGAGGTCGCCTGGCCCCTTGGGCGCGACCATTACCACATCGACGTTCTCGGGGGGCACGATCTGGTAGTAGCGGATGTTGAAGCCGTGGGAGAAGCCCAGGATCTTTCCCTCATCCATGTAAGGGGCGATCTCGCTCTTGTAGATCCTCGCCTGGAGCTCGTCTGGAAGCAGCATCTGGATGTAGTCCGCCTCCTTGCAGGCCTCGGCGACGGATGCCACCCTGATTCCATCCTCCTCAGCCCTCTTCCAGGCAGGGGAGCCGGGCAGGTCGGCGGCGATGACGTTTAGGCCGGAGTCCGCCAGGTTGGCTCCCTGGGCATGGCCCTGGTTGCCGTAACCCACTATGGCTATCACCTTATCCTTCAGAATATCCAGATCCGCATCCTTATCCTTGTATATCTTTGCCATTTACAATTACCTCTTTGAGTGACGCATCCAGCATCGCATATCGAATAGATGGACCAAGGGCGAAGCGAAGGTTACACCTTCACGACCTTGGTCCCCCGCACCATGGAGACCCGGCCCGTTCGTGCCATCTCCTTGATCCCGAACTGACGAAGCAGCCGCACCATGGCGTCGACCTTCTTCTCATCCCCGGTCACCTCGATGACCATGGAGCGAGGAGCCACATCGATGATCTTGGCTCGGAAGACCGAGATCAGCTGCATGATCTCGCTTCTGGAGTTCTTGTCCGCGTTCACCTTGATCAAGGCGAGCTCGCGTTCTACAGACTCCTCCGGCTCGAGCAAGCTCACCCTGATGACGTTGATCAGCTTGGAGAGCTGCTTTATCACCTGCTCGAGGACCTCCTCGTCCCCGTGCACGCATATCGTCATGCGGGAGTAGTCTGGATGGTCGGTCGCACCGACGGAGAGGCTGTCGATGTTGAAGCTCCTCCGGCTGAACATCCCCGAGATCCTTGTAAGGGCGCCAGGGTTGTTCTCCACAATGACCGCTATGGTATGCCTCATGATCAGCCCTCCAGCTCCAGGATCTCCGCGAGGGATGCCCCGGCCGGAACCATTGGGGAGACCATCTCCTTGCTATGCACCTTGAAATCCATGACGGTGGGCTTGTCCGAGGCAAGGCCCTCCTTGATCACGTCCTCGACTTCCGATGGCTTGGTTGCCCGAAGGCCGAGCGCCCCATAGGCCTCGGCCAGCTTGACGAAGTCGGGGCAGCTTCCAAGCGTCGTATGGGAGTAGCGCTCGCAGAAGAAGAGCTCCTGCCATTGCCGCACCATGCCGAGGACCCCGTTGTTCAATATGGCCACCTTGACCGGGATATCGTTCAGGACCGCAGTTGCGAGTTCCTGGATGTTCATCTGAATGCTTCCGTCCCCAGCGATGTCGATGACCTCGCAGTCAGGCATTCCCACCTTGGCGCCGATCGCTGCGGGGAGCCCGTATCCCATGGTGCCGAGTCCGCCGGAGGATATGAACCGTCGGGGATCCTTGTGGGTGAAGAACTGAGCTGCCCACATCTGGTTCTGTCCAACCTCGGTCACGATTATCGCTTCAGGGCAGAGTTCGCAGATCTTCTCGACGACGAATTGGGGCTTGATCACCTCTTCGGACATCACATAGCGCAGGGGAAACTCTTTCTTCCAGTAATCGACCTTATCGTTCCAGGCGGTCCGTGGCCGGGAGCTCACATGGATGAGCATCTCCGATAACGCGTTCTTGGCATCCCCGACGACCGGGATATCCACGCGGACGTTCTTTCCGATCTCGGCTGGATCGATATCGATGTGGATGATCTTGGCCTTGGGGGCGAATGTCGCGATGCTACCTGTTACGCGGTCATCGAACCTCGCGCCCACGGCCAGGATGAGATCGGCATCCTGCATTGCGAAGTTTGCGTACTTCGTCCCGTGCATGCCGAGCATCCCAAGGGAAAGGGGATTGTCCTCGGGAAAGCACCCCATGCCCATCAGGGTGGTTGTAACTGGGGCGTTCAACCTCATCGCAAGCTCGAAGAGCTCCTGGTGGGCATTGGCGTAACGAATCCCGCCGCCAGCGTAGATGACAGGCCGCTCTGCCTCTATGAGGGCTCTCGCCGCCTTCTTGATCTGCATCTGGTGAACCTTGACCGAAGGCTGGTAGCCGGGAAGGTGGATCTCCGGGTAGCTGAACTCCATCTCCTCCACGGTGATGTCCCTTGGAAGGTCGATGAGCACAGGCCCTGGACGGCCGCTTCTTGCGATGTAGAAGGCCTCTCTGAATGCCTTTGGGATCTCGCTGGCGCTTCGAAGGAGGTAGCTGTGCTTGGTCACTGGCAAGGTAATGCCTGTTATATCGGCTTCCTGGAAGGCGTCCTTCCCAATCAGGTTGGTTGGGACCTGACCGGTCATCGCAACCATTGGGACGGAGTCCATGAACGCTGTGGCGATACCGGTTACGAGGTTTGTGGCACCGGGCCCGGAGGTTGCAAGGCATACCCCTACCTTTCCAGTTGCACGGGCATAGCCATCGGCCGCGTGAGCTGCCCCTTGCTCATGTCTTACCAGTATATGCCTGATATCGGAGCTGTAGATAGCGTCGTACAGCGGCAGGAGCACCCCGCCCGGCAGGCCGAACATCACATCTACGCCCTCTTCCTTGAGACATGCGAGTATCGCCTCAGCACCGCTCATCTTGGTCATTCTATTTCTCCTCCATCAGCATCAGCCTGTTGATGCCCTCCAGCACGGCCTCAACGGAGGCCCTGATTATATCGGCCCCCGCGCCGCGTGCCGTTATCTTCCTATCGGCTATTGCCATCGTCACCCATACCTCAACCAGCGCGTCTGTGCCCCCGGTGATGGCGTCGACATGGTACTCCTCCAGGCGGAAGTCGGCTACCCCTGATAGAGCTCGCCTGATGGCGTTTATGGCTGCATCCACTGGGCCTACGCCCGCGCCTGCTTCCAGTGTCTCTACCCCATTCAACATTATCTTTACGCTGGCGGTGGGAGTCACCTTGTTCCCGCTTACAACGGTCAGCTCTTGAAGCTTGACCTTGGGCTCTATCTGGATGGAGCGGACGATGTCGGCAATCGTCTGCAGATCCACATCCGAGACCCTCTTGCCCTTATCCCCAAGCTCTTTTACCCTATGGACGATCTGCAGGAGCTGCGTCTCCGATACCTCTATATCGAACTCCTTGAGCGCAAGCTCCACAGAGGCCCTGCCCGACTGCTTTCCTAGCACTATGCGCCTCTTTCTCCCCACCTGCTCCGGCCTCATAGGCTCATATGTCGAGGCGTCGGCCTTGATCCCGTGGACGTGGACGCCTGCCTCGTGGGTGAAGGCGTTCTCCCCCACGATTGCCTTGTTCGGGGCCACCTGGATTCCGGTCAATCGGGACACCATGCGAGAGAGCCCGTAGAGCATATCGCACTTGATCCCCGTTCCCGCGCCGTAGAGGTTCTCGAGGGTCATCACCACCTCCTCAAGGCTGGTGTTCCCTGCCCGCTCTCCTATCCCGTTGACGGTCACATGAGCCTCTGAGGCCCCGCCCCGAAGGCCGGCTATTGTGTTTGCAGTTGCCATGCCGAAGTCGTCGTGGCAGTGGACGCTTATCGGCGCGCCTAGCTGGGAGAGCCTGCGAAATATCTCGATTGTCCTCTCAGGGACGAGGACGCCCACGGTATCGCAGAAGCAAAGCCGGTCGGCCCCTGCCTCCAAGCCCTTGCGGTAGAGCCCTTCGAGGAAGTCCAGGTCAGCGCGGCTTGCGTCCTCGCCGCTCAGCTCCACGATGAGGCCGTGATCCTTTGCGTACTCGGTAACCTCCACCGCCTTCTCCAAAACGGCCTTTCGAGTGGAGCGAAGCTTCCTCTCTATATGGAGATCCGAGACGGAGACTACGAGATGGATGGAGTCCAGGTCGCAGTCGAGGGCATGGTCCACGTCCCCCAAGACCGCGCGGGAGTATCCGCAGATCTCGGCGTTGAGCCCCTCGGAGGCTATGGCCCTCATCGATTGACGCTCGCCCTCAGAGGTCATAGCAGAGCCCGCTTCTATTACATGTACTCCTAATAGATCGAGCTTTTGTGCGATGGCAAGCTTTCCCTCCCTGGTCAACGATACTCCGGGGGTCTGCTCTCCATCGCGCAGAGTGGTATCCAGAAGACGAATATTACCTAATAAAGCGATCCCACGCATACATATTTGATCACCAACCGGCTCGAGGCCGGCCGTAGGGCATCCTACCTGATCGTTGATAAAGTTGACGAGGGGGAGGGGCCTTAAGATGCTGACAGGGGCCTTGGGAAAGATTTATCTCATCTCGTACGCCACCAGTAGTCTCCAGCTTGATGGAGTTTCCCTATGGAGTTCTGAAGATGGGTTCCGATAAGACGGAAGCGATGGAGATCGCAGAGCTGCTGCTCACCGCGGAGATATACAACCGATCGGAAGGCCTGACCGAGGATGACCTGCCTCCAAAGATCAGGAAGCGTTACTTCGATCACCAGGTAAAGGGCGTCAAGCGCCCCATATACGTAACATCTGCCGATGTGGAGGGCATATACGGCCCCATGGACGTCAAGGCGAGGTCCAAGAAGCTGCCCTTCGTGAACCTGGAGGAGTTCGGCTCACAGCTTCGGCTAACCGTCTTTGACCTGGGGGCCAGGTGGTTGGCTCACCAGGACTCGCTGGAGATGATCCGGGCCAATCCAACGTTGGCCTACTTCTACCAGAACTACGACTCGCTCGATGTCAGCTACGCCGAGGCAAGGAGTCTGAACCGTCCCCTCTACGCCGATCGTGAATGGATCGAGGCAAAGATCAAGGAGATGTGCTCCGACGTCAAGGAGGCCGACGATCTCTTGAAGCTCGTCCGCATAAGCGCCCCCGAGGACGTTAGGGAGCAGCTCGAAGATCTCATTCTCACTATGGAGCAGCGCGACGAGATAGCAAAGGCTGCGAAGGCCTTGGAGCATCGAGAGTATCTGAAGGAGGTGGGCCTCCACGAGATAGGTAAGCTGCTCTTCGTTGGACCGCCCGGGACGGGAAAGACCTCTGTCGCGCGCGCGCTCTCGGGATGGTTCGGCCTTCCCTTGATAGAGGTAAAGCTCTCCATGGTCACAAGCCAGTACCTAGGAGAGACCTCCAAGAACGTAGACAAGGTCTTCGAGCTCGCTAAACGGCTGAGCCCTTGCATACTCTTCATTGATGAGTTCGACTTCGTCGCGAAGACGAGGACCTCCGACGAGCATGGCGCGATCAAGAGGGCGGTCAACACGCTCTTGAAGGCCATCGACGAAGTGAGCCTGATAGACGATGGCGTCTTGCTCATAGGGGCCACGAACCATCCCCAGCTACTCGACTATGCAGCCTGGCGGCGTTTCGACAAGGTGCTGACCTTTCCCCTTCCCGATCAGGAGATGCGTCAAAAGATCCTTGAGAAAGTACTATTCCGCATCGACGGCCAGGTGGACGCGGGCGTTTTGTCCGAGCTCACCGAGGGCTACTCAGGGTCAGACCTTCGCCTGGTTGTGCGCGAGGCCGTGCTCAACTCGCTGCTTGAAGACCGCAAGAGGATCGATCAGGCAGATCTCCTCCGAGCTGTGGAGGACTTCGACCGGCGGATCTCCGACCACAGGCGGAGCACCATCTCATGATGGTGACCCTTCTTGGGACAGGGGATGCCATAGGCACCCCCAAGATCGGCTGTCGCTGTCCTGCCTGCACCGATGCCCTCCGGGGGGGGCTGAGCCGGAGGATGAGGTTCTCGGTATTGATCGATATCGACGGACATAGAGTGCTCGTGGACACAAGCCCCGATCTTAGATGGCAGCTTCTCAAGAAGGAGATTGCCCGCGTGGATGCTGTGATCTGGACCCACGCCCATTATGATCACTATGCGGGCTTCGGCGACTTCCACAGGGTGCAGAACCGGGTTCCGGTCTATGCCCTGAAGGACACCATGGACTACATACTGAACTACCTCTACTTCCTGCGCCCCGAGCGGCACGACGCAGTCGCAATGGAGCCGTTTGAGCTCGCAGGAGCCGAGTTCGTCCTCCTTCCAGTAAACCATCCCCCTACGGAGACGGTTGGAGTCCTCGTGAGAGACGGTAGCAAAAGGCTCGTGATTACGAGCGACACAACCCAGGATATTCCCTCGGCTAGCCAGAAGCTGATGAGAGGCGCGGACTTGATGCTTGCCGATGCCATCATGCCGCCTGGCTACAACCTGGATAAGCACATGAACGCCGAGGAGGCCGTGGCCTTGGCAGGGAGGCTCGATGTCCGGCGAGTTGCGCTCACCCACCTGAGCCATCTATTCCCTCCCCACGAGATCGCGGTCAAGAGGTGGCCGCTTGGTCACGATATGATGGAGCTAGAGGTCTGACGCCTTCCTGCCGCGCATCCTCAGCCCCGGCCAATGCCATCTCATCTCAATCGAGATCCGAACATTGCGATATTCATATCCTCGCTATTCGATTTGGGTGAGTGTATTCCTCCCTATATCAACCACGAATGAACGCGAATGAACGCTAATATTCTCCCTTAAATAGCACATGTGATCATATATATATATATATGTATGGTCGTTCTATCGATGTTCATGCGTGCCTAAATTGACAAAAAGTCCACGTGGAGCGATGAATCCTTCCTACACAGTCATGCGAAGAACCTGATATTCTATCTCGCGAGAAGGCAGCGTCCTCAACCTTCGTCATCTTCTTCGCTTCGCTATTAGGATCAGGCCGAGGAGGGCAAAAAAACATCCAAATCCAGGAGCGTCCCTTGCGGCTTCGACGATTGGTTTAGAGCTCTCCTCCATGAGCGACGGCTGGGAGACGAGGATGTACTCCTGTGAATCCAATTCAAGGCCGAGCGATCTCGCCATCTCGAAGGACTTCTCGGAGTTCTCCGTCACACCGACCGCGGCAAGAGCCAGGCCGCCGTTGTACCAGGCTTCAGAAAAGCCGCCATTGAGGTGGAGGGCGTTTCTAAAGCATGTGACAGCATCGTCATATGCTCCCTTTCGGGCGAGCATCACCCCCTTGTTGTTCCAGGAGGGGGGGTAGTACAGGTCGAGCTCCATCGATCGAACGAAGCAATCCAATGCCTCATCATCTCTCCCAATCTCGGCTAGTATCACCCCCATCTCGTTCCAAAGCGCGGGGCTCTTATCGTCGAGCTCCTTTGCGCGATCCAGCCGTTCGAGCGCCTCGTCGGTCCTCCCCATTCGGTAGAGGGAGTCGGCCATGTTGCACCACGGGAGCGGAGACCTGTCGTCCAATTCCGCCGCCTTGCCGTAGCACTCCATTGCCTCCTCGTAGATGCCAAGCCTTGCGAGGATCAGCCCCTTGTTGTTCCAGGCGTCGGGCAAGCTAGGATCTGCAAGGGCCGCCTGCTCAAAGGAGGTCAGCGAGTAGTTGAGGAAACCCCGTCTGTAGAACGAGTTCCCCTGGAGGGAAAGCTTGCGGGCCGCATCGTACGCTGAGAGGTTATCTTTCCCATCCTCGGACCTCGTTGGCATGAGGACGATCTCGCGCCTCTCTTCCGTTAGGGAAAGCTCCTCCCCCACTTGAATCCCAAGCCTTCTCGCCAGGGAGAGGGCCTCCTCGCCCTGGCCCGTCCTGCCGAGCCTCATCAGGACGAATCCTTGGTTCTGCCACGCGGTGGCGTCTTTCGCGTCGAGGTCGCATGCCATCTCGAAGGATTCGAGCGCCTCGGCCGGTCGATCCAGCCGATAGATGACGACTCCCTTGTTGTTCCAGGGCTCTGAGAAGTTCGCGTCTACCTGGATCGATATATTGTAGTATCTCAGGGCATCTTCTTCAAGACCTGCCTGAAAGAGGACGTTTCCGAGGTGGTTGTAGAGCGCTGCGTACTCCCCAGTCTCTTCTTCGGAGCAGACGGAAGTGATGAGAGCGCATAAGCCGAAAGCAAGGGCCAGTCCTACCGCAATCCAGCCACTAGCTGTTCTCATCTCTTACTCCACTCAGTTAGATCAAAGGGTTCGGCCTGTCTTTGCATGGCCCAGGGGCCCCCATCTCATCGGGCCCTGGCCAATGCATCGTCGACTACGATATAGTCCTTGACCGCGCAGACCGCGGAGAAGGCTATCAGTATGTGCTTTCCCTCCCCCCTATACATGGAGCGGGAAAGCTCCGACCCTGGCTTTGCCACGAGGTCGACGAGCTCGCCTGTCTCGGGCTCGACGATGATGTTCTCGATCTGCCCGAGCACCTTTCCTTCCACGGTCACTATCTCCTTTCCGGCCAGGCTGCTTGCGTAGATCTTGGACATATCCCTCACCTGTAGCCTATCAAGGAGCTCGGCTCAACCTTCGTCCCGCCCTTGAGCCGCTCTTGAATCCTCTCGTAGTAGCTGACCATGTTCTCCTCGATGCTTGGCCGAACCCGCTTCAAGGCCTGGTGGAAGTGTCTCATCTCGACGATTGTGGAGTTCTCCCTCATGGCCAGCATCACTGCTTCGCGGCAGAGGGCCTCGATGTCTGAGCCCACATAGCCCTCGGTCAGCTCGGAGAGCTCCTCCAGGGCAACGTCGCGATCGAGCGGTATGGCCGCTGTATGGACCCTCAAGATCTCATGCCTTCCCTGCTTGTCCGGCGGGCCTATCAACAGAAGGCGGTCAAACCTCCCCGATCGGATGAGCGCCGGGTCGATGATGTCGGGCCGGTTGGTGGCAGCGATCACCACAACGTCCTTTAAGGCCTCCAGGCCGTCCATCTCCGCGAGCAGCTGGTTTACAACCCGTTCGGTGACCCTGGATCCCTCGTCCATGCCCCGCATGGGTGCGATCGAGTCGAGCTCATCGAAGAATACGATGGATGGCGAGACCTGCTTTGCCTTTCTAAAGATCTCGCGAATGGCTTTCTCAGACTCCCCGACCCACTTCGAGAGCATCTGAGGCCCTCGAACGGAGATGAAGTTCGCGTTCGTCTCGTTTGCGACCGCCTGGGCGATTAGGGTCTTTCCAGTGCCCGGCGGCCCGTAGAGGAGGATCCCCTTGGGGGGGCGGATGCCCATCTTCTCGAACCTCTCCGGGGTCTTGAGCGGCCACTCTATCGACTCGATAAGTTCCTGTCGGAGGTTGCCAAGGCCTCCCAGGTCCTTCCAGGTGACGCGAGGCAGCTCGACGAGGACCTCCCTCATCGATGAGGGCTCTATCTCCTTCAGGGCCTCCTCAAAGTCCAGCGACGTGACCGTCATCTCGTCGATCACCTCCTGGGGGAGGTCCTCGTCCATCCCCATATCGGGCAGGAAGCGGCGAAGCGTCTTCATCGCAGCCTCCTTGCAGAGAGCGCTGACGTCCGCCCCCACAAAGCCGTGTGTCCTGTCGGCAAGCCCTCCAAGGTCCACATCCTGGCTTAGGGGCATGTTTCGAACGTGGATCTGGAGAATCTCGACGCGGTCTTTTTTGTCTGGCACGCCGATCTCGATCTCCCTGTCAAACCTGCCTGGCCTGCGTAGAGCCGGATCTATGGCGTCCACCCGGTTAGTTGCGCCGATCACGACCATCTGCCCCCGTTCCGTCAGGCCGTCCATCATCGCCAGGAGCTGGGCCACCACGCGGCGCTCGACCTCTCCCGTGACCTCGCTTCGTTTGGGCGCGATCGAGTCGAGCTCGTCGATGAAGATGATCGAGGGCGTTGTCCGGTTGGCCTCTTCGAAGATCTCCCGGAGGCGCTGTTCGCTCTCGCCGTAGTACTTCGACATGATCTCGGGACCAGCAATCGAGAAGAAGTTTGCGCCGCTCTCATTTGCAACTGCTTTTGCGATCAATGTCTTTCCGGTTCCAGGCGGTCCGTGCAGGAGGACTCCCTTGGGAGGCTCGATTCCCAATTTACGAAATATCTCGGGGTGCTTCATCGGAAGCTCGATCATCTCCCTTACCCTCAGCACCTCGGTGCGGAGGCCTCCTACGTTCTCGTAGGTCACGCCGGTTGCCTTCACCGCGCCAAAGTCCTTCGCTGGCTTCTCCCGAAGAAGTATCTCCGTCCTCTCGGTGATGACGACAACGCCAGAGGGATCGGTATCCACAACCACTAGGGGGATTGCCTCCAGCCTGCCGATGAAGGGGTGGGTCGCCGAGCTCATTATGGGAAGGATGTCGCCTTTCACAACAGGCCTCTTCAGCGTCTGGCGGCGGATCAGCTCGCCTGCATCCTGGCCGTAGTGCATCGTCGGGGAGTCGGATGGCGCAAGCACCATACGGAGCGCATCAGCCGGCTTTGCGCGGCGCACCTTGACGCGATCGCTGATCCCAACGCCGCAGTTCTGCCTGATGAAGCCATCTATCCGGATGTAGTCCTGCGACCAGTCCTGCCGGTCTGCCCGCCAGACCTTGGCTGCGGTGAGCCTCTTGCCCTCGATCTCGATGATGTCGCCAGGCGAGAGCCTAAGCGTCAGGAGGGCGTTTGGGTCCAGCCGGGCGATCCCGCGGGCCGAGTCGTTCGGGTAGGCCTTCGCCACCTTGAGGGTGATCTCCTTAACTTCCCACACGATCTGCCGTTTATATGGCTGAGATTATTTAAATTTATCTCCAACCGAGCCTCTACGCAGGCCGGACTTCATGGAGATCGGGATTGTTGAGATCCGAATCTCCTCCACAATCCCCAACCTCTAGCCCCCTTCTTTAAAGCCAGGCCCAATATCCTGATCCCAGGGGAGGTGTTTGTAATCCCTCTCGCTTTACCCTTCCAGATAGAATCGAGCCTAAAGCACACGGCATTATAGTCCAAAAGGACGCCTAGTTGATTTTTTATTTAAATATAATAATAATATTATATATATTACAGCGTCGAATGCATCCGGGCTTGCGCTTTGGTATAGCTCTATCAGCTCAAGAAGAAGAAGATATGATACGACGATGGTTACCAAAATCCAGCCGCGGGGCTGGAGCGTGACCAGCCATGAACCGCAAAGAATGGATAGACTGATAAAGACAAGTAAGAGGAGAAAAGATGAGAGAAATAGTATAATGTCAACAGGCTCAACTCCTTGAAATCCCTCGAAAATAAACATGCCAATGAATACAAAAATCCCAAGAACCACGCTGAATAATGCCAAAAATGCCCTAATAAATATGATCGCTGCAAGAATGAAAATGCCAGTTGGAACGTCTTTTCCCGGTCGCTTCAAATAGCATTTCATATAGCTACATCTTATGTTGTAAATATGTATTTAAATTATCTTCGGTCGTGGATCTGTTATGGGTTGGATTTTGGGCCGGTTTTGGATTACGACATCACTGTATATCGATTATCCCAAAAAATCCCTTTCAATGATTTTTAGCAGGATCGCGAGCCGTAGACAGGTTCTAGAAAATCCAACCGATTTAAGAATCACGACCCGGAACATCTCTTCCTGATTTTTTCATGTCATTCTCTCCAGAATAGGCCTCGTACTCCAATGGGTATTGTTGCACTCATCCATTTTAAATCTTGCCATCTTAAAACATGATATTTCAGGGCTGGCTGCAGATAGGAAATGGGCATATGTCCAGCTCAAGAATTTGAACGCAATCTGGTTGGCATGCTCAGGCGGCGGCGCCTTGTCCCCTCCAGGCCAAGCGCCATCATCCGCCTTTCCCCATCCGCTCGATCTCCCCATGAAATATCCTCCGGAGTATCGCGAGCGTGCAAGCATACGCAGGCTCGGTCCCAGCAGGCCCGAGGCTGCTGGAAAGAAGGCTGGCCCGGTGGCTGTAGGGCGTATCGGATGCATAGCCGAGCATTCCGACCTCGGGCCCTCGCGCTGGATCGAGGTAGCCCTCGGGCGCCCGATCGAAGATTGCGGAGAGATAGGGCACTGCCTCCATCTCTATGCCCTATAGTCCTCTCGCCTGAACCGCTCCATGATCCGGCGGTTGTGCAGGAAGGTCCCACACACGGCGACCGGCTTCTGTCGATCTAATGCTGCGGCCGTGAAGAGGCCGGCCCTTGAATCCTTTGGACCAAGGGCTCTTGCCTCCAGCCTCCCCTGCGTATCGGTCTCCCCCTCATGCTGTTGTGCAGATCCAAAGCTGTCCATCGGACCCTCTGGCCGCAACATGGACCAGTCCGGTTTCCTCATCGAATATGGCGCTTGAGTCCGACGACAGGACGCCGCCTATTGGGTGCCACTCTCCCTGCATGTTGAACCAGAGGCTGTTATCGCCGGCACAGACGAACGCCTGCAGATCTCCGCTGGAACCCGCGACCAGCGCTGAGTTTGCCTTATAGAAGCTCCCATCAGCCGGCGCGATATAGCCGCCGAGGCCGACCCAGCCAGTGCCATCCACGAACTCCCATAGCGCCCCGTCGCCGCCACGAACGAAGGTGCATAAGGCGGATTCGGAATCGAAGGCCGGGATTGCGTCAGACGTGATGTAGCCGCCGTGGCCGAGCCAGCTGCCGTCGGCGTTCTCATAGAGGGCGCCGTCGCTTCCCCGGACGAAGACATGCATGATTCCAAGCGCATCGAAGATCACATACGGGTTCGAGGTAATCTCGCCACCGAAGTAGGACCAGGTGCCCGTAAGGGTTTCCGTGTCGAAGTCGTTTATCCAGAGCGCGTCATCCTCGCCCTTGACCGCGATCTTCAAGTGATCGCCTTCTGGCAGAAGGACTGCGCAGGGATTGGAGGCTATGCCGCCTCCTAGAGGCACCCAATCGCCGTCGAGCATCCTGTCCCACAGGGCGCCGTCGCTTCCCTGGACGAATATGTGGATCTGGCCATCATCGTCGATTACGGCATAGGGGTCTGATGTGATGTACCCGCCGAGTCCAGCCCAAGTTCCATCGACGCTGTCCCAGAGAGTGTTATCGCCACCTCTGACGAAGACGTGGATCCGACCCTCTACATCCTGGATCATGGATGGACTTGAGGTCAGGTAGCCGCCAAGGCAATTCCACTGGTAGTCAGCTTCTGGCGCTAATTTTACTACCCAGGAATCATATTCACCGTGGTTTCCGCTGACATCGCCGTCATTGGAATTAGCGCTTCCAGCTACGATATAGCCTTCGTCAGTGGTCTGCTGGATGCTAGATGCACCTTCACTGCCGCTGCCCCCCAGACACTTCTGCCACTCTAACGACCCGCTTGAGCTGAGCTTGACCACCCAGTAATCAGATTCACCATGGTTTCCGCTGACATCGCCGTCATTGGAATTAGCGCTTCCAGCTACGATATAGCCTTCGTCAGTGGTCTGCTGGATGCTAGATGCACCTTCACTGCCGCTGCCCCCTAGGCACTTCTGCCACTCTAACGACCCGCTTGAGCTGAGCTTGACCACCCAGTAATCAGATTCACCATGGTTGCCGCTGACATCGCCGTCATTGGAATTAGCGCTTCCGGCTACGATATAGCCTTCGTCAGTGGTCTGCTGGATGCTATATGCATTATCCCAGTCGCTTCCCCCGAGACACTTCTGCCACTCTAACGCACCACTTGAACTGAGCTTGACCACCCAGGAATCAGATTCACCGTGGTTTCCGCTGACATCGCCGTCATTGGAACTAGTCTTTCCAGCTACGATATAGCCACCATCAGTGGTCTGCTGGATGCTATATGCATTATCCCAGTCGCTTCCCCCGAGACACTTCTGCCACTCTAACGCTCCGCTTGAGCTGAGCTTGACCACCCAGTAATCAGATTCACCATGGTTTCCGCTGACATCGCCGTCATTGGAATTAGTGAGTCCAGCTACGATATAGCCTCCGTCAGTTGATTGATGGATGCTTTGTGCCCATTCAAAGCCGATGCCCCCGAGACACTTCTGCCACTCTAACGCTCCGCTTGAGCTGAGCTTGACCACCCAGGAATCAAAACCACCGTGGTTTCCGCTGACATCGCCGTCATTGGAATTAGTGAATCCAGCTACGATATATCCTCCGTCTGTGGTCTCCTGGATGCTTTGTGCATTGTCTAAGTCGCTGCCCCCGAGACACTTCTGCCACTCTAACGTCCCGCTTGAGCTGAGCTTGACCACCCAGTAATCATCAAATCCGTGGTTTCCACTAACATCGCCGTCATTGGATTCAGGACCTCCAGCTACGATATAGCCACCGTCAGTGGTCTGCTGGATGCTATATGCATCATCCCAGTCGCTGCCCCCGAGACACTTCTGCCACTCCAGAGAGACGAATGCTGATGCGGCAGCGTTCATTGTACTATGAGCAATGCTATTATTCTCCGATTCATTAAAGCTCGGAATTCGAGTATCAAGAGCACTTCTAATAGACCGATTTCCGTGCTCCTGAGTAAAGCGCATCGGTATTGTATTTGGATCGTAATGCGGTGTCCAGGATAATTCATGAGAGGATAAATAGGATGATTCAGAATAGCCAGAAGAGAAATTGGAAAGAGGATTTTCGGCCAGAGCAGGCATAATAGATACAAAAAAGATAGCCACACAAAGGAGAACTAAATATTCCATAGATCCGCGTTTCTGCATTGATACCAATCCTTCTTTAATAATCACTAACTGTAAAACTATCTTTATCTATTAAAACATTTCGGAAGAGGGCAATATCGCCCAAAGATCCATGATCACCTCCATAGAATCAACAAGCCGCAATCCAGGCGCCAATGCCCCCCCTCGATCCGCCCCCACGCCCGCGATCATCCGCCCCTCCCCATCCGCTCGATCTCTATCTGAAATATCCTCCGAAGTATCGCGAGGGTGCAGGCTTAAAGTCGGCTCGGTCCCAGCAGGCCCGAGGCTGCTGGAAAGAAGGCTTGCCCGGCGGCTGTAGGGCGTATCGGATGCGCAGTGATGCATTCCGACCTCGCGCTGGATCGATGCAGCCCTCAGGCGCCCTATCGAAGATCGGAGAGAGGGCCCTCCCCCATCCCTCCGGCCTGAGCCGCTCCATGATCCTCTTGTTGTGCAGGAATGTCCCCCAGACGATAACAGCCTTCCGTCGATCGAATAAGCCTGCCGTAAGGAGGAAGCGACATACCACTTCATCGAGACTACAGCAGCCAGGCCACCATCGACAGATCCGTCTTTCAAGCGTTACGAGTTAATGGGATAACCTTCTCTCCTGAGACCCAAGTATTGAGGAAGCGATATGGAGCCCCAAAAAGAGCTGATAGCGGCGGCGAGGGGGGAGGTCGAGGTCGACCTCCTGCTCGAGGGAGCGGAGATTGTAAACACCCTGTCCGGCGAGGTCTACAGATCAGCAGTTGCCGTCCACAAGGGCCGCGTGGTCGGATTCGACTGCCCGAGCGCTGCAGAGGTCATGGATCTGTCAGGCCTCGTCATCGCCCCCGGCTTCATCGACGGCCATGTGCATATCGAGTCATCCATGGTTACCGTCCCCGAGTTCGCCCGGGCGGTTGTGCCGCATGGCACATGCACCGTCGTGACCGATCCTCACGAGATCGCAAACGTGCTCGGAATTGATGGCATCGCCTATATGCTGGACTCGGCCAGGCGCGCTCCCCTAAACGTCTACGTGATGCTTCCTTCCTGCGTTCCTGCAACGCACCTCGAGACCTCGGGGGCGGTCCTCGATGCCGAAGCCCTCCGCGGCCTGCTCGATCTGGATGGCGTAATAGGGATTGCCGAAGTCATGAACTACCCCGGCGTGATCTACAGGGACCCTGCCGTGCTTGAGAAGATCCGCCTTGCGGGGAATAGGCCGGTCGACGGCCACTGCCCGCTTCTCACCGGCCGCGACCTTGCCGCCTACGTCATAGCGGGCATTGGTTCAGACCACGAGTGCACATCCTTAGCGGAGGCGCGGGAGAAGCTCCGGCTTGGGATGTACATAATGCTCCGGGAGGGGACGGCCGCAAAGAACCTCAAGGACCTCTTGCCCTTGGTCGAGAGCCTCAACTCTCGGCGTTTCCTCTTCGTATCCGACGACAGGCACGCGTCAGAGATCATACGAGAGGGGCATATCGACTTCATGATCCGAACATCGATCGAGATGGGCATGGACCCAGTGATGGCAATTCAGATAGGAACGCTCAACGCAGCCGAGCGCTTCGGCTTATCCGACTTGGGGGCGATCGCTCCAGGATTTCGGGCGGATCTCGTGGTGCTCAATGATATCGAGGAGATGGCAGTAGAGATGGTCTTTAAGGATGGGGAGGTCGTCGCGGAGAAGGGCCGCCTGCTGCTCTCGCTTGAGAGGCACAAACGGGCGCTGCCCCAAACGTTTCGCGTTGGCCGTCTGGATCGATCGTCCTTCGAGATCGAGGCACGCGCAGGGCAGGCGAGGGTGATAGAGGTCCTGCCCCATCAGATCATCACGAGACAGCTCCTTCTCCATCCCCTGGTGGAGGAGGGAAGCGTCGTCTCCGATACCCGTCGGGATATACTCAAGATTGCGGTAGTGGAGAGGCATAGTGCCACGGGTCGGGTGGGGTTGGGCCTCGTTCGAGGATTCGGCCTCAAGGAGGGGGCGATTGCCACATCGGTTGCCCACGACTCCCATAACATCGCGGTTGTCGGCGTATCATCTGAGGAGATGCTGGCAGCGGCGAGGGCTGTAGCGGAGATGGGCGGCGGCCTCGTGGCGGTGAAGGATGGATCGGTCCAGGCATCCCTTTCGCTACCCATAGCAGGCCTCCTCTCCGAGGGGCCTATGTGGGAGGTCGTCGTTGGGATTGAGGAAGTCAAGGAGGCGGCCCGAAAGCTGGGTTCGACGCTAGAGGACCCCTTCATGACGCTCTCCTTCATGGCGCTTCCTGTAATCCCTGATCTGAAGCTGACCGATATGGGGCTTGTCGACGTATCGAAGTTCAGGCACGTCCACATCTTCCCCGATGCTAGCTGGCCGTGAGATGGACGAGAGAGGACGAGATGGCTGAGAGAGACAAAATGGAATCGGGACGCACCTGCCGCATGAAGAATATCGATCCTGGGAATGGCGGCGTCTGGTTTCGCTGGAACCGAAAGAACATCAACTCCATAGCTTCCCTCATCCACCTCAGGCCCGCCAGGCCAACTGATTCGCCGAGGCCCGGCATCATGCTCTACAGCTTCTCGTCCCTCCAGGCAGATGAGGTCTATCGAGAGATCGAAATGGCCAATGTGGATGCGGTATACATCGCAGGAGGACCGCACCCCTCCGCCCGGCCAAAGGAGGCGCTCGAGCACTTCGATTACGTCGTTGTGGGCGAGGGGGAATTGGCGTTGCCCAAGCTCTTGGATGCATTGATCCAAGGACAGGATCCAACCGGCATAAGCGGCGTCGCCTGCATGAGGGGTGGAGAGATGGTCCATAATCCGCCGGGCGAGACGGTCGACCTCGACCTATTTCCGCCATTCAAGCCGCCGTTCATTGCACCGGTCGAGATCTCGCGGGGCTGTCCATGGGGCTGTGCGTACTGCCAGACCCCGAGGCTCTTTGGGAGCTCAATGCGGCACAGATCGACGGAGACGATCGCGAGATTCGCCCGCTTTCTTAAGGACGTCCGCTTAACAACGCCAAATGCGCTCGCCTACGGATCGGACGGGAGAGTTCCCCGCCTGGATAAGGTCGAGGCCTTGCTTCGCTCCCTTGCGGACTTGGGCCGGCCCATATACTTCGGCACCTTCCCCTCTGAGGTCAGGCCTGATTTCGTATCCTCAAAGGCCCTTGAGCTGATAACACGCTTTTGCGCCAACAATACGCTCTCCATAGGGGGGCAGTCGGGAAGCCCCCGTGTGCTTCGGGAAATTGGGAGGGGCCATGGAGTGGAGGCGGTGGCAGACGCCTGCGACCTATCCATCGACTTCGGCCTCGTGCCACAGGTCGACTTGATCCTGGGCCTTCCAATGGAGGGGCCGGATGACCAGATGGCAACGCTCGAGCTTGCCCGATGGATCGTCGGTCGAGGGGGCCGAGTGAGGGCCCATCACTTCTCTCCCCTGCCGGGAACGCCGCTCGAGTGGTCGGCCCCCGCTTTAATCGAGAAGGAGGTTTCTTCAAGCCTTGGACAATTGGCCCTGGAGGGAAAGCTTGAGGGTACCTGGCAGCCTACAGGTGGAACTGTCTGAAGGGCTTTCTGTACTGGTCCTGGATCCGGTACCTGATCACGATGCTCTCCTTTGTGGCCTGGATCTCCCTCACCGCCTGGGAGAATAGATACCAAATGAACCCCCGGTCCGGAAGCCTGTATTGGTCAGGAAGGCTTGAGACGAACTCCGTCTCGTTGAGGATGAAGCTTCGCAAGAGCTCGCTTCCCGAGGTCAGGAGGAAGGGAAAGCTCACCTTCTCGACCTCCTGCTGAGCGGATCCCTGCAGCCGAAGCCTCCTTATCAGATACTCCCGGTATTCGTCCTCGGTGATCAGTAGTTCTCTTAGGTCGCATTCCTCGCTCATGGTATCATCGGCATGTGGTGGTCGTCCGTTGAGATAAAGCTGATCATGCGCCCCTCTCATGCCACCTGCACGACCTTCTTCCAGACTCCCCTCATGACGTTCATTCCTTCGTCCTCCACCTCCACCATAAGCTGATACTCCCCGCTCTTAGCATCCGCCTTGTCCAGCTTGAGGCCGAGATTGAATAATGGCGATTTTGATAGCGTAAGCGACGGCAAGATCTCAAGCTTGGGATCGCTCGATCCTGCATCCATCTTGTAGAAGCTCAGACTGTCTCGCCCTTCTTTGAGCGTTAGATTATCCCTCTGATAGTCTGAGTAGGACCTCGTCGAGTCGATGATCTTGAGGAGCGTGGGGGAGATGTAATGGTCGAGTCCACTTATATCCGTAAGCGAGTTGAGCCGACCGTCCTCGCCGAAGAAGGCGACTGCAGGGATCTCGGTCTCGTTTTCCTTAAGGATGCAGCGGGCGAAGTAGGTCAGGTATATGCTGAGGTTGGCGGGCAGGTTCAAGCTCTTCATCGCCAAAACGGGGCCGACCTCTGATGTGTCGCTTGAGACCACGTGCTCGGTCGCCGGCCAGAAGAACTGAACCTGGGCCTCCCCTCCTTCGATGGGCTTTGTCTCGGACCAGACCATCTCCTGGGTGCTGTTATCTATCATGTAGACAGTGGCACTTCGAAGGTTCTCGTCGGCATCGGTCACCCTGAGGATGACCATCGCCGGGCTCGACTGGCTGGCAGAGGCAGACGGCATCTCGATATATATGACGGGCGAAGGGGAGTAGCCCATGGCCCGGATCATCCAGTTGGTCTCGTTTCTCTTCCACGAGGTGATGTCCCACTCCATTATGTGGTTGGGTGCCCGGGCTGTGATGATGGAGCGGCCGGAGCCTTTGCTTGTATCGGCCCCCATGTAGACGTCGCCGTATTCGTAGAAGCTCACCAAGAAGTTCTGGGTGACCTGGACATCAGGAATATCGACAACCGTCCAGCCCATCTTATCTCCGAAGAAGGCCTTTGTGCGATCGGTGATCTTGGCAAGGAGGTTTAGGTCCTTGTCCCAGACCTCCAGGACGAATACATCGGAGGATCCATTCTCCACCAGCTTGCCGTAGAGGGCCACCTGCGACAACGTCCACTCCTCGCAGGGGGCGGTGAAGAGCAAGGCATGGCCCCGTCCCTCGTCGATCCAGAGGCCGTCATCTGGAACTCCGTCGTCGTAGGCCAATATGATCGTATTCTCGCATAGCGCTCCTTGGCAGGATAGCAGCATCAAAAGGATGATCGGTATCGATTTGCGGCTCATCTCATCACCTTTTAGACAGATCCCCCTTCTGTGGCGATAACCCTTCCGGTCCGCCTTCGCAGCGTTTTCCACGGCAGTTGGATCCTCAAGGCAAGATATTCACTCCAATAAATCTACTTAAAGAGCATGAGAAACGCTCTTCTTGTGCTCATGATGGCGACCTTGATGGCCGCTTCGATCCAGCCGATATCGGCTGATCAAAACGAGGATTACGCTATGGCCTTGGATTTTCGCGAGGAGGGCCGATACGATGAGGCCCTCTCATCCATCGATAGGGCCCTACCGGAAGATGATACGGATATCGATTCCTTGGAGCTCAAAGGCGATATTCTGGTCGACTTAGGGCAACTGGATGAGGCATTGGACGTCTACTATGATCTTTTGGATATCGATCCAGACATCCTCGATGTGAGGCAGAAGGCCTGCCGCATCCACTACGAGATGGGAGATTACCTCCAGTGTTGCGTATGCTGCGATGAGAATCTGAAGGTAGATCCGGCCTACCCCCCATCGTTGACGCTCCAGGCGGACTGCCGGCAGCAAGCGGCCAGGGAAGGGGGTACCGATTATAAGTTGCCGGACGGATGGGGTGGGAATGACGCTCTCGCTTCAGAGATACTGGAGATCTACGACCGGGCAACGATTGCGAATCCCAATATTCCTTTGGATATTCCCCAATCCTTTCTCTCCATCTCCTCGCTCCGATAGGAGTAATAGCAGTTGGTGAGATCGAGGTACCAGCCCAAGCCCTTATAATTCTCGATCAATCTCTTGAATACGTATTTATCATAGACGAGATGCCCCTCCAGGGCGCTCCAGCGAAAGAGGGGGCTGCCATACTCGGCACCGGAGAGGCTGATCTAGTATCCGATGGTGGAGTTCTCGAACTCGGCTCGCTTCGAGAAGGATGCCTCGCTGAAGGATGCGTTCTTAACGAATCGAACATCGCCTAGGTTCGCATTATCGTTGAACCGGCATTTTCTGAAGGTTGCGTTATCCTCGAATACAGAGCGCTGGAGGATCGCCTCTCCACCGAAGGTCGAGCCATCGAACTCAACTATCCCATGGAACTGGGAATCGTGCATGTTAGCGGCCTTGCCGAAGGTCGCCTCTCTGAAGTAGCTCTTATCGCCGAAGGTGCAATCCATCATGGTCAGGTCGTCGCCGAAGCTTGCCTTTATGAAGTACGCGGGGCCGCGAAACTCCCCCTTGATGCTGGCAGCCTTTGAGAAGACCGCCGAGACGAAGTCGGCGCTTTGGTTGAATTCCGTCCTTGTGAAGTAGGCAAGGCCGAGGAACTCTGCCTCTCGAAATCGCGCCTCCTCAAACCTGGCTCCTCCGAATACCGCCGAATCATGGAACTGGGCGTTCGAGAAGTCGGCGAAATCGAGGAATCGGGCCTTGGGGAACCTCGCATCCTCCTGGAACTGGCACTCCTGGAAGTCAGCGCCCTTGGAGAAGCATGCCCCCTGGAATTCGGCCTTGGAGACGAAACGCGATCCCCCAAAGGCCAGATTCCCGTCGAACGTGACGCCTTTGAAGTTGGCGCCCCCCGAGATGGTGCAGTTTGTAAGGGAGATCGAGCTTTCCACAGTCTCCTTTCGACCGGAGAGGTCGAGATATCCGACGATGATCGCCCCGTCGTGGATTACGTTCTCGCCGCTTGCGACCTCCTCCAGTATCTCCTGGGCCGAGGTCTCCGCTGCTGGATCTGTGCTGTCCGGTCCGCCAAAGGCCGGGGCGACGGTCATGATAAGTATGGCGAGGACGGCAAACGCCTGTATGGGCGCCATTATGCGCCCTGGCTTCGCATTATCTCGATATAATGCCTATCCATGGCCTTCAGGCCGGCAGTTCTCCCCTTCAAAAGCGTTATATCCACCCCGCTCTTCCTCTTTACCATGACAGAAGTTCCAGAGCTTCCCCTAGAGGAGATCCAGCAGCGAATGGTGGGGGTGTGGATCGGCAACTTCTACAGCAGCAGCGGATACGTTGGCCGCAAGCTCGGACGGAAGGGATTGCGGGAGTACTACGATCTGGGAGCCCGCCAGGTGGCGGGAACGTTCAAGCATATGGGGTTCTCGACGCCCATCCAGGTGGCGATCGCGATCGCCACAAACGAGGCAAACCTCTTCGGCTCCAAGATCGAGATCGAGGAGGCGGAGGATGGATGCGCCGTCTTGGACCGAGAGCATTGCGCAATACTCGCAGGAGCCAAGGCATTCTCCCGCATCGGAGCATCCATGCTTGCAAAGGAGCATTGCAAGATCTGTTCCGAGAGCCATTGGCGCCGCGTCTTCTCCGAGATGGGGATGGGGCTTGAGGTGGAGAAGAGCGAGGATGGCTGTTTGATGCGCATATCCCCAAAGAAGGGATGATGGAGGCGCTCTTCAAGCCCATAGGATCTATTCCATTTATATGTGATCGATTACAATACCATTGGCTATGAACTTGAAGCCTTCTGGATGGCGCAGGCTTGCCTTGATCTCGATATTGCTGCTCGCGGCCTCTTCGATTGCCTCATCACAGATGGGGTGGAGGATGGGACCGGGCGGGGCATATGGCGAGGGAGGGGCTACCTGCTGGGCCAATGGGACCTGCTCCTATCAGGGCGAGTGCTGGGAAAACGGCACCTGTTTTGATGGGGGCCTCGCTTGTTGGGGGAACGGTACATGCTGCATGGATGGAGAATATCGCTCAAATGCCGAGTGCAGCGAGAACGGCACTTGTTGTGCCGAGGGCAGATGCTGGGAGCGGGCCACCTGCTACGAGAACGGCACATGTTGCGGCGATGGATACTGCTGGGGATCTCAAAGCTGGGAGGGGATGGGCCAGAGATGGGGGCAGGCTGCGAGCGCAGCAGCTGCCGAATCTACGCCGGGGCTTGATGCCATCAGCGCCTCAGCGGCAGTGCTCGGCCTCGTCTTGCTCTTGAGAAGGCGGGTCTAGGGGGGGCGTTTCCAGCTCCTCCGCAGCCTTTATTTGGATTAAGGGCGATACTGGATATAATGCAGAAGATCTTATACCTGGTCGCAACGATCCTTCTCACAGGAGTCGCCTGCGGGGACTGGTTGACGGAGAGCCCTCCGAACTACGCGGAGATCAGGAGCTACTTCTCCGATCCCATATTCTACACCGCGCCTTATGCAGGAGGGGTCTCCCGCGCGCCGGTCGCGCTTGGAAGCTACGGCAACCTTAGCAACTACAGCTATCCGGCGTATATGTACCCAACAACTCCATTCCAGTCGGAGTTCAGGGATCGGTCGCTTGCGGCCATGCAATGGGAACAGTTCAACAAGAACTGGTCTTCGACAATGGATTACGTCCAGAACCGGTCCTCTCTGAGGATATATCGGGATGGGGGGTGGGTGACGGTCTGATAGGGGGGGCGGGCGATTGCAGGTTCCTTGTTGTTTATATGGGTGGACGTATCTCTCCATATTTTGCATGGGAAAACTCCGCAAGATATCGTTTATCTTTTTTTGTGCATGACCTCGGTGGGATCATTGACGTACCAACAGCGAATGAACGCGAATTTACCTTTATAAATTCCTGATTCGCTATAATTGAAGTACTAACCGCGAATGAACACGAATGAACGCGAATTTACCTTTATAAATTCTTGATTCGCTATAATTGAAGGACTAACCGCGAATGAATACGAATGAACGCGAATTTACCTTTATAAATTCCTGATTCGCTATAATTGAAGGATTAACCGCGAATGAACACGAATGAACGCGAATTTACCTTTATAAATTCCTGATTCGCT
>Ga0265595_1000036_pt1 | contig 115782 bp, 113 predicted proteins | sample saktaG_15_FD_190148 | JGI IMG/M metagenome (GOLD analysis project Ga0265595, IMG submission 190148) | Saline water microbial communities from Sakinaw Lake, British Columbia, Canada - sak_2013_06_06_50m | ecosystem: Environmental > Aquatic > Non-marine Saline and Alkaline > Saline ... | reverse complement strand
ATGATTCATTCCAGATGGACGGCACCACCCTCTCAGGTAACGATGCCACGGGAGGAGAGGCGCAGGGCGGCGATGGTAACGGTGGAGCAGGCGGTGACGGCGGCAATTCCGGCGATGCTGGAGATGGTGGAAAAGGGACCGCGCTCTCGCTCGGCTTTGGAATCGGCTTTGATATCGGCAACTTCCAGATTCCTGGAATAGGATTATCCGCGGCCGTAGGGCTTGGCGGCGTTGGCGGCACAGGTGGGGCAGGCGGAGACGGCGGAGCCGGAGGCGATGGCGTAGGCGGGGCTGGTTCCGGCGGAATCGCGTACGGTGGCGGATTATTTGTGCAGGGCAAGGCCGAGATCCAAGGCTCCCGCGTGGCCGACAATGTCGTTGCTGGCGGCGGTGGTGTCGGCGGCCAGGCCTTTGGCGCCACCGGCGGGACTGGCGCCGCGGGCAAAGCTGGCGGATCGAGCGATGCTAGCTCTACTTCCGTTGGAGCTGCACTCGGGCTTGGCAACTTTTCCATCGGCGGAGGCGTGGCATTTGCATTGTCCAACCCCGGAGATGGCGGCGCGGGCGCAACAGGCGGAAAAGGCGGCGAAGCTACAGGCGGGGCAGCCTTCGGCGGCGAGGCTCTTGGAGGCGGAATCTTCGGAGTTGGTGATTTGGCCGTCACGTCTTCGGAGATCGAGGAGAACCGGGCAATCGGCGCATCCGGCATCGGAGGTTTGGCCGAAGGCGGTAGAGGCGGAGATGGCGGCGATGGCAACGACGGGGGAGAGGGCGAAACCAACGGATTTGGGGTCGGCGTGGGAGTCGGTGCGAAGACTAATTGCTACGGCGTCGGTATGGGCGGATCGGGCTCCAATGGCGGCGATGGAGGCGCGGGCGCCGCAGGCGGCGCAGGCGGCATGGGCGCCGGAGGCTCCGGCATCGGTGGAGGGGCAATAGGCGGAGGCCTATACAGTGCTCAAAGCCTGATCACCGAAGGCTCAACGATCCAGAACAACCAGGCCCTTGGAGGTTCGGGCACCGGCGGCAATGCCTTTGGAGGCCTTGGCGGTGTCGGGGGCGCTGGCGGAGACGGCGGGAGCATCTCAAAGTCCGAGGGCGGAGGAGGAGGAGTAGGAATCGGCCTTATGGGTTCCTTCACTGGGGCGATCGCCGATCTTCTGGAGTGTTTCGGTTTGTACTTAAGGAGGCCACCCAATACCGATGGCGCAATCGGCGCAGGCGTCGGCGTTGCGATCGGTGGATCCGCTGCTGACGGCCTCAAGGGAGGCCAGGGCGGCCTCGGCGCAGGCGGCGCAGGCACCGGAGGCCAGGCCGTCGGAGGTGGAATATTCGCAGCTGGATCTACGCTTTTGTTGGACGGAAGCGAGATCCTAAGAAACGAGGCCATAGGCGGCTCAGGCGTCGGCGGCGAGGCCCTTGGCGGGGCCGGTGGAGCTGGTGGCGCGGGCGGTTCCGGCGGTGAAGCAACCGGCAAGGGAGGCGGAGGCGCTGGATTCGAGCTCTACACATCCGGCGCAGGGATCTACGCCGACTGGCCCGATTGGATTCCCGGCCTGCCTGACGAGTCCTGGATGGGGATAAAAACGATCTTCACGATCCCGGAAAAGTACGGCGGTGGTGTGGGCCTCGGGCTTGGCCTTGGCGGGGATGGCGGAAACGGGAGCGCGGGAGGCGCTGGCGGAAACGCCGAGGGCGGCAAGGGAGTTGGTGGAAGCGCCTTCGGAGGAGGAATATATAGCCAGGTCGGCTCGACCGCGGTTGAGAGAGGCAATGTCTGCGAAAACCTAGCCGAGGGCGGAGCTGGAGAGGGTGGAAGCGCCACCGGCGGCGAAGGCGGGAAGGGCGGTGCAGGCGGTGTAGGCGGCACGGTCCTTGGCGCAAGCGATGCAGCTGGCGTGAGCTATAGCTTCAACATTCCTGATAGTATCAATCATGTCGGTGTGAGCATCGGAATCGGGAGCTTCATAAGTAGCATCATCGGGATTCCCATACCAGAAGGCACCTCAGACCTCGACGTGACCGTAGGATTCAAGGTGCCCACCATAACTGTGGCTGCTGCTGGAGGATATTCGATAGGCCTTGGCGTTGGAATCGCAGGCGAAGGCGGCGATGGAGACCTTGGCGGAGGCGGTGGTCTTGCCCTTGGCGGGGAAGGAAGCGGAGGCGATGGTATAGGCGGGGGATTCTACAGCGCCGGATCCTCGACGATCAGCGAGACTAGCCTTCTCGATAATATGGCGATTGGCGGCTATGGAATCGGCGGAAAGGGCCAGGGCGGCGCAGGCGGCCAGGGCGGCCAGGGTGCCGAGGGGGGATCTGCCGACAGCAGAGGCATGACCATTGGCGGCAATATAATAAAAGGCTCTGTTGATCAGCTATTCTATTCCGTCGACTTCAATGTAGGCGGTGGTCTGAGCTTCGCCGACGACGGCGGTGATGGCGGAGACGGCGGATCTGGAGGCGCTGGATCCGGCGGCAATGGCGTTGCAGGCCTTGGCGGTGGCGGCGGCATCTACAACGGCGGAAATATGGTCCTCATGGACAGCCTTGTGCAGGAGAACTGGGCCGTTGGCGGCAAAGCCGATGGCGGCTCCGGCCAGGGCGGTGTAGGCGGCCAAGGCGGCGCAGGCGGCGTAGGCGGAGCTGGCAAGGGACTGGGCATGGGAGCAGGCCTCAACTTCTCGATTGGACGCGACCTTGGCAAGGCCGAGGCAACACTCAGGCTCGCGGCCACGTTGAGCACCGGCGGATTTGCCGGAAACGGCGGAGATGGCGGCGAAGGCGGCATTGGCGGGGCTGGCACAAACGGCATCTCGACAGGCGGAGATTCATTAGGAGGAGGGATCTTCGATTCAGGCACGTTGAACCTGGATAACGCGACTGCATCGAGCAACCATATCCAGGCAGGCGATGCCACGATAGAAACAGTCCAGGGAGGCAGTGGAGGCCTAGGCGGAGAGGGCGGAGAGAGCGGCGGGAAGAGCAGCCAAGGTCCTAACATCAGCCTATTGCTGTTTACCGCATCCAAGTTTGGCCCCTTCCAGGTGCTATCAGGCTACATTGTCGACGAGACGATCGATCTCACAGGAAGCCTGACCGGCCAGGATGGCGATCCCGGCAACGCCGGAGGAATTGGGGCTAAGACCGATAACATCCCAACGCCTGGAACTGCCCAGGGGGAGGATATCTACAGCTAGAGGCAGATAGATAAAGGGATCAAGGAGGAGGGGGGCGAGATGGATAGCTCGATCTCGCCCTCTCTGCATTTTCGGTCGTTCATCCAACGTCACGCATCCGTAACTTGAAAAAGGAAACTGTTTATTATTAAAAAAATATTAATACGAGGGGCAACGTATGAATTTATCAAGTTAGTGTGTCCACTCGATTATCTTTATGCTAGGCATGATATTTTTCGCTATGCCCCCCTTTATCTCTTCATAATGAGGGCAGGGAAAGTTGATCGGATTTCCCTTGCTGATACAAGAGGCAAGGACGATGGCTTCCGCTCCGCGCTCAACCATCAACTTCGCCCTGGATATGGCTCTTTTACCAGGGCATCCGCCACATGAAACAAATCCTACAATCTCAACCGGGCCAGTCTCCGCAAAGGCCATTTTTCCCTCAGATGCGATTTTGAAATCCATCGTCCCGGGACATATATCTTCGGTTTGCTGGCACCTGATAATTCCAACTTTCATCATTCGGCTTCCTCACAGACAGATCTATCCGCATACCTTGAGAACATCATATATTAACGCTTGCATTAATGCCATCCACCAGCGCAAGCGGCGAGACGCTGTTCTTGTCGAGAGCAAGCTCCTCCGGTCCAAGGCCAAGCGCGATTCCAGCTAGCTGTGTTACATAGAGCACTGGAAGTCCGATCTCCTCTTTATATCGAGACTCGATCGACCTCTGCATGGCATCGAGCATGAGGTGGCATAGAGGGCATGCGGTCACCACCGCCTCTGCCCCGGCAGATTTTGCCGCCCTCAGTATTTGGAAGGCCGAGCGACTTGCTGCCTCCTCCTGTGACATAAATATAGGGCCTCCGCAGCAGAGCGTGCGGCAGGGATGCGCCACGGCCTTGCCGCCGAGGAGGGCGATGAACCTCTCGAGGATCTGAGGGTTCTCGGGGCTGTCGAGGCCGAGAGAAGGCCTCGTGAGAAGGCAGCCATAGTAGGGGGCAACCTTCAGGCCGTTCAAGGGTACAACGACCGACCCCTCGTCCATCGCCTCCATGATCACCTCCAGGACATGCCTTACATCCGCTCCCTTGTAGGGAGAATCGAGAAGCGAGTTCACCCTCTCCCGGAGGTGCTTATCCTCGAGCCGCAGGGCGGCTATGCGCAGGTTGCTGTAGCAGATCGAGCAGCTGGTCATAATGGGATCCTTGGCCCTTGCCATGTTCCTTGCAGAAAGCCCGACTGCAAGGAGCTCGTTCGAGCAGTGCGTTGCTCCACAGCAGTTCCAGTCTTCGATCTCCTCTAGCTCGATTCCAAGAGCCTTGCAGACCGAGCGAGTGGATATATCGTACTCGATTCCCGTCGACTTTGCAACGCAGCCTGGGTAATAGGCAAGCTTCATGACTCCTCCAGCCCCTCGAAGACTCGGGATAGCTCCTCGATCCCCGAGATGCGGCTCTTTTCGCAATCGATCTTGCCTTTCTGGACCAGCTCAAGCCCCATCGTCATTATCTGGACCGCTGCCGTGGGGTTGTAGAGGGCATAGAGGGCGGAGAGGTAGAACTCGGATACGCGACCCGTCTCCCTCACCTGTCCCATGAAGAGATCCTCCAAGGACTGATCTGGATTCCTCCCCCCCTGGGCCTCATTGATATGGCGTAGCGCTGCAACAAGCGACTTGGGCCTGATCCCTCGGGGACATCTCACAGTACAGAGAAGGCAGGATGTACAGAGCCAGATGGAGCGGCTTTTGAGGGCCTCCTCGCATCGATCATTCAAGACAAGCCGCACGAGCTCCCTAATGCTCTCGTCCATCAAATCTGCAGTAGAACAGCTGGCAGAACAGCTGCCGCACTGTATGCAGCAACGAAGCTCATCTCCGGCCAGCCTAAGCACGTCGGATCTGTTGCTCATATCATCCCTCCTCCACATCTGCCTTGCCCTTTGCTCGGGCCTTATTTGCTCGAGAGGCTATCTTCTCCGCGGCCTCAACCGGAGACTCCCTCTCCCAGATGAACCTGACCTTCGGCTTCTTCATCACAGGTTGGAGCAGGTCTAGCCGCTCGCCTACGAGCTTCAGTATGGACGGATCCCTTTGAGGTGCCTCGATTCGAGGAATGAGCACTTTCTCTATCTTTGGCGGCTCGATCGCGCCTGAGAGATCAGGCCTCCTTCTCTCCCCGCTGATGATCGACCTGATCGCCTCCTTCCACTCCAGAGACCAGGGCGTCTCCATGACGGCGGTATGAGATACGCCTGCGCGCTCCACCTTTATCGCTATGCAGTGACACGCATTGGCGCAGGCTCCGCAGAAGATGCACTGCTCCTCCACGACGCCGACCTTCCCGTCCTCCCTCTGGTACCAGCAGCCGCTTGGGCAGACGTTGAAGCAGCCGTGGCATCCCAGTGGATCGCACTCGGGCAGCCTCTCTTCTATTAGGGAGATCTTGCCATCGAAGGGCTTTACGACGTCGATTGCATCATAGGGACAGACGAGGGCGCAGCGTCCGCATCCCATGCAGAGATCGCTATCGATGAGGATATCACCGTGGAGGTCGAGCACGGCATCGAGTGGGGGTCCCTCCACAGAAATCGCCTCCTCCGGGCAGATGCCGACGCAGAGGCCGCAGTAGTCGCAGAGGTCCTCGTCGACGAGCAGCTGGTCGAATGGGACTATCTCCCTCGGATCCCTTTTCTCTTTCTCCATCATGACGAATGCCTTGCAGAAGGAGGAGCATATGCCGCAGAGGTTGCACTTCTCCTCGTCGACCTCGATTCTGCCATCGATCCCCTCCCGCAAGGGGCCAAAATCCTCCCTCGTCTTGTTGAATAGAACGGTTATTGCCTCTGTGGGGCATACCGGCTCGCAGAGGCCGCATGGAAGGCAGTTCTCGTTTGGCTGGGCGCCGAAGAGCAGATGGGGGTAGTCCGAATCCTCCTGGATATCCTCATCGTTCACGGTGAACCTGTATGCCTTCACAGGGCAGAAGTTTGCGCACATGCCGCAAAAGACGCATTCATCTAGGTCTATCAGCACCGGCGGGGCATCCAACCCGGTGGCAATCTCGATCAGTGGCCCCTTCTGTAAGGCCTTTGTCGGACACAGGTCAATGCATATGCCGCAGCCGTTGCACCTCTTGTAATCGTAGTCAAGGATCTTCGTGGACTCCTCCGATCTCTGGATCGACCTGATGTGGGATCCTTCGACGTCCATCTCCTTCTCGAGCTTCATTTCGGCTCACCCTCCCTCGCCTGTTGGATCTCCGTTCCAGTTGGACCGAGGTCCTTGAGCTCTTCGACGAAGGACTCGAGCTCCCTTGCGAAGATCTCGCCTTCGCTTGCGGCACACCAGATGATCTTGACCCTACCCGGATCTAGGCCGATCTTCCCCAGAACGCCTTTGAGCACCTCCACCCTCTGGAGCGCCTGATCGTTTCCTACGACGTAATGGCATTCCCCCAGGCGACAGCCTGCGATGAGCACGCCGTCTGCTCCCAATCGCAATGCCTCCATCACGAAGCTGGGATCGACCCTGCCTGCGCACATGACCCTGATTATACGGGCGTTCGTTGGATACTGGATCCGGGAGGTCCCGGCCAGGTCTGCCCCTGCATAGCTGCACCAGTTGCAGAGGAAGGCCACTATGAAAGGATACTCACCCTTCACCTCGGTCGCCGCCCTTACCTGAGCCAGTATCTGCTCGTCTGAGAATAGTCGCATGTGGATTGCGTCCGTTGGACATGCCGCAGCACAGGTGCCGCAACCCTTGCATGCCGCCTCGTCTACGAAGGCGGTCCCATTGACCGAGATCGCCTTGCTCGGGCAGATGCCCTCGCAGAGCTTACATCCCACGCACGCATCCCTGTCCACATAGGCAACCGTTGGGTCGAGGGAGATCTCCCCTTTCATCAGAAGGCCCAAGGCCTTGGAGGCGGCGGCTCCCCCCTGGGCGATCGAGACCTGTATCTCCTTTGGGCCGGATGCGCAGCCTGCGATGAGTACGCCATCGATATGGGCTTCAACCGGCCTCATCTTTGGATGAGCGATCTCGAAGAATCGGTCGGTCCTGCGAGAGAGGCCGAGCAGGTTTCCGACGACTTCAGCCCCAGAATCGGGCTCGAGGCCGATCGAGAGCACTGCCATATCGCACTTCCGTCGCTGATACTCCCCGAGCAACGTGTCCTCGTAGTGCAGATAGATCTCGCCGTCCACCTCCTTGATCTCGGCGACGCGCCCCCGGATGAACTCGATTCCCAATCTCTGGGCCCTTTGATAGAACTCCTCATAGCCTTCGCCGCCCGCCCTCATATCGATGTAGTGTATGGAGATATCCATCTCCGGGTACTTCTCCTTGATCAGCTGGGCGTTCTTGAGCGAGGCCATGCAGCATATGCGGGAGCAGTAAAGGTTGCCGACGGTTGCATCCCTCGATCCCACGCATTGGAGGAAGGCAACCGATCGGGCGATCTCGCCCGTGGAGGGGCGGACGATCTCGCCCCCCGTTGGGCCTGCGGCGTTGAGCATGCGCTCCACCTGGAGGGAGGTGATCACGTCGCGATAGCGTCCGAAACCATACTCCTCCTTTCGTGACGCATCGAATGGCTGCCATCCAGTGGCGACGATGATTGCACCTACGTCGAACTTGAAGGCCTCCTCCCTCTGCTCGTAATCGACGGCATCTGCCGGGCATGCCTCCTCGCAGAGGCCGCAACCTATGCATGCCTGGGGATCTATGCAGGCCACGAGGGGGACTGCCTGGGGAATGGCCATGTAGATCGCCTTTCTCTTGCCTATGCCGAAGTCGTACTCGTTTGGGACCTCCACAGGACAGGCTCCGGCGCAGTCGTTGATGCAGCCCTTGCATTTGCCGGCGTCGACATACCTCGGCCTCCTTACACCGCTTACGGTGAAGTTGCCCACGCTTCCGTCAACGTTCAGTATCTCCGAGTATGTGTAAAGGGTTATCAGAGGATGGTTGTAGACATCGGTCATCTTCGGCGCGAGAACGCATATCGAGCAGTCGTTTGTGGGAAATACGTCGGTTAGGAGCGCCATGTAGCCGCCAATGGTCGGCCGCCGCTCCACAAGGAAGACGTGGAGTCCTGCGTTTGCAAGCTCGAGGGCGGCGGATATACCCGCAACCCCGCCTCCGATGACGAGGACGTTTCGGCTGACAGGCATCACCTCTCCCTCGAGGGGGGAAAGCAGCTCTGCCTTCGCAACTGCCATCCGTATGAGGTCTTTTGCCTTCTCGGTTGCGAGGGCAGGCTCCTCCATATGCACCCAGGAACACTGCTCCCTGATGTTTGCCATCTCGAGGAGGTATGGATTTAGCCCGGCATCCTTCAGGACGCTTCGAAACGTCGGCTCGTGTAGGCGAGGCGAGCAGGCCGCCACCACCACCCGATTCACCTTCCCCTCCCTGATATCCTCCTTGATCGTCTCCTGGCCCACGTCAGAGCAGGAGAACTGGAGTTCCCTTGCCACTGCCACGTCGGGGAGACTCTCGGCGAAACGAACCAACTCCTCGATGTCCAGGACGCTAGCGATGTTCAGGCCACAATGACAGATGTATACTCCGGTGCTCATGGGAAGGCCTCGGATCATTGTGTCATGACCCATCATTATAAAGGTATGCTGGGAAATGGGGAAATACCTTCCAGGTATGCTGGTGTATAGCAGGAGGTGGATATCGATGGATGGAGCACTTCGTCGAGATGAGGATGAGATGGAGAAGCTTGGGCCCCTTCGAGGGGGCGCAAGCGAGACCTGGCCCCCCGTTCGAGGGGATTACCATATCAGAGATCCCGCAAGAGCCGTTGCAGTCATGACGCTTGCAAGCCGCCTTATAGTGGATGGGTCGGCCATCTGCGGCCCTTGCGTAACCGAGAACCTTGGGATAGAGAAGATCGTTGCAAACGTCATCTCCAACTCGATGATTCGCTTCGTTCTCGTGTGCGGCCAGGAGTCAAGAGGCCACCTCCCAGGAGACGCGATACTTGCCCTTCACAGGGGGGGGGTGGACGACCAGGGGCGAATCGTTGGCGCTCGGGGGGCGATCCCTTATATCCAGAACCTGCCACGCGAGGCCGTAGCCCGTTTCCAGAGGCAGGTCGAGCTCGTGGACAGGATCGGCCTTGAGGACAGAGATTCTATCGAGCGCCTTATCGAGGAGCTGGAGGAGAGGGCAGTCCCATTTCCAGAGTCGCCCTTCTATGTTGTGAGCAGGCGGGCATCCCGCAGGCCCCCCTCGGGGGGAGAGGGCGATGTGATCTTCGGCCGCGGCGTCTGCCTGGACAGCATGGCCTGGCTTACCCAGTCGGAGGCCTAGGATGTTTCGCTTCTCAAAGGATCAGCAAGTTATGAACATCGGCGGGGTGAGGATCGGAGGCCAGCCTGGGGAGTATCCGACGGCTCTTGCAGGGACGATCTTCTACCACGGCCAGGCGATGGTAAAGGACCCGGAGAAGGGGATATTCGATAGGCGTTTTGCGGAGGATTTGATACGCCGGCAGAGCGAGCTATCGGATGAGACTGGAAACCCGGCAATCGTCCACATCTTCGCAAGGAGCATCGAGGCCTTCTCCAGATATCTCGATTTTGTGGAGGCCTGCTGGGATGGTCCCATCATAGCCGACTCCTCGGAGGCCGAGACGAGGGCAGGGATTGTGGAGCTCTTGTCCGAGATCGGCTACGCCGACCTGGCCATCTATAACAGCCTCGGCGCGGCAACGACCCCGGCAGAGGCAGAGGCCCTTTTAAACGGCGACCTCGACTCAGCGATACTCCTTGCCTACAATCCCGTCCGGTCCGATCCCGAGGGGTCTCTCGACCTCCTGGAAAACGGCGGCGGAATAAAGGATAAGGGGCTCATCCCTTTTGCGAGGGAGGCGGGACTCATCAATCTGCTGATAGATCCAGGCGTAGTCCCCCTCGGCTCCGGAGCTGGAAGGGCCCTTCGGTTCACGGTGATGGCCAAGGCCAGGCTCGGCCTTCCCGTGGGCTCTGGGATGCACAACGCTGTGAGCTCCTGGCACTGGCTCAAGGGGCGGGAGAGGACGGCGAGGCACTGCTGCGATGCAGCATCGGCCGCGCTTCAGCAGCTTGCAGGGGGCGACTATCTCCTCTATGGGCCGATCGAGCGGGCAGAGACCGTCTTTCCCGTGGCCGCAATGGCCGACATAATGGTTGCAGAAGCCGTTCGGAATCTCGACGTCGTTTCAACGGAAGATCATCCCATCCACCGGCTGGTATGAGCTGAACGCCGATATGGGACGGAAACGGCCATGATCCAGCGAAGCTGCCATAACCCGGCCGGAGGTGAGATATAACCACGGCAGTCCATCTCTCCTCATGCATCTTTCGCGAGAAGAGGAGAGGATATATCAAGGCGATGAGGGGGAGAGCCTCAGGCGGGCGATGGAGATTCTGGTTGCCCTTGGCGATATCTTCGGGGCCGAGAGGCTGATTCCCATAAGAAGCGTCCAGATCGCGGGAGTATCCTTCAAGAACATCGGTGAGGCCGGCCTCGAGTGGATCTCCGAGATGGAGGGCAAGGTGGCAGTCAAGAGCGTCCTGAATCCCGCTGGGATGGACCTCCTCCGCTGGAAGGAGATGGGGATCTCGGAGGAGTTCGCCTCCCGGCAGCTCGCGGTTGTTGAGGCTTACAGGAAGCTTGGCATATCGACCGACTGCACCTGCACGCCTTACAACATCCATCCCGATATGGCAAGGCGGGGTGATCATCTCGCCTGGAGCGAGTCGTCGGCGGTCGCCTATGCTAACTCGGTTATAGGGGCGAGGACGAACCGGGAGGGCGGCCCTTCAGCCCTCGCTGCGGCTCTCATCGGAAAGACGCCCTATTACGGCTACCACCTCGACGAGAACAGGGCTCCGACCCTCGGCGTCAATGTCGAATGCGATCTTGCAGGCTCCGACTACGGGGCGCTTGGCCATATCGTCGGAAAGGTCGTCGGAGGCGGAGTGCCCCAATTTCACCTGGCCGGCCGGCCCACCCAGGAAGAACTCAAGGCCCTTGGAGCGGCAATGGCTGCGAGCGGATCTGTGGCCCTGTTCTACGTAGAGGGCTCAGGACCAGAGCCTTTCGCCGAAACCCTTGCGAAGGATGCCAAGGAGTGGATGGCAGTCGATCGAAGGGAGATCGACGAGCTATACGCCGCAAACCCCGGAGACGACTCAGATCTGGTGGCGCTCGGCTGTCCCCATTGCTCCCGCCATGAGCTCGAAGGCCTCGCCCGCCTCCTCGACGGTCAAAGCGTAGAACGCGAGCTCTGGATCTGCACTGCCCGGAGGATCGCTCAGGACTGCCCAGATCTCGTGGACAGAATCGAGCGCTCGGGGGCGAAGGTCATATGCGATACGTGCATGGTGGTGTCGCCAGCTAGCGAACGCTATAGGAAGATCATGGTAAACTCGGGAAAGGCATTGAACTATATTCCCGGCCTGTGCGGCGTAAAGGCCGCGTTCGGCTCGACCGAGGAGTGCATCCGCGTGGCCACAGGGAGGAATTAAGGGTGAAGATCGCCTGTCGTAGGGTATCTGGCGGCAGGGCCAAGGGTCCGGCACTGGTGAGCCGCGAGCCTATATCCTTTCTCGGATGCGTGGACCCGGAGAGCGGGAAGGTTGTGGATCCCAATCATCCGCTCTTCGGGCGGTCGCTTGCAGGCGCAGTCTTGATCTTTCCCGGTGGAAAGGGCTCGACCGTGGGGTCTTATGTGATCTACCAGCTCAAGAGGAGGGGCGCTGCCCCCGCTGCCATGATCAACATCAAGACCGAGCCGATAGTGGCGGTGGGGGCGATAATAAGCGATATTCCCCTTGTCGATTGCGTCTCAGAGGAGATCCTCGATATAAAGGATGGCGTGGAGGTGGAGGTGGACGCAGATGATGGGTTTATTACGATCGATTAATAATATAATATATCACCCAAATGTTATTAATTTATATTTTTTATATAAAAACGTATAAATAGGTGGGCAATGGAAATTGTATAGGATCATGTTAGCTTTGCAGAGGAGGTACGACTGAATGGCGAAGGAGGATCTAATGAGCATATTTGAGAAAGTCGCTGAGGAAGTCCGAAATGATCTCTCTACAAAAAAGTTGGCCGATGAGTTCCAACTGAAATACGGTGTAATGACAGAGAACGACCTTAGAAAAGCATTCTCAATTTGAGATTGGTATGGGGCGGCAGAATAAAGACTCATGGGATGTTGTATTTCCTGCATCGTCCCATAATGTCAGCAGAACCCTTGGAGATAGCGATCAGGGGAAGTATATTCAGAGATATGTCGCTGCTCTTGGCGCAAAGACGTGTGTTTTAGAAGATAAATATATAGATAAAGATTATACAATTGATTATCAAAAATTTTATTGTCGTTCTTTTGAGGAGTACGGCAAGCTGGCAAAGAGGATTCATTTTTTCTCAATGATTTTCTCCAGCGAGGATTTTAAGTTTTATTTAATAAATAATGATGTTTCATTATTGCAGGAATCGTATTTGGGCTTTGTTGTTGTAAAGCCCATAAAAGACGATCATGGACAGCCATTTATCGGTCGTACTTTGCTGAAACCATATCCAATCAGGTCTGAGATAGGTCATAACAGATATTATATTATGGAGGAATATAATTCATCTCTTTTTGGAGTTAAGCTGAAGATACGATCGCTCCCATTTCAAGCACAAGACCAAGGGGTCAGTGCATGTGCGACAATTGCATTGTGGGCTGCTATTCATCCCCTGAGGACGATTTTTGGAGTTTTAGGGCATTCTCCAGCCGAAATCACGGAGCTATCAACATCATTTCCTGCTCAATTTAGAAAATTCCCATCAGATGGCCTGACCATGGAGCAAATGGTCAATTATATTAAGTTATTAGATCTTGATGTTGAATTTTTAGATGTGATCGATGAGGAACTTATCCAAACCGCTGTCAACGCTTATATGAGAGCAGGCTTGCCAATTATTGCATCACTTTTATTAAAAAAGAATGGCTATAATGGGTTGCATGCAGTCGTACTTAGTGGCTATAAAGAAGATAAATCAGGCAATATTGTGGAATTATACGCACATGACGACGGCATCGGCCCATATAGCCGGATATTGCCTAAAGATGATTTTATGCAGTGGATTAATGAGTGGCATGATCAAGGATATGAGGTTGAATTGCAAAAGTTCTTAATTCCAATCTATCCAAAGATCAGGCTAACGTTTTTCCGAATGTATATTGAATTCCTTAAAATAAAAGAGAAACTGAATTCGCGTTTGCCCGATTCAGAGATAAAGCTATTCCTAACTTCAGTTGTTGATTATAAAGAGCATCTACTATCGAGTTCTATGAAAAATAAAATAGACAAGCTATTCACATCGCTGCCAAAATTCTTATGGATTATCAGGTTCTACCATGAACGCAAGCTCATTGGAGATCTGATATATGATGGCACATCTGTGTATGTGAAAAGATTGATGTCTGTGGAATATAATTTTGTATCATAGATATCTACCAATACCTCCCAAGTAGGCCCCAAGGAACGCATCGTTCTCTTCAGGCCTTCCCACTGTGACCCTGATGTGATGGTCCCCGCATCCGGGAATTGTAGCGCAGTCCCTCACAGCGATTCCCTTCCTGAGAAGCCCTTCCGCCACAATCGCGGAGCGCTCCTCCGTCTCCAGGTAGAGGAAGTTCCCCTGAGAGGGACAAGCCTCCGGGATGGCGCCCTTCATCCTCTCCCGCTCGGAGACGAGCCTTGCCACAGAGCGATGCATATGATCGAGATCGCCCAGGGAAGCGACCCCTGCTGCAAGCGACCAAGAGCTGATGCCAAACGCTGGCGAACACCTTCGATATTGATCCGCGATCCAGTCCGGAGCGATGGCATATCCGAGGCGAAGGCCTGCAAGGCCAAAGGCCTTCGAGAGCGTGCGGCCGACGACGAGGTTCTCGTGCTCTAAAACGAGGTCGATCAGGCTCATGCCGGCGAACTCGGCGTAGGCCTCGTCGAGGAAGACGACGCCCTCGGTCGACTCCAGGACCGCCCGCAAGGCCTCCTCCCCCAAGAGGTCGCCAGTTGGATTGTTTGGAGAGCAGAGGAATGCGAGCTTGTGATCTCCGCTCATACCCTCCGGGATGGCTGGGGCGGGAAATAGAGGCCGATGGATGGGCAAAGCGCCGCAGAGCCTTATCTGCAGCTCGTAGTATGGGTATGTGGGGATGAAGACGAGGGCTCGATCTTTCGGGTCGAGGAAGAGACGACAGAGGGAGGCGATCAGCTCGTCGAGCCCCGCTCCTGCGATCACGTTCTCCTCTGGAAAGCCGGTGTAGCTCGAGATCGCCCGGACGAATTGGCTTCTGTCCGGGTAGCGGTTGGCTCCGGCATCTAGGACTGCTTCCAGGGCGCGAGGTGAGGGGCCGAATGGATTCTCGTTTCGACCGAGCTGTATCACATTCTCCAGGGGGATGCCAGATGCCTCTGCCACATCCCTGGGATCAAAACCTGCGTCGTCGGGGGATACGTCAATCAGGGCCGGCCGAAGGTTATGAGCATAGTCCATCAAACGGATCACCTGTTGGTCTCAGGCCAACTCATGTAAATATCTGGCTCTCCGGCCGTCGGCAAGGTCGCAGATGGGGATCACATTCCTTGCCGGAAGATCCTTTCCTACAGTAAGTTTTAATAACCTTATCGGCATCTGCCCTAAGGCATGTTCAAGATCGGATTCATCAAGCTGGGCAACATCGCCACATCCCTGGTGGCGGACCTGGCCCTTGACGAGATCGCCGAGAGGACCGACCTGGAGATGAAGGTCCTCACATTCGGCCCAAAGATGACCGTCAAGGAAGCAGAAGCGGCGGCCGAGGAGATGAAAACCTGGGGCCCAGAGCTCATCGTTATATGCAGTCCAAACGGGGCTACCCCCGGGCCCACCAAAGCAAGGGAGCTGCTCAAGGGCTTTGCAGTGATCGTGATCTCCGACGGCCCTGTGAAGAAGGAGGCTCGCGATGCACTGGCAAGCGAGGGATTTGGATGTATCATTCTTCCCATGGACCCATTGATAGGGGCCAAGAGGGAGTTTCTCGACCCGGCCGAGATGGCCCTCTTCAACGCCGATGCGCTCAAGGTGCTCGCCGCAGGCGGAGCGGTCAGGCTGGTCCAGGAGGAGATAGACAAGGCTGCGGCTTCCATTGCGGCAGGCTCCCCAGCCCTGCCCCACATACTGGCAACCCCAGAGAGCTGCACCGAGAGGATGGAGTTCAGAAATCCTTACGCCCGGGCCAAGGCTATGGGGGCGCTTCAGATCGCGCAGACGGTTGCCTGCATAAACTCCCAGGCTTGTTTCAAGCTAAAAGAGGTCGAGAAGATCGCCCTTGTCGCAGCAACAGGCCATGAGGTGATGCGCGCAGCAGCCCGCCTGGTCGACGAGGCTCGCGAGCTTGAGAAGGCCGGAGACGCCGTTTCCAGGAAGCCCCACTCTCGCGGAGGGGCGATTCTGCAGAAGAGACACCTCCTAGAGAAGCCCGAACGGGTCTAAGGGAAGGGCTTCTTCCCAAGGGACGAGGAGGCTTGGCAAAAGCCGGGGCCTCCAATATGCCCTCCCGGGGGGGGCGCGCCCGTACCGATGCCTCATTGCCGCCATCAAGCCTCTTGGCAAAGGCGTGATCCGCAAGGGGATCGCATTGTGGGATATGATGCTTTCGAAGAAGGTTGCAGATCGGTTCGCCAGGATATATTTCGGGCTTCTATGCTTCTATTTCTATGCTCATAGTACTGTGTCATATGCCGACCAGAAGGCCCTTCCCCCACCCACGCCCAAAGGGCAAGGAGGGTCCCCTGATATAAGCCGCCCTCCAGCCAGCGTCTTCATCTATAATTATCACCATTCCAAGTCCTTGCTATGAACCTGAACAGATTGGAATCGGACCAGTTCCTTCGTCTCTTATCCCGTCTGCTCTTTCGGGCAAATGAGGATCTGAATTTGGTTGATAACTTGAAGTCTCCCAGGAGGCTTCTCTTGCTCGATGCGGATCTGAAGCTCCAGCTAAGGGACCACCTCCTCGCTCATCCGGAGCTGATCGATGCTTACCTCGATAAGAACTCCTCCCAGATGAGCCCGGGGGATGTGGAGACCATCGCCGCCTGGCGTAAGTACTTCTTGAAAGACAGGTTCTATATCGTACGCCACCTAAAGAAGCATTCCATCTTCCTGCATGGTGGAGATGATCCTCTGGCCTACGGCGTCTTGGCTCCAGCCCTGCCCACCCCCGAGGTCATCGGCCCAACCTTGCCAAGGCTCGTCGAGGCAGTGCTCCTGCCCTTCAAAGGCCGGATCGTCTACGACGGCCTGCTGCGCTCCTGGGGCATCGATTACGGCCCGTTCCCTTCATGGAATCATCACAACGCTCCCCTACGTGGCCGAGAAGCCAGCGGAGGAAGAGATCCTCCGGGCGTACTTGAAGACGATGCGCGATAGGGATCAATACTGGGATGAGATCCAAGACATCCTCGTCAAGAATCCGGCCCTTCGACCGATCTATCATTTGACCTTCTCCTTATTGTCCGGAACGGTCTTCAAGATGTGCTCGTATATCCCCTTCCACCTGTTGAGGTCGTCCTTGTCCTTGTAGCGTAGCTGCGAGGCCATAGCCTCTAGCGCCTTGACCGCAAGCCCTCCCTCCCGGCCCTTCAGCTCGTGGTATCCGCCGCGAGAGCGCCAGAGGTCGGGTGCCTCCCTGATCACGTCATCGATTGCAGATGGGCTGAGGAATAGGACGCTGGGGGCACCGGCCTCTAAGAATTGCCCATGTAAGTCGTTTAGCGCCTCCAAGATGTCGGATCCCATCTGCGCTGGAAAGATCCAGATGAAGACCTGCAAAGATAGGCCCTTATCCATAAGGGCTGAGGTCAGCCCGTCTTCGCCTTCGCCCTCGACCTCGACCTCAAGCACACGGACGGGGAATCGGTCCTCTATCACATGGACCGCCCCATGGCGATAGGCTGGGGAAGGCACGGTGCAGATGAGTAGGTCTCCACGCCCTCGGGAGATCTCAAGCTCGGCTATGATGGATCTAAGCTCAGCTATAATGAGATCGATCTCTTCCAGGTCCTCTCTTGGGATCTCTTCCATCTCTCCACCAGCAACAGAGGCATCTGATATACATCCGCCTTTCTGCGATTCCTTCATCATCTCCTCGCAGGGGCTCCAATGTCAGCCTCCTGCTGCCCTGGGCCAAGCCATCGGCTACCACCTCCCCTCTAGTCGGACATCGATGATTAGGGTTTCGTCTCCACCTTCGTCGATCACTTTCGCTTCGCCGATCACTTTCGCACCGCCTGCGGATACCCTATTTATGTCTCGCCACCCTTCAATGATATGTCGATATTGGAGATGGCTTGAGGCCCTACATGATTTTGGGATTGAAGTGTCATCTCGCTCACATATTCATCGCTGCATAACGTTTCCTGGCGCAATGGGCATCGATCCAGTCGAAGTATTGCTCCTCGCCCCCCGTTGTTGTTATGGATGTCCGTCGTTGGCATGGATGGAAAGGCCAATGTTTATGCTTTGAAGAAACCTTTTATATCTTGGCCGCGACCGAGACCAAGATCCATAGGAGATCCCGGGATGGAGTTCACTGCACAAGAAAAGTACGAGTTCAAGAGGCTTCTAGAGGATCTGAGGTCCAAGACCGGTCGGGGAACCGAGTTGATCTCGCTCTACATTCCCCACGACAAGCAGATCTCGGACGTGAATTCCCAGCTGAGGGAGGAACACGGCCAGGCTGCGAACATCAAGTCCAAGGTCACGCGCACGAACGTCCAGAGCGCCCTCGAGTCGGCAATGGCGAGGCTGCGCCTCATACCTAAGGCGCCGGAGAACGGCGTGGTCCTATTCATAGGGGCGGTGGACGTAGGCGGCAACAAGACCGATATGTATACGAGCGCTTTAGAGCCGCCCGATCCCATTGTCACCTATCGATACCACTGCGACTCATCTTTCTTGCTCACGCCCCTTGAGGATATGCTGGCCGATAAGAAGACCTTCGGGCTGATCGTCCTAGATCGACGAGAGGCAACGATCGGCCTCTTACGCGGCAAGCGCATAGAGCCCTTCAAGCACCTCACCTCCTCGGTCCCGGGAAAGCAGAGGAAGGGCGGCCAGTCAAGCCATCGATTCCAGCAGCTTCGCCTGATCGCCATCCACGACTTTTACAAACGAATCGGCGAGAGCGCAAACAATGCCTTCTTGGCGGTAGATGCGAAGGACCTGGAGGGGATACTTGTCGGCGGACCCTCCCCAACAAAGGAGGAGTTCGTCGATGGGGCCTTCCTCCACCACGAGCTTCAGAGGAAGATACTGGATGCCCTGGACGTCTCCTACACCGACGAGGCTGGCCTCTACGAGCTCTTGGAGGCGGCTTCGGATAGGCTGCAGGACCTGGAGCTGACCCAGGAGAAGCAGGTTATGAGGCGGTTCATGAAGGAGCTCGTGAACGATAAAGGACTCGCCTCCTATGGCGAGAAGGAGGTTCGCCATAACCTGGCGCTCGGGGCAGTCGATACGTTACTGATATCCGAAGGGCTTCGAAAGACACGATCGACCGTCAGATGCGCTAGCCAGAACTGCGCGTACGAGGAGGTGGCCACCCGCACCCCCGCGAGCCCGCCCCTTGGCCCATGCCCCAAATGCGGCGGTCAGCTGGCGATTGTGCATGAGGTCGATCTGGTATCAAACCTCTCCACCCTCTCCCTGGAGAGCGGAAGCGTTTTGAAGATCATCTCCACCGACTTCGAAGAGGGGGCTCAGCTGCTCCAGGCCTTCGGTGGCATCGCAGCCATCCTTCGCTACAAAACCTCTCATATATGATCAGCACGAGGCCGAAAATGATCGAGGTCAACGTCTCCACCGCTGTGTTGCCCACCGAGAAGGTGAACCGAGCGACGATGGCGGTCGAAAGGATATTTTCCGGCCTTACCCTGGACATCAGGGAGGACCGTATCGAGGGCTACGGGGGCCTTGAGGCTCTGCTATGCTTTCATCAACTGCTTCGCGAGCAGCTCATACTGGACGCGGCCAGATCGGTGATGATACAAGGCCGCCGTGGCGATGTTGTGGAGTTTATCTTGGGCAAACAGGCCGCGTTCGTGGGCAAGGTGAGCTTTCCCCCCCAAGAAGAGCCCCTTGGATCGATCCACGTTCGAATATCGGGAGGGGATCAATTGGTCGATTGGCTCGCCCCTCGCACGGAGATGGGCAAGCCAGTTGCTGAGATCAAGCTATTGGAGAATGAGCGAATGGAGGATCATGATCAGTTTCTCATCTAGCGCCCTCGTCGACAGGCCATTCGATTGGGCCTATGAGCTCGATGACCTGGGCTATAGCGGTTGGGAGATAGTGAACGAGGGCAGGCAGAGGCTCACACCAGAGAACGTCGGCGATGCGGAGAAGATAGCTGAGACGACGGGACTTGTGATAACCCTTCATCTGCCCTACTCTGACCTCAACCTGGCAAGCATGAACCAGCCGATCTGGGAGGAGACCGTGCGCCAGATGAAGGCCTGTCTCAGCCTGGCCGCCGAGTTCTCCCAATTGGCCGTGGTCCACCCAGGCCATCTCTCTCCACTTGGGATGCAGATGAGGGACCGTGCCTGGGAGCAGAACATCCTGGGAATAAGGGAGATATGCGATCACGCGAATGATCTCGGATTCACCATAGCGGTTGAGAACATGGTGAACATCCCAGCCCTGCTCGGACGGGAGCCATCTGAGATAATGGGGATGATGGACACGGTGGATAGGGTTAACCTCGGCTTCGTCCTCGACGTCGGCCATGCCAACACCAATGGAAACCTTTCGTGCTTCCTGGAGCAGCTGAGGGATAGGATGGTGCACGTCCATATCCACGACAATCACGGAATTCGGGACGAGCACCTTCCGGTGGGCTTTGGAACCGTCGACTGGAAGGCCGTTTCCAGAGCCCTCGATGGCTACAGAGGCCGGCTCGTCACAGAGTCTCGGTCGCTGGCGGAAGGCAAACGCAGCCTGGATCGGTTGAAGACGATATTGAACGGCCGCGTGAGCCTATGATCCTTGAGGACCTCTCCAGGGAGATGCTTGACCTGTTCGAGGCCAAGGATGGGGCCCGTGAGCGTTCCCTTCACCTATCTCGTCGATCTATCAGGGAGTCTGCAGCGGCCATCCGAGCGGTCCATCGCCAGGAGGTCGAATTGGCCGAGGAGCATATCGAGGAGGCCGGACTCGCCCTCCGCGAGGTGGAAGAGCTCTTGAGGGACCATCCGGACGTCAGGTATGCGGGATTCGTCGAGGATGCTCTCCAGGAGTACGCGGAAGCCAGAATCGTCCTCTCGCTCATAAGCAGAAGGGAGATCCCCCCCCCAGAGGAGGTGGGCGCAGGGCTTCTCGGCTATCTCTCCGGCCTTGGGGATGTCACAGGGGAGCTAAGAAGGCATATACTGGACCTCATCAGGCAGGGCGAGCCAGAGGAAGGGGAGTTCTTCCTCCAGACCATGGAGGAGATCCATCACCTGTTGATGCTCTTCGACTACCCGGAGGCCATAACCCGAGGCCTGCGCCGCAAGTCAGACCTCGCTCGTTCAATGCTTGAGAGGACAAGAGGGGACCTCGCGAACGCGATCGGGAGGCGGCGGTTGGAGGTTCGGCTGGAAGAGCTCGAGGATAAGCTTAAAGCCGCAGACCATCCACTCTAGGGCCATGCGATTCGATCCGGCCCAGATTAAAGAGGCTGCATCCAACGATTTCGATTGCGCCTGGCGAGAGGGAGGAAGATATCTGGAAATTCCATCCCCCAATCGTAGTTATCCTCGTCGGGCGTGCCTTTACGGATCCCCCCATCCCATCTTCGATACGATCCAGCGCCTTAGAGAGGCCTACCTCCGCCTAGGGTTCGACGAGGCCATGAATCCTGTAATCGTTGAAGCGTCCGATGTCTATCGGCAGTTCGGAAGCGAGGCCCTGGCAGTCCTCGACCGTTGCTTTTACCTGGCAGGCCTCCCCCGGCCTGATGTAGGCATCTCAGATGAGCGGGCCTCTCACATTGGCCGGATGCTCGGAAGGGACCTCGATTCAGCCGAGGTGGAGGCAGTGCGCCAGATACTCCATCTCTACAAGAAGGGCAAGGTCGAGGGAGATGACCTTGTGCCTGAGATCGCCCAGGCCATAGGCGCACATGACGCCCTGGTATCCACGATGATCGAGGAGGTCTTTCCCGAATTTCGCGACCTTCGGCCCGAGGCCACGACGAAGACGCTCCGAAGCCACATGACCTCCGGCTGGTTCCTCAGCCTGTCCCACCTCCATCACAGGAGCAAGCTTCCGCTGCGGCTCTTCTCCGTGGACCGCTGTTTTCGTCGAGAGCAGAAGGAGGACGCGGCAAGGCTGATGACGTATCACTCCGCAAGCTGTGTGGTAATGGACGAGGATATATCGGTGGATTTGGGAAAAGCTGTTGCTGACGGCATACTCGGCCAGTTCGGCTTCGAGAAGTTTCGCTTTTTGCCCGACGAGAAGCGATCCAAGTACTACGTCCCAGGTACCCAGATAGAGGTCTACGCCTTCCATCCGGCACTCGTGGGCTCGAGCACCAAGTACGAGTCAGGATGGGTAGAGGTTGCGACGTTTGGCGTCTACTCGCCAACAGCCCTTGCCGAGTACGATATCCCCTATCCTGTGATGAACCTAGGACTCGGCGTCGAGCGGCTCGCAATGATCTTGCACAACTCGAGGGATCTAAGAGCCCTCTCCTACCCCCAGTTCCAGGCGGACTGGCGTCTCTCTCCAAGGGAGATGGCCGGGATGATAACGGTGGATCTGGAGCCTGCAACTGCAGTCGGCCGGACGATTGCAAGATCCATTGTACAGGCCTGCATGGAGCACGGAGATGCACCATCCCCTTGCGAGTTCCAGGCCTGGGAAGGCGAGCTATACGGCCACGAGATTCAAGTGAGCGTGGTCGAGCCGGAGGAGAATACGTTGCTATGCGGCCCTGCGGCCAAGAACGAGATCGTGATCTACAAGGACGACATCTTGGGAATACCCCGCAATCATAAGTGGGAGGAGGCATTCCAGGAGGGGGTCCCAACGGGGATTCGCTTCATCGACGCATTGGCCGATCTCTCGGCCCACGAGATCGAGGCTGCAACACTGGCCGGGACGGAGAGCGAGACGAGGGTCAGGATCGTCCGCAGCCCAGGCGACATCAACATACGCATCGATCCAGCACTTGAGAGGTGGATCACGAGCTACAAGAAGAGGATAGACGTCAGAGGCCCCGTCTTCACCACGGTGAGGAGCGTTGTTGTCTGAGGGGGGGTTTCCGTTGAAAGACGCTCTTCTCAATGCCGAGGATAAAAGAGCCGCAGGAGAGGCTGCGGCATCCCTCGTCGGGGATGGGATGGTTGTGGGCCTGGGAACAGGATCCACAGTTGCATGGACCATACGCCGCCTGGGCTCCATGGTCACTGATGGCCTTCGGATCTTAGGAGTTCCTACCTCATGCCAGGCAGAGGCCCTTGCGATCGAGTGCGGAATCACACTTACGACGCTTGCCCAGCATCCATCCCTGGACCTTGCAATCGACGGGGCAGACCAGGTGGATGAGGGATTTTTCGTCATCAAGGGCGGCGGAGCTGCTCACGCCAAGGAGAAAGTCATCGCATATAGCGCAAGGCGATTTGCGATCGTCGCCGATGCATCCAAGTACGTTTCAAAGCTCGACCATCCCGTTCCCCTGGAGGTCCTGCCGTTTGCCGCAAGCCTCGTCTCACGGAAGGTGGAAGAGCTCGGGGGAAGGCCAGTTTTGAGGCAGGCCAGGATGAAGGACGGACCTGTGATTACCGATAACGGAAACTTCGTCGTCGATGCCGACTTCGGAAAGATCGAGGATCCATCCCTCCTGGCTTCAAGTCTCTCGGCCATACCAGGCCTTGTAGAGCACGGCATATTCGAGAACCTGGATCGGCTCTATATCGCTCGTTCCGGGGAGGTGGAGGTAATCGACCGCCCAAAATAGGGCCCTTACGGAGAGCCCGTTTGAAACGATGAGATGTGATTTAAGGTTGCTAAATGCCATTTGAGGCTATTAGAGCCCCCATTAGGGCGATTAGATATCCAATGAGGAAATTGGATGCCATATAAGCGTTGAAAGGCTATTTAAGAAGTTGAAAGGCCGTTTGTGGCGGTGATGGCGATGGAAGAAGGACGCACGATCTATTGGGACGACGGGATATGCACTATAGACCAGACGAGGCTTCCCGGAGAGCTCGTGGAGATCCGAATAGAAGACGTAAGAGATCTCGTAGAGGCCATAACGTCGCTACGCATTCGTGGCGCTCCAGCGCTTGGCGCGGCCGGGGGCTATGGCATTGCCCTTGCCGCCAGAAGATCCAGGTTCGACACCGCGCTCGAGCTTCTAATGGAGATGGAAGCGGCAGGCGCAATGATAAAGGGATCGCGGCCGACCGCAATCAACCTCTCCTGGGGCGTCGATCGGGTCCTTCGCGCGGCAGCTGCAAGTGAATCGGCCGAGGATATGCGAATCGCAGCGCTTGCCGAAGCAGAGGCAATTGCAGAAGAGGATATAAAGGTAAACCGGGCCCTTGGCCAAAACGGAGCTCGACTGCTAGATGATGGGGCAAGCGTTCTCACCCACTGCAACGCCGGCCGGCTGGCCTGCGTGGGCTGGGGAACGGCGCTAGGGGTGATCAGATCCGCTGTGGAGGCAGATAAGCGGATCAAGGTCTACGCATGCGAGACGAGGCCTCTGAACCAAGGATCTCGCCTCACGGCCTGGGAGCTCTCCCAAGATGGCATCCCAGTGACGTTGATATGCGACAGTGCCGCTGCCTACCTGATGCGAAAAAAAAAGGTGGACGCTGTGATCGTCGGTGCTGACAGGATCACGAGGGACGCCGTCTTCAACAAGGTGGGGACATATTCCCACGCCCTCTCCGCGAGCGCCCATGGAATCCCGTTCTATGTGGCAGCACCCCTATCCACGTTCGACCTCTACCACACCGAGGATGAGATCGTCGTTGAGGAGCGAAGCGGCGAAGAGCTCTCCCGCTTGGGCGATGCCATCCTCGCCCCGCCTGAGGTCTCGGTCTGGAACCCTGCATTTGACGCTACGCCCATGGAGCTCGTCGACGCCCTGATCACGGAGAAGGGCGTATTTCGGCCGCCCTTGATGCCACCCATCTGAGAGGCTCCGCTACCCCTGGCACGCTCAACAGATCAGGTCTTGCCACGGGGTGGTCTGATGCCGCTGATATGAGAGGCTTTGAACTTCAGTCACGCTCGACCATCCAGTCTTGCTGCTGAGATATCTGACTCCACTGATCAGAAGGACTCCCCGTCTTAAAAAAACGTAGAACGCATGCGCCTTGGTGCGCGATACGTCCGATGTGAGTAATATATAAACTGTGTAATTTATATGTTCTTTGGTGTCCTATATCGTCTCCCAGCGATATAGATAGCATTATTTCCCCTTATAATCTCATTCCATATATCCCCGTACTTCTAGCCCATTCAAAAACTATTTAAAGATATAAGTTACTTCATATTCTGATGGACCAATTAGTCGTTCTCCAGGAGATCTTCGAGTCATTCTCCAAGGGGGCCGGGCCCCTTGGATCCATCGACTCAAGGTCTATTACCGGGAGCTGTGCCTTTCAGGTAGGCCGGCTTCTCGAGAGCGTGAAGAGGGGGGAGATCGACGGGGAGCTGTGCATCAAGCTTGCGGACTGCTTGACCGACCTCTACGAGCTGAAGCGGTTGGGGGATATATGCCGGCGCGCTGCCCTCTACGACGTCTCCCTCAAATGCTACAATAAGGCGCTCGCCTCAAGCAGCGATCCCCAGGTGAGATCGGTCTTGATGAACAACCAGGGGCAGGTCTACGCCCGGAAGGGCGACCTCTCCCGGGCGGTGCTCTACTACAGAAAAGCGGCAGAGGGATTCGAGGCTGCGGGGGATGCAAGCGGCGCTGCTCATGTCCTCGGTAATCTGGGATCGGCCTATCGTCGGGGATACGATTGGGATCGGTCTCTGGAGAACTGCTTCAAGAGCCTGAAGGGCTTCGAGAAGATCGAGGACGAGCTAGGGGTCGCCCAGATGACCGGAAGCCTCGGCAGGATCTACTCCGAGATGGGGCAGCTGGACCTCTCCAGCCTCTACTTCCAACGAAGCCTCAAGGAGTTCGAGCGCCTGGGCGACCGGAAGAACTCGGCCTGGCTTTTAAACCGCTTGGGCCGCGTTGAGGCGGAGATGGGACACTGGTCCACCTCCTTGGACCACTTCAACCGCAGCTTGGCCGTCTTCCAGGAGATGGACCAGCCCCACAACGTGGGAATCGTCCTCTCGAATATGGCCCGCATGTACCTCGATCGAGGCGAGGTCGATTCTGCCAGGGACGCCCTGGAGGGCGCAATGAAGATGATAAGGAGGGAGATGGTCCCTGTCTATCCAAACGCAGTCTCCTCCCTCGCCGCCACATACGCAGTCCTCGCTCAAAAGTGCCGGGATAGGGATGGGGGGGGCTCCAGGCTCGCCTCCCAGCATTATGCCATGGCATCCGACCGGCTGACCGAGCTCTCAACCTTTCCAGGGGTCTACATGCCCCAGCTCAAGGTGGCAGCAGGCCTTGCCAGATCGCTATCTTATATCGTAAGGCTCGATGCCGATCCCAGGGATGCGGAGGCAGTAGCCCTGGCAGAGAGGGCGATCTCCGCCCTGGATGGAGCAGTCGCCAAGGCCGAGGGATCCACCCGTTCCAGCTTAGAGGCCCTTCAGAGGACTCTCAAAGGGATGAAAGGCATCTGGTCCATGGATCTCTCGAGGGCTGAACCATGGAAGCAGTCCGTGATGATTGGCGAGGTTGTTGAGTATCTCATGGGCGGGGCAAGGCTCGACGGAGTCGGATCCGAAGAGGCCCGCATGTGCCTCTTCGACGCGTTGAAGGCGGTCGCAGGCATGGTGGAGAGCGTTCGTCAGAGGGGCAGCGGAAGGGAGCAGATGGCTGCAGCTGCCTCCTTTCTCCGAAGAGCCGAGAAGAGGTATCAGATGGAGGCCGATGGCAAGGCGTGGTCTGCCCCATTAACCCAGGCGGCTTCGAAGCTGGAGGGCCTATCGGCGAGCGGCGACGATTTGAGCGGATGCGATCCTATCGACCTTCATAAGCAGGTGCTCCTGATAATCGGCCACGTGCTTGCGAGAGACATCCTTAGCCGTGTGGACCACACAGATTGGATATATCTCTGGGACGATGGCATGAACCTCTTGGAGCAAGGCCCGGCAACAGAGCCCGGATCTCGAAAAAAGAGCAAACGATCGTCCCGCGTAGAGGAGCTCTCGGAGATCATCCCCGAGCCGGAAGAGGGGGAGAGAACAGCTCGCACCCTACCATCGAGTCCTTTGGCAGACACGCATCTCGATGGAGGGGGCGCGCTGGTCCCAGTCTGCGCTGGAGCATCTCTTGCCTCAACGACCGCGATCTTCCAACAGACCATACATCCATGGTCGATGGATAGAGCAAGGCCATGGGACCGCGCCGTGTCGAGGGATCGGGCATGGGGTCAGGAGCCGGAGATCTTCGGCTCGCGTCCGGAGTTCATCCGCGAGGAGCGAGAGAGGATGGGGGACGGGCCCCTGGTGATCGAGGCCGAGCCTTCGATGCGCGGGGGGCAAGGCCAGGGGATCGTGGCGTCGGGCTGGTATGAGGGATCGTCCATCACCTCAGTGGCGGTGAAGGCGGCCAAGGTGCTGGCCGTAGTTGTGCTGCTGCTTCTCGCAATAGACCTCATCCTCTACTTGATATAGGTCCAGATCCAGATCTCGCGCCGATGAAGAAGAGGCGGCTGGAGATCATATTGGAGGGGTTGGAGGGCTTTTCCAGCCCCTCTTTGGAGTGGGAGCAGTACGCGACCCCGGCCAGGGTGGCCGCCGATATGCTCTATCTAGCTAGCCTTCGCGGCGACCTTGGCCGGGTGTTGGATCTGGGATGCGGAACAGGCATTCTCGCCATCGGAGCTGCCCTCCTGGGGGCCCAGGCTGTTGGTGTGGATATAGATCCCAAGGCGCTGCGCGTTGCGAGATCCAACGCTCGAAAGGCTGGAGTTCATGTGGATTTCATCCAAGCCGACGTCCGAACCCTGGTTATGGCAAGCGTGGACGCGGTCGTGATGAATCCACCATTCGGTGCTCAATGGTCGAGCGGCGGAGATAGACAATTTCTCATAAAGGCCATGGAGCTTGCCCCTGTGATCTACTCGCTTCATAATACAGGAAGCGTTGGGTTCATTAGAAGGTTCGTGGAACCCTGCAGAGTAGAAGAGGTTTATGAGGTCGAGTTTCCCCTCAAGCGATGCTTTGATTTCCACAGTTGCGAGGTCAAGCAGATCCAGGTGGAGCTCTTCAGGATAGTATGTCCGAATGGACCGGAATAGACTTTAATACCCATGAGGATATAGGTTGCGTTTGAAATGAGTGAGGAACCCAAGATGGAAAGCTGTTTCGTCCTCCCCGGCGATAAGGTGGGGTCAGCGGAGGAGTTCATGCCCGGCCATGACACATACGTCAAGGGCGGATATATTTATGCTTCAACCACCGGCGTGGTGGAGATAAATCAAGAACATCGATACGCGAGCGTCGTGCCCAAGGCAAATGCACCTGCCAAGCTGCAGAAGGGGGATATCGTGGTAGGCGAGGTGATCGATATGAAGGAAAGCCTGATTATCCTCAGCTTGGCCTTCAAGAAGGGCTATGAGCATCGACCCCTATCAGACGAGGAGGGCACGATTCACATATCCAACGTCAAGAACTCCTACGTCAAGGATCTGCGCAGCATGTTCGGGATAAGGGATATAGTCAAGGCAAAGATACTGGATGAGAAGCAGCTGCGCCTCTTCACCGGCGAGGACGACCTGGGAGTCATCAAGGCCTATTGTAGCCGATGCCTTGGAACTCTGGTCAAGAAGGAAAATACGCTGCAGTGTTCGGCATGCGGGCACACAGAGTCCCGAAAGGTCAGCACCAGCTACGGTACGGGTGTGATCTAATGGATCTCAAGATCATAAAGAAGGATGAAAAGGAGCTGCATATGGAGTTCGAGGGGGAAAGCCATACGCTTCTCAACCTTCTGAGGACGGAGCTGCTCAAGGATGAGCGTGTCACGTATGCTACATACGACACCAAGTTCACAATAATGGACAATCCGATCTTCAAGCTCAGGACTCGAGGGGAGGATCCCCTTGAGATCATGAAGCAGGCAGCCTCAAGGATAACAGCACAGTGCGACGAGTTCTTGCAGTGCTATAACGCCGCTGTGGAATGATAGAGATAGACGGCTCCCATGGGGAGGGCGGAGGCCAGATCGTGCGCACGTCCATTGCCCTCTCCGCGGTGTGCGGCGAGCCTGTGCGAGTATTCAATATACGCAAGGCAAGGCCCAGGCCAGGCCTTGCCGCCCAACACGTGAAGGCGATCGAGGCCATGGCCACGATCACAGCAGCGGAGGTTTCGGGAGTCGCTGTCGGATCGGAGGAGGTAATCTTCCGTCCGGGAAGGATCGCAGGTGGAAGCTTCGTAATCGATATCGGCACAGCTGGAAGCATAACCCTCCTCATCGAGTGTCTGCTTCCTGCCCTCGCGAAGGGGGAAGGCCCCGCATCCCTCCAGGTCAACGGGGGAACGGATGTGCGCTGGAGCCCTACGGTCGACTACCTGGAGAAGGTCGCCCTTCCCGCCATCTCCAGCTTCGGCGTGGAGGCGCATCTCCGCCGCGTCCGGAGGGGCTACTATCCGCGCGGGGGCGGTATGGTGCATCTGGATGTGGTGCCCGGCGCCCTCAGGCCGGCCGATCTTGCGATCGTGCCTGCGCTCGTTCGAGGCATATCCCACTCTTCAAACCTGCCCTCCCATGTGGCGAAAAGGCAGGCACAAGCCGCCGAGGAGGCCTTAGCCCGGTCCAGATATCAAGGGGAGATCGAGATAGAGGTGCTCCAGGCCCCATCCACAGGAAGCGGGATCACACTCTGGTCCGGCCTGAAGGGAGGAAGCTCTCTAGGGGAACGCGGCCTTCCAGCGGAGCGGGTGGGCCAAAATGCTGCCGCAAACCTCATCGAGGAGCTGAGCTCGAGCGCGGCCGTGGACGTCTTCCTCGCAGACCAGCTGATCCCTTACCTCGCCCTTGCCGGGGGCTCTTTTTCTACGAGGGCGATCACCAAGCACACGCTTACGAACATCTGGACCGCAGGACGATTCCTCGATCGGGAGATCCGCATCTTTGAAGGCGATGGGATCTTCCTTGTCGAGGGATGATCCCCTGGATAGCTGGGCTGTCCTCGATCGGACTTCGGAAGATCCGCCGGATAATCTTCATTCGATACGCCGATCACTTCCACTTGATCAAGCCGCCCTTCATCTTGATGATCCCGTTCTTCTCAAGGACCTTTGCGATATCCTCGGCCACAGAGGATCCGTCAACCACCAACGTCTCTCTATCCAGTTTGATCTTCGCGCAGCACTCGTCGGCGAACTCCTCCATCCGAATCTTTCTTTTAGAGGGATTCTCCATCAGACTCTCAACCATCTGGCTTACCGAGTACATCATAAGCTGCTCATTATGGAAAACCTCTCCATAGAGTGCGCCATTTATCCTGGAGAAGGCCAGCGAGACCTCGTCTACATAGATGTCGTATACCTTCTCGAGATCCACCGAGATCACCCTATTGGCCATGGACGGAAGCTCATCGCCCTCTTCCACTGTGATCGGTACGCTGACGATGGGATCCTCGAGCTTCGCCAATGCCCCTCGATCGCCTATTTGGATATCGTTCAAGTGAATGATTGAGGTTGCGATCTCGACGGCCTTAAATACCCTGATCACCCTTATGATCTCCTCCTCATCTAAGTCATCATCAGAGAGATCGTCGTCATCGAACTCATCATCGGATAGCTCCTCATCTTCTAGATATCCATCAGCTTGATCCTCACCAGAGAGGTTCCCATCGGTTTGCTCCTCCTTTGGTAGCTCTTCGCCGATTTGATCCCCGTCCACCTCTTCCATAAAAGCCCTCTCGCAGCTTATGAGATCTCCATCGCTCCCCAATTCGGGGTAGAGAAGGCTGAGGTAGCGGTCCCTCAGCTCTTCCATGGTCTGGCATTCAGGCACTGTCGCCCTCAGGGCATCCAGGTAGCGCTCGACCTCATCGTAGTTCTCGATTATCTCCTTTACCTCGCTTGCCCTGCCGGTGAGGATATCGGAAGTCATAACCTCGGCCTTGATCGATGGCCTCATCTCGAATCGAATATTCAGGCTCCTCAGATAGCCGGCAAGATCCTTTGCCTCAGGCTCCTCGTACTCGCCCAGCTTCAGCATGGAAGCCGAAAGGCCCGCGATGGGAGAAAAGGCTGCCTATCGTTTTGGCCCGGAAGGGTGGCAAGCTCAGCGGATGCTTCGGAAGAAAAGAGACCGCCGGGGCTCTCTCCCAGCGATCCATCCCTATTCACAGATATCTCACCCCATGTCTCTCGCTTGCGGCGCCGGTTGGAAGGACCTCCGCCAGGTTGTAGTACTCGATGTATGGGAAGTATGCGATTCGCTTTTCAAGAGACCTACGCTGTTGGAGTGAAAAAGCAGATCGAGCCGCCTGTGCCGTCATTTCGTCGAGACGATCTTTATCACGTCCCCCTCATTCAGCTCGTGCTTCTCTCCAAGGCGCATCTTGCTTCTCGCATCGATTGCGAAGAGGAAGCTATCCCCGATATCGGAATGCACCTTGTAGGCAAGTTCCTTGGCAGTGGAGCCGCGCCTCATGAGGAAGGCCTCCGGAAGGACAACGCCCTTGCTGTCGGTAAACTTGCTCTCGTCTTCAACAGGATAGACCACCATGTAGTCGAGGAGGTCGAAGACCGCTCGGTTCAAGCACTCCTGCACACCGGTTGTGCCGCGCTCCTGGAGAAGCTCGCGCATCTTCTCGAGCGCTGCCTGCTGGGCCTTGTTAGGATCTCCGACGATTCGAAAGTCGGGATCGCCCGGGATGTACTCGATCAACCCAGCCTTGTCCGCCATGCGCAGCGCATTCTCTGCAGCAGCGGAAACAGGCACGACCGGATCCGGAAGAGCCATCAGGCGGTCGATGTTCCCAGGCGGAGCGATGTCGACCTTGTTTGCAGCGATGATCATGGGCTTGCTGTACTCCCTAAGAAGCGTGGAGAAATGCTCCAGCTCCTCATCCTTCCAGGTGCCCGGATCCGTCTTGATCTCCGCAAGGGCTCTTCTTATGTGGACCTCCAAGACCCCGGTTCCTCCAAGCTGGTCGGCAAGGATCGCCTCGGGCTTTCCTCCCATGGCCTTGTAGCTCCTCATCAGCTTCTCCCAGTTGCGCTTGAGGATGCCGAAGATCCACATGCCGATCTCGTGCTTGAGGAAGTTCACATCGGAGAGAGGGTCGTAGTTCCCAAGGCCCACCGAGTTTCCCTCGGCATCGGTCGCCCCTGAGGCGTCCAATACGTGGATCACGACCTCCGCGACCCTGAGGCTATCCAGGAACTCGTTTCCAAGGCCCTTGCCCAGATGGGCATCGGGCACAAGGCCGGCTACGTCGATCAGCTCCACTGGGACGAAGCGCATGCCCTTTGTGCAGCGACCGCACCCCCCCGAGACTCCGAGATCGATGCAAGGGCACCTCACCTTAACGTAGGAGACGCCATGGTTGGCATCGATCGTTGTAAATGGATAGTTTGCGATCTCCACATCCGCAAGCGTCGCTGCCTTGAAGAACGTGGACTTCCCCGAGTTGGGCTTTCCGGCAAGACCTATGGATAGCATATGTGGTCAGCGCAAGACGTCGAATGTGATCCCCGATGCTGCCATCTCTTCGACGTTCTTCTGGAATCGAGCGGCTTTCTCTCCGGCAAGCTTCGAGCAGAGGGCCATTCCCTTCCCGGTGGCGGCCTTCGACTCGATCTTTCCGGCCGCTTGCGCCCCCTCGAATAACGCCTCGCCCATATCGGTGCGGACGAGAACTGTCGACCAGCCAGCTGGGCTTCCAACGCTTCCAACCGATATGTCGGCAAGTTCAGACGCAAAGTCGAAGCAAGGACCGCATCCCTTCCAGACGAAAGGATCCGTCTCCGAGAGGGGAACCTCCTTCTCGCAGTCCTTCGCCTGGGCCTTGAACATGCCCTTGCTGATCTGGAACTTCACCACATCCTCCGGCTTCATGCCGAAGGTCTTCTCGACGAGACCTTCCATAAGAAGGTCGTACTGGAAGTTCTCCATGCAGAAGAGGCCCACTAGCAGGGCTATCTTATCCTGGCCGAATTGATAGGGCTCTTCCAGGAACTGCACCTTCCGTAGCGCCTGGATCTGACAGGGGGTTCCGACAAAGCCGATCTTCGAAAAGCCCTGGTCCATCGCCATCTGAACCCCGGTGACGCTCGGAGAGATGGTGTACTTAGTGCCTGCGGCAGCTGCTATCTCCTCGGCCGTGGTAGCAACAATTGGAACCGGCTCCCACTTATTATTTCGACCGGTCACCACGGCACAGTCGATCGTCCCCGAATCGAGCGCATGGGTCAGAAGTGCTGTGACAACTCCCCCGTCCTGGGCCGCAGTGGCGAGGGGAAGGGCTTTGGCAGCCGAGGCCTTCCTGTGAATACCGAGAGCCTCTCCGGCATCCCTGGTGCGGCCGTAGATCTTCTCCTCGATTGCGGACATATCCAGGAAGGTCCGGGGACAGTATGCATAGCATAGGCCGCAGAGGGGGTCGTACTCCACCAGCGCCGGCCTGCTCTCTTTCTGGGCAATCCGGGGGCAGAAGGCAATGCAGCTTCCGCAGAGGCAGCATACCTCCCGGGCAATCACCTTGTGCTCCAGCTCTCCGAATCCGCATTCCAGGAAGCTGGGCTCAGGAAACATCTCTTTGGCAGCCATGATCAGGTTCTCCGATGGAGGCATAGAGGTGGCCTACTGACCTAAAGCTTTTATGGTGGGCGGCGTTGCCTCGAACATGATCCTGGGCCTGGACATTGGCGGAGCCAACACAAAGGCGGCAAGCGCCGACGGCAGCTTTGCGGAGAGCCTTTATCTCCCGCTCTGGAGTGGGGCCCCACTCAAGGAGGCGCTCGATGATATGGCGATGAGGACGCGCCCGCATGAGGTCGCCGTAGTGATCACAGGGGAGCTTGCCGACTGCTATCCAAGCAAGAGGGAGGGAGTGCAAAGCATCATCGAAGCCGTCGAGGCATCGTTTCCCTGCCCCCTTCGTTTCTGGGGATTCAACGGCTTTGGCTGGAAGAACCCGCTGGAGCTTGCCGCTGCCAACTGGTCCGCATCCGCCCACTTCATCGCGAGGGAGATTGGAGAATGCCTATTCGTCGATATGGGATCGACCACCACCGATCTGATCCCAATCAAAGGTCGGCCGCTTGCGCAATCGAGCGATCTTGCTCGCCTGATGAAAGGAGAGCTGATCTACACAGGGATGCTTAGAACTGGCCTTGCAGCGCTCCTCCCCGAGGTGCAGCTGGAGGGCCGCAGATTCCCCCCCTCCTCGGAGCTATTCGCAATAGCAGCCGATGCCTATCTTGCGGTCGGCGCCTTCTCGCCCGAGGCGTACGCCTGCGACGCTCCTGACGGTGGCGCAAAGGACAGAGAGGGCGCGCTCCACAGGCTTTCCCGCACCGTCTGCGCCGACTTCGAGGAGCTCGGCGAGGAGGGAGCGCTCTCGATCGCCCGGCAGGCAATCGACCGCCAGGAGGGTATGATCCGCTCTGCGATCATCCGTCTATTGGAAGAGCACGACCTGGAGAGGGTGGTTGCAGCCGGGCTCGGCGAGGATGTCATATCGAGGGCGGCCGATGGTATAGACTGCGTCTTGATCTCAGAGACCTACGGCAAGAAAATCTCCCGCGTCTTTCCCGCTTACGCCGTCGCCCGGCTGGCCGAGCGGGCCTAGAGGAATTGTATATCCCTCTATTCAGCTTGGTATTCCATGGGCCAGATAGGGCGCAAGTATCACGAAGAGAAGGGATGAGAAGATCAGCCATGCGAGGAAGGTCACAACGGTGCTCGTCATGCTCTCCGCCCTCTCCTTTGCGAATATCCTCTCCATTAAGCCACCGATCAGATCCCTGGATATGTGGCCGCCGTCGAGAGGTACTGCCGGCAGGCAGTTGAAAAGGCCGGCGTAGAGGTTGATCCAGCCCACCCAAAGGAGCAGGTTGGCGATCCAGAAAATCTTGCCTCCAAGGGGCAGAGCCCATCCGGTGGGCTCGAAGAAGTGGGCGATCTCGCCGGAGAAGCCGGCGAAGCCATCGCTCGTCACACCGGGAATCCCGCTGAAGGGAAGCCCGAGCAGCATGTTGAATCCCCAGATGCCGGCTGAGGGAATGGCCTTCAGGATCTCCAAAAAGGACCTCGCCGGGAATATCTGGAAGGTGGCCCCACCCATGTTGACCGCCTCGCCCGATATCATGACCCCGATCAGACCGCTGCCGTCCTCCCTTCCATCGAGCGTTACATGGTAAGTCCCATGATCGGTCCCAATCGAGAGGTCCTGCCCTGCTAGTGTGGCGTTCATGTAGGAGCGAAACTCATCGAGGCTTGCAATGGTATGTCCGTCGAGGTTGGTTATGAGGAGCCTCTCCGGCATCCCCGCCCGGCGGGCCGCGCCCTCGGAGAAGGTCCCCGAGACCATGATCCCCTTCGTCGACCTTCCATCGAGGGCGATCTCAGCTTCACCATCTCCCCCACCATCGCCTATTGAAAGCAACGAACTCGATGATAGCTCCCTGTAGAACGAATCGAGATCCACCACCTGGTGGCCGTCGACCTCCTGGACAGTCATCCCCTTCACGAGGCCTGCCGTCTCCGCAAAGCTTCCGGCCATAACATCGGCCACCACGACCCGATCAAGGGGGGATATGGCACCGATGACTGGGCCGAAGAAGAGGGCCATGGCAAGGCCTGCCACCAGGAAGTTCGATATCACCCCAGCGGATAGTATCCTGATCCTGCCGCCTCGGGTGGCTTGAGCAGCCACCCTCCGTCCCTTCTCCTCTCGTCCGAATAGCTCGTCCTCGTCCGGCTCAACGAAGGCTGCTATTGGGAAGAGGAGGAATGCGAGCCCCATGGACTTGACCCGGACGCCTTCAACGCGGCAGAGGATGCCGTGAGCGAACTCGTGGACTACCATGGTGACGAGAAGGGCGATCCAGCCCCACACGAGCGGTATGTACTGGTTGACTCCAGGGATGAGGAGGATGTTTCGTGGGGCATTGTAGTTGCTTGGAAGCGGCGGCTCCTTTAGCACCATGTAGCTTGTGAGAAGGAGGATAGCCATAAAGTAGAGCATCCCCGCCACGACCAAAGGAACGCCGACGGAGGCGAGAAACCTCCAAAAGAGTTTGGGCCTGGCGAGATCATCCAGGAGGCCAAGCCCTGCCTTGGTCCTTACGAAGATCACAGGCCCCCAGGCGCTGATCCTGTGCTCCTCCATCCAACGGCTCCCGTTCACCGCCTTGCCGCAGAGCAAGCAGAGGGCCACTACCGCAGCCAGAATCAGCATCCAGTCGCCGGAACTAGGGGAGATGCTCCAATCCATGAGATACGTATCTTGGAGATCCAATATATAAGCTCATGGAATTGAAGCTGAAGATCGGGATGTGGTTAGTGTGGCAGAGCCTCGATATCATAGATTGAGCTGACTCTTGATCTCCGACTTTGCCATCTCCTGATGTCTCTTTTCCAGAAAACCATACACGTTGCCATGAGGAGCGCCGTCGACGAGCATCTCGATTGCCGCACGGGCCGTCCTTATCTGTTCTGGGTAGCCCAGCAGGGAGACGGTCTTGCCGTAGACCGAGACCTTTGAGCCGGATAGACGCTCGATTATCTCCCTGGACTTGCCTTCCTTTCCGATGATACGTCCCTTTATGCGGGCCATGTCGCCCTTGGTCCCCATCATCTTGCTCAGGTCCATGACGTCCAGCATCAGCATATCGTCTTCCAAGAGGGGAAGCGCTCTCTCCGGTGAGAAGCCGCGACCAATGGCGCGGACGATGTCCAAGAGCCGCATGGCCTTGAGGGGATCCTCGACCGCTGCCACGGTCACTGTGCCGGTCTCGCTGTCGATGTCCAGCTGGGACGTGGTCTGCTCCTCGAGCATGGCCTTGATAGATCCGCCCGGCCCTATCAATACTCCGATGCGATCACTGGGGATCTTGATGTGCATAGGTATCTCCACCCTTCATCGCTTACTTCAAGCTGGATCGGAGGCGTATTGGGGCGACTCCGACCCTTCATCACAACCTCGCCGCCCGGGAAGGCTTCTAATCTTCTCCCAGATAACCTCTTCGTCCCCTATGCCGTAGCGTTTTTTGAAGAAGCGGGATAGATTGGCCACATCGCGCATGAGGAACTTCTCTGCCAAGGGGTGATCCCTGGTCAATGACTGGCCCATATCGATGATCACGGGATCTCCGTTGTATAGTATGTTGAACTCGCTGAGATCGGCATGGACCAGCTCGGCCTTTCTGTAGAGAATCGCCACATAATCGGCCAGCAGGTTGAAGACCCTAAGAGCCTCCTCATGGCTCAATTTCACGTCTTTTATCATGGGGGCGGGGTCATCCCCCTGAAGCACCATCTCCATGATCAGTATATTCTCCCTCGTCGTCATCGCAAGGGGTACCCGCACCCCAGCCTCCTCGGCCCTTTTGAGGTTGCGATACTCCTTCTTGGTCCAGGCCGAGACGAGAGACCGCTTCGTGCCCTTGACCCCTCCAAAGCGCGGGTCTCCGGCGATGTAATCCTGCATGGCTCGAAAGTCACTCGTAGAGATGCGATAGATCTTAACGGCCACCTGCCCATCTCCCCTTACCGCACTGAAGATATTTGCCTCCTTTCCCGTGCTCACCGCGCCGCCTAATGCGTCGATGAAGCCTCTCTTGGTCAGGGCATATATGTTCATCAGTGTGCGGGTATCGAAGACGTCACCCTTCACCTTGAAGTCGTCTGCATCCTTCAGCCGCTCCCGGAGATGGTCCAGCCGGGCGTCGAACTCCCTTTCCTCCTTGGAGGTCATGGAGTCCCTTTGAGGAATCCCTTCCTTCGCAACCAGTCAACTTGAGGCCCGGTGTATCTCCAGACCACATCCGCCTTCTCGGTTTGGAACGACCATGGAATGATGATAACCACGTCGCCCTCCCGGATCCATATACGCTTCTTCATCTTCCCGGGAATTCTGGCCATCCTGACTTGGCCGTCGAGGCATCTCACCCTTATGCGATTCGCTCCGAGCAGGCTCTCCACGTATCCGAAGATCTCCCGATCCTGCCTCCGCGGAAGGCGAACCCTGGTTATGACCGCATCCTGACTATTGGAATTATGCTTATACAGTATACCACCTCTAGTGGCCATGAGGGTCCCATAGGAGTTTCCGCCAGCGTGCCTTCAAAGCTGGACCAAATCCCCTAGTGCTATTAATGCTCCGCATATAATAGTCAAACGCCCGAAAGCCTTCGAACTATGCAAGCAGAAGATAGCTTAGTGGGCCCGACGCGATTCGAACGCGTGATCCCCGCCGTGTGAAGGCGATGTCATAACCACCTAGACCACGGGCCCTCGCTTCTTAAGAAGGGCAACCCCTTATATATATGTATCTTCCCCCTGGCGGTCCCGCGGCCCGAAGGGGCGGAATCCTTTATATAGAATTTGGCGAAGTTAGCTATTGTAAGTTGAGGATGTGGTCTTGCCTGGTGAATTTCTCATCTCTCTGTTACTCCCTCTACGAGCGCATACTGAAGCGCCAGATAGCAGATGGTCCGCCCATATGCCATGTGGCAATCGTGCAGGATGGGAACCGCCGCTATGCACGAAGGAAGGGCATCTCGCTCGATATGGGCCATAGCCTGGGGGCAGTGACGACGGAGATGGTCTCCGACTGGTGTCTGGAGCTTGGGATCAAGCACCTGACGGTCTACACCTTCTCCACCGAGAACTTCAAGAGGACTAAGGAGGAGCGGAGTTACCTATTCGATCTGATCCGCAACAAGCTCCTGGAGCTGAGCGTCTCGGAGAAGGTCCACCGAAACAAGGTTCGTGTGCGAGCCATTGGCCGCCTGGACCTCCTCCCAGCCCCCTTGAGGGAGGCGATCGACCAGGTGGACAAGGCCACACAGGGCTACAGCCAATTGTATCTCAACGTGGCCCTCGCCTATGGGGGCCAGGGAGAGCTCGTAGATGCGGCAAGGTCGCTTGCAATGAAGGTGATGGCAGGCGAGATCAGATCGGGCGATGTCGACGAGGAGGCGATAGCATCCCACCTCTATCCGCATGGCGATGACTCAGTCCCAAAAGTAGACCTGATCATCCGCACCGGAGGCGATGTGAGGACGTCGAACTTCCTGCCCTGGCAGTCCAACGGGAACGAGTGTGCCGCCTACTTCTGTGCCCCGTTCTGGCCCGAGTTTCGCATGATCGACTTCCTCAGGGCGATAAGGACTGCCCAGGGAAGGCCCTTTCATCAACAAGCTTAATTACCAGGAGGGAGTCAAGAAGGGTTTGGTCCCGATAGGGTAGTGGACATCCCGAAGGCCTGCGGAGCTAGTCGCAGAGAGCCTTCAACCCGGGTTCGAATCCCGGTCGGGACGCTGAGCTTCTATCATCCGATCTCGCGGGGGTATCGATCCTAACCAAAGGGATCGGAGCATTATATATTGCATGAAAGAGGGACCTTCAGATATTGTTTTTCGTCTTTTTGCATGAATCCTGCGGGATCATGAACGGGTTCACGGTAATTTCGGGCAGCATACCAGAGTTGATTTTTTGGCCCATTCGAGACAAGGCTGTCCAAGACCACCCTGTACTCGCAGTTCTATTGGAAGGCCACTCCGGAGCATCTGATATATAAATCAGGGGCCCCCTAAGGGCAAGTCATTCCCTTGGAAAGGTGGTCATATGGTTCTGGATAACTTGGGCGGGTCGCTCAGAGGGGCGCTGAAGAAGATCGCCTCGGCCACGAGGGTCGATAAGCCTCTCGTGGAGGAGACTGTGAGGGAGATCCAGCGCGCTCTCTTGCAGGCGGACGTAAATGTAAAGCTGGTGATGAACCTATCTAACAGCATTAAGGAGCGCGCGCTCTCCGAGAAGCCCGCCCCAGGGATGAATCCCAGAGAACATGTGATCAACATCGTCTACCAGGAGCTGATCAACCTCGTTGGGAGGAACTCCGATGTGGGCTTGAAGAAGCAGACCATAATGCTGGTCGGGCTGCAGGGCAGCGGCAAGACCACCACCGCTGCGAAGCTCGCCACCTTCTTCCAGCGAAAGGGCCTGCGAACGGCTGTCATCTGCGCCGATACCTTCCGAGCCGGGGCCTACGATCAGCTTAAAGCCCTTTGCGAACGGCAGGGGATTTTCTTTTATGGCGAGAAGGGCAACCCGGATGCCCCACAGGTGGCGCTCGATGGGCTGGAGGCGGCTCGAAGGTACGATGTCAAGATCGTGGACACGGCGGGAAGGCACGCCCTGGAGAGCGATCTCATACAGGAGATGGAGGATATCCATAACGTGGTCAACGCCGACCATAAGCTCCTCGTGATGGATGCAGCACTTGGGCAGCAGGCAAGCGAGCAAGCCCGGGCTTTCAACCAGTCGATTGGCATTACTGGCGTCATCATCACCAAGCTAGACGGCACTGCAAAGGGCGGAGGCGCGCTCAGCGCCGTTGCCGAGACGAAGACCTCGGTTGCCTTCATCGGCGTTGGCGAGACGCCCAGCGATCTAGAGAGGTTCGAGGCCGATCGATTCATCTCCCGCCTCCTTGGGATGGGGGATATAAAGACCCTCATCGAGAGGGCCCAGGAGATCAATGTGGAAGAGGAGGTGGACGTGGAGGCCCTGATGCGGGGCAAGTTCACCTTGAAGGATATGTACAAGCAGATGGAGGCCATGAACAAGATGGGCCCCTTGAAGCAGATCATGCAGATGCTCCCCATAGGAGGGCTCGGCCTGGAGCTCTCGGACAAGGAGTATCAGGTGACCAAAGATCGACTGGACAAGTACAAGGTGATCATGGACTCCATGACCGATGAGGAGCTAGAAGACCCAAAGATCATAACGGCAAACCGCATAAAGCGCGTCTCCCGCGGCAGCGGCACGCCACCGGAGCTAGTGAGGGAGCTTCTTAAATCTCACCAAGCAATGCAGAAGGCATTGAAGGGCATGAGGGGCGGGATGGGGAAGATGAACATGAAGCGCCTCATGAAGAGGATGGGACCCTTAAAGGGCTAGCTGCATCCCACCCCCTTTTGCACCCTTAGGCCTTGGACTCCTCATACGTGATCCAGATCACTATGATCCCTATGAATATCAGCATCGGTCCGAAGCATCCCTTGATCAAGTCCCATGTGTGGACCCACCAGTTCAAGCCGTAGATCCAGCTGCCCTGGCCGAACCAGACGGGGTCGACCATGGACCATATGCCTAGCAACAGCAGCACTGCTCCTAGAATAATCTTCAAAGCGTTGTTCGCGATCATTCCTCCACTCTTTCGATTGTTATCGATCTCCTGCAAACGCCACCATGTTATGGCAGATCAGGAGAGCCAATGGGTATGGAGGATCTACGATAATAAAAAAGTATCGCCGTGATACTTAGTCACGGTGGTAGGATCTGGCCCAGCCGGATAGGGACCGCCCCTGAGCCGTGAAGGCCTGGAAATCTCCCTCGCCCCCCTGGATGTTCAGGCCCAATCGGTAGAGATCACCACCTCCAGCAGGCACCAACTCCATCTCGATCCCGTCGTCTTTTAGGGTGGCAAACGCGGTGATCTCGGTCTTGAGGCCTCCCCGGGTTAATATCCCATGGCCGAATGCGACAGATCCGACCTCGATGAGCGAGAGCTCCCCTAAGATCCCCCCTTCCATCTGCAACGTCCAGTTTCCGGCAAGGGTCGCCGGAGCCATCTCCTTCTCGGGCAACGATGGATATGGCGAGGGGCCTTTTCCCATCAACTGTTGATACTGGGACATCATCCCATCGAAGGCCGGATCTGCAAGGAGATCATAGCTGACTCCCCCACCGCAGCAAGGGCAAGCCCCCTGAGCCGCCATCGCCAGGCTCAGGAGGGCCAGCATCGAGATCATACCTCGACGGGTCGTCGACCGCTTCCAATCCACGTATCTCCCTCTATCCGTCAATTCGTTGGAGCGACCCCCACGATAGGGGGCCATTCAATCATCAGATATTCCCCTGGTTCCCGATGCCGCTTATCATTCCGAAGCCCTGGCCCCCCTGAGACTCGAACGACTGATAGCTTCCCGCGACGGACCCGACCCTCAGGGTCAAATCCAGCCTGTAGACGCTGAGGCCGTCGATTGGCAGAAGGAATAGGGATAGCTTGCTGCCATCCAGGGATCCTCCGGCAACCAAGGGCTTGCTCTCCAAAGCATTGTCGATCTGGCCGTTCCCATAGACCGTCGTCCCCGTCTGGTAGAGGGTAAGGCTTGCCTGTCTGCTGACCTGGACATTTCTAAGCTCCAATGACCATACTCCTGCCGCGGAGACGGCGGCATTCGCCGTGGCTGTGGCAGTCGCAGTCGCGGGAACGCCTGGCGTCATGCCAGTCGTCTTGCTGATGTTGAACAGGCTCTCGCCCGCAAAGGACTCTCGAACATCTTCGTGGATATCGCTCTCACCAGTTCCTACGTCAAACGTATCGAAATCGTTCGATGTGGCCGCAGAGATCATGCATGCCATCACGGCCAGCATCATTAAGATAGATCTAACTCCCATATTTAAGCTCCTCCTTTAGTCTTGGCCTAATATTGATGGCCAGGTTCCCTAATAAACCTTCTCTCATGGACGATCGAGCACGGAGGCCATGCCGGTCCAGCTCTCGCCATCGGGCCGAAAGGCCCGATATGTTCCAGCAGTCCCTGCAAGCTCCACCCGGTAGAGGTTCACCTCTCCGAAGCTGAGAAGGTCGAGCGCCAAGCCATCTGCATTCGCCTCTCCGATCGCTGCCATGAGGCGAGTTGTGTTTCCCTCCAGCATGGTTCCATGGCCGAAGATCACATCGTCAGCCTGGAAGAGGATCAGGTCGACCGACCGCGTCTGGGTATCCTGCAAGATCAAAGACCAGTCTCCAGCCAAGGTAGAAGCCGTCTCGATCGTAGGCAAGGCAGGCGAAGTCGAGGCAGCCGGCTCGACAGGTATCGCATCGCCGCCCTCTCTCAGCTGGCGGGACGCCCAGGGGGTGGCAGGAAATCGAGGATCGGTCGACGCCGAGACCTCTCCCCGGGATCCGCTTATGTACTGATCCACAAGGGAGCCGTCCTGTGCCTGAGAGTAAGACGCTAGCAACAACAGCAATATCGTGGGCAAGAGCATATATCTCATGGCAGCTATCCTCCGTTCAAGCCTTTAATAGCATATCGCATTATTTACATTGATCATCGATGTGGACGAACTCTTTATCTAGAGGGGGAAGGTGCCGGTGGCGAGCCCCCCAAAAACGCTTCCGTTGCTGCCAAAGCCTTGATAGGTTCCATTCAGCATGCCAGGCCCAACGTCCAATCTCATCTGGAGGAGACAGCTTCCGTTCAGGGCGAGGATATTCATCGATAGAGATCGCCCCTCCAGGATTCCGCTGGCAGTGAGCTCCTCAGAAACGTTGCCCAGGGGCAATCGACCAGATCCAAAGAGCACTTCACCCACACTGCAGAGGGCTAGATCGAGATCTCCGAGCCCCTCCAGCGACAGATGCCATCCGCTAGAGAGACCGGCACTCGTAGACGAAGCGGCGGATGGATCCGAGTTCACGGGGGCCGCTCCTCCCACCACCTGGATCAAGCCACCTTGGCCGATCCCGAATATCTCCTCATCCTTCGCGGACCCGGCGAGATCGGTTGCGATGCTTCCTTCATCCAATCCGTCCTGCGCAAGGCCAAGGTGGACAGCGTAGAGGAGGATAAGGGCAAGCGGCAACAGACGAGGGCGCACTCGATAACCTCCTTTTGGGCACCTCAGCTCAGGAATCGTGCCTCCTCCTCCTTGCTAGCGCTGAAAGTCCCTTGTACTGGGCTCTCCCCGGCGGAGCTGACCGCGTCGAACGTGCCGCTCGCGCTGCTTGCCCCCACGTTGATGTTCCTCAGCTGGTAGTAGAAGACATGCGGGGGCGAGAGCACCACAATTCCCATGGTTAGGTAGTCGTCAACAATGGTGCCGCTTACGGTTATGGCCTGGACCGCTGTGCTTGATGGGACCTTGCCGTAGCCGAAGACCAGGGTTCCGCTCTGAAAGAGGATCAGATCGATCGTGCCACTCGAGCTACCCGAGCTATCCATGAGATCCAGAGTCCAGTTTCCAGCAACGTTCAGCCTTGTGGCTGAATAAGGATCCCCCGTTCCGCTTCCGACCTTCGCCAGGTACTCAGCGGTGTGCTCGGTGCTTTCGATGTTCATCCATCCAAGGCCCCCGTCCAGGGGGTCGACCACGACCGTTTCGCCGACGCTATGCGGCCCCCCGGCCTGGGCAAGCAGGCAGGAGGCCAACATCACCGGCACCCATGCGTTCTTCCAGCTCAACTCTAACCACCACACCCATCCGACTCCAATGAAGTTCTGACATTCCTTCAGGATAAACCTGGCGATGACCTCAGATCCAACCCATGCCGAGGCTGGAAGTGCCACTCCCCACAGCGGTGTAGTAGGCCGACTCGGGATAGCCGTGGATGCGCCGCTCGCCATCCATGGATGAGGCGACCTGGTTGGTGGCAGCCTTGCCGCCGCCCAGAGAGACCGGCCCAGAGGCCGCAGCGCTTTGCTGCTGCGTGGTGGCAGCAGACGAAATGGATAAGGGGCTCAGCCAGAATGCGGCGAGGATCGTCTCGTTCTGGCCGAATATTCCGAGAAGGCCCTCGTTGAAGACGTCTACATAGCTGTTGAAGGACGCGGCCGCCTGGGAGTTGCAGGAGGCCTCTCCCTTCAGCTCTCCCATCTGCAGCCCGTTTTTGAGGCCGTCAATCACGCCTCTCTGATAATCGGTAAGCTCAGCCGCCCCGGCCGAGGCCAGGGCCAGAATGGCAATCAGTGCCAGAATCGAGCGATACATCGAATACATCCCGCCTATGCATGTTTTCATGATTGCGTTCATTCGGTCAAGGTTGGGTGGGCCTTCCGGAAGGCCGGGTCCTTCATATGGCAAGCGGACCGGCCGGAGAACCACGGGCTCTTCCCCATGGCCTTCCAGATCTCGCTAAGCGCCGCCCCCTTGATGTTTCCAAAGGACAGGGGCATGTAGGCGCATGGAAGAGCCTCGCCCGAGGCATCTACATGAATCCAGCGCCTCCCGGCAAAGCAGCCGAAGATGGAGGGATCCATCAGATGAGGGAGGGATGTCACCCTTGGGCCATCCTCCAATCGATTCTTCTCCCGGTGAAACCGCTCCAGGATTTGGAGGTCCTTGGGGGAGAGCACCTCGTCGATATGGGATGACCATCTTCCAACTGCCACGATCTCGCAGAGGGAGAGTTCATGCGCTCCAAGCTCCATCGCGAGGCCGTAGGCCTCCTCAAGGTCGTCTATGTTGGAGGGGCTCACCACCATGAAGAGGTCGACAAGCAGGCCTGCATCGAGGGCATTTCTCACTCCCGATAGCGCGTCTTGAAATGCCCCAAGGCGTCCCCGGACCCGGTCGTGCTCGGATGCATTGGGGCTGTCGATGCTCACCCTGATAGCGTCAAGGCCAGCGCGCTTGAGGGCGATTGACCTCTCCTTCGAAAGGCCGTGCCCGCTCGTAAAGCATGCGGATATCGCCCTCTCGTCCACCGAGGAGACAAGTTGGGGAAGGTCCTCTCTCAGCATCGGCTCCCCGCCGTCGAACGTTATGAGATATGATCCAAGGTCCAATGCCTCGCCAATGGACCTCTTTATAAGGTCTGCCTCGAGGATATCGCCCTTGCGCGATGGGGCGGCACAATGTATACAGCAATTAGGACAGCCCCGGATCACCGCTATCGAGAACTGGTCGGGAATCCTGCGCTTCAAGATAGCCCCCACCTGGGCAGATAGCATCCTGTCGAAGGCCAGGCTTGGGGCGGGCGGAATCCACGTCGAGAATATGAAGGGATCTTTCGATATTGGCTTCTCATCTCGGAAGATGCGGTTGATCCTGTCGGTTATCGGCTGGGCCAGCGGGGCAAGCGGCCCTTTGGGCTGGAACCGTATCCCGTCCTCGAAAAAGACCTCCAACTTCAGCAGAGGCTTCTCTGCAATACGCATTCCTCGCTCCATCCTCCGGTCATCTTATTCAATATGAGGTTGAGCCGATCCCTCATCTTCTCCGATCCCCCGGCCCTGGCCAGGGCATCCCTGGCCACTTCGACATGTTCGCATATGGACGAGGTGCAGATATCCACCGCCTCCTCTAAGGATCCCCTCTCGCCATGGATGCGAGGCAACGTGGATGATGTCTTGAGGGATCTCTTCCCTTGGCTCGTGCCCAGCACCTCCTCAAGGTCATCGACAATCTGGTACGCAAGGCCGAGGTGAAGCCCATACTCGTGATATATCGAGGCCTGCTCATCGCCGACCTTCGCGATCATGCAGCCCATGCGAGCTGAGGCTGCAAATAGCGATGCCGTCTTGCTGGAGACGCACCGGAAATATTCTTTGGGCGAGGAGATCCTTGATAGGTCCAGCATCTCGCCCGCGGACATCTCCATGCAGGCGTTGGCGAAGGTTCGTATCACCTCTCCGGGATAGTGGGAGATCAGGTCTATCGATCTGGAGATGAGATAGTCCCCGCAGAGGAGGGCAGCCTCTAAGCCGAACCTCTCCACGGTTGTGGGGGCGCCTCGCCGTTCCACCCCGCCGTCCAATATGTCGTCGTGTACCAATGATGCGGCATGGGCAAGCTCCACTGCAAGGGCTGCATTGAGGGATCTTCGAGGCGGCGAGCCGAATGCCTCGGCGGAGAATATCAGGATCAAGGGACGGGTCCGCTTCCCAGGGGTGCTCAGGACGTAGTCCACCACCTCCCCCAGGTCGGATCGGGGGGGGGTCTGAAGGGCAAGAAGTCCCTCCTCCACCATGCTATACTCGACCCAGTCGCTCAACATCGACTCCTTGTGATTCCGGTCACTATTTATCTTTTGCGTGGTCGATAACCGAGGTACAAGCCTGCATAATTTCTCTTGCATATATAATAATTTTAGCTGCAGAGTTCGATCACATAGCGGCATCTCTCAATGCTTCGTTCTGTTTATCAATGCCAGTCTTCCCAGATCTGTCAGACCTGCTGCGTATATTCCATTGGAGAGACTGAGTTCAGGTGCATAAGTGCCCTTCTCCACTCTGATGAGACCTCTTGAATGCATCACTCCCAAGCGTGCCCCAAGCTCATCGGGATCTAAATCTACGCATGCGATAATCGTATTCACGTTTGGAATAGAGACTCCAAGATCCTGAATCGCCTGCATAATCCAGAAATCAGTATCTTCTATTTGTTGCTGTTGTCCAAGACTGTTATGGCCATAACTACCAACAATATTAATTATATTACCAGACGCATTACCTCCAATGGCAACGCTACCGTTGGAAGCAGTGGCAATCCGAATATCCGTAACATTCTCGGCGATTATGCTTCGGATTTCATCTATAGACTCCTGCGGCATATCGACCATTACTTTCTTCAGTTGCCAGGAAAGGACGGCCCTCGCATCTGGATCATCTGGTGTCTTTGCGACCTCCTGTAGCGCTTGGGCAACCTCTGGTTTCCTTTCTACCTCTGGCAGAAATCTCGTCCAGATTTGAGCGGCTTTGTTCCATCCGGCTTCGACAAACCTCTCACCCATTGCTTTCATCGCTGCATCCTTCCCTGCAACGGCAGTAGGAATCAATAAAAAATGCAGATAATGAATTAGTAAATCAGCTATTTGTTGAGTTATTTCAGGATCGGTCATAATAGATTCCACGGAGTTCAACGCTGCTATTCAATAAAAAGATTTTGGGGACCATAATCCCAAGATATCCGCTCAATAAGGGCTAAGAAGCAGATCCTAAGATTTCACAACTTATCATAATAATTATGAAGATCTCTCAAACAGATATATGATCGACGCCTCACACCGCTGAATAGAGGTTGATGATGATGGCTTATCTTGCATCCGATCCAGTGGCAGAGGCAGGCGAATTGGTGGAGACGCTTGAAGTGATCTCCAATGTGATCTTCGGCCCAGAGTTCGATCTCGAGATATTGGAGCAAGAGGAGGACAAGGTGGTGATGAAGATCACCTCATGCCCCATGCTCAACCGGGCAAGGAAGCTTGGCAGGGACGAGGTAGCGCTCTCCCACGCATGCCAGAGCTATTGTCGATCGGTGGTCGAGAGCTTGAAGGAAGGGCAGACATATAGGTACACCAAGAGGATGTGCGCTGGAGATCCCTACTGCGAGAACGTGATCGAACGAGCATAGGACCCGTCGACCCGACTCAAAGACCCATCCCAATAGCATGAAGGCTCTGCCCCGGTTCGGCACGCCGAGGGGCAAGCCCCTTGCTAGTAGTCGGAGAGAGACCTCTGCGTTTGGGGCTTTGCCTCCCTGCCAAAGTCGAGGAGGTTTCTCTGCCGCCGGTCCCTGCGTAGCTGTTCCTTGGTGATATTGAATGTTGAGAATATCCTCAGCACGGGGGGGAGAATCTGCTTTTCGATGTAATAATCGGTGTCTATCTGCTTCTCGTTCTCCACGGCGTACTCGGGATCCTCTGCCCTATCGACGAAGAGGGTCCTTCGCCCCTCCTTCACTATTACAAAGGGGATGCGGTCCCCAATCCCTGGCACGCGGCCGCCTCGTCGCCGCATCTTCTCCACCAGCTGGATGTGGGGCTGCTTGCTCTTGTATGCGGACGGGCTCTTGGTGTACCTCCTGGTCAGCGTCAGGTCATCGAGCATATCCCTGTCCTTCTTGAGGTCGAGCGACCCAATGCGATCTATCACCCCCTGCACATGATCCACAGCCTCATCCACGAGCCCCTCCTTGAGCAGAAGCTCAAGACAACGATTGAGCGTCTTCGATGTTAACTCGCACCAATCGCGTCGAACCGTCTCCATCCCCCTGACCTTGATTCGATCCTGCCAGTTGGCACCCAACCGCTCGAAGACCCAGAGGGCATACCTCTTCTTGGCAAGGAAGATTGCCCGGCGGGCGAAAGCCTCGAATACCAGCTCCATTGGCGGAGGAAGCCATGAGGTGATGGCCTGGGCGATCCTCTTTCCCACAAGCTCGGCTTCTTCCGGAGATATAGCCGCAGCGTCGCTTCCACGGTCGTCCACCATCCCCAAACGACGCTGCAACCTGACGAAGACGCTGTCGGTGTCGCCGTAGACGACGGAGAGGTTGTACTCCTTAAGACCTCGGAGACCTTCTCCTGCCATTCCTTCCAGTTCAGAGGGCAGGCATGCCCTGCCATCGAGGATGGATATCGTGCTGATCTCCTCGATCAGCTCCTTGGTCCGGGCAATGTTCGCCCTCCCGAAGCTGGTCACGGCGTTCGCCAGGGTCAAGCTGTAGAGGCGGGCACGCGCATACCCGGAGTAACCGTAGAAGCTGTTGAGAAGGATCTTCATCGCGTACTGCTTGGCATCCAGGAACTGGCGCTCCTCATCCCCTGCTGACTTCATCATCCTCTTGGTCTCGGTCCTCTGATCCAATAGCTCTCGCAAGACCGAGGGAACGATCCCCGCAGAGACCTCCGGGGAGACGAACTCCCCTCCAGAGGGCGCCCGTATGGCATCTCCCGGAGGATGAGGACCTATGATCACTGTTGAGTAGCAGAGGTTATGCGCCATCATGATCGTGGGATATAGCGACTTGTAGTCCAGTATGACCACATCCTCCAAGAGACCCTTCTCGGGATCAAGCACAGCTCCCCCCTTCAGCTCCACATCTCCGTGGCGAACCTCGGAGACCTCTGAGTCCGGCTTTGGGGGAATCACTCGATCACTCTCGCGGAACCTGCGGAGAAGGAGGCTCTCGACCATGCCGCTCTGCCCGCCGTTGACCACATCCTGCAGGAGAGAGCCGCTCGCCTGGGAGAGGGCGATGTACTTGTCCATCAGGCGCAGGTCGAGGAGGAGCCTAAGCGCGAGGACGGCGTCGCGCCTTGAGTAGCGGATGAACCGCCGAAGCTCATCTCCCCCCGCCATCCAGATCGACTCGATCTCCTTTGGGTCGACGTCGTACTTCTCCATACTCAATAGCTCGGAGCTTGCGTTTCTTAGCGTGTACTGCTTGAGGCTGTAAGAGGAGCGGATGATGGGAAGGAGGTCTACGACAATCCTTCCGGTCATGGCAACGTTCGTCTGGTTGACGATCTTCCTTATGATCCAGTGGCTGCCATCCCTGCCCACGCGAGCCTCAAGCCCAAGCCGTCTCAGCCTCTCGTCGAGGTAGGGCAGGTCGAACTCGTTAGAGTTGTAACCGGCGAGGATATCGGGATCGAACTCCTTGATCATGCCGATGAAGGCCGCAATCATCTGGGCCTCATCCCTGAAGGAGAGCACGTCGGAGCGGGGGCAGTCCAGCTCCCGGGCCACCAGCACAAGATCGTCAAGGCCTTGAAAGGCAGGTTTAAATGCCATGCTTATGAGTATCACAGGGGAGACGTCAGCCGTCGGCATCTCGCCGCCCCGCGGGAGGCACTCTATATCGAAGGCCATATGCTTCAGCGGAGCGTTTACCTCCCGCCGGCCTCGGGAGACCTCGGTTATATCTGCCTTTTCGCCCGGTGCCTCTGCCCATCCCATCCCGCCAAGGCCGGAGTCGATGAGATAGCGGTTCTTGAACAGGATATCGCTCTCGTAGACGGCCTTGATGCCGGGCATCTCCCTCACCCGCTCTCTTAGAATCCTCACATCCTTTGGATCCCGGCCGACGATTCGCAGCATCTTGGTCGGGCGGGCTTGATAGCCGATCGGCTCGAATCGGTCCACCACCTCGACCTGGAGGTTCATGGCCTCGATTCCATCGATCGCCTCTTCGAGGCGCTCCTCCTCCACGCCTGCGTAGAAGTACGGCCTAAAGCCGGAGACACGGCATACCACGCTCCTCCCCTCCTCAGTGGGGCCGAAAAGCTGCACTACCGGGAAGCCATCTGGTCCGTAGGTGTAGTTGGCGTCCAGTATCTGGAAGAGCATTGACTCGGTGGTTGGGCGTGGATCAACTTAAACTTTGGCCAAGGTTTGGGCGGTACAGGATCGATTGAAAGTCCAGTCAGACCTTGCCCCATTGAGCGCTCTGAGAAGACGGTTGATAGGCCTCCTGGAGATCCTTCGCCTCCTCCTTTGTCATTGCCACCATGGGCCCGAGATCTCGGTCGAGGGTCACAGTCTCAAACCAGCCCTGGCCTTGCAACTTGCGTAGAAGCCTCTCGTTCTCATACTCACGTGGGGTGAAACGGCGCCACCAGCACGGCCTGCCCTCCCCTTCATCCTGATACATCTCGTAGACATACATAATAGATCCAGTAGATCCAGCCCTGTCGGCCGTCCTCAGCAATGGCCCGATGGAGGGAGGCGCACGATAGGCGCCCCCGATTTGAGCAACCAGTTGGGTTCCCTGATCGCTAAAATCTAATGCTGACATATCTAGTAATAAAACTTTCGGATACAGTATCAAAAATTATCCACACCGTCAAGTAGAAAATCCTTCAGCCCCCATAATCGGATGGGTACCTCCGTTTGCGGCAAATCTCGTCTCGGGACCGGCAAAGCCTCGCTTTGGATAGGCCAGGTGGTCTAGTGGTTTTGATCCCATGGGCATGGCCTTTTCCGCGCCTTATTGAAAGAGGCCTGGATCGTGGTGGCTTGCCGGGTGGAGATCCATTGTATACGGTTATGGGAGGTAGACATGCCGATTTTAAGCAGCGATGATCAAATCCGCAAGGCCTTGAGGGAGAGCCGCATCGTTGCAGTTCTCGGCGCTTCAAGCAATCCCGCAAGGGCAGGATACTACGTCACGAAGGTAGTGCAGCGATATGGCTTCAGGATAATCCCGGTTAATCCAAACCACATGGGCGAGCTGATACTTGGGGAGAGGGTATACCGTACCTTGGATGAGATTCCAGGACCGGTGGGCATCGTGGACGTCTTTCGCAGACCATCGGCCGCTTCAACGGTCGCAATGCAGGTGCGGTCCAAGGGCTGCAAGACGGTCTGGTTCCAACCTGGATGCGAAAACTATCAGATCGCCGAGGAGCTCGGACGCGAGGGATTCCAAGTAGTGCTTGGAAGGTGCATGATGGTCGAGTGTCGCAGGTTGCTATGAGGAATGAGTGCGCGATAATTTGGCCCGGCCAATCTGCACCTCAATCCACGCGGTCAAGCTGAGAACAACCGTTCCATCGTTCAGAAAGGGGTGGCAATCTCCGAAAATATTGGTTTTGTCAGATTTGATCTATTATATCATATATTTAAATTCAGTTAGATAATGCGCGTTATCTACATCCTATGAAGTCGTGCAGATATCGTAGGATTGACGTAGGATTCTGCCGGCGTTTGTAGGTGCTGGAGGAAAGGTAATATAGGTAATATTTAACAAAATATGTAGATAAATTTCCAATATATATTTGGCCATATCGTGGAATATTTTGCCTCGAAACATTTAAATAATGTAAGATTTGGAGATAGTTATCGGATATATTCAAACTGGGAAGAGATATATATTATGAGGGTTCGAGATGAGTTATATTAAATATACCATGATCTTTATCTTGCCCTTGCTGCTAGTCGGCAGTGTATGTGGGGAGATCACCTCCAGCTTCTCCGCGAGCGACGGGGAGCGCGCCGTAGGCTTCACCACAACGTATGGGGCAGATGTCGAGGATCGCATATCGGATCAGGCAAGCGCAAGCTTCGCAGGAGGCCCGATCCTATCGCGTTCCCTGCTTGCCGCAGGTGACCTGCACGAAGAGCATTATGTGAACGACGCCGCAAACGGTCTCCACGCAAGGGTGAGAGTGGACGTTGTAGGCGCTGCCGACAGCATCTACAACTACGTCATGTCCCCTGCCGAGGGAGAGGTGGTGCCAAGCGCCTATGTCCAGGGACGGCAGACGCTGACCTCAACGGATGCCGACAGCATCTACGTCGAGGTCCTAGCCTATAATCCGGAATCCTTTGCCATTGGAAACATCACGGTGGAGTACGGAACGCTTCAGGGCTACTCGGGAACGGCGCGTGCTGCCCCTAATTACACAACAGCCATCCAGACCGTCCAACACGCCGAAGGAGCGCATCTGCTCTTCGACTCGCAATCGAATAACGGGATGGCGGATCTGGCCTACCATTCGCTAGAAGTCAGAAGCGGGCAGGTTAACAACTACAACGGGGTTGGGACCGCCTACTCGAACTCGGCATCATCGTATGTAAACAGCGCCAATGTATCAACGACAAGCAATGGGTCTGCCGCCCTGGAGATAAAGGCGAAGAACTCCCAATACGACATCGGACGCATAAAAACAGATATTTCATCCGGCCAGATGTCGGTGACAGGCGCAAAGGTATGGGCGGATGAGACCCCTCGTGCCGGAGCGAGCATGGACAACCTGCATGCCTCGGCTAATATCGTCACCAACACCCTCCAAACAGGAGTTGAGGCCCCGCCAGAGCATTTCTCAAACTTGGGGATTGTGGTCTCCGGCGACCTAGATTTTGGTGGGATTGCTCAGAAGACCGCAGCCGGAACGACGCTTACAACCCACCTCACGGCGCTGGGAAGTATCCAAGAGACACTCTACGCCAAGAATCGAGGAGGGGACGTCGAGGCCAAAGCATCCACGCGAATATACCATGGAGGCCTTGATTTCAGCGGCACCGCAAACACTGGAGCCTCAACTGCAAGCGTCGATGTCGAGCTTCAAGCCGCATCTCCTGCGGAGACACTTACCCATCAGATGGTTGCAGGAAGCCTTCTCAATCCTTACTACACGATAGAGGATGCCGACCTGAGAGCCGTCGAGTACGTCGAGGTTCAAGCCGGGACGCTTGGATATACAGGCAATGCAAAGGCCTGGAAGGGAAGCAGCAACGCGATGATCGCAGTCGATCTACTCGGGGCCCATACCGATATGGGAAGCATTGTCCATAGCATCGGAGCACTGAGTCCGAGAGATGACTTCGTCTGTCCCTACTTCGAGATCTATGGAGAGGGAGGAGCGGCGGACCATATCTTCTCAGGTTGGACAAAAGCCAACGATGATCTTGCCCAGGTTACATTCAGCCATAACACGATTGCATCATCGGGCAGCATCACCAAATTGACCGAAGCGAGAACGCCCACAATAGCCGGCTGTGCCACGCAGCTGTATGCATCGGATTATGCCGAGATCCACTTCGGACATATTTGCAGCATCGAGGGAGCAAGAAGCATCTTCGGCGGCGACCCTGCAAAGGCCCAGGCCTCGGTGAACGTAGAGGAGCTGGAGGCATCTGCGCTTGATATGGGTTTAGGATGCGATATCGGCCATTCCAGCGGCGCCGAGAACGAGGTGGATCTGGCAACTAATAGCCAAATCACCTTGAGCACCTTCGGCTGTGCCACAACCTACCTCAATATGACAATTCCAAGCTCAGCCACGCTATCCTACTCCGGATCGAGCCTTGCCGCGAACAACAAGGTCACACACTCGGAGAGCACAGAAGGCAAGATCACGGAACCTGGCTGTATATCCTATGGCAGTTCGCTATTTGCCGGACCGATAACCCTATTTCAGGATATCCAGCTCTGGCCGTCTGGAACTCTATATCCCTACCTCTCCTACATGGGTACGACAACCGGCCTGCTTGGACCGTCTGGCTACTCGGGGGGAATTGGCTACGACCTCTACGGTTATGGCGGTTTCAACTCCTTCTTCGGAGCTTCATACTACCCGTTGTATATGAGCTTCGAGGATTACGATGGCCTCGACGCTATATCCGGCCTCCACACCGAGGAGGGAAGCGTCGACTTGAGCGGCAGCATCAAGGGGACCGAGGGCTCAGGGATTCCATTGGTAGGGATATCGGAGGAAGGGCTTGATGTCGAGGGATATGGTATATCTCACACGATGGATGCCACCAATGGCGAAAACCACATAGCAGAGAGCGTCCAAGTTGACGGCTACGAGGGAACACCGAACCATCTCTCGATTGAATCGGCCCAGGCATTCGCCAATCCGACGATCGCAAAGGTTCAGCTAAACGATCTCCTGGCTCAAGGGAGCTTTATCGACATGAGCTTAGGGTCCGGCGTGGACTGGCTGCCTTGCTTGGAAGTTGAGGAACAGCCGGAGCTATTGCCCTACGCTGGAATGAGCGCAAGCATCTCCGGCATTGGGTTTGGCGGGCTCGCATTCACTGGCTATGCCCTCGACAGCGGAAGCGAGAGCTCGCGGACCGTGCGCGAGACAACCTCTGGCCTCTCCGCCTGGGGAGAATCCATATATCTCGAGCATCGGTCCATCGGACTGTCTGGAAGGGAAGAGCTGGATACTCACTCCCTCGTCTCCACCAACGTACAGCATGGTTACGTAGAATCCCTCTATGGCTACGCCGTGGCAACTCCGCTGACGACCCTGGCTTATCAGAGGGGGACCGGCTTTGGAAATGTGACATTGGATGCCTATGGCGAGGCCTATAGCCCCTATCTGCCAGACCAGGACATGAGCTACGGGGGAATGAAGGCCTTCGGGAAGACCATGTTTTATTACAACAAGGCACGGACCGATCCATCCACCGTCATGGAGGCACATGGTAAGGTATACGTATAAGCTCGTTTTTCGGGGGGACCTACCCCCTGCTTTTTTTTTCCCACTCCATATCCTGCCTCACTCGATCGACTGCAATAGTATCGATTGAGAGGAGCGTAGATTGATATCGCTTCTCATCCGTTGCGCATGAGCCCAACGGGATCACGGACGTTTCATATCCAGCCCTTTCTGTGAAAGAACAGGAGCATAATTGAGGCCATGGCGAGCATCAGGAGGAGGATTGCCGGATATCCAAAGCGCCAGTGAAGCTCGGGCATGCGGTCGAAGTTCATGCCGTAGATGCCGGCAATCAATGTCAGGGGGATGAAGATGGTGGCGATGATCGTGAGGACCTTCATCACCTCGTTCATCTTATTGCTGAGCGTTGACAAGTAGATCTCGAGCATCCCCGAGATCATATCTCGAAACGCCTCAATGATATCCATCACCTGAAGGGTGTGGTCGTAGACATCTCGAAGGTAGATGGCCGTGGATTTTTTGAAGAGGGGGGTCTCGCCTCGGGAGAGGCGGCCTAGGACCTCCCGCAACGGCCAGATCGACCGACGCATGAGGATCATCTCCCTCTTCATCGCGTGGATGGCCTGGGAGGTCTCCTTTCCAGGAGACTCGGCCACCTCATCTTCCAGGATCTCAAGCTCTTCTCCCAGGTCCTCCAGCACCATGAAGTAGTTATCCACAACGGCGTCGAGCAGCGCATAGGCCAGGTAATCGGCTCCCTCTGACCGTATGCGCCCCTTCGACCTCCGGATCCTCTCCCTCACCGGCTCGAATACGTCCCCCTCGGCCTCCTGGAAGGAGAAGAGAAACCGATCTCCTACGATCAGGCTCACCTGCTCCGACCTGATCCCCCCCTCTTCGATGAAGAGCATCTTCAGGAGGATGAAGACGTAATCCTGGAAGTCCTCCATCTTTGGCCGCTGCTCGGTATTGACGATGTCCTCCAATACGAGCGGATGGATCCCGAATATCGATCCCATCCGCTCGATCACCTCGATCTGGTGGAGGCCCACGACGTCGATCCAGGAGATGGAAGGGGCGTCCTTGAAGGAGAGAAGGTCATCGACTTCCACGCTTGCCTTCTCCCGGAGGACCTTCGAATCGTAGTCCGTCACCGATATCGTCGTCCTCTCCGTCCTTTTCTCGCCCACGTGGACCAGCGTTCCCGGAGGCAGGCCGGCCTTCTTGGACCGCATGGAAAGATGCCTTGTCATGGGAATCTAGCTCAGCTGAGCCCCCCGTCCTTTGCCCCTTTGGCTGGATTTGGAAATCCGACGATGTCTATGGTCGTTGAGGCAAGGCCGATCTCATCCGACCTCTCGATCTCATCGAGGATCAAGCGGCTTAAGCGATCCTTGATGATGCGCCTCTCCCTTACGACCGTTACATAGCGAACCTTGAATTCGATCCAGTTGTCGGTGATCGTCATGAAGATAGTTGGATCCATCGCCCTTCCCGGCAGGTAGTACTTCTCCTCGAGCTTCGAGAGCTCCATATCGGCCCGTTTTGCCACCTCGCCCGTCTCCCTTCTGAGGATGGCCATGATCTTCTCGTGGGCCGACCTCCAGTCGCTCTCGTAAGTTATGGGGATCGAGATCTCATCCCAGAGGAAGTCATGATCCTTGGTGTAGTTGCTCAAATTGCCGGACAGGACGCGACCGTTTGGGAGGATGACGAGCCTTCCCGTTGCTTGGTCCCCGGACATCCACTCCCCGAGCTCGAGCAAGGTCGTATAAAATATGTCTATATCTATGACGTCGCCTCTCTTGTTGTCGATCTCTATCCTGTCCCCAACCTGATACATCCCCGTCAAAAAGATGATGACGCCCCCCATGAAGTTCTTGAAGATATCCTGGAGGGCCACGGCGAGGCCGGCAGCGATGATGCCGTAGGAGACGAGGAGGCTCTGGGAGTTCTCCACCCATATGTTCAGGACGATGGCCGTCAGGACGATCAAGTAAAGGATGGAGATCGTCTTTCGAAAGGAGTACTTGGTCTTGGCTTCATTGATCCTCTTCGAGAGCTCCTCCTCGACCAGGTGCTTGAAGACCAGGTGCACTCCCGAAACGGTGACCAAGGTCAGGAAGGCCTTCTGCAGATAGGTCTGAGGATAGTAATAATCGGCAGTCCAGAAGAGGGCTGCGAGGAGGAGGAGGGACGCGATGAATGCAAAGCGGCGAAGCATGGGTAATATATGGAGCGAGTCCGTAAATAACTTTCACTTCGAGGATCGAAAGCGATCATCGCCGATCCAGAAGGGCCAAAAAAGGGCGACCACCTCCCCTGGAGTTGGCAGCCCGTCCGGCAATGTATTTTGGCAACGATGCTGTCCCCGAACGATCCCCCTTTACGCCAGAGCTTGGCGGGCATGAAATCCTGCCCACGGCGCCATCACAGACGCATATCCCCGGTTACGCCTGAGCCTTGGTGGCAGTGTCCCATGGCCACGATCCCGTCCTCCCGTCTAGGCAGCCCTTCCAAAGGCAGTTGGCAGAGCGTCTAGAGGTCCTTCATCTCGTCGATGAAGGCCGGGCGCCTTCGATACTCAACCCTCAGCCCCTGCACGAACTCCTTGAACTCGTCTTCGAATCCGGGAACCTCGGACATCGATCTCAGATTTGACGCCACATTTTGATAGTGCTTTCTCGTAGTCGCCTTCGATGCAATCGATACTATCAGCTCCCGATATGCATTGAAGTACTCGGCTGGATAACGATCTTTTAGCTCGCTTCGATTCTCATTGAGGAGACAAAGGGACCTCGCCTCAAGGGTCCTCCTTATCGCCTGATCGTACATTCCCTCCAGCAGATAAACCTGGATAATAGTCCTAGTAAAACGATTTTCTTGCGCCGAGAGGTAGTCGATGATTCTTGAAAGGTAGCTCTTCCAGGCCTCAGGACCTGCGCTCGCCTTCAGCTCATGGTAGTATTTCCATTCGCCGATATGGAGAAAGAGCCAACGCAGGCTCTCCCTGAGCTTCTCGACGTCGCTATTGCGGTAGATATCGTTTAGGAACTTTCGCAGATCCAGAGATCCTCGATCCTGGAATATCGAGATCCCCTTCTCCGCAACCTCGACCGAGCGATTCTTCTCGCCGCCTTCCATCAGCGCCTTTGCATACCAGAGGCAGATCTCCTCGCTATATCCATTGTACCTCTCGATGAGATCGTAAAACTCTCCCTTTCGACCGTCCCTCCAGAGCATCCGGAGCTTTGCGGATACAAGCTCTATCCCCCTGCTTCCCCAAAGCTCCTGCCCCTCATGGCCTTCGGGATTCTCCTCTAAAAGATGGGCCTTTACCAGACCCTCCCAGTGCTCGATCTCCTCAATGGATGTGCATAGGTTGCTCAAGGCTGCGTCGTACTCATCCTCGAAATAGTCGGGCTCTTCCAGCGATCGAGCGAAGAGGTATTCGATCTGCCTCTTTCTCTCCACAGGACCGAGGTCGGCCTTCCCTATGCAGTCCATATACATATCGAGGTAGTCTGAGAAGTCCTGAGCAAAGGTGCCGTAGGAGTCGTCAACATCGTCCATCTTATGGGCTATTATCTCAAAGAGGGCTTGGTAGATCTTAGCCGCGCCCAACGGATCGGCCTTGCCCAGATGGATCTCAGCAAGCTTCTCAAACGAGGAGAAGTCGATGCCATTTATGCTATCCCATCTGCGTTCATCCCAATAGAGATCGCTTATCTCCCTCTTGTAGTCACTTACCGCTCTTTTGAGACCCACCCCTCTTGAAGCGCGCGAGAAAGCGCGCCCTCATCGTATGGGCGGCCTCAAGCTCCCCCCGCATAAACTCCCGGAGCTCATCTGGATCCGCCCCCTTCAGAAGGCTCTCGATATTCTCAAGCTCAGACTCGCCCTTGGCCATCATGGCCTTCACATCATCCTTAGCCATGGCCAGGAGGACCGCCACGATATGCTTGCAGTAGCCTCCCCAGTCATAGGGACAGGTGCAGGTGGCGGAGATTCCTTCATCGAGGTCCACCTCGACCGTGTAATTATAGGTCCCCTCGACTACGGCCTTCACCCTCCTCTCCGATGCCTCTATGATCTCCACCCGCCCTTCCTCGAAGTATCTCTCCCCCCGCTCGAAGGAGGCCTCGTTGGCAAGGTGCCTGATATCATCGATGTCAACGTCCATCTATACCACCCTGATCGGATGTAGCGCCGGGAGGATATGAACCTGATTCCGATCCATTATGGGGAATTGGCGAATTCCTGCGAAGGGCTGCCAAACGACGGCGGGGCACCTCGCGGTAAGCTTTGGGGCAATCGAGGCACTGCCGCAGGAATATGCCAGGCAGATTGGGATTCAATCTTCAGGCCGGACGCATGCCTGTTATATTAGCTGATGGCAGCTTCACTGCTGAGCAAAGTAGCAAGTCAGGATACGGATTTCTTTTCCAGATCCCACTCGAAGCTGACCTTGATCGACCCTTCCATAGAGGCCTCCACCAAGTAGATATTGCCCTTCCCATTGAAGCTCAGGGAGAAGTCCGCAGTCGCCTTCTTTGGCGGGATCTTCTCTTTTCCCAGCCTCTCGAAGGACTCGATTATGGGCTTGCTGCACTTGAAGATCATCTCGGATACTAGCCCGAAATCCTTGTCCACCTTCTGCGGAGTTGTGAAATCCTCGAAATATGCATCACGGAGAGACTTAGGAATCTCACCTTTGGCAAGCTCTTCCGGAACGTCGACGGCAACGATCATTGTGCTGTCTCCATATGGCATCTCGATATACTTCTTCATGTTTCAGCATCTCCAATTTAGGTCTTAACCTTTGACATACACAGTGGGGCTTAGGGGAAATACATATGGTTCCTCGTTGTTTTATATGGTTGGACGTATTCCTCCCCATTTACCTAACCGCGAATGAACACTAATGAACGCTAATATTTTCGATTAGATCACATAAATTTGGGCACATGTGGGCATATATATAGCGGTGACATGAAGTTTAGGCGTGCCTGATTTGACAATACGTCCAAGCAGAAAGAGGATCCCTTCCCACACAACTCAGCGAAGAACCAGAACAAGCCTATGCTCGACCTTTTTAAAAATGGGATTCGATACGGAGAAGTGAAGCGATGAAGGGATCTATGAAATGCCCATGATGTTCAGAAATCTTGAGGTATAACCTCACGGCCACGATAAAACTTGCTCGGAAGGCATGCTACCAAAGTCTGCGGTCATGAATCTCCAGCATCGATGAGGGATTCGCCTCCAAGTTTGAAAGAATGAGCGAGGCCATTGACAAGCATGGCGTAGCCCTTCAATGGCAGGCCCGACCGCCTTTTTGACCGAAAGATATATAGCCCAGATGACCCCACGTCAGATAGCTTCATTGCATCCATTCAAAAGAATTGTCTAGATGTTTTTGTAGCACAGCCGAATGCAGAGGCAATTTGCGAAGAGATGCAATTCCGTTAAAGCAGAGTGAGGACGATATCATGGGATGTCCTTTGGATCCATCCCTTGAAAATTCAACTCGATCAGAAGCATCACCCGATAATCATCACGGGGTTAATATGTCATTTGAAAAATTAAATATCATGGCTCCGCTTCAACAGGCGTTGGCCAAAGAAGGATACACGACGCCTACACCGATACAGATGCAGGCCATACCACATCTATTAAATGGAAGAGACCTGATAGGCATCGCTCAGACTGGCACAGGCAAGACCGCAGCATTTGTGCTTCCCATATTGCAGAGGATGTCAGTTGATCACAAGGTTCCCATCCCCGGAAGTCCGCGCGTGCTTGTGCTCGCACCGACACGAGAGCTTGCCGCACAGATAGATCAGAGCTTTGCCACATACGGTCAATTCCTCCGATTCAAGCACATCGCCATATTCGGTGGCGTCAATCAAGGTCCCCAAGTCAGGATCCTTTCCAGGGGCGTTGATATCCTCGTAGCCACGCCAGGCCGGCTTATTGACCTGATGAATCAGGGCTACATCAAGCTGAAGGATGTGGAGTTCTTCGTTCTTGATGAGATAGACAGAATGCTTGATATGGGGTTCGTCAAGGATATGCGAAAGATCGTCTCGGCGCTCCCATTGAAACGCCAATCCCTTTTCTTCTCGGCCACCATGTCGAGGCAGACGGACGAGTTTGCCAAAAAACTTCTCACGAATGCAATATGTGTCGATGTATCCCCCCAGGAGAACACTCTCGATTGTATCCAACAGCGAGTCTTCTTTGTGGATCAGAACGACAAGTACCCGCTATTGCAGACGCTTCTCAGAACACAAGATCTTGATCGAGTTCTGGTCTTCGCTCGCACGAAGCATCGGGCGGACAAGATCACAGAGACGCTCAACAGGAATAGGATCAACGCTGATGCTATTCACGGCAACAAGTCGCAAAGCCAGCGCACCAAAGCTATGCGCGATTTCAAGTCAGGCCACTTGCATATATTGGTCGCAACTGATATTGCAGCGCGTGGGATTGATGTCGATGGCATATCCCATGTAATCAATTACGATCTGCCCAACGAACCTGAGAACTATATCCATCGAATTGGCCGTACCGGGCGCGCAGGAGCAAGCGGCACAGCGTATTCTTTCTGTGCGGCAGATGAGAGAAACATCCTTCGCAGCATCGAGAGGCTAACGCGAACGAGAATCGAAGTCTCGGAGCATCAATATCATTCCAATAAGGCAAAGAACGCCGTGGGTGCTGCAGCAAGTCCAGCGACCCAGAACAGATCCAGGGCTGTATTTAGGACCTCACGTTCCAAATCCTGGGGAATGTAATCCTTTGGCCACGTGTCCATATCGATCCCCTCCTTCAATGCATACCATAATCTGGAAAGCTTGCTCTAGAAGGCGGGGTTGAAAGGGAAGGTATGGCCCACGCCCCTTGGAAGGGGAATCAAAAACTATAACACGCTCCATCGCCGAAACCCCGTGGGGTTAGAGCGATGGATTCCATGGATTACAATATTCTCAATGCCATTCTTGACCTGAAGGTGCCATACCCGAAGGTGGATAGGATCATGGACAAGGTCCCCCTGGACGGCGAAGAGCTCGAGGCGCGCCTGGGAGGCATGGAGATGGAAGGCTACGTGCTGACCAAGAGGAGCGATGAGATCTCCGGCCCAAGCCTTCCTGGCGGGACGGCCGCTGCCGGCATCACCAACGCTGGAAGGCGGGCGCTATCAGGGGGTAGATGGTGAGCCGCGAGATCACAGAGGCCCTTCGGGTGCGGTGCCGCGAGATGGAGATCCCCCTCCTCGGCATCGCCAACGTGGAACGCTGGGAGGATCCTCCCTTCCGGCCGTGGATGCCAGAGGAGTTCTATCCTCGATCGATCTACCCAGAGGCAAGGTCGGTCATTGTCATAGGGCTTCCAATCGCCTTACCCGTGTTGGAGACATCGCCTTCGATATACTACCGCGAGCTCTACAACACCGTAAACTCGCTTCTCGATCAGTACACCTATCGCCTCGCAAGCTTCCTGACCGAGAGGGGGTACCCCTCCATATTCGTCCCGAGGGATGGATACGGAGGCATCAAGGTGCTACTCGAAAACCCTATCGCCTTCTTCTCCCACAGGCATGCAGCCTTCCTCGCGGGGCTAGGGACCTTTGGCATCAGCAACATGATCCTCACCCCCGAGTACGGCCCAAGGGTGCGCTTCGGATCGATCTTCACTACCGCAAGCCTTCCTGCCGACCCCCTGCTGGAGGACGATCTCTGCACCCGCTGCATGCGCTGCGTCGATATGTGCCCCACAAGGGCCATCGGCCGGGAGGACTACCCCGAAGGGCTCACGGACAAGGCGGCCTGCGCCACCTACAGCGCCGAGCTTGCCGAACGGTATATCTCGCCATGCGGGATCTGCATCAAGGTCTGTCCCGTCGGGAAGGATCGCGTGCTATATGGCAGGGAGGATGCGGCGATGTATACTGACGGGGAGGGCTACGCCAGGCATCATCGGGCCTGGGGGCATGTGAGGGCATTTGGGGGGCGGTAGAGGGGGGGATAATTTATAGCCACCAGCTGAACGGAGGAGAGTTGATCAAACCATAACAACATGCTACCTCGAGGATGATTATCCATAGCATAGCAAGCAAACCCAAATAAACAAGATAATTCGATAATTGATCTAGTTTAAATATTGGAAAGATCCTGTGATATGATTTATAGATTAGGACACGAATTCCCTGCTGCCATAGATTTTTAATCCAGTCTAGCTTCCGACGCCCGCATCCAAATATCTCCTTTTTCAAGGATATATTGCACTTCAACGAGTAATTTCTAGGCCATTTAGCCTTTGGTCGTTCGCTCTTAGAATGCTTGCTTATTAGACCTAGACAGGTTAACACCAAACTTAAGAAGAATAGAACATTGTATCTGCTGAATGGATGATCCACCGTGATATGTGTACCCTCAAAATCATAATGCTTTCCGTTTATCCAAATCCCTGGAACTGAGAAGACTCCCGTTCTAGGGTATTTTATCAGAAAATATGCTTGTTCAGTAGTATGTTTTCGAATTAATGGAATAGTCTGAATATATTGAGTATGAGTACTTGTATTGTTCAAAATGATATATTTACAATTGTTATCAGGTAGATAACTATAATATGTTGTATTAGTATCTACACGTTCACTTCTAGCGCAAATATTTTTGCATTGATCATGTCCACCGCTGAGATAAGTGATATCATATTTGAGAAGTAAATGTTTATTATAAAATATTTGATCGGTATTTAGCTCTAAAGACACATCGAACTCCGGTATAGGTTGTTCTATCTCGATGTCCAAGGGATAATCAATATAGGGACGAATTGTGTTTTCATTGGATTTGAGGAGAGTATTTGCATAGAATACTCCGGAACGCTTTGGAATTATATAATATAAATAGAATAACCGTTCGTGCGGTTTTAAAGTGATGTGATCGCTTGAATTAGGTTTAATAATTTTTGTACTATCATAAAACGTAAAAGATTTGCCATTATCCTCATACGCTAATGGGTAGGATCGCCCATCATATATAGTTAATTCTGATGTAGAAGTATTTTTATTACAAAGAATACTGACCGTTTTATCTTCTACACTAGTAAAAGTTATACATTGAGATGAATTATTATAAGTATAAGTAATATTTTCAGGACTGATCTCAGCCCAATTCACACCATATGTATCTTTCAAAATAGTTAGAATTTGTTCATGAAGTTTAGATAAATTTCCACTAACATCTGACTTATTCCATCGAAAGAGGAAGTAGGATTCTGGTTCAACATAACACTTATAAGTTTGTTTAAAAATATTTGTTAAGTTTAGGTGGCATCGGTCAGTAGAATTATATAGATGTGCATATAAGTTTGATATTTCGGATAAATCACCTGATAAAGAATAATAAATATCTTCATTAGAAAGGCAGAGTTCGTCATCTAATATTTCAGAAAAATTAAGATTGTAAATAGTATACCAACAAGAGTTGCATCTATTGTTATTTTTAAGTTCAACAAGCACACATAGTGATTTGTCAAGCATGTATGATTCCTTGGACGGCGGCATCACAATCTTTTTTACAGTCACTATATCGCCTTGACTGGAAGGATAAGAGGCGCCAATTACCCCCTGATCTTCTCCCCCACCAGAATGCGAATTCGATGTTTCAGGATTAACTATAGCTTTTATAGTATTCTGTGGATCGAACTGATATATTATTCCGTCACATACATCGCATTGATCAAATGACGTTATTAAGAATAATAAAATTAATGTTAATATATTTTTTATGTTAAAATGGTGAATAATCATAATACCACCAATTGCAACTATAGCTATTGATATCTTCAATTGAAGTACTACCTAAAGAAGTTAAATCTTTATATTGATAACATTTATATTTTCCTATCATTGTTTCACATGGCATGCAGTTAGCAGCAAGTAGATATGATTGGTCCAATTCCAATCCATTACATATATCAAATTCTGCAAATGAACAACCATAACCAACCACTATAATATTATAATAGCTTTTGGTTAGAACAATAGCTGTTCCTCTTACTTTAATAGTATTATCGGCGATGAACGAATGATTTGATCGAATAATATCGATGCCTTCGTTTTCCTCGGATCTGGTAGAGCCAATTAAATTATCGAATGCATATATATAGCTGCTATCAATAATGGATGTTCCGTTCTCGGTGAAATTAATTATATGATTATCCCGAATTATGCAATCCCGACAGCCATTGACTATCAAGATTCCATCCTTGCCGCCTTCCACCGTGAGATACTCCAGACTCACATTAGAGCAGTTATCAAGCTCGATGACAAAGGAATCGCTCGCATTCCCGACCAATTGAGAATCCCACATCTCCGCGGATCTGAGGACGAGGTTATTGGCATCCCTTAGACAAAATGGCCCAGAATAATTCCCTTCCTCAAGACAAACTACGCGGTCGGAAGAGTTATTTAAGATCGCCTGTAGATCCTCCCCGGGAGAAACGAAACGATCACAGGGCTTCAATTCCAGCCTGTTTATCCACATCCTTGTAAGGTTTGACCACATTCGGGAGGTGTTATTGCCGATATCCTTAAGTGATCCATTTATCGAGATAATATTGCCTTCTACTTCCTTCAGGTTAGACCAAATACCTGAAACATTTTCGCTTATACTTCCTACTGCCTCGCCTATCTGGTCAATATTGACCTCCGTCCTATTTAAGTCGGACCTGATGCCCGAGACCTCTCCACTGATATTCCCTACTACCCCGCCTATCTGGCTGATATTGGCTTCCATCCTATTTAGGTCGGACCTGGTGCCGGAGACATTCTCTTCCAACCGGCCAATCCTCTCCTTATTCTCCCTTAAGCTCTGGTTTATTTGGGAAAGATCCGCCTCAAAACGATCTTCTCGAACCGCCTCTTCGGGGCTGATGCTGACGTCATCGATCCATCCCGCGCCCTGATACATGGGATAGCTCGTGATCTTTTTAAACTTCCATGTTACAGTATGCTGGCCATCAGGGATGGAGTAGCTCACATGATCCCATGTAAGCGAGTCGCAGACGCGCTGAACAGCGCCGTCCACCGCGAAGGTAAGCTGGGTCCCCTTGCCGATCGGGCCTGCCACGTCGCTCTTCTCCCACCAGAACATGATCTCTGCTGGCCCCTGAACCTCTCTCGATATGATGCTCGAGCCCACGGTCTGAATCGCGCCGGAGCGAAGCGATTGGCCCCCATCCAATCCATGAGTGCTGTCCAGGCTCCAGTTCACAAGACCGCTCATCTGCCACCCCGATCCCAGTTCATCCTCGAAGTCGTAGATGGTGGCAGTCGACAGCTGCACCAGGAAAGCTATCGATACAATTGCAATAATCGCAGTCATCCTGCGGCCAAAGATCCCGGACATCTTGCTCACGACCCCAGCAGCGATAGCCCCCTCCCGAAGGCCGCCGCACCATTCCTGCAACGCCCATCGTTAATCGTTATATTTAATCCTTCCCTAGCCCCAACCCCACAATCCCGCAATCGCCTCGCCCCCATGCGGCCAGCGCGTCCGCCCGCCGATCACCCCGCCCCCGTTCAGTCTAAATATATGCGGATCCAATCATCCCTCATGCGCGCCAGTATCCTCCTCCCCCTCCTCTTCCTGATCGCCGTTGCAGCCGCCGCCCCAGATGAGCTCTGGAACCGCACCTACGGGGGGCCGTACAGCGACGGCGCATGGTCGGTCGCTCCCGCCGAGGGCGGCTACATCGTCGCAGGCCACACCTGCTCGGGCGAGAAGAGCGACCTCTTGCTCCTCAAGGTGGACCCCCTGGGTGAATCCGTATGGCAGAGGACCCTCGGCGGATCGGGCGAGGACCTCGGGCTATGCGTGCGTGCGGCAACTGACGGAGGCTTCATCGTTGCCGGAAGCTCCGACTCCTTCGGCATAGGCGGCGAGAGGCTCTGGCTCATCAAGCTCGACTCCCTCGGCGGTGTTGAGTGGGAGAGGCTATGCGGGGGCTTTGTCACCTCCGACGGCTTTGGCGGCTGGGCGGTCGACGAGGCAGCATCCGGAGGCTACATCGTAGCAGGCTACAGCCCAGGCCTTCTCGGAAGGGACCTCTATCTTCTCAAGGTTGGGCCCCATGGAGAGCCGGAGTGGGAGAGGAACCTTGGCGGGCCAGGAGACGATATGGCCTTCTCGGTCATCGCAACGTCCGACGGATGCTTCCTTGCGGGAGGTTACACGACAGCCGAAGGCCAAGATGAGGCGTACCTCGTGAAGGTGGACTCCGCTGGGGAGACCGTATGGGAAAGGGCCTTTGAGGACATGGGCGAGTCAGCCGTCCTCGCCATGATCGAGATTGATAGCGGATACATCATCTCCGGCAGAAGGGAGGAGAGCCCCGGCGACCAGGATCTGCTTCTGATGGAGGTCGGCCCCTCCGGCGAGGTTATCTGGGAGCAGTCCCTCGGCGGCTCGGGCGACCAGGCCGGCCTTTCCCTGCGGCGCGATGACGATGGGGGCTATATCGTCGCCGGAAGGTCGATTGTGGACGGCCGCGAGGATATGCTCCTCCTGAAGACAGACGAAGAGGGAAACCTCGCCTGGCAAGGGCTCTACGGCGGGCCCGGAAGCGAGGTTGCAACTGCAATCGAGCTTGCTGAGAATGGCTACATCGTTGCGGGGATGACCGATTCGTTTGGATCCGGCATGGAGGATCTCTGGCTCGATAATGTGGAGAGGGTTTCGGCGCAGGGCGACGAGCCAATGGAGGATGGAAGGACAGATGGAAGCGAGGAAGCAATCGAAGCGGGGGCAGAGAGCCAGCCGCCCGTTGACGCGGCAAGCCCTTCCAGCCTGATGAGCCCGGTCTCTGAAGAGGCCATGGAGAAGATGAGGTCTCAGTCGAAGAGCCCCACCTCCTCAAACGGCCAGGACCTTAGAACCTTCTTCAGGATCTGACCGGCGCTGGCGACAGGTATAGGCTTGAAGATTGAGTGAGGGATAGGCTAGAGGATGAGGTCTCAAAGAGGGATGGGCGATGGAGATGGCAGCGGCGATGATGGATAGAGGAGGCTTTCCATGCCCCCGATAGTAAGGATATCCGACCTGGGGCTCTACCTGCGCTGCCCTCGCCTCGTCTACTTCGATGCCCTCGGCAGATTGCCTTGGAAGGCAAGCCCTCGAAATCACCTCCTGCGCGAGCTTATGCTCTCTTCTAGCGAGGACGTATCGCTCGAGGCTCTCGCCAGCCGATTGAAGAGCCTAAAGGAGGAACTCCCCCTGATAGAGGAGGTGGATGAGGATGAGCTCGAATGCGCAGCCCTCGATCTGGAGGAGAGGCTTGCCGAGATCTCCTCCTACATGGAGTCATTCCGCCCCGCCCTCCAGCCCTCCGAGGTCGACCTGGACCTTCGCTCCGACAGGCTCGGCCTCTCGGGAAGGCTCGACCGGCTGGTCCAAAGAGACGACGGCATTCCTTCGATCATACGCTCTGGATCAGCGCCGAGCGATGGGATCTGGAAGAGGGACCGATTGCAGCTAGCTGGCTACGCCCTCCTTCTTGAAGCGCGCGAGGCGGAGCGGACGGGCGAGAACGTGAGGCGGATCGGGCGGGGCCTCGTCGAGTACCCCCTTGCAGGAGAGCTTAGGGAGGTCTCGATCCGCCCAATCGATCGGGCCCGAATGCTGCGCTTGCGAGACCGTATCCGCGATATCAAGGACGGCCGCCTGCCCGACCGGCCAAAAGACGCCCCTTGCGAGAGCTGCCAGCTGGAGGAGCCTTGCAGAGCCCGCTGGTCGCTCGCATCCAAGTTCTTCTAGCTGGGAAACGTTATATCGAGAGATCAGCCTATTCGATGGCATGTTCAAAAAGAGGCATCTGCTCTCCATGCGAGAGTTCTCCAGAGAGGAGATGGACTCCGTCCTGGAGACCGCTGCATCCCTTGAGCCCTTCGCCCGGGGCAGGAAGAGCGATATGCTCTCGGGAAAGATCCTCGCCCTCCTCTTCTTCGAGCCCTCGACGCGGACGAGGATGTCCTTCGAGACCGCCATGAAGCGTCTGGGCGGGTCGACCATCAACCTGGGATCGGCGGAGGCGAGCTCCATCGCCAAGGGAGAGTCGCTGGCCGATACCGTGAGGGTCATTGGAGGATACGCCGATGCTATAGTGATCAGACATCCCAAGGAGGGATCGGCCCGCCTCGCAGCCGAGTTCTCGCCTGTCCCCGTCCTCAACGCCGGGGACGGGGCAGGCCACCACCCTACCCAAACACTCCTCGACCTCTACACCATAAAGAAGGAGAGCCACCTCGAGGGAATCTCGATCGCGCTTGTGGGAGACCTGAAGTACGGCCGAACCGTTCACTCCCTGGCCTACGCCCTATCCCTATACGGTGCGGAGATAAACCTAGTCTCCCCACCCACGCTCAGGATGCCAGATCAGATCAAGTCCGACCTATCCAGCCAGGGCACAATCGTCAGGGAGGCCTCCGACCTGAAGGAGGTGATGGGCTCCGTCGACGTCCTATACGTGACTAGGATTCAAAAGGAGCGCTTCCCAGACCCTGTGGAGTACAACAAGGTTGCAAAAAGCTACCGAATAACCCCCGAGTCCCTGCAACAGGTGAATCCAGGCCTTATAGTCATGCACCCCCTTCCCCGCGTGGACGAGATCTCCCCGGAGGTCGACATGACCCCGCACGCCGTCTACTTCAAGCAGTCCTTCTACGGCGTTCCCGTGCGAATGGCCCTCTTGAAGATGATGTTGGAGGATGGGGGGAGCCGGGAGCGATAGAGAGAATGAGGATTGGATCGATGGAGCTGGTGAGGGTAGATCGAGAGAAGAGATAAGTTGCGGCCATGAAGAGATCTGCTTCGAGGAGACGAGAGAGGAAGAGAGGGGGGAAGGTAGGATGGAGAGAGAGCTTAAGGTCAAACCCATAAGGAACGGCACCGTTATAGACCACATCGCTGGAGGGCAGGCGCTAAACGTCCTCAAGATCCTAGGGATATCTGGGACGACAGACGCGAGCGTGAGCGTTGTGATGAACGTGAAAAGCTTGCGCCTGGGGAAGAAGGACATAGTGAAGGTGGAAGAGAGGGAGCTAGGGGAAGACGAGGTGAACAAGATCGCCCTTATAGCCCCATCTGCCACGATCAACATAGTGCGGGAATACGCCGTGGTGGAGAAGTACGAGGTAGACCTGCCTTGGGAGATAATGGGGGTTGTAAGATGCCAGAATCCAAACTGCATATCCAACACACAAGAGCCGATCAAGTCCCGCATGATTGTGAAGAAGAAGAATCCCGTCCTTCTCAGATGCGTCTACTGCGAGCAGCCCCTCACAGAGAGGATAGCCGACTATTTGATATGAGGTAGATATAAGTAATGGGAGGTGGCTGGTTCTCCGTTCAAATTGATCATTGCATTGAGGATGCTCAATCAAATTCCCGAACATGGAGGATTTCAAGATGACCTTGCAGGACGGAGATCTCATAAGGATAGATTTCGTGGAAAGGGCCGATGGCACAGTCGTAGATACCACCCAGGAAGAGGTGGCCAGGGAAAACAGCATCTTCGACGAGGAGTACGAGTACCAACCCCGCATCACGCTCATAGGTGCAGGCCAGGTCGTGGCCGGCCTGGAAGAAGATCTGCTGGGAAAGGACGTGGGATACAGCGGGACGGCCTCCATACCCCCGGAGAAGGCCTACGGCGAGCATGATCCAGAGAAGGTGGAATCGGTCTCGCTGAGCAAGTTCAAGGAGGAGAGGCCTCATGTGGGAATGAGGGTATCTCTGGACGGCAAGAACGGCACCGTGACGAGGATCATAGGCCGCAAGGCCAACGTGGATTTGAACCATCCCTTGGCCGGAAGGACGATCGAGTTCGAGTACAGTATCGTAGGCCAGATTGAGGACCGCCTGGAGAAGCTCAAGGCGATCGTCAAGACCTTCGCCCGGGCCGACCTGGAGTGTCAGATAGAGGACGATGTGGCGGAGATCGTCGTTCCCTGGGAGCTCGGATACTATCGAGACTGGTTCACCATCCGGCGTGGCATCGCCGATATGATACTCAATTACCTGGACTTAAACGAGGTCAGATACATCGAGAAACATACAGGCGAGAGGGTGAAAGCGGAGATGATCTCCCCGCCAGAAAGGGATGAAAGCCCTGCAGAGGAGACAGGACCGGGGGAGACGAATCCCGAGGCATGAGAGCGGGCTTGCCGCCCGCTTATCTCGCGCCTAGCTTCGCCCTATAACGCCTGCTTCTCCCGATAGGAATCCATCAGCCGCTCTCGAAGCTCCTCGAAGGTCAGCTCCTCCTGATCGCCGCTCTCCATCTCCCTGAGTATGGGCCTTGCCTCGTCTAGCTCCTTTCTGCCGATGATGACAACATGCCTTGCCCCAAGGGAGGCTGCGGCCTTGAGCTGGGGCCCAAGCCCTCTTCCCATCACGTCTACAACGATCGGGATGCTCCTCCTGAGCTCTCTTGCCATCCTCAGCGCCTCTGCCTTGACATCGGGCGTGAAGGCGAGAACAACGGGCGGCAATGGCTCTGCCAATCCCTCTACGATCTCCATGATGCGATCGAATCCAAGGCCGAAGCCTGTGGAGAAGGCCTCCTTGCCCAAAAAGAGGCTTGCGAGCTGATACGTCCCCCTCGAAGGGAGATGGATGGAAAGGAGCTGTCGTGGCTCTCGCCGGCGGAGAAAGCGATCGATTTGACCATCTTGTAGGCCATATGGACCGACAAATATAGAAAAATAGGTATCCACTTCAAAAAGCAGGGTAAAATGCACATTCGGATCATCTAAATCAAGTGCGGAAGGAGGCATTCGATTTTGAAATGGTGTCAGTTACCCTCTAATTTGAAGCGGATACAAAAATAGATCAGTATGCTTAAATCGAACTAAACCAGAAGGCCTGCAGATGGAACTGGATCTACTCAAAGATATTGTGCTCATATTCGTGCTGTCGGTAGCAGTACTCTTCCTATTCCACAGGATCAGGGCACCGGCAATTGTGGGCTTTCTACTTACAGGCATCCTGGCCGGACCGCAAGGTTTCCGCCTGATAGGCGCCTCGGAACAGGTGGCTGTCTTGGCCGAGATCGGGGTAGTCCTTCTCCTCTTCACAATTGGAATCGAGGTCTCCCTCAAGGATCTCCTGAAGATCAAGAAATATGTTCTTGTGGGTGGATCGCTGCAGGTAATTCTGACCATTTTAGCGGTCTTTGCCATTTGTTTCAGTATAGAGGTTCCTCCCGGTGAGGCACTAATGCTCGGATTTCTTGTCTCTTTGAGCAGCACTGCCATCGTCCTTCGGATTATTCAGAAAAAAGAGCAATTCGATAGCATCTATGGGCGGACGACACTGGGCATACTGATCTTTCAAGATATTGCCATCGTGCCCATGATGCTCATTGTGCCTCTCCTGCCCGGAGCGATGCAGACCACTGCTGACTCGCCCTGGCTGATCTTAGCTAAGGGCCTGGGGCTGATTGCTCTGGTAATCCTGAGCGCCAAGTGGATTGTGCCTGAGATCCTCTATCACATCGCCAAGACGGGGGACAGAGAACTGTTCCTTCTCAGCATCGTTGCCATCTGTCTTAGCATAGCCTGGTTAAGCTCGCTGGCCGGGCTATCTTTGGGCCTGGGCGCTTTTTTAGCGGGGCTTATCATCTCCGAGTCGCCCTATAGCCACCAGGCCTTTGGCAATGTGATGCCCCTTCGTGACGCCTTTACCAGCTTCTTCTTCATCTCCATAGGCATGCTCCTCGACCTGAATTATCTGCTGCAAAATCCGGGTTATATAATCTTGGCCGCGGTGGCGGTTATGGCCCTGAAGTCGTTAATTGCCGGATTTGCCGTATCCACTTTGGGATTGCCTCTCCGCATCAGTGTGCTGGTGGGTTTGGCCTTGAGCCAGATCGGCGAGTTCTCTTTCATCTTATCCAAAGTGGGATTGGACAATGGAATTATTTCAGCTCACGTCTATCGGCAATTCTTGGACGTTGCAGTGTTGACCATGGGAGCTACAACAATCCTAATGGCAGTAGCTCCTAGAGTGGCAGACAGCGTTTTAAGGTTGCCTCTGCCTGAGAGATTTAAGAATGGATCTTACTCCGCGCCTAAAACAGTCAACAAAACTAAAATAGATCACCTAATAATTGTAGGTTACGGAGTAAACGGCAGAAATCTGGCCAGGTCAGCCAAAGCAAAGGGCATACCTTATGTGATTTTAGAAATGGATCCTGAGATCGTAAGATCAGAGGTAAGAAATGAAGAGCCCATCCGCTATGGTGATGCCGCTCAAGAGAATGTTCTTTCACATGTCAATATCAAGGGCGCAAGAGTAATAGTTATAGCCATCTCCGATCCGGCTGCAACTCGCAGGATCACTGAAATTGCCAGTAGGTTGAATCCCGATCTGTTCATCATTGCCAGAACTCGCTACCTTGAAGAGATGAAGCCCCTGCATGATTTGGGGGCAAACGAGGTCATTCCTGAAGAATACGAAACCTCCATCGAGATCTTCAGCAGAGTCATGGAGCGATTTCAGGTCCCAAGAGAAGAGATCGAGAATTTCACAGCACATGTGCGTTCTGATGGTTATGAGATGTTCCGCAGTCTTTCCCAGGAGCCTTATTGCAATGCGAACATCAGCTTGATAACCGAGAAGGTAGGCACATTCAGGGTCCTCAAGGGGTCGTACATGCTCAGAAGAACGGTAGCAGAAATAGGGCAGGCAGTAGATGGTGTTAAGCTGCTGGCACTACATAGAGATATGCAGACTATAGCCAATCCAAATTATAACCTCAGGATGGAGGTAGATGATGTGGTGATTCTAATCGGGGCTGAGGAGAATATTGCTCTCATTGGAAGAATGTTCAGCGACTATGATAATAGTGTATAGAGATTGATGGCAATCTGTCGCCAAAATTCCATTTTTCACCATTTTTCTTGATGTATTCAGTTGATATAATAATATTATAATTATTCTTTATCCTCTTTTTGTCTCATTTTGATATGACCTTGGAAGACGGAAATCCCATCAGGATCCTGAGTTCCCAATTGATTAGGCACAAGTCGGGACAAATGGCGCGATTGATGCTGATTATCGCAAATAACCTTTGTGCCTAATTGGACACAACAGATCGATATGCTCCGGCCCGTTGTGCCTAAATGAGTGGGAGGTCAGGCAGGATGGATTATGTGGAAAGGGCAGACGGCATAGTCGTAGATGCCACCCAGGAAGAGGTGGCCAGGGCGAATGGCATCTTCGACGAGGAGTCTGAGTGCCAATCCCCGCATCATCCTCATTGGTGCAGGCCAAGTGGTCCCCAGCCTGGAGGAGGATCTGCTGGGAAAGGACGTGGGATACAACGGGACGGTCTCCATACCCCTAAAGAAGGCCTACGACGAGCATGATCCGGAGAAGGTGGAGATAGTCTCGCTGAACAGGTTAAAGGAGGAAAGACCATATGTGGGATTGAGGGTATCGCTGAACGGCGAGAACGGGATGGTGACCAGGATCATAGATCTAGAAATATACGGGGGGCGATGGGGAAAGCGAAGATGACCTCCCCGCCTGAAAGGGATGAAGGCCCTGAAGAGGAGGGCGAACCGGAGGAGGGAGGGGGGAGGGGCTCCCTCCCGCCCGCCATTCCGCGCCTACTTCGTCCGATAGGCATCGACCAGCCGCTCTCGAAGCTCCTCGAAGGTCAGCTCCTCCTGATCGCCGCTCTCCATCTCCCTGAGTATGGGCCTTGCCTCGTCTAGCTCCTTTCTGCCGATGATGACAACATGCCTTGCCCCAAGGGAGGCTGCGGCCTTGAGCTGGGGCCCAAGCCCTCTTCCCATCACGTCTACAACGATCGGGATGCTCCTCCTGAGCTCTCTTGCCATCCTCAGCGCCTCTGCCTTGACATCGGGCGTGAAGGCGAGAACAACGGGCGGCAATGGCTCTGCCAATCCCTCTACGATCTCCATGATGCGATCGAATCCAAGGCCGAAGCCTGTGGAGAAGGCCTCCTTGCCCCCAAAGAGGCTTGCAAGCTGGTACGTCCCCCCTCCGCATATCTGGCTTTGAGCGCCAAGGCCTGAGGCATACGCCTCGAATACGGTGCCGGTGTAGTACTCAAGGCCCCGCACGATCTCGAAGTCGATCGTGGCCTCGACCCCGTGACAATCCAATAGATCGACCATCTCCTGGAACTGATCCAACCCGAGTTCTGCCTCGACCTCCCGCCCTGCCCTCGCCGAGCGCTTGCCCTCTCCTGAGGATTCCGACTGGAATGCCTTCCCCAGATCGGCGGGCCCGTCGGAATCCTTGAGATCCTTGATTGGAAGATCCCGCGCAATCTCGACTGCCTTGTCGAGGGCTGACCTCCCCTTAAGATCGATGAGATCGCAGAGCCCCAGGTGATCTGCGCCGATTCTCTCGAGCTCCTCTGCCAGCCTCTCGCGTTCCTTCTTGTCGATCATCCTCATTATGCCCGGTCGATAGGTAGGCGGAATGAGGCCCAAGATGGTCCGAATAAGCCCCAGATGGCCCACATGGAAATCGCCATCGATCCCGACGCTGGAGATGAGATCATCTGCAAGGGCGATTGCCTCTGCCTCCGAGTCCGGGCTCTTTCCGCCGATCAGCTCTGCACCGAACTGCCAGAACTCCCTGAAGCGACCCTTCTGCGGTCGTTCGTATCGGAAACAGTTTCCGAAATAGTAGAGGCGAAGCGGCTTGGCCGAGTTCTGGAGCTCGCTTACGTACATGCGCATCACTGGCGCAGTCAGCTCCGGCCGCAGGGCAATATCTCGCCCCCCCTTATCCTTGAACTGGTAGATCTCCTCTAGGATGCCCTCCCCGGACTTTATTGTGAAGAGCTCCAGGTGCTCGAAGGTAGGGGTTGCTACCTCCTGGTATCCCCACCTCTCGATGGCCTCTTCCATGGACCTCGCAACGCTCCTGCGCCGCCAGGCATCATGGGGGAGGAAATCCCTGGTACCCCTTGGTCTTTGAATTGTCATATGCCCCGAGGTTGGGGAAAAGGCAGCATAAGGATTGCGGACGCTTCCCTCTCGATGGATTCGAGATGGTACGCTCTCAATGCGCCAAAGGCCCAAGTTCCGCCCAGTATTTAGCCCCCCTCCTGATGGATTCCAGATGGTACTTTCAGCAGAAGGCCATGATCTTGCTCGATCGATCGAGAGATGGCTCCAACCGTAAATAATATCTTGTACTACAATAGAGAATGAGTGATGAAATCGATCTTATTGATATTGATGGGGATCTCGACGCTGGCCGCGATATCGACGGGCGAACCAATAGGGGGCGATCAAACGGAGTCCTCGGCTTGGCTGGACGTAGCCGAGCAGTTCTTCGAGGACGGACTCTACGACCAATCGCTGCAGATCCTGGAGGGGGGGATGACTGAGGAGGGGGAACTCCCGGGGGCCTGGCTCCTCAAGGGGCGGATTCTGATGATATTGGGCCAGATGAATGAATCCCTTGAAGCCTTCAATCAGACCCTCGATCTGGACAACACCCTGGCCGAGGCATGGAACAGCAAAGGCGTGCTACTGGCCCAGGGAAGGCAGCTTGAAGCCTCCCTCGCGTGCTTCGAGAACGCGACTTGCCTAGATCCAAACTTTAAGGATGCATGGAACAATCAGGGGCTTGCCCTATATTATCTCGATAGGCCGGATGACGCGATCACCTGCCTTGATAGAGCGCTCGCGCTCGATCAAGATGATGCGGACACATGGACGAATATGGGCCTTGCCAACTTCAGCCTTGGGAGACGCGAGGAGGCGATCGAGAGCTTTGAGAGAGCCCTCCTGCTCGATCCTGGCCATGAGAAGGCCAAGGAATACAGGCAGAAAGCGCTGCAGTTGATGGCCTAGGCCATCGTACATCCTGGAAAAGAAGGATCGTTTGGGCAGGATCGCCCCCAAGCGATGGGGGAGACAGGATAGCAGGAATGGCCATAGGATAGCAGGATATTTCGATGCGTTGACATCTCACCGCAGCCTCTTTGAGATCGCGCCAGCTGCCCCGGAGCATCCGCTCATCTGTACCGGCTGGATGACGATGTTGGATGTAGCCGCGGCGCTTCCTCCAGGGGCTGCGTTAATGGCGATGACGGTGATTCCAGTAACCTCGATATCCATTATATTGGCCCTGCCGCTTGCTGGAATGATCCCAAACTGGCTCAATTTGCGCTCGCTTTTGCCGCCCACCGAGACCAATCCCGAAAGCGCCGCAGATCCTCCTCCCATGCCCAAGGAGACGCTCTCCTGACGAGGCATCTGCAAGGATCGGCCTTCGAGGAATTCGGCTTTCTCCAGGCTGAAGCCTGCAGCCATGTTGTGGCTCATAAAAGAGCTGTGAAAGGCCCTGACGTCTTCCAAGCTGAGGTCTTTGGCCATGACATCTCCAGAGATCGCATGGACCGTCAGAAAAAGGAACGCGATCCCCACAAGGACTGCTCTCCTTGGAGGATCACATGTCTTGTTCATATGCTATTCCACTTGACGCAGAGAGACTTAAACCTGCTCCCTACTGCTGGTTGGTCACTATCTTGACGTTGTTCCTGGCAACAGAGGTTCCATAGGCAGTGGCCGTCCGGTCGCCAACATGGATGCTCTCAATGTTGTGCTTGATGACGCCAACGGAGGTCCCAGAGTCCTGGTTCTTCTTTATCTCGAGATTGTTCTCGGCGATCGCTGGTCCCGGGGCGAACATGCTGGGGAAGAATCCTCCATAGGCCCAAGCGGCATCATCTCCCACATCAACCAGGTCGACATTCGTGTTCACGACGCTGGAGATGGGGAAGGTGAAGGCTCCGTCGCCCGTCTCGAATATGCCGTCTCCGAGCATATCCACACCGCTGCTGCCGGCAAAGGCACCGCCCATATTCTGAGCCATGGCTGGAACTGCCAGCATGGCCAGAGCGATCAAGATTGCTATCTTATTCATGGTCTCACCACCCTTACATCCTTAAGTTACATGATTAGTCTTCCTTGGTCGTATTTATATTTTTTGGTATCACTTAAAGATAAGTACTAAATATTCTGAATAGATTATACTACGATAGAAATTAGGCTATACAAAAAATGATAGCTAGCAATTTAAATTTGTAATTAGATATGCTATTGCGCCAATTAATTAAAATATACAATAAAAATATAAAAAGTACATACTTCGCCGGATTAGTTTCTCTGTGGGCAACGTCATCCCTTCGATAATTGGAATGCGGGATTCATATCATGCGAAACGTTCATGATCTCGCAAGGCTCATTCACTGAGGACGAAAAACGATATCTGTCGAGGCTTTTTTATGCAAACAGGAGCTTTCTCACCTTCATATTTGCAAGGTCTACGTGGGGAACGACCGCCGGCGTTGGCTGAATGTTCATCTTCTTCTGAAAGCCGGTCTGAGACTGCCATGTGCCGCTGTTGATCAGGGTTACGCCCTTGTAGCGGGCAATGCCCACTATGTGAACATGGCCACAATGCAAAATGGCAGGAGGCCTCTGGATCACGTAGTGGTCCTCGGCCTCTGGGGCTATGGAGACGCGGCTGCCGTAGATGGGGCAGAGATGGCGCCTTCGAAGCATCTCCACCATGACCTTCTCCGGCTCCCTGTAGGAGAGGCCTGGGATTCGCATGACGAGGTCGTCGATCGAGCGGCCGTGATAGGCGAGCAGCGTGACCCCTCCGAGGCTGATCCATGAGGGGTTGCTGACGAATCTGAACTCGGGAGGAAAGAGCCTTTGGATCTCCTTCGGCAGCGCTGGTTGGGGCTCGGCCTGGCGCACGATGTCGTGGTTTCCCGGCGAGATCACAACCTGGATGCGGGAAGGGATGTCGCGAAGGAGATCTGCAGCTGCCTGATACTGCTCATAGATATCCATTATCGCGAGGTCTTGATCCTGGCCGGGGTAGACGCCTATGCCGTCAACTAGGTCTCCTGCAATGACCAGATATCTGACGCCCGCCGCAAGGCCCTGTGGGTCGTCGACATCCCCCCCGAGCCAGCTCATGAACCTCTGCCATGCGTCTTCCATGAAGAAGCGGCTTCCCACGTGGAGGTCGGACAGGAGGAGGGCCGCCCCGCTTCCCGGCAGGAGGGGATGAGACTGCGGCTGGAGGTCCGGCCATACCAGGGATCGAGCGAATATCCGGCTTCCCCCATCCGAGACTCCAGTCACCCCCACAACCTCGTCGTTGACCAGGCGGCGAGCCTGCTCGAAGATCTCCGAGTCCTTGGATATGATGACCGAGACCATCCCCGTCGGATCTTCCAGCTCGACCACCTTATGCCCCTTGGGAGTTGTTCGAACCTCCATGATCATCCCGATCAAGGAGACCTCGCGACTTGCGGTATTGGCCCCCAAGCTCTCGATGGGCCGGGAGTTCATCCTTCTGGAGAGCATGTCTCGAAGCTTTCCGTAGCGGTCCCGAAAGTACCGCACGAAGTCCTGATACTCACCAACGCACGTTGAGCGGCCTGTGATGTCCGAGAGAACCTCCAGATGGCCGGAGGATATCGAGGGAGGGGTACAGGCCGCCTTGGCCTCTATCGATGATCGGGAGGATAGGGGACCTCGAGGCTTCGGGGTGAGACCTACCTTGCGGGAAGGGGAAAGATCTACCTGAATATGCTGCGGGGATACGACCACCGTTGCGCGGTCCAGGTTGAACATCACCCTCTCGATCAACTCATCCCTCGCTCCTGGATACGACTCGATCAGCTCGAGCGCATGAGGATCGATCAAGAATCCCTTCTCAGCAAATCGCTGGACGATCTCCAACATCGAAAACGGTATAAGACCCTAACATGAGATAAAGGCGCCGATGAAGATCGCAGAGGTGGAGGAGAGGTTCAACGAGCTCCCTGGATTCATCCGGGACATAATCTTCGTGGTGGTCGTGGTAGGCGGCGTATCCCTGATATCCCAGCTGGCGCTGGGCCTCTGGACGCCCATGGTTGCCGTTGAGTCCGGAAGCATGGTGCCCAACATGAACATAGGGGATATCATCATCGTTCAAGGTGCCTCCAGGACTGATATCATCACCTGGGAAGAGGCCGAACTGCTGGGCACAGAAGAGTTCAACCTTCCTGGAGACGTTATACTGTATCGACCTTATGGCAAGGAGAAGCTGACCATTCTAGACCAGCTTTCCCATATATTCCTGCGCCGGCCCTATCCCGCGGACAAGGCCACACCGATCATCCATAGGGCTCTAAAAAGGGTGGAGAAAGGGGAAACGATGTGGGAAGGCGGCCCATCCGCTCCCTTCGCTGGCTATATTACTAAGGGCGATCATAACAACATCATCGACCAAAAGGCCGGCATGATCGTCGGAAGGGCGGATGAGACCCGGCCGCTCTCCGAGCAAGGCTCCCTCATGATCGTGATGGAGAACCAGACCTACATAGGGGAGGGCATCAGCTACCTGACCCCAGTTCGCGATGAGTGGGTGATAGGCGTTGCTCGCGTTCGAATCCCTTACGTTGGATATGTCAGGTTGCTTCCAAACCTTGCGATCGACTGGATGAAAGGGCTGATCTGGGGAAGCTAAGGAGATCTGGGAAAGCTAGGGAGAACGCGCCTCAGATCTTCCTTGCCAGGACCGCCAGATGGTCCTTATGATAAGGCGAGAGGGCAACCGTCCCTTCCACCTCGAACCCTCTGAGCCTCTTCAATTGATCGCGATAGACATCCCTCGGGTCGAGCGTCGCGTTCACGCTCCTGCTCTTTATCATCAGTATGAGACGGCCCCCAGGCAATAAGTAACGCTCCGCGTTCCTCGATGCGATCTCGGATTGATCCCTGGAAGCTACGTCCTGGTAGATGAGGTCGACTTGCTCCACCATGCAGGAATATTCCAGAGGGTGCCGGGCGTCCCCCAGGATTGGAATGATGTTCCTGCGAGCAACGCATAGATGGATGAGGTCGCGCATGGCTCGGGGAGACATCTCCACTGCGTATATCAGGCCTAAAGCGAGGATCTCGCTTAGATGGCTGACCGTAGTTCCCGTTGCCGCGCCCAGGTATAGCGCCTTCATCGCGGAATCCAGGGCGAGCTTGGCCCACAAATCCTGTCCGCGCGCCTTCAAGATCAACGAGGCTAGCTTGGACCGACTGGGATCCCATAGGCGAAAACCCTCGACGATTCTCTCCCCGTAGACCGGTGTCGCGATCGCCGAACGAGTCGCGATCCTCTCGCGGCCGTCTATTGAGAGGATGAAGACCCCTGGGAGGATCTCCTCGGCTGAGAGGGTGCCGTTCTCCATGCCGAGAGTGCCTCTAGAGCTCGCTTCCCATGGATGTAGTCGTCAGCTTGACGTGCTTGACCCCCTTTAGAGCCATCATCTTCTCCGCGGCCTTCTTCACTTCCTGCCCATCGCCGCGAAGTATGACCACCTCGAGACAGTTCTCATGGTCAAGATGAACGTGAAGGCTGGACTCCACTATCCGGCCGAAGTCGTGCTGAATATCCGTGAGGGAGTCAACAAGGCCTCGTTGGTTGTGAGAGTATACCAGCGTTATGACTCCCACGCGCTCCCCCTGAACGTCGCTCATCCACTCATAGTGCACGATGTAGTTCCTTATGGCATCCCTGATGCCCTCAGAACGAGAGGAGTACCCCCGCTGAGAGATGATATCATCGAAGCGCGTGAGCAGTTTCTCTGGGAGGGAGACTCCAATCCGCATAAGTTCCTGTTCCATAAATCCACCTGCGCTATTATTGGAATCACATATAGTAATAAGGCTATGGGACTAAAGTCTGAATGCTATCGAAGGCAGTCGCGAAGAGGGCTAATTCGATGAGATACGCAAAGGTATTCGCGAGACAATACCCTCTTATAGGATCCATGCTGGACCCTCGAACCATGCCTGATGTGGCTTTGATCGGTGAGAAGAGCTTTCTCTACGAGAAGCTATTTGGAGAGGCAGAGGCTGACTGTCTCTACATCAAGCCCGAGCTCCTTGGAAGCCCCTATCTTCCCAGGTTTAAACTCCTGATGATCCCAACCGGCTTTGCTAATCCCCAATATTCGAGGGTGCTTCCAGCCCTTAGGAGGTGTCGCGAGGGATTGGCTAGGTTCATCGAGGGAGGCGGTGTGCTTATTGCATTTGGCCCACATGTGGCTGAACACGACTACGACTGGCTATGCCTGCCGATGGGCTACATCGCCGAGTACGGATCTGCCCAGGCGCTCTCCGTTCTTGAGGACGATCCCTTGTGCTGCTTTCCATCCACCGGAGACTGCGATGGATACCTCCATCCCGGGAAGGGCTTCAGAACGCTTATTGAGGACTCCCAGGGGCGGCCAGTGCTCGCCGTGGCAGAGCATGGAGAAGGGCTCGTCGTGATAACATCCATTCACGAGTTTCCGCCAGCAGAGATGATACGCCGGGCCTTGGCGAGAGGCAAGCTTGCCTCGTTCTGATCTTCCGGAAGATATCCCCAGGAGACGAAGCCCCCTGAGGGAGGAGATAGAAGAGGCCCTGAAGAACGTAGGCGATCTCCGAGGACGAATCGTTCTAGTCAACCTCAACGACGATTGCTGCGTTCTGTCCTTCGACTCCTACGAAGAGGCCTTGGAGCACATGAAAGCGCACAAGGGCAGGTGGTACCTCTCATCCGGCGGTCTCGGCGTCCGATAGCGCCGCCGGAGCATGCCTTCCGAGAAGGCGCAAGCAACGAATCGAGCTTGCCTCATGGATAGAGACCTTTGCGAGAGGGGCTCTTTATGCCCTTAGTTCTCATCACACGAAAAACTCACAAGGCCTACTGGTTTTTCATGCTTTGAGCATGATCCCTGCCTGAGGATCATGGCCGTTTTGTGATGAATCTCGTTTTAGCCCAGAAGCAGCCATGCGAAAGAGTTCGCACCAATTACTGGGTGAATAACCTGACCACCCACCCGTTTAGGCACATAGAACCGGAGCATAGCGATCTATTATGCCTAATTAGGCATGTAGGCTATTAGTGATAACCAGCATCAATCGCCCCATTTGTCCCCTCCTGTGCCTAATAAATTGGGAACTCAGGGAATAAAGGCAGATGTTTTGGTGATACGTTCGACAACTCGATGCCGCAGACTGCCAAAGATCGCAAGGGGCAATAAAAAAAGGGGAGACGGGATCGACCCCGCCTCAGAACTGGAACTCGATATGGAAGGGTATGTAGAACACCCAGACGAAGTAGGCCATCATCAGTACCAGGCCCAGGGGAATCCCAAGCTTTGCCCACTCCTTGCTCGTGATGCTAAGCTTGTTGGCGGAGATGATGTTCGGGATGTTGCCCGGGATCAACATTCCACCGGAGACGAGGAGTCCCATCAAAACGGCCTGGATCTGCTCCTTGGACATCATGGGGCTGAGCTCTGCCGCGGTCAGCGTCGCATTATCGAGGATCGCGGAGATCATATTCACCCAGTAGATGATCTCTGAGGGGATGGAGAGGATGTACTTGTCGATGATGAGCTTCATCCCGCTTCCGAGCAGGAGAAGGGCCATCACGAAGATGTAGACCTTAAGCGCCCTGACGACCACATCCTTCATGGTATCCTGAGAGTCAGCTGCATCGGTGGCCTTGGTGACCTCTGCGACCTTGCCCGTGAAGAACATGGCAAGAATTCCCATCGCCAGGCAGCCCGGTACAATATAGATTGCCAGCTGGTTGAAGAGGAAGAAGAAGCTGGCCTCGTACGGCGGGCCCTGAAGCTTTGTGATGGCAATCGTGGAGAGGGGCTCACCCACAGGGGTCAAGACCGCTCCCAAGCCGATGGAGAAACAAGCGATTATTACCACGCTCACCCTTGTCTTCCGATCCATGGGCATCGCGTTTACGAGCTCCACCAATAGGAGAGCAGCGATGATGGCTGTGATGAGGCTCGATGCAAGCCCTAGCAAGGTCACCATGACCAAGACAAGGATTTTGAGCGGCACCGCCTTCAAGAGCGAGTTCATCGCGCTTTGCACGTAAGAGCGTCCGTAATAAAAGAGGGTGCCTGCCAACAACACCGCGGGCACGATCCCCTTGAGGATCGGCTCCTCGACCGCTTCCATTATCAGAGGCATATTCCAGCCAACATGGGGCATGTGCTCCCCATAAAGCCGGATCAGGTTCGTGTGGCTTTCAAACCCGGAGACAGTGACGGCTAAAACGCCCATGACGAACAGAAATGCCTCCAGGTTATGCTCCACCTGTCGTACCAAGAATGGCCCCAACAGGACCATAAGAACTATAGCGAATAAACCCATATCGATTAGCGTCGGCGGCTCCATGTTATTTCCTCCTCGGGGATATAAGCCGAATATCCTGACATTGCTTCGCTCCTAGCCAAGGATCTCATATAACTATCTGACCTGCTGGATTACCTTGCTATATTAATGCTTTTGGTCCTGAGAAAGTATTTGCAACCCTGATGAGATGGCAGGACCGATAGCTGCCTTGGGCTGGCCGGTATCGGCGGCTCTAGATCAGAGGCGTTCCAAACGAGTACTCCTCAAGCTCGATAACCTTCTCCCATAAGGGCCTGCAGGAACATTCAAGCCCCTCGAAGACTGAAGCATCCTGTTCGAGGGCGTGTCTGCGAATGGCCTGGGCAAAGAGGGCGTCGCACTCACCGCAGTTGTGCGGGCCCCTTCTCGCGCCAGCACCCACAGGATCGCATATAATAGGCGTTGGGGCATTCAAGAGCACTTCAACTGCAGACCAGAGCCATGGGGGACGATACTCCCCTCGCTCCCACATCCTCTCGAGGGGAGTTCCCCGCTGGATGTTGCAGAGGTTCAAAGAGAGGACATCGGCGAAAGGGCGCGCCTCCCTCGCCGAATTGATGGCGTCAAGAACCGCCCCGCCCTCGGAGAGGAGGGGGGGCTTGAGCAAGAGATAGGCCTTGACCCGAGAGCCACTCGCATGCACAGTCCTCGATGCCTCTTGAAAATCCGCGAAGGCGACGCCCTTTTCGATCACATGCTCCCTGATGATATCGTTCGATGTCTCGAGGCCGATTCCAACCTCGATCTCGGGCCCTGCCGAAGCGACGGAATCCATGGCCGCACCCAACACGTACTCGGGTCGCGACTCGATGATCACCCTCTCCACGCCGGCTGCGGAGAGCTCGCTGAGAATCAGATCACGCACGAACGAAGGCACCTCCTCCTCGTCGAGAAAGCTGCCGCTAGTGTAGATCTTCACCACGCGTTCAGAGAGACCCTTCGTCGCGCTTTGGAACTGATGGATGAGGTCATCAGCGCTTACTATCATTCCTTCCGCCGCAAAGCCGCACATGGTGCATCTGCGCCAGCGACAACCCCTGGTCCGCAGTATGATCGTGAGCGCTCCCGCGACCTCCCCATCCAGCAGTTCCTTGGACCGCCAGACGGCAACCGGCCGCCTGGGATCCTTAGGCGCTCGAGCCTTCCCCATGGTCACTTCAGGTACCTCATCGCGCTTATGGCAGCCGACGTCCCTGAGCCGACAGCCGTCGTCACCTGCATCCGTCCACCTGTAACATCCCCTGCCGCAAAGATCCCTGACAAGGATGTCTCTTGAGTCAACCTATTGACCTTGATGAAACCGCCCTTGGTCATCGCAAGACCGATCTCAACTGCTAGTTCCACATTTGGACTGACGCCCACCTCGACGAAGACACCGCCGACCTTGAGGGAGCGCACCGTCCCCCCAACGGTGAACTCGATGCCAGCTACAAACTGGTCCCCTAATATGCGGTTGACCTTTGCCCCTGCGATCATGCTGAGATTGGACGACTCCTTGAGGCGGTCGAGGTAAACGGCCTCGGCGACCAGCTTCTCCTGGGTGCATACGAGATGGACCTTGCTACAGATGTTTGCGAGGTAGAGCGCTGCTCGGGCAGCCCCATTCCCATAGCCGACGACTGCTGCCACGCGATCTCGAAAGAGGGCTCCGTCGCAGTAGACGCAGTAGGAGACGCCCCGTGTCACAAGCTCGCCCTCCCCTGGCACGGCAAGCCTTCGATGGGAGGCACCGGTTGCAAGTATCAGCGCACGGCTTTGGTACTCCCAGCTCTCGGTCTTGATCAGGAATACGTCCTCCAAAGATACGACCTTCTGCACCTGCTCCTGCTTGTGCTCCGCGCCATACCTCTTTGCCTGCGCCAGCATCCTCTCCGAAAGCTCTAATCCTAAGATCCCCTCCGGGAAGCCGGGGTAGTTCTCATACATCCCTCCCATGGACTGCTGCGAACCGTAGACGTTTCCCAGGATCAGGGTTCTCATTCCGCCCCTGGCGCAGTACATGCCCGCAGTAAGCCCGGCCGGTCCAGCACCAACAACGATGACGTCATACAAAGGAACACACCGATCGAGAGAGACGGCTCATGGTAGATAAAAGATATGTAGCCCAGATCGAGGGAAGGGGAAGGAAGGAGGAGGGGGAAGGGAGGAAGGCGAAGATCTCACCCGGCCAATCCTCTATCCGCAATCTTTTTACGCTAGGAGGTGATGGGATGATGCGGCCTCATTCGCGCCGATAGTGTAGCGGTTATCACTAGGCGTTGCCAACGCCTAAACTCGGGTTCGATTCCCGGTCGGCGCATATATTTATTCTTTAAGTTATTATATTATCAATATCGAAGATCGTGGATTGCATCCCCCCCCCGCTATCCACCAAAGGCTTGAATCCCCCAGAATCCGCCATCCACATCCCTATAGCTCTTCGATCTCCTGGGGACCTGGACGCGCTCCTCCAACCGCCCAAGATTGGGGCTCTGATTGGATCACCCCTTAATCCACCTCAAGGCCTCCCTAGGCCTCCGGCACAAATCGGCTGCATCGCGGTGGAGACAGAGGATCTCCTCTGTGAACCGCAGATCCAAAGGGGAGATAAGGCGCTAGGTCCACGAGGTCAAGGCGCTTCGTCCCCAGTGCCTTGAAGATGGGGTATTAGAGGGCAAAGCCGATCCAAAGGCCAACAAGAATGGGTCCACGTCACCTGATCCCGGTTTGATGAGACGATGGAGTCAAAGGCTGGACAAAAATGGCTCCTTCCTACCAAAATCCTTTGCCGCACGGCGGGGATGGCATCGCCGAATACACCTTTATGGAAGGTTAATTCCTAGAAAAAAACCTCTATAAACGTCCCAGATTCTTTTTAAACATAGATATCAGTTTTAAAGATGAAAGGAAGGATATCGAACCTTTTGAACGATCTTCGAACGGTCATGGGGCCATTTCTTCCGGTGCTAGATTCATCTATCGTTCGATCATAGCGTGATGCCTGACGACGACCCTGCCCAGATAGTGGGATTAGGCCCTCCCATAGAGGTTGAAGACCAGAGCCTATAAAGAACCGGATGAGGATCTGTAGAATCCACAGCTTATCGGCCTTTGATGATGATAGACCCCCTAAATCCTCCCAGCAGGAGATTGAAAGAAGCTCTGTCCCTGAAAACGATGCATCGAGCTGTACGCTTGCCCGTATGCCTGCGATTCGAAGCCAGAGGAAAGTCGCTACGATGAAAGAGATTCCCTTGGCCCACCTACCACCCAAGGCCATATGCGCCCTCCCGACAAAGCGCGGCATTCATTGCGCGCATGGAGGCCTAATCCAGAGCCGGCCCATATGGCGAGCCGCCCTTGGCGATGCTCCCCAAGGAGGCAAACCATGACCCCCCCCCGTGGAGACGATCGACTTTGAGAAGCCATCAAGGAAAGCGAATGCAAATGGAGCGATAAAAAAGCCATGACCCTCGTAGAGACGATCGACCTTGAGAAGGGATATCGAGTAGGGGATATGGTCGTCCCAGTCCTCAAGGGGATCGACCTTCGAATAGATGAGGGGGAGTTCGCAGCACTGATGGGTCCGTCCGGATGCGGAAAGAGCAGCTTGATGAACATCTTGGGTTGCCTTGACCGGCCCACCGGGGGAAGCGTGATCCTGAAGGGGCAGGACCTATGCACCTTATCGGATGGAGAGCTGGCCCGAATAAGAAGGGATCAGATCGGATTCATATTCCAGAGCTTCAACCTGATAGGAAGGATGTCAAACCTCAGGAACGTGGAGCTTCCGATGATCCTCCAGGAGAGGCCTCCCGATGCCAGGAGGATCAGGGCGAGGGAGCTTCTGGAGGCCGTGGGGCTGGGACATCGCCTGGAATACAGCCCGGTTAACCTCTCCGGAGGGGAACGGCAGAGAGTGGCAATCGCGAGAGCCCTTGCCAACGATCCAATGATCATACTGGCCGATGAGCCGACAGGCAACCTCGACGAGAAGAGCTCTTGCGAGATCATGGATATCATGAAGAAGCTAAACGGAGAAGGTCGCACCATATTGATGGTAACCCACGATGTTGAGCTGACAAGCTACTGCAGTCGTGTGATACGGATGAGGGACGGACGCGTGATAGAGGAGGCGATTTGATGATAAGATGGGCGCTATTGACCATCCTACTGCTCTCCCTGGCCTTGCCCAGCGAGGCATATCCCTACGACTATATGTACCGCTACCCTGAACCCACGGTGATGATCAGCTCTCGAGCCTTGCCCGAGGTGCTGATGGCCGGGGATTCCGGCATCGTATCAATAGAGATAGAAAACTGCGCCGATCAGTACGTGATCTCCTTTCAGAACGAGGACTTCTCGTTTACCATGCCCATCTACCTGGTCCAGCTGAATGGTACAGAAGAGATCGAGGTCATGACCGGCCCCTATGAGGACATAGGCTCGATTGGACCCGGAGACAAGATAACCGTCTACTTCAACGTTCAGTCCAGCAAGGAGATCGATGATGGCACCCACTTCCTGGACGTCAAGCTCATAGGCGGATACGTGGAGGCCCCCAGGGAGATCAACCGCCGGATTCCTGTAAAGGTGGACTCATCCAACGTAATGCTGATACAGGCCGAGACTGCAACTGACTTTAGCGTGAGCTTGGACGTGGCCAACCCCCGGCAGAACACGCTGAACGCCGTAACAATAGTTCCCCAAGGAAGGGGCATGGAGTTCTCGCCGCAAGAGTACTATATCGGCACCATGGAACCCGATGAGATATTCACCATCGACTTCGACCTGAACGCCATGTCCACCGGCCAGGCCGCCGACACGGCCAAGAACCTGAGCTTCAAGGCCAGGTTCAAGAACGGAGATACCTGGCACGAATCGGAGGTCTACACCATTACCGCCCAGAGGACCACGGGTGGGACCGCCACGGATCGAACGAACCCAGTCAATAATACATCGGGGATGAGCACCACCACGATAGTGACTGCCGCCATCCTATTGCCGACCATGGTCGGCGGCGCATACTTCTGGCATAAGAGGCGTACCAAACCCTAGGCGTCGAGAAGGTGCCCAAAGTTGAGACCTATTGATATTCTGGAGTACGTTCTCCTGAGCTTCAAGTCCGATCGCCGCAGGGCGTTCATGTCGAGCCTCGGGATCATCATTGGAGTCGTCTCAATTGTTGCCATGCTCTCGGTTAGCGAGGGCCTTTATAGCGGCGTCAACGAGCGGTTCGGCGACATGGAGATGGACCTCATAAACGTGAGGCCTGGATCGAACATGGGCCAAGGGCCAAACGAACGACCCTCCTTTGCCCCGGAGGAACCCGCCGAGCTGGATAAGAGGGACGTTAAGATCATCAAGAACATCGTAGGTGTGAAAGCCGTATACCCCTTGAAGTCCGCGTCGGCCCTGCTATCCTTCCGGGGGGACAACGCCTCGGTCAGGGTGATGGGGGTAACTCCCTCTAATCATGAGGACCTCAACGAGGTGATAGATCGCGGCCGGTTCCTGGTCGACTCCGACTATAAAGCCGCTGTGGTCAGCTATGAGATTGCGGAGAACTTCTTCAGGATGGACATCTCCCCCGGAAACCGGATCAGGCTGTACCTCAGCGAGGAAGGTCGCTACATGGACTTCAAAGTGGCAGGGGTCATTGAAGAGGACCAGGATCCCTCCTATGCACCAGGTGATTGTATCTTCATTACCCATAAGGCCATGGAGGAGTTCCTTGGCTGGGATGAATACAAGTACTCCAGCATCTCGATAAGGGCTGAAGATGCATCTCAGGTAGAAGCGACGGCCGACGACGTGGAGGAGGGCTTAGCGAGGATTCATCGAGATGAAGCCTACACCGTAGAGCCCACAACAACCAGGTTCGAGTCCCTGCTCGAGGTGCTGAACATGATCAAGTATGCCCTCGCAGGCATCGGTTCCATATCCCTGATAGTGGGGGCCATAGGCATATCCAACGTCATGATGCTCACCGTCAAGGAGAGGACGCACGAGATAGGGGCGATGAAAGCAATAGGGGCAACCGCCTGGGATATCAGGACCCTCTATCTTCTTGACGCAGGGATGCTCGGCCTTGTAAGCAGCTTGATAGGCATAATCCTAGGAGCGCTGGTATCTGGAGTTGTGGGCTCTGTTGCTGGGATTCCTCAGGAGGTGACACTCTCATCTGCCCTGTCTGGCCTTATCTTCGGGGTATTGATCACCACCATTGCAGGCATCTATCCAGCCAACAAGGCAGCAATGCTGGATCCAATCGAAGCGCTGCGAGCGGAATGATCGAAGGAGGCGATATCGCTAATGACGATACCGCTAACTTTAGAGCGGGAATGTACGATCCTCTCAAAATGACATTCCCATAACCTTACCCAGACCTACTCATACCCAGGCGAGCTTGAACGGGCACGCTTACCGTATTCAAGACCTTGAGCCGATAGTCTTGAAGAAGGGTTCCCTTGAGCTTGGCCGGATAGACGCTCAGATTGATCTCCTTGGTCCGGCCGTAGCGGCCCTTGCTCACGACGATAGTATGCAGTATGCCCAGCATATCGAGCTCGGCGATCAGATCGGTTATACGTCTATGCGTCAAGAAGTCGGCCTCGACCAAGGGGCATAGCTGCTTGTACATGTTGTAGACAACGCTAGTCGTGATGTTCCTGGTGGCCTGCTCCTCCAGAAGAATAATCCCATAGAGGACGAGCTTGGACTGGGTAGGCAATGTGCGCACTACCTCCTCCACTCGATCCAGCTCTATTCGCTCCCTTGCCTGGCGAACGTGATCCTCGGTCACCGCAAGGCTTCGAGAGCGCTCGGCAAGCTCTCCAGAAACCCTCAAGAGGTCCAAGGCCCTGCGAGCATCGCCGTGCTCTTGGGCGGCGAAGGCAGCACAGAGGGGGATGACCTCGTCGTTCAACACCGCTGGCTTAAATGCAAGCTCCGCCCTGTGTTCGAGGATATTCCTGATCTGCTCCGCGTTATAAGGGGGAAATATAATCTCGTCTTCCCCAAGCGAGCTTTTCACCCTGGGATCCAGGAACTCCATGAACTTGAGGTCGTTTGATATGCCGATGATGCTCACGCGGGCCTGCACGAGGTCTCCGTTTATTCGGGAGAGGTTGTAGAGCACATCATCTCCTTTCCTCACAAGCTTATCCACTTCGTCTAGCATGATCACGACTACCCGTTGATGGGAATCGAGAGCGCTCCTGAACTCATAGTAGACCTGATCGGTGGGCCATCCGGTCATGGGGATATCCTTATCGAAGTGACGGGCTAGATGTGCAAGAACCCTATACTGGGTGTCGACTACCTCGCAGTTGATATAGATCACAGTGCACTTGACACCAAATCCCGCTTCCTCGAGCTCTTTTCCCACGTACTTGGCAACGGCAGTCTTGCCCGTGCCAGTCTTGCCGTAGATGAGGACGTTCGAAGGGGTTTCCCCTCGCAAGGCAGGCACCAGTACATTTGCGAGGGCATTGATCTGCTCCTCTCGATGAGGCAGGACCTTAGGGGTATAGGCTGGCCTAAGGACGTCCCTTGTCTCAAATATCCCCCCTTGGTTCAATAGATCTGCGAATAAACCGCTTGGCGTAGACAGTAAAATTCCCTCCGGACCGATTAAGAGTAGAGCAGGGGTGTCTTAAGAGTTATGGTGCAGACCCCTTTATTTCCACTGGAAAGGGAGGGACCCCTTTATTTCCACTGGAAGATAGAGATATAGAGATTGATTGCATTGATTGATCATGATAGAGATATAGCCATTTCATGGTTAGTGAGTTAACCTACTTAAATGTTCTTGTTGAGAAGTGTTCAAGATGACCATATACCTTCGGTGGAGATACTTCAATGCTATCTTGAAATGAGATCTCACGATGAGATCGAGATAGGCTGTTGCTATTTATAATGGGTGAAAATTATAATTTTCGGTACCTTTGGGTTTCCGTGGTATCTTATCTGTCGCCATGCAGTGACTCGTCACAAAGCGATCAAAGCACAGAGAATCAAACGGCGCCGCCCCCCGCAGCAAGCTGCAGAGCATTGAAATCACCGTTGCATAAGTGTGCCCAGCAGGTTGCATTTCAGTCCTTAAGTCGGACACATGCCATTCATTGCGGCCGCAGTAAGCTAGTTGCGTATCATGTTCCAATATGATTCACGTTGGAACGCTCCAATAATCCTTGCCTATATAATTCCACGAAGGGCTATCGAGGGCAATAGCATCGAGAACGATGGTGTCAGGGACGATTGCATCGAGAACGATGGTATCGAGGACGATTGCATCGAGAACGATGGTGTCAGGGACGATTGTATCGAGAACGATGGTATCGAGGGCGATGGTGTCGAGGACGATTTCATCGAGAACGATGGTATCGAGAGCGGTCGCATTAGAAGCTCTCGCATCGGGGATGACCACTTCGACCATTACTTATGGCATGGATGATCTCTTACCGAAAACTGATTGCAGTAACGCCAATCTCGAATGGCCAGGAATCTCTATTTCCCACTAATCCCAATGGAAATCAAGGGGTGAGAGTGAAGGAGGATGCGTCCTCCTTTGTGACGCTGGCCGCTTGATATCGACGGGGCTTGATAGATATCTACGAATCTTGAGCTTCGCGGGGAACTTGGGATCGCCACTCATCTCGAATAATCGCAGGAGGGCGAAATAGTCCATGAGCTAATCGCTCATGAATAAGCGATATGCTAGGAATAGCTAAGGATCTGCCTTCTATCTTTCATGTCATCGGATGGCCGAAGGGCGGCAGATCTCGTCGTCCCGCCCTTCGACCCATTGGCCGAAGCCTCCTTTAGGATCGTCGGGCGCAGTTGGGCAGGGCAGTCCTCTTATCGATTGGGACTAGCTTCATGATCGGCTTGCTTCCCCCTTGGCTTTAGCCAATCTTGGCCCGAATCGCTATCGTTGGCCATGAAGCTGCTTCTCCTTTCGCGATCGAGGGTTCGCACCGGCGACGAGAGCCCTTGATCCATGTATCCGCCGGTTTTCCCGGGGCTGGTTATGCCGAGGACTTGAACGGTCAAGCCACGGGGACTGTCTCCAGCTGGCTTGCTACGTTCCAGATCAGGGTCCTGGTATGCAGTGGGATATTGGGATCGTTGCTTATCTCATCCAATACAGATATCGCCGATGCGGCCCTGACCGCCTCGGTGTTTGCTTCCTCCAGAAGGATTCCTTTGACGTTCTCCGCCGAACGCCTGATATTTCGGGGCACGGCATCGTCTGCCATGATCCGTTCCAGCACTTCGACGCATTGCTTAATCACTTTCTCGGCTGGCATAAAATCACCTTGTACTAAGGACGGCAAAAGGGTTAAGGGGGATATCCGTCCTATAAACCCAAGACAATGCTAACTTAGTCCTATTTAAAACGTGTGGTGATACTGTGCATCATTGTGGCCAAAGGCTGCGATGCAGGCTTGGGCCTTCCTTTGGCGATCGGTCGGATAGATATGGTCATAAAGCATTGGATCTCGATATTACGTTCGAATGAACCCAGCCTTGGAGGCGATCTAATATGGATGAAGATGATATAATAAAGAGGATGACAGGGCTTTTGGAGAGAGGGGGCACGATGCTTGCAAGCACCCACCACTGCGGTGCCACGCTCTTTCGCTACAATGGCAGGCTGATCTGCCCAGTTTGCTCCTTCGATGAGTCTGGAATGCTGATCGAGGAGGGAGAGGCTATGTCTGGAGGGCGACCTGCCTCCATTTCGAAGGGTTCCCGGAAGGTTGTAAGCGGAGGGCCGGCAGGCAGAGGGACGGGGCGCTACGCTGACGAGGGCCTGGCGAAGGTGGAGGAAGGGGCAATGGGTGCGGCAGAACGCTCCGGCATGAAGCATGTGATTGGCGAAGGAGGGGGCAAGCCGGATGATGAATTTGGAGCTGTATCCAGAACTTGGGCAGATCGAAAGGCCGAAGGCGAGGCTGTGGCAGACAAGCTCCCGCGGGAGGCCGGCCTGGAAGAGGCCTCCATCAGAATGGCCCTTCTCTGGAAGCTGGAGGAGCTTGCCGAAGGGATGCGCTCCGAAGGCGATCTCGATAAGCTAAGGCGCCAGCTGGAATGCATCGAGGTCGGCGTGAGGGTCCTTAGATCCCTCGAAGATCGGCCTCAAAGCCGGAGTTAGCCTAGGTGCGATCAATGCATTCCAGTGGAAATGAAGGGGTGGGGTATTGTTTATAATTATTTTTAGTAAGTGTTGTTCCAAGCGAACGATCGTCTCCCTTTTGGTCCTGATCATCCCTCTCTTCGCCACTGGCTGCATCGAGGAGGTCCCTTCCGAGGCGTCGGGGGCGGCGGAGGCAGCGGCCCTCTATGTGAAGGACCCTGGATCCTCCGGCATCGATCTCGACTTCCAGTCATCGGTCTCCCCCACCACATCTCGCACATGTGGGCAGGTTCTCTTGTGGGATCCATTGCCCTATCTCCTCCTAACTGCCTCCCTATGGAATGGAGAGGAGCTCGTGGATAGGGCTTCCTATCTCCTGCTCGATCCCTTGCCAGGTCGATGGGAGTCCTTCCAGATCTTCCGGGATCTCCCGTTGGTAGAGGGGGAGTACATCGTGGATCTGGAGATCGAAGGACCGGAGGGGACGATCGCCTCTGGAAGGCGCCAGTGCCTGGAAGATTGGCCACGGGAGAGGACGACGATCGTATTCATCGAGTCGCCCAGGTCAGCGAGCGAAGATCCAGAGGTGGTGAGCATGGATCTAGAGGAGTTCCTCGACCAGGGAATCAACTCCTCGCGCGACCTCGTCGGAAGCGTTACTACAAAGAAGTACCATCGCGCAGACTGTCGCTACGCCGCTAAGATCGCGGAGAAGAACAGGGTCTACTTTGCATCGTCGAAGGAGGCAATCGAGGCTGGCTTTTCGCCTTGCAAGGTCTGCGATCCAGGGGATTAGTGCCCAGGGAATTTAGGCTGCCCGATCTCCCCTATGAGGACAGAGGATAGGCCTCGAACGGCGGGAGGGGACCTCGTGCTTCCGAAGGTTATGTGCTCCTCGGGATATCCGAGATCGCTCATGACCACAACATCCCTTGAGAGGCCGCCTGCCTCCAGATGGCGGCAGAGGCCAACTAGATCGGATGCCTCATCCACCAAGAGAAAGACGACCTTGCCTCGCTCGATCTCGAATGCCACTATGTCGATCTCCATCCTCCTTCCGTGCACTGTGATTGGAACGACCTTAAGAAGGCTCAGGCGAAGACGAGCGCAAGCGACCTGCATGCTGGATATTCCGGGGATTATCTCGCCTCCCAAAAATCCAAGGCCGCTTAGCAGCGGATCGCCCGTGGAGAGGACGACCGCTTCCTCCAGCAGATCCGCGAGGGCCTTGTAGTCCCGAATCACGTTGACCTCGGCGGATGGAGAGATGAATGGGGATGCGATCTCTATCGCCCTCGTGGAGCCGTAGATCAGCCTTGAGCCCTCAATCGCCCGGATGGCCTCCTCTGTGAGCATCCCAGGGCCTGCCCCGACTCCCACGACCTTTATGGAATCACATCCCTGATGACCCGGCCAATTCTATCGATCAAGACTATCCTCGTCTTGGGCAGACGCGCCCGAAGGCGATCCAGGGCCCGGTCGATCGCCGGATCTCCTGGATCTGCCTGTGCCAATTCACCAACTGTTGCATAACCGCTTCCTTGGAGGATATCTGGCAAGGCCCACCTCAATATGAGCCCTGGAAGGCCGCATATAACGCTATCTTGCTCGGGGCGCAGGCGCAAGAGGTCGAGTCTGTTTCCGAGAAGAACGGCCGTGTGGTTTGGAAAGAGAACTCTGCTGTATCTCAGGCCTATCCTTCCCGTGGTCACGACAACCTTGTCGAGATCCGCTATCTTCTCTGCGGTGCACTCCCCCATATGCTCGTTCCATGGCTCGACGAAGCCCGTCGATCCGAGGATCGAGAGGCCGCCCTCGACTCCCACCTCTGGGTTATGGGTTAGAGGGGCGATCTTTCGCCCACGCGGCAGGCTCAGCTCCACGCGGGCCCCGGAGAGGCCTGCCTCTTCGAGCCCCTCAATGATCGCATCGTGGATGGCTCTATTTGCGGACTGGCTAATGGCCGGCTTTCCGATGGGGATCCAGAGCCCCTTTCGCGTGATCCGACCGATCCCCTCTCCTGCCACGATCTCCGTCTCGCATGACTGCATTGCAACTGCCAGAACCTCCAGGCCGCTTGTCAGGTCGAACTCGTGATCCCCTCCATCCTTTATCGCAAGACAGCTTCCCTTGCGGCCATGAACCACAAGCTTCACCCTGATCCCGGCGGGGGTTGGAACCTCCACCTCCTCGACAGGAGATCTAAGCGACATGACTGCCCCCTTGCAGGCCGCAGCCGCGGTGGTCCCCGTGGTGTAGCCGCGGCGGAGGAGCTGGCCGTCCGAGAGAAGTACCCACAAACCGCTCTCTATCCTCTCCCTGATATCTAGAATACTCGATCTTTCCAGCCAAAGGGGTGGGATGTGATAGCCGTTCACGGGATCTATCAGATCCTCATCTGCCTTCCTCATATCTTCCTTCCTCATCGAAGGGGATGCTCCAGGTCCATCCATTCAGCAGTCTCCATGATTCGGCAGTCACCACGTCGTCATTCGGCAGCGTCGGTCCATCGGCCCTATCCTTCCCTGCTCCTTTCGTAATGGATTGTCACTATCTCGTTCATGGCGGCAACGGCGATGGGCGTTCCCCCCCGCGTTCCAACGGTTGTGATCGACGGAAGACCGAGGCGGCGCAGACGCTCCTTGCTCTCGGCGGCGTTTACGAATCCCACGGGAACTCCGATCACGAGAGCCGGCATCTCCATTCCATTCTCGACGAGCTCGCAGAGCGTCATCAGTGCGGAGGGGGCATTTCCAATGACCACGATGCTTCCTGGAAGCTCGGCCTCTCTCGCGAGGACTCCGGCCGATGTCCTTGTGATTCCACGCTTGGAGGCCAGAATGTCGCCGCTTCCGATGAAGGTCATAACAGGGCTGTCATGCCCCTTCTTGGTGATCCCAGCCTCTACCATCCTTATGTCGACGAAGATGGGAGCCTCTCTTTCAAGGGCGAGGAGGCCTGCCTCCACCGGCCTCTCCTGGAATCTGAGGAGCTCTGCAATTCCGGTATCGCCGGTTGCAATGACACAGCGCTGCCTGATCCTGTCCTCTGGTCCGCGGTTGCCTACTTTGGACGCAATAAGGCTCCTGCTCTTCATGCTGATCTCCCTGCCCTCTTCGGTAGTGGCCCCCAGGTCCACGTACTCGCGATCGTCCATCCAATCCCGTTCCATGATAACTTTCTGCCTGCTCATTCTAATAGCTGTACTTGGTTTGATATCCTCGCCTGGTGATGATCCTTCCACCATCGAGATTGGATCCCTCTCCTCCGATCACCATGGTAAACCTTCCTCCATCGAGGAATCGCACGTCCTCGCCCGGTTGGACCATCATCATCTCCTCGCGCCGTCCCAAATCGCGGGCAATCGCACAAGGCCTATTTGCGGCGATCTCCGCTGCCATCCTCAGCCTTGGGGCATCTATGTTGTAAAGGACTGCTGCAAAGCCGGAGTCAAGCAGCCGGGGGAGGGCGTCCTCGTCCAGCCCCGAGAGGAGGACTGCGTCGTTGACGAGGGGGGCTCCTGCCCTCGCGGCCAGGGCGGAGAAGGCGCTTAGACCGGGGGAGATATGCACTGGTAGCTCCTTTGCGATCCTGTGCGCCGAGCCAAAGAGGCTTGGGTCCCCCCCAGAGAGGATGGTGGCCCTCCCCCCCCGCGCCGCCTCTTCTCCGGCCATCTTCAGGCGGGATGCGATCCTCTCAGGCCAGCTGCCGCTCTGCGAGACTGCCCTCCCCTGGACGAGGCCCTCCACGATTCCAAGATAACGCCGTGCCCCCATGACGAGCGAGGCCTCTCCTATGATCCTCTCCGCCTCGAGCGTCAGCTGATCGGGGTCTCCAGGGCCGACTCCCACAAGGTTGATCGCTGAATTAGGGAGCGCCGATCCTCTGGATACGCCGTCCCCGATTTTGATCGCCAATGTTGACATGTCCACCCATTCCATCAGCCGATCGCTCTCCAGGAGATCCGTTGCAGTCGTGGTGCGGATCTCCTCATCCGGGCGGGCTACGTTTCGAGCGAGGAGGAGCTCAGCGCTCTCGTCCATCATATCGAGCACCCGACGGAGCTGCCAGGTCCTCTTCTTGCTTCGTGGATTGTAGAATGCAATCGAGATTCCTAGCTCCAGGGCGAGGGCTGCTCGCCTCTCGATACTGCTCCAAGGGGTGAGCAGATCGCTCAGGCTGATCATGGCGATGGATCGGCGAAAACAGATGCCGGCAGCGCAGGCAGCAGCCGCAAAGGAGGTGACGCCGGGGACTACGTCCACCCTATGGGAGAGCCCCTCAATCGAAGCCATCTCCAGCCCTAGCCCTGCCATTCCGTAGACGTTTGGGTCTCCGCTGCTGATGAGGGCAACATCTCCCTCCTCCAGGAGCTTTACGGCCTCCCTTGCCCGATCCACCTCCCGTCCCATTCCAGTCGAGACGACCTGCCTTTCCCCGATCAGGCCCCGCACCATCTCCAGATAGGGGCGATAGCCGAGAACGTAGCTCGCTTCAGTGATCGCCCGAACTGCCTGGCGGGTGATGAGATCGCCTCCGGGGCCGATCCCCACTATCCGAAGCCTCGGTTCACTCTCCAAGGGCAACGGTCACCCTCCCGTAGATCCTCTTTTTCATTATCAGCCTCTTCGAGAGCGCAAGTGCTGCAGGCTCTGCAACCCCCTTGAGGCCGAGGTCGGAAGCGCGAGAGGGGCTAGGCGGATCCTGGGAGTTGAGGACCTCTGAGGAGAGGAAGACGACCTGCCTATCGAGCCTTCTTGCAGCCTCCCTGATGCCAGGCTCGTCTTCCTTTATCCATGCGCTTGCAAGCACCCGAATATCCGTTGGCCCCCTTCCAACTTCCCTCAAAGCGGAGAGAATCGCCTCCATCACCTCGTCCGCAAGGACGCCCCTATTCGCTCCAAGGCCCACGACAAGGCCGCCGTTGCCCTTGAGGACTGCAACGTCCTCGTCTACGATCACGACTTTTGGACCCTCGATGCGCATCAAAGGGACCTCGTCGCGGAGGAAGGCCATGTTCACCCCCTTGGAGCTATCCACGTTTTCGAGATAACAGCCCAGCCTCTTGGCCATCCCCTCGACGTTGGGCCTTCCCTCGGCCTCGGTGGCGGTAGTGATTGCCGGGTACAGGCCGAGGCGTCGATGGAGGAAAAGCGCGAGGCGGTTTGCCCCATGATGCCCTCCAATGACGGGAACGGCTGACCTGAGGGCGGAGTCGACGGCAACGACCGGGGTATCGCTCCACTTGTCCCGGAGGGCTGGACAGATCGATCGAACGACGATTCCAACCGCCATCACTGCCACCACAAGGTCGTGCTCTCGCATAGCGCGCACGAGGGCTTCTTCGATCGTCTCCCCCATCTCATCCTTCTCGTATACGATGAGGCGAGGGCGAAACTCGTCATCGAGCGCTCCACAGAGCCGCTCCCCTTTCTCTCGGTCGCGGGGAAACGTCAGGACTGCTACTTGCGGCTGCGATATAAGTGGGACCTCCTAAATCCGGAGCGCGTTATAACATCGCCCACCAAGATCATGGCGGAGCGGTCGATCCCTGCCTCCCTCACCTTCTCCGCAATATCCCCGAGGGTTCCAAAGATTATTCGCTGGTCTGGCCAGGATGCCCTGTAGACGACGGCTGTGGGCGTCGAAGGCGGCATCTCCAATGACGAGACGATCTCCCCAATCCTATCGACGCCAAGGAAGATGGCCATAGTACTCCCGTGTCGTGATAGGGCGGCGATCTCGTCCTCATCGAGGGTCCTTCCTGCAGGCCTTGTGATTATGAGGGACTCGGAGACCCCTTTGAGCGTGAGCTGAGTCTTCAGCGCGGCAGCCGTTGCGAAGAGGGAGGATACGCCAGGCACGACCTCGATCTCCACGCCCGCCTCCTCGAGCGGCACCATCTGTTCGAGAATGGCACCGTAGAGGGAGGGGTCGCCGCTGTGGAGCCGGACGACTTCCTTTCCCGTCTTCAGAGCGTCGAGCAAGAGGGCGGTCGTCTCCTCCAAGGAGAGGCTGCTGCTGTCCACGATCTCCGCCTTCAACCCTCGCAAGAGCTCGGGATTCACAAGGGATCCGGCGTAGACCACCAGATCGGCCAAGGCAAGCAGCTTTGCACCCTTCACAGTTATCAGCTCAGGGTCGCCCGGGCCTGCGCCCACGATTGAGAGCTTCATCGATCCTCACCACTGGAGTTGGCCCTCTTTTGTCGATTAGGGGAGGCTTTTTGGCCGGCATCTCGAATCATCATATTCTGATCTCCGTGCGTGCCCCTTTTTCGGGCGTATAGTACGCTGAAGTAGCCGCTCTTCTCCGGCATCTCCCCTCGAATCAGCCTCTCATCGAAGGAGTAGAGGCGAGACCCGAGGGCGAACTCGTCGAACCCTTCCCCTTGAAGCGACCGCGCGATCTCGGCCGGGCGGGTGGCCTTGAGGCGGATCGTCACATTCGGTGAAGATCCGTCCGAGACCAGAAATGATCTCTCAAGGCCGACTCCCAGGCGCGCAGCAAGGGCGCAGGCTGCGCAGACGCCCGGGATGCTCTCGACTGCGGTCTCGGGATGTCTCTCCAGTATCAGCCGTTTGAGATGCGTGAATGTGGAGAAGGTGTTGACGTCTCCAATACAAGCAAAGGCGATCTGGCCACGGCGGGCCTCCTTGGCCACTATGTCCGCGTTTTTCGCCCATATTGGCTCCAGGCGCCCCTCGTCCTCTATCATGGGAAACTCGAGGACGATCGGCCTGCAGTAGGGGGATGCAAGCTCCCTTGCGAGCTCCCCGGGCACGAAGACGGCCTCGCTCTTGGAGAGGACCTCGACCGCTTTAAGCGTCAGGAGGCCTGGGTCTCCAGGTCCCAGGCTCACGCCGATCAACATATTTCGTATCCTCCCTCGCCCTTTGCGATTCCGCCTTCTCTTATCTCTCTATTGCCGGTCTCCTTACTTTGGACCCCATCATCTCCGATCCCTCCATCTTCGCATGGAACCGATATCGTGGATCTCATTGGCATCCTCCCCACAACCATGAATATGGGATTGATCGGCCGCAGCGCGATATCGCCTGCCAGAGCACGGCCTCGATGAATCTCGATCATCAGTAGCTCCTCCATTATCCCTGCCTCCTCCATCAGCCGGGCGGCCTTTAGGGCGATCCCCATTCGGGCCAGGTTGGCTACTATGATGCAGCCGGGAAGGGCCCTTTCCAGCAGGAGGGGGAGGAAGACCTCGATCTCTTGCGTTCCCCCGATGAAGCACCGGTCGATTCCAGGAATCGTTGGAAGTATCTTCGAGGCCTCGCCGCAGATGAAGCGGCCCTTTGGCACAAGGGCCGTTGCGGCCTTCACGGCCTCCGGCCTTTTATCGATCCCTATGATCTTATCTGTGAATCGAGAGGCTGCAAGCGATACCGCGCCCGAGCCGCAGCCGATATCCAAGAAGGTCAAACCTTGCCGGAGGGAGAGCTTGCCGATTGCGATCGCTATATTCTCAGGTTGGGTGGCCGTGCCCGGCAGCTTCATATCCCAAAGGTTTACGAGGGTAAGATATAAGCTTAATCCAAGTCCCCTTGTTCAAAGTCAAATGAAGTAAACTCCCCTTCCTCGCGACCGTTCTCCCATGGTCGGGTGATCTGGGCGAGGTCCAGTTGGGATATGTGATAATTCCCCCCCTTCCTCTCCAAGGCTGGGTAGCTCTCCATCTTCTCAAGCCGGAGTCCGGCAAAGCCCTCATCGAACCTCTCCCTCGCAAGCCCCCATGGCAGGAGGTAGGCCGACCGAGGCCTTCCAGCGCCGCGGCGCAGCTCGACTGCGAGCACCCCGGTTCGACCGGAGAGCTCCAGAAACTTCGTCTCGCGCTCGAGCTGATGACCTCCTCCTGTGGCGCTGAAGTGGCTCTTGAAGTAGAGAGAGGAGTTCTTTCGAGCGTCGAGGCTCTTGCACTCGACCGCCAGGTAGTACTTGGAATGGCGGGAGTCGACGAGGATATCTATCAGCTGGGGGGCAAAGCGGCTCTGCTTGAGCCGGTAGGCCAACGCCTCTATTCCCTCCTCCTCGAAGAACTGGTTGAATGCCCTTGTTAGCGCCCACTCGAAGTCTCCCATTCTGATCTCTCCTCGTGGGAAGGAAAGCGTCGCCCCACGGCACGGCTGCAGATGGGTCAATCCACCCATCCATTACAACACTTTCGCCCCGCCTTCAGCGACCGCTTAAGGAGTAGACGCGCATGGCCGATAGGCCGGGGGATCTCTTGATGACGGTTGGAAGGACGGTTTGGGACTTCGTAACGGAGTTGGCAGAGGGGGAAGGGCCTCGATGGATGGGGATAGCCTTGCTCATCCTCCTGAGCATGCTGCTCGTCCTCGCCCTCCTTCTCTTCTTCGGAGGATTGCTGGAGGTCAGGCTCCGCTACGGTGGCCTGGAGGTCCTGATAGACGGCACCAATGGCCTTTGCATTCCATACATCTCCTCGAAATCCTCTTAAGGCCACGAGTGGAAGGGATCTATATGGATCCAGAAGAACTGGCCAAGAAGTACTGCATGAGGGAGCTGAAGCCGATTGCCAAGAAGTACGGGATCGGCACCCGATGCGTAAAGAAGATCGATATCGTAAAACAGCTCCCGCCAGAGGCCCTGGCAGAGCTCGAGGGATAGATCTCTTGCCATGGCTCGACTTGGGAGGTTCATCCGGGCAAGGAGCATATCAGAGGCCTGGGCAAGGGGCCTAAACGTCATCTGGAGGCAGGGGGAGGAGATCACTGATCAGAGGGGGACGAGGATAAAGGAGCTGCTCTCTTTGCAGGTGGTGGTCGAGTCCCCTTACGAGGAGATGATACACCCTGACTACCCTTGGACGCGGGAGCGGTTGGAGGAGTACGCCCTCCAGCTTCAAACGGGAGAGAATCCAGGCTTCGAGTACACATATGGGGAGCGATTGAGGGCTTGGACCGTCCCACCGGGGGAGAGAGTGGACCAGCTGGATGGAGTTGTGCGTCGCCTTCGGGAAACCCCATCCAGCCGCAGGGCCTGCGCGGTCACATGGATCCCACCCATCGATAGCATCAGGGAGGAGGTGCCATGCATGATCGTCGACGACTTCAAGATCCGAGGCGGAAGCCTTCATCTATCGGCCTTCTTTCGAAGCCACGACTTCGCGGGCGCGTACCCCGCAAACCTCTACGGCCTCTCTCGCCTCCTCCAGGCGGTCTCAGACGAGGTCGGGGCGAAACCCGGATCCATCTCCACAACTAGCGCCTCGGCCCACATATATGACCACGATTGGGACTGGGTCGAGGAGATGATATTTGGGAGGAGAGGATGATGGGGCGTATCAGAGGTTATTATGGCTGAATTTCTGAGGGCATGATGGCGGAGAGGATGAGGACAGTATGCCCTCTCTGCGGCAGCGCCGAGCTATTCTACGAGCTCGGCGGCATGACTGGAAAGGTCTACCACTGCAAGGACTGCGATTACGTTGGCCCGTTCGTGGTCGAGGCGGACGAGGAGATGATCAAGGCCCTAGAGGAGGGCAAAAGAGATCGATCATCCTCCCCGTAGCAGCCATAACGAGCCCGATTGATCGCTTGCAGCAACCTCGAGCGAGGGCCCGGCAGAGAGGGATTGGATCAATCCCCCTCGAGGGATCCAGTCGAGAGACCATTCCCAGAGGTTATCGTCCATCGCACGGACGAATACGTAGAGGTTCCCATCTGCCACGACCGGCATGGGATCGCCCTCGTAAGTCCCATCTGCAGGGGCAAGGCCTCCTCCAAGGGAGCTCCATGAGGACTCGCCGTCGATCCCTATTCTGTTCTGCCAAAGCCCTTCGTCCTCGCCCCTAACCAGCGTGAGGATCTCCCCATCCAACAGGGTTGCCCTTGGTGGGGATGTGATCGATCCTCCAGCGGGCCTCCACTCGCCATCGACGTTATGCCATAGCTGGCCATCCATGCCCTTAACCAGGGCGTGGATGCTAGATCCATCGTATACAAGGGCTGGCTGGCCGATGATCCTCCCTCCGAGGGTCTCCCAGTGTCCGGACGGCCCAGCATCCCTCATCCAGACCGCCTCGTCATTTCCGCGAACGCAGGCGATCACCGTCCCGTCGGGTCCAAGGGCTGCCGAGGGCGGGGCTGAGATGCGCCCGGCAAGCGAAATCCAGGTCGGGCCGCTTGGCCCTGGAATGCAGTCCCACAAGGCCTCATCGCTTCCCCTGACGAGGACGTGTATCGATCCCTCTCCGTCTTGGATCGCCCAGGGGGGCGATGTTATGAGGCCGCCAAGGGTGCGCCAGCCCTCTCGCGAGTGCTCCCAGAGCGCTCCGTCATCTCCCTCGAGGTAGACGCTATCCCCGAGGATAAAGGGCCTCGACCTCATCAGCCCTCCCGCGCCCTCCCAGTGCGGGGAGACGACCTCCACATCAAGGGGGAGGGACCACTCTGAGGAAGCATCGTGGATGTCGGATGCCTTTGCTCTAATGCTGTAGACCCCTTCCTCCTCCCAGCGATGTTCGAGCGTTGCAGCGCTTCCCGAGGGCGTGATCTCGGTCTCATCGGTTGCCCCGTCACCCCAGTCGATGGCATAGGAGAGAAGATCTCCCTCGGGATCGGTCGCCTCGATGGAGTAGCAAAGAGGCCTTTGCGTCGCCCCGTGGCTCGGGCCGTCCGGGGCATCCGGCCTTTCCGGGGGATCGTTCGACCCTCGCTCGAGGGGACCCATATCGAAGCCTGCGCCCTCTGGTCGTGGTCGGTGGAGCAGGTCGTCCTCAGGAGCCCCCTCCCTTGTCGCGCTGTCGAGGGCGGGGCTGCCAACGGATAGCTCATACCCATCGAGGCCCAAAGCGCCGTATTCCTCAAAGAGGGGGTCTCGGGCGAGGTTTCCAGGTCCGATGGCGCCTCCTTCGACATCGGCGGAGGAGTAGAGAGCATCGCCCCACTCGACAGGGTAATCGATTCCAGGCCGGAAGAAGAGGCAGTGGTCTGCCTCGAACTCGACCGAGGGTCCAATGAAAGCTGCGCCGTGGCCGTGCGAGACGATGCAGTTCTTCATCTCCAGGATCACATCGATCTCGCGGTCGTCGTACTGGACGTACATGGGATAGGCTTCGCGAAGGGGGCTGTCGATTATGGCTGTGTTGACGATTCTGAAGGTGGCACCTGATTGGAGGGTCCCGATCACAAGCCCGGCCCATGGGGTAGGGGAGTAGTTGCCATCGCCGACGTCGTAGACGATGCAGTTTTCAATGACTGTTCCCCCTCCCCAGAGCTTGATCCCGTCGCATGAGTTGTGGGCAACAATGCAGTGGTGGATCGTTGTATTTGCCGCCTTTGAGTCGAGGCCGTCTCCTCGATTGTGCTGGGCGATGGTATCTGCGATCTCAATAGGTCCTGGCGAGGGCTCGATCCCAAAGCCGTCGGGCCGATCGTAGGGCGAGGGTCCCGGGGTTCCCTGGTAGTAGTGGCCGCTGTAGGAGAGCGAGCAGTTCAAGATCGTTATATTCGTCCATCCGGTCTCCCCAGCGGCTCCGCCAACGGCGCCAAAGCCGCAGTACTCGATCGTCGAGTTGAGGATATGGATGTCTTCTACGTCGCGAAGATCGACTCCGAAGCCGTCGAGGTGATGGATGTGGAGGCCCTCCATGACGACGTGCTTCGCAGGGTCCCAGGCGTTTATGCCGTCCCTGAATGGATTCTCTCCATCGCTTCTGATCTCCAGGTTCTCCAGGCGAAGGTAGCTCGTCCCCGAGAGATCGATTGCAGCGAAGAGGTTTTCGGTTCCAACGAGCGCTGCCCCATCCTCCCCCCTGATGGTGATCCAGGCCCCATCAAGGCCGGAGGCCGGCCGGATCATGTCCTCCCCGAAGTCCCGAAGGATGTACTCCCCGGACATGATGATCAGCGTATCGCCTGGATCGAGCTTTCCTGCACCGAAGGCAGGGTTTCTCCAGGGACTTTCAGCGGTTCCTGGATCGTTGTCGTCCCCTGTGGTGGATACATAATGGGTCTCTCCAAGCGCTATCCCTACAAGAGCTAACCCTATGAGCGCCATCGCGATGAGCGAAATCGAGAACATCAGGGGGACTCCTGTAAATCCCCGAGGCCGGAATCCAACAGCGAGCATGATGATCCTCCTATAGCGGAGTATGATCACATTCGGACGTCTTACTATATAAATATATTTTTTTGATAGCGTTGGGGGAATCGCCCTTTCAGGGCAAAGGCTATTGCCCAGAAGAGCAGATCATTATGGGGGTTTAGAGGTGATGAGATCATGAGCGAGGGTATGGTGCAGTTCGAGGTGGAGATCCTTAGCTACTCCAGGATACGTTCCAGGATACTCTGGCCGGATTCCCACAGCCCGTGGATGGAGGGCTGCCTGGAGGAGCTGGTGGTTCACTGCACGTATGCAGCCTGGACGGCCTATCTACAGGGCATGCCGCTCGTCCAGTTACTGAAAAGCCCCGACGACTCGGTCGGCCACGCAGTCTCGGATATCCTCACGCGTACCATGGAGTCCATGGGGGCGGCCCTGATAGGCGAGATTCGCTTGAATGGGGAGGCCTTCGACGAGTTGCGCAGAAGTCATATCGAGCCTTGATCAAAAGGGAGAGAAAGGGCGCAAAGATTGTGTCCAGAAGGGCGTAAAGATGGTAGCCCGGCCAGGATTCGAACCTAGGTGAGGAGGTCCAGAGCCTCCCGTGATTGACCGCTACACTACCGGGCTTCCGCGGCCATCCAATGAAGAGGTTATGTATTAACCTATCGATCCGATCCATGGTAGTCCAGCAAAACGACTTTGCTCCTTTCCATCTCCAGGTCATTTGATGTAATCGAGAGGAATTTCTCCGGGCCTTCTACATCCTTTCCCTCCAAGAACCTGTCCACGGCTTCTAATTCGAACGTCAAGGCCTCGGTGCTGTAGTGCATGGGGATGATAATCCTTGGGCAAAGCTCTTTCGCCACCTGCGAAGCCCCCGGCCCATCCAGGGTGAATATCCCCCCAACCGGTATCATCAGCAGATCTACCTTTCCGATCTCGGCCTTGGCCTTCTCGGAGAGGTGGTGGCCGAGATCGCCTAGGTGGCAGATCCGGACCCCATCGACGACGAAGCAAAAAATGGTATTTGGCCCTCTCAGCCGTCCTTCCTTCTCGTCGTGATAAGAGGCCACTCCCAGGAACTCCCGCCCCTCAATGAGATGCCTTCCGGGCCCCCTCAGGACGACGGGGTTTCCCTGTAGGGCTTCGACGTTGTTGTGGTCGTAATGCTCGTGGCTTATCAGCGCAACGTCTGCCCTCAGCTTGGGCATGCGATACCCGATGCTCTCATCGAAGGGATCGGTCACAATGGACAATCCCTTTGAGTCGACGATATGAAAGCAGGAGTGTCCCAACCAGTAGATCTTCAAACCTGATCACCTAAAAATTTTATTGGACCTCATGGGCAAAAAATCCTTTCGCTCAGTGGATCATCGCATCGACGACTCCGTGGACGACCCCTGGGGCGTACTTCTTGACCTTGACGAGGCCGCGGACCTCCAATCTCCGCCCAAGATATGATGCCGCCCCCTCGACCTCATCGAGGAGTGCCTGAGGGTAGAGCCAAGAGGGCACGGTCTGGTGGTAGTGCAGCATGCCTCCTGGACGCAGGGCCTCGATTCCCTGGCGAAGATAGCGATTCGTCGATCCCACAAGCCCCATAACCACCCTGTCCGCCTCGGCGACCGGGGCAAGGCGGGCACAGTCCCCTAAGACGGGGACAATGATCCCCTCGACCCCGTTCAGGCGGATGTTCTCCTCGAGATAGCCGAAGGCAACGGGATTGAGCTCGATTGCGCAGATCCTCTCCGGCCTGGAATGGACGGCCATGGGAAGGGAGAAGTAGCCGATTCCGGCGAACATGTCGACCACCCTTTCCCCCTTGCCGAGAAAACCCATCCTCCTCCTCTCGGCCATGTTGCCGGGGGAGAACATAACCCTCATGGGGTCCAGCTTGAAGATGACCCCGTTCTCCCTATGAACCGTCTCCGGCCCAGAGCCTGCTATCACTTCACGGCAGGGCTCTCGAAGCTCCCCGATGATCCCCTTATCCCATAGGACACAGCGACATCGAGGGTAGATCTCGAGCAGGGCTTTGCCTATCAGATGCCTCCTTCCCTCAAGCCTGGGGTGGATCTTGACAGTGATCGTATGGCCGAGAATGGCCCATCCTCGCGGGAGGAGCTCTACCTCTTCTCCGCTCAACAGATCCCCCAGGATCTCTTCCAATGTGGGGGTCTTTCTGTAGAACTCAGGGTCTTGCTGCCTGATGCATCCTGGAAGGTAGCCGCTCACAGGGATCTCCACCATGCCTCCTCGAAGAAGCACCTTTCTCTTTCTGTCCAGCCTACCTGCGGCAATGATCGCCTCCATGGCGTCTTGTGCCTCCTCTTTTGGGGCTAGAAGGGCGAGGTCTCCGGATGAATCGGAAGTGTCCATGGGTGGGCCGGACGTATCCATGGTTGGATCTGAAGCCTCCCTGGCTGGATCGCAGGTGGAGATGGCTAAATCGGGACGGCGGCCGGATTGATTGGAAGCGTTCCTGAAAGGATCGGGAGCGGATCCGCCTGGATCAGAAGGGCTACTAGATCGATCTGAAGCTCTGAACAAATCCCACCCTCTCCTGGCTAGCGTTGAACCTCAGGATTATGCTCTCGCGATTGCGGTTAACCAAGTAGTCCTCGCCGTGGACGACCAGGCCTGCGTCGTAACCGCTTGGAACAGCTAGCCTGAGGGTGATTGGAAGGCTCTCGCAATCTCGGGATAGGTTCACCCGTATGTTCGCATCGCTGCTAGAATTCAGGCTGATCCGGGTGCCGTTCTCGTGGGATATGGTTATCACGCCTCCCTTGGCACTGATGCTCCTTTCAGCCCCATCGGGAAGGAGCATCTCGATTGCGCTCTCCATGGAGCTCGGATTCTCTATATCGAGAACGAGATCGCTTCCACCGCTCTTGTTCTCCAGCTGGGCGTAGTACTGCACCGCACCTGCATCTCCTTCATTTGGGAAGATGAACCCGGTATGGACTGCGAAGATGGCGAGGACTACAAAGCCGATAAAGGCAAGACCCATTTTCCAGCTGAGGGGGCGTGCCTTCTTGGGGAGGCGGTCCCCTGCTCTGAGCCTTGCGGGGAGTGACTCCGGTCCTCCTCCGGCAGCCTTACTAGGAAGCTCCCTTTTTGGGGCGGGCGCCGGATGGTCATCTGGAGCCAACGCTTCCTCAATGCCACTGATCTCCCTTTCATCGATCTCAGCTCTATCGGGCGACTTGGACAGCGGAGCCTCCCCTATGGCTCTTCCCTCGTCCAATTCTAAAGATACTTCCGCCGGGGATTTCCTAGCGCCCCCTTCTTCGGCGATAGGCCCTTCCTCTCCGCTTTCTTCCTCTCCTCTCCCCTCTGCTGTGATCTCTCCTGCAGCGCTCTCCTCTGCAGCGGCCTCCGGAGCTTGCGAGCCTGCTTCCTTCTTTTTTTTCTTCTTCTCTTCCTCCTCCTCCGAGGCTTCCAGAGGGTGCTCGACGAGCGGCGTCTTCCTTCGGCTGGGAAGTGTCACCTCGCCGCTATGAAAGTCGAAGCGTAGATCTGTATACGTCCCTGAAGAATCGATGAACATCTCAGCCCTTGGGACTAGGTAGGATACGCCCGAGATCTTCGCCTCTTCGAAGAAATCGGTGTTCTTCATCAGGCGGTCCTTGAAGGCATATACCGCCCCGCTCTCCATGTGGGAATCGATCTCGCTGAGGCTCGGGAAGCGGTCCTCCGTGGAGGCCAGCTCCTTGGTCGCCCGCACGTAGGCCTCGAAGAATATGCGGCTCATGCGGTTGAGCCGATTCTTGTATCGGCGGTCGAATAGGAAGGAGAAGCTGTCTCCGCTGAGGGTCTTGGCTTCCTCGACATTTTGTTTCCAGGCAGTGAAGGAAACGTCCATCGACCTTGCGTTTTGAACCGACCATGATAAGTATTTTTGTGTGGACTTCGGACGGAAGGCCACGTGAGCCGAAGGATCCTTCCTCTCTCCTCACCTGTTCATATCAGGTCCATATGACAGGCATCTTTAAATCCGTCTCGGCAGCAGATAGGGTGTCTATGAAGCTATTTGCGTTACTATCGGTCCTTGTGCTGCTGGGGGGCGGCATAAGCTGTGAGCAGCTGCTCGATCGATATCAAGTGGCGGTGGGGGAAGGCGTAAACGTCATACTTAACCTGGCGAACGGCGGCGACTCGCCCCTGCAGGTCAGCGTCATTCCAAGGCTACCCTCTGGCCTCTCGGCCGCTCAATCTCTCGCCTGGGCGGGATCGATCCCAGCCGGCGAAAGTCAGCAGGTCTCCTATGGTGCAATCGCAGTCAGTCCGGGAAGCTACGAGGTCGCAACCCTCGTCGAGTATGGGGATGAGAGCGGCATGCATCAGCTGCTGATGACCTCAAACCCTCTGACGGTCTATTAGGGCAATCCCGTTAAGGCGCTCCTCCAGAGCGCCGGGATCAGACCATTCAATATTTTATCATCGATTCCGATCCTTGACCCTCTCGATCCTAAGATCGTCCCGCGTAAAGAGGGCTGAAAGATCGAATCCAGCCTCCTTCAAGGCCTCTCGCCCTCCCTCCATCCGGTCGAGTATGGCGATTGCCTGGACCGGCCGGTAGCCTTCGGCTTCGACCCGCTCGATGGCGCGCAGAAGCGACCCTCCCGAGGTGACCACATCGTCCACGACTGCCACGGGCGACCCCTTGGGAAGCGACGGCCCCTCGATGAAGCTACGGGTTCCGTGCTTCTTAGGCTCCTTCCGGACGATCAGGCCGGAGATATCCCTTCCTTCCAAGTGGCTTATGACAGCTACGGCTGTTACGATCGGATCGGCCCCGAGGGTGAGCCCGGCAACGGCGGAGACCTCGGGCCAGATGAGGTCGAGAATCAGCCTTCCTGTCAGGCAGGCGCCTTCCGGGCTCAGTATCACCCTCTTTGCATCGATGTAGTAGTCGCTCGTCCTGCCAGATGAGAGGACTACCTGCCGCACCTCTAGCGCCCTCTCTTGAAGGAGCCTCAATAGATTCTCCTTATCCTTCTCCCGCATAACGAAACCCTACCTCCCCCTGGAATTTAACCGTTTCCTGAACCCCCCTCCGCCTCTCCCGCAGGCAATGATCCCCTCGAGGTCGCCTAGATCGGTCCCGTCGAGGAGGTAGATCCTCCCGGCCTCCAGGTTGGCAAGCGCTGGGATCGGCCCTCGATCCTCCTCCTGGCGCGAGTTGAGGGGAAGGCCGCCGCAGAGGTCGTTGAAAGCGGGAACGAGAATCAGCTCAGGCCTTTCCCCGGGAAAGTCCTCGCCCAGGGCCCCGATGGATAGCGGCGCCCTGATCCAGGCTCGCTGGTTCGTCGAGCAGCCGAGGGCATCTGTGAGCCTGATTGCCGGGTGGATGTGGCCAGCTACGAGGACTTCCGCCCCGAGAAGGGATGGATGGGGCCAGGTGTGGCCGTGGAAGTAGGCCACCCCCTCGCGGAGTATGCCTGAAGCTGGATGGAGGGACGTCCCCGGCGGGATGAGGTCGGAGATTCCTCCGTCGTGGTTTCCGGGGACGACGTCGACGGAAACCCTCTCGGCCAGGGCCTCGATGAATGAGGGGACCTCCTTTCTCTCCTGCCAGCTCGTGCGGGGGACGTTGTGCTTGATGTCTCCCAGCAGAAGCAGCCTGTCTGGGCGCACCTCGTCGATGGCTTCGAGCAGGCGACCGAGGATGCGTCCTGTCTGGCTTGGGATGCTTGCCCCGCCGAGCCAGAGCTCGTGCTCTATTCCGAGGTGAAGGTCTGCTGCGACGAGGACCCTCGTCCTCCCCTTCACGAGGAGGAGGGGAAGGCCCGCAAGGGGGGTCGTCTCGATGGAGGTCATGGGTGGATGTAGCCTATGTTGACTGCCACAGACATAACGCCACCTGCAAGCGGCGTTTTCTCAAGGGGGGTCATGGGTGGCTCCGCCAGCTGAAATATCGATGAAGGGAATGGGGCAGCGGCCTTCTGGCGGGCCCAGGGCCCAGCCCTTGGAAGGATGCGCTCGATCACAGACGCTCCCTAAAGGGAGCTATTGGATGCCTTTCCATCAGCCCGGCTCCAGCTGGAGTCTCCAATAGAATAGCAAAGAGCATAAAATCGTATCTAGAGGCCTACCTTCGTCTTGATCTGAGAAACGTCATCTTCCACTCTCTCCAGACGGTCCTCAACGCTTTCCAACAGAGCGGAGCGAAGATCTTTGATCTCATCAAGAGTTGCATCTTGGGAATCCTTAATGTCTGTTAAAATTTCCTTTAGCTCATTGCAGGTTGCTCTGACCTCTACTTTTGTCGACTTGACCTCCTCTTTTGTGGCTCTGATCTCGGAGGCCAGCTCATTTCGAGTTGTAATTACCTCATCCTTTGTGGCTCTGATCTCGGAGGCCAGTTCATTTCGAGTTGTAATTACCTCTTCTCTAGTTGCCTTGACCTCATCCTTCATGGCCCTGATCTCGATCAGGATCTCCTTATTGATCTCTATCAGTTGTTTGAGATGTTCAGCAGCCACGTCGAGCCTCTCGTCTGTCTCGCCCTCGGAGACCATCTTGTTGAAGCTTCTAAATTCGCATGTAGCTTGAGAATACTCTGTCTGGACATCCGTGACCTCGATGATGGTGTTTCTGATATTAGCAGCCTTGAGAAACCTCTCCAGATCTGAATCCTCGCCCTCGGCCACTATCTTGACCATGCCATCGGGGAGGTTATTGACGTAACCCGTAATCCCCAGCAGGTTGGCTATCATCGCAACCCTGGCTCGATAGCCAGTCTTCTGCACTCTGCCGGAGATGAAAGCTGTAAGCCTGCGCACCGATCGAGACTTGCCTCTTCTCGGTTAAGCATTTTACGGCTGCCCGTTATTTTTGACTCATATTTTATAATTTTGTACTGGCATAAAGTGAGATATATCTTCCTGGCACAAGAGGGACTGTATGAAAGCCTCCGCCCGGCCTCACCTCCTGTGGTTGACAACCGCTGCTCTTCTAATCGTCGTTGCAGTCGCCCTTCCTTTCTCCTCTTCCTTCCCCGCGCTCGGCTCCGATGTTCCGTTCGTCTTTGGAAGCGAGGATCCGGACGTCTTTGACCTGCAGGCCTTGCTCGCAGAGGGCCTCTCCAGCCCCTCTCTCTCCGGCGTCCCCGAGATCGCGGAGATCCTCGAGGGAGGAACAGGTTGTGGAATTCACCGAGACCGGAGACCATAGCGGGCCAGCGGGATTTCGGATGGCAAACGAGGCCGAGCTGATCATGGTCCTCGGGAACCTATCAAATCCCAAGTACAGCGTCGCCTTCAGCCCCGATGGCTGCACCCTCGTATCGGGGAGCGATGACGGCACCGTCCGCCTTTGGAGGGCGGGATGACCAGCGCCCCCAGCGCCGGCTGGCGGCGAATCCTTCCTGGTCCTTGGGGGACCAAAGGACCATTGGCCTGAAAGGGGCGGCAGAGCCCACCTTGGCGGCCCCTTCTTCCCGGTAAGAGCCCTTACATGCTGAAACCTTTGCCTTTGGCCCCCGAGGCGATGACCTTGCGAACTCCCCCGGTCGAGATTATTTGAACTTGACTCAGCCCATATGTTGATATAGGTCCGTATTAGTTATATGGAGATGAAGGTTATATGTTGGTACAGGAACGGTAGTTTGGATTCATTTCGCCAGTTTGGCATCCACAATCAAGACAAACCGATCTCTTTGAGGTTGATGCATGTATCTGAGCCAGTCAGCGGGCGGTTAAGCAGCTATAGCTTCTCCTCACAGGAGTGGTCTGGTATCTTCCTGCAGTTGACTGATACAGTAAATCATCCGGCATATTACTCAATCGAGGATATCGAGAGCGTTCATGCAGGTATTTCTGCAATTAGGTCGGCTTGGTAGTTGTCTGTCTTCTCATTGGCCCACTTGTCTGCCGTTATCCACATGATCGCTTGATGGGCCCTTCATTCCTGGCATAAAGGCCTACGATCAGATAGAAGTTCTGTAGACCAGCACAGCAGTTCTAGACTGGAGGCTTTCTGAAGCCTTAGATATCTGCTTAATATATTCTATATAGTGAAACAGACTCCCCCAGAGCCCGGCCCTCGAATGCGTTCTCACAAATCCCCACTTTGCTGATTACGTCCACCCTACCCCTCCCTGGCAGCGATTCAACCTCCCTCACCGCCGCCAATTGGCCGAATATGGGAGGCCCAAGGCCGAGGCTTCCACAAATGGGGCCGATCTCTCCGCCCTCTGTCCGCCCCGCCCCTGGCGACGGAGCCCTGCATCCCTATATTTTGCCCCGTGATCGGGATCCACAGGATCTCATCAGCATGATCGCAGGAGGGGCCGTCAGGATTGAGGCCATTGAGGGGCTTTCTGACCGCCAGGAAGTCCCCGACCTCTCGGGCGGCATGGCTTCTCGAACCACGCGGTGGGATGGGTCCTTCAAGAGCCTGCGCCAGTTCTGCCAGTTCTTCTTGAGAACTTGGAGGAAGGGGGGGCTCTCGGTCTGCCTAGTAGTTACGCCTATCTCCCAAGTCGATTGCCAAAGCTGCGACGCCTCCTACCCTCGGGCTGCCTCATCGAGGCGGCGCACCACGAACTCCCGATCAAGGCTTGCCAGGAACCAGCCAGCCTTTGGGCCCTGTCTCTGGCCGAGGAAGGCGAGGTAGATCGCCTGGAAGAACCTTTTTGGGTCGAGGCCCAGATCCTTGGCGACGGCGTAGATATCGTCGTGGATGGATTGAGCGTCCAGTTCGGAGATCCTCCCGGAGAGAATCCTAAGACCCTCCTTCTCATCGGGGCCGAGGTTCTTCACGGCCGAGGGGAGATCTTCCTGGACCTGGAATCTGACGTTTGGTGGGGCGTATCTCGCAAGCCATACCTCGGCGTTCCGAGCTCTGCCGAGGATCTCCTCCCTTCGTGAGATCTCATAGCCGCTCCTTTCCAGGGCCTTGATCAGCTGCTCATCGTCTCCCCTTGCTATCTGCGCCGCCGTCACCATATGGCGGAAGGGTATCTGGAAGGGCTCGGCCTCGCCGATCGCCGAGAGCTCGAGGGCGCGAGAGTCGCCCGTCCTCTGGTCGTACTCGTCGGCCAGTGTGAGCAAAGGCAGGCCTGGATCGAACTCGATATGCTTCTCGGGCTTCGTTCTGATGATCAGGTAACGGAGCACCTCGGGGGGCACGACATCGAGCATCTCCCTTATGGTCACCACAAGGCCTGTGGAGCTGTGCATAGCCCCCTTGCCCTTGAGGTGAATCCATTCGTAGATCACGGGATGGGGGGCCGGGTAGCC
>Ga0265595_1000032_pt1 | contig 118784 bp, 102 predicted proteins | sample saktaG_15_FD_190148 | JGI IMG/M metagenome (GOLD analysis project Ga0265595, IMG submission 190148) | Saline water microbial communities from Sakinaw Lake, British Columbia, Canada - sak_2013_06_06_50m | ecosystem: Environmental > Aquatic > Non-marine Saline and Alkaline > Saline ... | reverse complement strand
TGCTCTTTGTGCGTCCTTTGTGGCTTTGTTCCTTTGTGGTTAGGTTTCTTGTAAAAAGAAATTTTACATGAGATCGCAAGCTATAGACGGGTTATAGAAACTCCAACCTATTTCAGAATCACGACCCAACTTTTCAAGAGGGCCAAAAAGATATAAGAGTCGGCGAGAGGGTAATCAATGGAGGAGAGAATCGAACATGTTGGTACTTGTCCCAATGGCCGAGGGCTTTGAGGAGATCGAGTTCGTAACTATCGTCGATATACTGAGGCGAGGAGGGCTCGATGTCGTGTCCGCCGGCCTGAAAGAAGGCCCAATAGAAGGATCTCACAAGATCGGCATCGTTCCAGATGCCGAGCTGGACGATATCGAGGCCGATCAGTTCGAGGCAGTCGTCCTTGCAGGCGGCTTTCCTGGCTTCGTGAACCTTGGGGAGGACGAGCGAATCCTCCGTTTGGTGCGCGAGATGAACGAGAAGGGAAGGTATGTTGCCGCCATCTGCGGCGCTCCATCGGTCCTGATCAAAGCAGGCATCCTCGATGGACGCAAAGCGACCATCAATCCAGCTGGAAGGGCTCAGATGACAGCCGACCAGCACGTCGACGAGAGAGTTGTCGTCGACGGAAACATCATCACCAGCAAAGCTGTCGGAACTGCCCTTGAGTTTGCGCTCGAGCTCGTGGAAGTCTTCGTTGGAGTGGAGAAGAGGAAGGAGCTCGCAAGGGAGATCCTGGCCCGCTCATGATTTTCCCTTGCCGGATCTTATCCCATGCCTGGGGCGACTAGCCCCGGGCCAAGGCGCCATGGCTCTGCCCTGGACTCCCAGCTGCAAAACATCCATGAAAGGGGGGGCTACCCCAAGAGCTCATGGAGATGGAAGTGGTGCGGACCGAGCTTGCCTCCGAAGTTGCCTGCCGAGATCCGCAGGATCCCGGGGACGGTGCAGGCCGCCTTGATCCCCGCCCGCATGGAGTTCTCAATCGATGCACGATCGATTCCGTTTATCACTATCTCGTAGACCGAGGTTACCCCCACGGGAAGCGTGCAGGTCCCGTCTTCCCGGAGCGACGGGCAGAAGTTCAGGTTGCTCGTCGCCTTCATGAACTTGTACTTCTCGCTTCCCACCTTCGAGCCGCTTGCAACGACTCCGCCTGGAAATGGCGTGATCGTTCCCCTCTGCCGGCGAATTTCATCGACAGCGACCTCGGCCGCCGTCAGGGAAGCCGCCTGGTTCTGCGCCTCTATGTAGAAGTTCCCCCCGGCGATCCCATCAACTGCCCCGATCGTGTGCTCTGCCATGAAGTCCCCCTCCATCAATGGGATCCTGCATGCTTTTCGACCGCAGTAGTCTATATCGCACTGGTATCCGTCGCCGAAGAAGCCCAGCTTGAATCCCGTATCGAACTGCTTCTCGGCCTCGGGGAGTCCGTTGAAGATGGCAGTCGTCGGAGCTGTTAGGACGCACTGCCCCATCCGGGCGAGAAGCGACCCCTCGAGCTTCGAGTAGCCCATATTGCAGATCTGGATGTAAACCCCAGGCCGTCCGTCCGGAGTCTCGTCCGCCGGGACCGTACACTCGATTCCAGCCTCTGCCGGGCACATTATCACCGAGGTCCCAAAGCCGGTCGCTTCTCGAGCCGCCTCCATTGCCCAACGCTGGCTGATCGCCGTTATCAGTACTCGGGCCACCTTGATCGGAAAGCCCTCTGCATAAGTATCCTCTATCTGCACCCCGTTGATCTCCATTATGATCAGACCTCACTTAAGGATTGTAAACATCCGAATGGAACCCCAGGTCCCCTCCCATGGCCGCTGCTGCGCATACCGGCCTCTCGTAGGGAAGGAGGAAGGCCGCCTTTGCGAGGCTTCCTGCATCGGCGGCGGCAAGCTCGATGGGCTGGAAATCGACTGCCTCGTAGGTTGCCACATGGAAGGCGCAATCCCCATGGAGGAGATACTCCTTCACCCGCAGCTCAGAGTCGCGGGCTATGCCCAGATATCCACGATCTTCCGACACGACCCCTGCGATCCGGGGCGTCTTCAGCTCATCCCTCTCATATCCGTAGGCAAGCAGGCTCAGGCCAACCGCCTCCAGGGGAGGAAAGCCTTGAGCCATCCTCTCTGCGATCATATCTGCATGAGTTCCGTTTGCAACGACTGCAGCATCCTCCAGGAGCTGTATGCAGTTGTATGCGATGTAGGGATTTCGGCGAAGGTCGGCGGGATCGATGGGGGAGACGAGGACCGCGCCCCCCCTGACCTCTGCCCTCCGGTTTGGAAAGCTCCTGGATGAGACCCTGTAAGCCACCCAGGACCGACCCTGGGAGCGGCCTATGATCACTATCCGCCCCACGTACATGTGATCCGCCTCAATCAGTCCAGGAGGCCGAACTTCAACGCATTGGCGTCGGCCATTGCCTGGATCTTCCCTATCACCTCGGCCCCACCATCTTTGCGGAAGAGATGGCGATAGCGCCCCTGAGTCTTCAGGTAATCCTCGACGGGCTTCTTGCTTCTGACCTTCTTGACACCATCAAGCTCTCCGTTCACGTACTCGTAGAGAGGCGAGAGACATGTCTCCACAGCGAGCCGGGCGATCTCGATGGTATTTCCAGCTTCGAAGTTCCAGCCGGTGATGCACGGAGCGCTAATCTGAATATAGGCCGGGCCCTTTATCCCACAGGCGCGCTTCACCTTCTTTCGCAGGTCCACAGGATAGGCGACGGATGCCGTTGCCACATAGGGCACGCGATGTGCAACGGCGATTGCCGGCATATCTTTCTTGGGGAGCGGGTTTCCGAAGCTAACCTTGCCCGCAGGCGTTGTTGTGGTATTTGTGCAGAAGGGCGTGGAGCTGCTTCGCTGCACGCCGGTGTTCATATAGGCCTCGTTATCGTAGCAGATGTACTTGACGTTGTGGCCTCTCTCGAACATCCCCGAGATACATCCGATCCCGATATCGAAGGTGCTGCCATCGCCGCCGATCACGAGGATGTTCGTATCCTCCTTCCCAAGCCGCTTCATGACGACGTCGATTCCTGATGCAACTGCCGCGGCATTCTCGAATAGGGAATGGACCCAAGGAACCTCCCAGGCGCTCTCCGGGAAGGGCGTGGAGATCACCTCCAGGCAGCCGGTTGGAGAGGCAACTATGGTGTTTGGCCCAGCCGCATCGAGGATGAGCTTCACTGCCGTTGGCATTGCGCAGCCGGCGCAAGCCCGATGACCGGGGGCAAATAGATTCTGCATTTGTGCACCTCCTATAGTAACTCCTCTCTCAAACTCAAGAACTCGAACTCGTGGTCCATCCGGCCATCCTTTGCGGCCAATGCCTTGGCAACAGCCCTCTTAACGTCGGCAACCGTCACATCGCGGCCACCAAGCCCTACGGCAAAGCCGATTACTGGAATTCCAACCTTGCTGTTGTAGAGAGCGGCCTTGATCTCGGAGACGAGGGCTCCATCGTTCCCTACCGTCACATCCTTCTCGATCACTGCGATCACATGAGCGTCCGCTACAGCCTTTCGAATAGCTTCGACGGGAAAAGGCCTAAAGCTCCTGATCCTTGTCAGACCGACCTTGACGCCATCGCTCCGCAATTCATCGATCGTATCCTTGATGGTCCCAGAGACCGATCCCATGGCGATGAGCATGACCTCTGCGTCGTCTCCGCCGTAGACCTCCAGAAGCCCGCCATAGGATCTGCCGAATATCTCGGAGAACTCGCGATCGGCTCGCTCAATTGCCGAAAGCGCCTTATTCTGTGCCTGGCATTGCATGTAGCGGTACTCCGTGAACATGCTTGGATCGACGAAGGCTCCGAATGTCTTTGGGTTCTTGGGATCGAGGACTATCTTGGGTGTATAAGGTGGCAGAAATTCATTGACCGTCTCTAGATCGAGCAGCTGGACCGGCTCGTAGACGTGGGTCAGAATGAACCCATCCATGCAGACCATCGCAGGCGTGAGGATATCCTCGTCCTCGGCGATCTTGTAGGCAATGGGTGTTAGATCCACCGCCTCCTGCACGCTCTCTGCATATAACTGAATCCATCCCGAGTCGCGAACTCCCATCGAGTCCTGGTGATCGTTCCAGATGCTCAGGGGGGCGCTGAGCGCCCTGTTGGCCACAGTCATAACGACCGGCAGACGCATGCCTGATACGTTGTAGAGAACCTCGAACATCAGGGCGAGCCCCTGGCTTGTGGTGGCAGAGTAGCAGCGAGCTCCGGCAACGCTCGATCCCACCAGGGCCGAGAGGGCGGAGAACTCCGAGTCAACTGTGATGAACTCCGAAGGCATCAAACCATCGGCCACGAACTGGGAGAGATGCTCCACGATATGCGTCTGGGGGGTTATGGGATAGGCAGATACAACGTCTGGACTGCAACACATCACGGCATGGGCCAGGGCATATGAGCCTTCCACAACCTTCATGCTCTCCAGCTTCAGTCCGGCATTCGCACTACTATCAGCCATCTACTTCTCCTCCAAGATCATCTCAATCGCTTTCCTGGGACACTCGTTCGCACAGACCCCACAGCCCTTGCAGTAATCCAGGTCGGGGACGAAGAGGCCGTCTACCTGGTGTATGCAGGCCTCAGGACAGTAGATCTCGCAGAGGCTGCACTTGATGCATGCCGCATGATCTAACTGAGGGACAAACGTCCTCCAAGCGCCGGTCTTGGTCACCCTGGTGCTGCCCGGCTCCGCCATTGCTCCAAGACTGAGCTTCATGATGTGACCCTCTCATACGCGGCCTTGACCGCCACCAAGTTCTTCTTTCCAAGCTCGCCTGGGAACCTCTCAAGGATCGCCTTGTTGATGCCTTCGAGGCTAACCTCGCCGGTTGCTCCGCAGAAGGCACCAAGCATTGTGGTATTCACTATCGGCCTTCCCAGGACCTCGATTGCGATCTTTGTGGCATCGATCGTGACCACCTTCGCAGCCGTATCGAGAGGTAGATCTTCCCCAGATCGGTCGGCGTTGATGATGATCGTCCCGCTGGGCAACAGGCCGCTTGCAACATCGACCACCTCCAGCAGCGTGACATCCTGCACAACGACGTAATCCGGCTGGTAGATCTGGCTCCTCATGCGGATGGGTTTGTCCGCAATCCTTGCGAAAGCCATGACAGGAGCGCCCCTTCTCTCCACCCCGAAGGCTGGAAACGCCTGGGAAAACCTCCTGTCCTCAAAGGCCGCGACGGCAATCATCTCCGCTGCGGTTACGGCACCTTGACCGCCGCGACCATGAAATCGAATCTCCTTCAAGCCTGACCTCCTCACCCATCGCGAGAGGATAGCACAAGATATAGCCTTTTCGGAGATCTCCAGGGTCAACATAGGATTTTTATCCCAGATGGTTCAAATGCCAGTCTAAAGCGCAACTTCCGCTGACCTGGGACAGGTGACCGATCATGACCTCCGATGATAGGGCGGCAGAGGGCAAGGATGAGCTCCAGTTCGTAGTAAGGGCGGCACAGCAGGGATTACCCGAAGGGCTGAACCATCGCATAGGCGATATCCTCTCTTTCTTGGAGGGCATGGCGCTCTTCCTCGACAAGGAGACCATCATGAAGATGAAATGCCGAGAGTGCGACGAGTACGCATCCTCCTACTTCCCGCTCAATGACGAGTACGACGTTGTGGACTCCCATGAGTACTGCCACGTCAAGGCCATGCCTTTTCACCACCTCAGCCTCTTCACCATCGCCAAGTGCACGGCCTACTCCAAAGAGCGTCAGATCCTCCTTGAAAGGCTGGCCTTGGATCTCGTCGAGGAGCTCCGCTTGCTCCTGGCCGATAAGAGGCTCTACGACCGACAGTTGTTTGCGTGCTTTCCCATCGACTTCCAAGCCTCTCCCCACGGCCGAAGGGTATTCATAGAGCTCGGGCATATCGGCGATGATTGCTTCTCGGGAAGTGGTATACGCCTCCATCTCCTAGAAAGGTTGGATCCGGGATTCGGCCCTTCCTCCTCTGAGATCGGACGATCCCTGGCCAAAGGTGAGAGGACTCTGGTGGCCGAGGCGAGCGACGCGGCCAGACGGGCTCTGGATCTGGACCGCATCCTTGGCCTTATGGCGGAGAGGCGAAAGATGAATATAGTATATCTATAGCTTTATTTTATAGTAACAAGAATCATATAAGGATGTTTGTGAAGATGGTTCAATTTCTAGTGCCCGATACCAGCGTGGTAATAGATGGCAGGATATCTGCCCGGGTTAAGTCAGGTGCCCTGGCCGGAAGGAGGATAGTGGTGCCAGAGGCAGTGGTGGCTGAGCTCGAGGCTCAGGCAAACCACGGCAGGGATACAGGGATAAAGGGTCTGGAGGAACTACGCCGGCTCTCCGAGCAGGCGAAGGCAGGAAAGATCGAGCTGGAGTACGTGGGGACGAGGCCAGACCTCGACCAGATCAAGCTTGCTGGGGGTGGAGAGATAGATGCTATGATCCGCGATGTGGCCCTGGATCTAGGCGCATCCTTCCTCACAAGCGATATGATTCAATTCCGAGTGGCCCAGGCCATGGGGATAGAGGTCGAGTACGTCCGACCCCAAAGGGACGAGATCAAACCCATCTCCCTCGAGAGGTACTTCACCGAGGATACGCTCTCGGTCCACCTCAAAGAGGGGGCATTCCCGATGGCAAAGCGAGGCAAGATCGGATCCTTCGGCCTGGTCAAGATCGCGGAGAAACCCCAGAGCGAGAGGGAGATCAGGGAGATCGCGAGGGAGATATACGAACGGGTGAAGGTCGATCCCGATGGCCACATAGAGATGGAGAAAAACGGCGCAACGATCATTCAGCTCGGACCGATGAGGATAGCGATAGCGCGCCCCCCCTTCGCCGACGGACTTGAGATCACCGCTGTTCGCCCTGTTGCCAAGGTTAGCCTGGACTCCTACAAGCACAACGCAGAGCTGAAGGAGAGGATCAAGGAGGGTCAACGAGGAGTCCTCATTGCCGGCCCACCGGGATCTGGGAAGTCCACATTCGCAGCCGGTGTTGCTGATTATCTGTATAAGAACAACTATATTGTCAAGACGCTGGAGTCGCCCCGAGAACTTCAAGTGCCACCCGAGATCACCCAATACGGCCCCTTAGAGGGTAGCATGGAGCAGTCCGCAGAGATCCTCCTCCTCGTCCGACCGGATTACACGATCTACGACGAGGTGCGTAAAACCAAGGACTTCACCGTCTTCGCGGATATGCGCCTCGCAGGGGTCGGGATGATCGGTGTGGTCCACGCGAATAAGCCCATAGACGCATTGCAGCGGCTCCTCGGCCGTGTGGAGCTAGGCATGATCCCCCAGGTTGTGGACACGGTGGTCTTCATCGAGCGCGGCGAGGTAACAAAGGTCCTCGACGTGGAGTTCACAGTCAAGGTGCCCTCGGGGATGATAGAGGTTGACCTCGCCCGTCCTGTAATCGTTGTGAAGGACTTCGAGACCGGGGCTGCCGAGTACGAGATGTACACATATGGAGAGCAGATCGTTGTCATGCCCGTAACAAAGGCGAAGGGAAAGAAGCCCGTCTGGAAGCTTGCCACCCGTGAGATAGAGAAGGAGATATCTCATCACGTCAAGGGTCCCTTTGAGGTGGAGATGATAGCCGACGATAGCCTGGTCGTTCGCGTTCCCCAGGACGAGGCCGCCAAGGTGATAGGCAAGGCCGGGAGGAACATAGATCAGCTTGAGAAGGCGCTTGGAATGCACATCGACGTGCGCACACGGGAGGAGGAGGGAGCCATAACCCCCCGCATCGAGGAGACCGCCCGCCACCTCGTCCTCTGGATAGGCGACGGGGCCGGGGAGAGCGTGGACGTATATGTGGGAGGAGATCAGGTCCTGACCGCAACCGTCGGCAGGCGCGGGGATATAAGGATGGCCAAGTCCTCCGACACGGCAAAGCAGATCATCCGCCGCATCAAGAAGGGGGATCGGCTGGAGGCCCGACGGACAGAGTATTGAGGGGTCACTGGCTCATATCCCCAAAGCCATTCGCAGCGTGTTTCGGACGGCAGGAGCAAGGCCCAGAGTGATGAGGACAAGCTTGGTCAGGCTCTTGGCCGTCCCCTCTTCCCTCATGCTCCCATCGATTATTGCGAGGATCGGGAGTATGACTGCGAGCTTGAGGGGGAACATCACAAGGGCTGTACCCGCTGCATCGATCATTAGGTTTGGCACGACGTGCTTCTCCCGATAGCCGAGCCAGTCCACTCCGATATAAGTGGAGCTTGCATCCAGCATATGGCTGTATAGGATCATTTGGTTGAAGCGGCTTTGCAGAAACGACTGGCCGAATCGGGTAAGGGCGAAATAGATGGAGGCTGTAAGGCCTGTCCCCAAAAGTGCCACAACACCCAAGATCCAGGGACGCGCCACGCCCCCTCCGAGCAGCAGCGCCAGGTTGGCCCCGGTCCATATAACGCCTGCGGCAGCGTATGGCTTGAGGCTTCTGTACGCCCTCCAGCTCAAGACGAGGGAAGTCATTGCTACCATCGCAACGAGGATGTAGATCAAGGGCGTGATGAGCAGGTACTTCGCCGGTGGGGCCAATATCTCGGCATCCTCGATCACCCGGAGGGTGGATCCGGCCAGGATGTAGGGCAGCGTTGCCACGACCAGGCCGTCGTTGACCTCAATTGCCATCCTCCGAAGAAGCCGCACGAGAAGGAGGATGGAGAGGCAGAGCAGGACCGCCCAGGTGATGGTGTTCACCGGGTTGTAGCCGGAGTCCATGACTATGGGCTCTATGTAATACTTGTAGATCCAGGAGTTCAACCAGAGACCACCCTCTCCCCTACTTATGCGGAGTGATAATTATCCTCTGCGGTCGTTGCTTCTATCGGTCGGTAAAAGGGGCAAGGCTTAAATATGGATGGCGGCAGAGAAAGGGCAGCCGTTTTCTAATTTTAGCTCGAGGTATCCAGATGGTCGACGTGTTCAAAGGTACAACGACGGTTGCAGTGGTCTGCGATGGTGGTGTTGCCCTAGCATCGGAGAGCCGCGCTACCATGGGTAGTTTCATAGCCAGCAGGACCGCACAGAAGATCTATCAGATCGACGACCTCGTGGGGCTCACTACTGCGGGGGTGGTAGGTGATGCCCAAGCCCTGGTCAGGATGATCGAGGTTGAGGCCAGGCTCTACAGGATGCAAAGGGGAGAGACCCTCACCTTGAAGGCCATAACGTCCTTGCTATCCAATGTGCTCAGTGCGAGACGATACTTCCCTTACATGGTCCAGCTGGTGGTCGGTGGGGTGGACAAGAGCGGAGCTAAGGTTTATTCGCTTGACGCCCTGGGCGGCCAGATCGAGGAGCATGATATAGTCTCCTCTGGATCGGGCTCTCCAATAGCCTACGGCGTGCTGGAGTCGCAGTACCGCCCAGGCATCGGAATCCAGGATGGTTCAGCACTGGCGGTCAAGGCCATATTCAACGCTATGAAACGAGACTCCGCCTCTGGAGATACTATAGAATTAGTGAGGATCACTAGGGATGGATACGAGGTGGTCCCGGATAAAGAGATAGAGGAGATCAAAGCTTCCCTATAATCTTTTTTTGGATGTGTTCTTTTGTCGGTTGAGGATGTTCTATTTGAGCTCAGGCAAAAAATACAGAGCAAGCTGCCCCCGGACGTCAACGTTACCGGGCTTGAGTTCGAGGGACCGGAGCTGGTGATATACACCGATAACCCTCGAAAACTGGCAGATGATGCGGAGATAATCCGCTCGCTCGCAAAGGACCTGCGCAAGCGCGTAGTTGTCAGGCCAGACCTGAAGGTGCTAGCAGACCCGGAGGGAGCGGTGAAGAAGATCAAGGACGTGGTACCGAAGGAGGCCGTCCTCAGCGATTTTTACTTCGACGGCGAGACCGGCGAGGTGGTCATCGAGGCGGAGAAGCCGGGCCTGGTTATAGGAAGGCACGGGGCCACGTTGAGGGAGATCACAAAGCTGATAGGCTGGACCCCTAAGGTTGTGAGGACCCCGCCTGTTCGCTCGTCCACAATAGCCAACATCAAGGATTACCTACGGTCGGTGCAGTCCGAGCGCAAGGCCATATTGAAGACCGTGGGGAGGAAGATCCACAGGGATATAGCCTCCAAGGATCAGTGGGTGAGGATAACTACGCTTGGTGGCTGTAGGGAGGTAGGCCGAAGCTGCATGCTGCTGTCGACTCCAGAGTCTAGGATCATCGTAGATTGCGGGGTCAACGTGGGATCAGAAGATAGCCCCACGCCCTACCTATACGTTCCCGAGGTGTATCCCCTAAACCAGATAGACGCCGTGGTGCTGACCCATGCCCACCTGGACCACTCCGGCCTCGTTCCCATGCTTTACAAGTATGGTTATGAGGGGCCCATATACTGCACGCCGCCCACAAGAGACCTCGTAGTCCTCTTGCAGCTGGACTACATCGAGGTGGCAGGCAGGGAAGGAAAGCGGATTCCCTATGACTCGAGCATGATCAGGGAGGCGCTGAAGCATACGATCACGCTGAACTACGGCGACGTGACCGATATCGCCCCCGACACCAAGCTGACCATGCACAACGCTGGCCACATCCTTGGCTCCTCGATCGCCCATTTCCATGTGGGAGACGGCCTCTACAACGTCGCCTTTACCGGGGACTTCAAATACGAGCGCACAAGGCTCTTCGATCCCGCTGTCAACAACTTCCCAAGGCTCGAGACCCTCGTGATTGAGGCCACATACGGCGGGGCAAACAGCATCCAGCCCTCCCGCAAGGAGGCCGAGTCCCACTTTCTGAGGATCGTAAGAGATACCATCAAACGAGGCGGAAAGGTCGTCATCCCTGCCTTTGCCGTTGGTCGAAGCCAGGAGGTGATGGTTGTCCTGGAGGAGGCCTTCCGCAGAAAAGCGATCGAAGAGGTGCCGGTATATCTCGACGGCATGATCTACGAGGCCACAGCCATCCATACCACCTATCCCGAGTACCTGAACAATGAGCTCAGGGACCTCATATTCCACAGGGGCATCAATCCCTTCCTCGCCGAGTGCTTCGTCCAGGTGACGAGCGCAAAGCAACGCTCCGAGATCATGGACGGGCCCCCGGCGGTCATTCTTGCCACAAGCGGCATGATCAATGGTGGCCCTATCATGGAATACCTCAAGGGGCTTGGGCCGGACGAGAGAAATGCGCTGGTCATCGTGGGATATCAAGCGGAGGGGACGCTAGGCAGGCGCATCCAGAAGGGATGGAAGGAGATCCCCCTCTCCGTGGATGGCAAGACCCAAACGGTAAAGATCTTGATGGAGGTCCTGACCGTGGACGGCTTCTCCGGCCACTCCGACAGAAACCAGCTGATGGAGTACATTCGGCGGATATATCCGAAGCCTGGAAGGGTCCTGATCAACCATGGGGACGAGAGCAACTGCTTGGACCTCGCAAGCTCCATCTACAAGAGACATAGGATTCCCACCATGGCCCCCATGAACCTGGAGACCATTCGACTGATCTAGGCCCTAGAAGCTTTAATAAATCTTGAGATCAATAAGTACGTAAGAGGTTCATCGTGACCGGAAAGAGAACTCGCATAATAAACGATCCATCCGACCTGGTGCCCCTGCTCCAGGCATTTGGATCTGACATCCATAAAAGGGTCTTCGATGAGCTCTGCGTAGAATGGCATACCGAGAGCGAGCTGTTGTCCATGCTAGGCGACGATGGCGGCGTTAAGCGATCGGTCGATCTGCTCCGGAAGAGCGGCCTTGTGGAGACCAAGTGGAGGATGCCGGAGCCAGGCGCAAGCCCGGAGAAGGAGTATCATTCGACCTACTCTCGAGTCCAGGCCAGCTTCGGCTGCCCGATGGAGGACCTCTGCGAGCTGATACGCATCACATTCATGTCCGAGGAAGAGCTGCGTGACGTGATCGAGCGGCTCAAGGCCCTCGTTTCCAAGGGGAACACCTCGCTCTCAAACCTCTCCCGAGAGCTGAACCTGAGCCAGGTATTCATCCGCGGCGTCGCTAAGAGGACGGAGGGGCTCAATGTCCGGGGCCAGCGCGTAGAGGCATCCGATGAGGAGCGCTAACCCATGGTAAACATACTGCAGTCGAAGAGGGACTCCTCCCGCTTCCAGATCCTTGTGGAGATCGCCGCTCACCAGCCAAACCTGCGCCAGAAAGAGGTGGCAGAGAGCCTTGGGGTCACTCCGCAGGCGATATCGGAGTACGTGAAGGAGCTCGTGGCAGACGGCCTGGTCGTGACCGATGGGCGGATGAGGTACCGCACTACCAAAGAGGGGGTGGAGTGGTTGCTGGAGGCGGCTGCTGAACTCAAGCGCTACTCGCGAATGGTCATGGAGGAGATCATAAGCCACGTATCCGTCTGGGCGGCTATCGCCGACGAGGACCTCGATGAGGGAGAGCGCGTATCCCTCGAGATGAGGGATGGTCTCCTCTACGCAAACCACAAGGAGGGAGTCGAGGCTACAGGGGTGACCATATTTCCGGCGAGGGCTGGGGAGGACGTAGGGATCTCCGATCTGCATGGCCTAATCGGCCTCGACGAGGGCAGGATAACGGTTGCCAAGGTCCCCCGCGTACAGCTGGGAGGGTCTAGGAAGGTGGACCTCGATCACCTCGTCTCGCTTGCGGGGCGAGATGGAATGGTGGGGGCATTAGGAGTGGAGGCTTTGGTTGCGCTTCGCAAGGCGGGCCGTGAGCCCGATATCTTCTTCGGTGCAAAGGAGTCGGTCGTGGAGTCTGCCTATCACGGGGTCTCCTCGCTTATAGTCTGCGTCGACGAGCAGATCGCAAGCTTGCTCAACCGCCTGGAGGCGGAGGGGCTCAAGTACGAGTTGCTCGACCTTGCCCAGGACGGGGGATGACCGGCGAGATCGGCCATCATTCACAGGGGCGATCGGGAGGGGGCCAGCCGCGCTTCCACGTCCTGGCCCAGGCCGATCGCTCACGCGTGCTCCTCCTACCTTTGAAGGACGAGAAGCCTCTATTCGAGGGATATCTGAGGCTCAAGGATACCCCCAAGGGCCCGCGTCCCTTCAAGTTCCTTGTCAAGAAGGACTCTGAGAAATACCTCCCCCCGGACGACGCCGTGCGGATGCTCCGCCGCGCCCGTGGCATATTCGTGGCCCCCGGGGATCGCATGATGGAGGAACGCTTCATAGAGCTCCTCGGGGCGTACCAGCTGAAGTACAGGCGGATAAGCGTATGCAACCACTGTCTGGGCAATCGCAGGATCACCCTCCTGGATAAAAGGGCGATCCGCTACAAGGGGGGCGAGATCTGCGAGAACTGCGCCCTCGATGAGCTGCGACGCGAGGCGGATTTTCGGGGGCTCGGAAGGGCTGCGCGCGGCCATCTAGCAAGGCTTCTTCGCCGTAGCGGCAACCTGGACGATATACTCGCCCTCCTCTCCCTGGAGCGAGTCGATCCCGAGCTCACCCGATTCGACGTGATGCCCGCAACCGACAAGGGCAGGACGATGGATATTGAGGCCGTGGATCTGCCGGCGCTATTCAAGGAGGTCTTGCGGCAGAGGATAAAACGACTTATGCCTGTCCAGGCCCTATCGGTCGAGGCAGGCCTCCTCGATGGAAAGGGGCAGCTCGTGGTATCGGCGACCGCCACCGGAAAGAGCCTGATCGGGGAGCTTGCCGGAGTGAAGAACCTCATGGAGGACAAGGGCAAGCTGCTCTTCCTGGTTCCTTTAGTCGCCCTCGCCAACCAGAAGTTCAACCAGCTATCCTCCTACTCCTGCCTTGGGCTCTCGACCACTTTGCGCGTAGGCGTGAGCAGGATCAAGCTAGGAGGAGGAGGAAAGCGCATGCGCAGGGGCCTGAATGCTGACATCATCGTCGGGACCTACGAGGGGATCGACCAAGTGCTAAGGACGAAGGGGGCGCTTGGAAGGATCGGGACGGTTGTGATCGACGAGGTTCACATGCTCGAGGATGACGAGCGAGGACACCGCCTCGCTGGCCTCATAGCCAGAATGAAGCTTGCAGCCCCAATGGCCCAGTTCATATTCCTATCAGCTACCGTTGGAAACCCGGCATCGCTTGCCCAGAGGCTCGGAGTGGACCTCGTGGAGTACGATGTGCGCCCTATTCCAATCGAGCGCCATCTGATCTTCACAAACGGGGCGGAGAAGCGCGGGCTCCTTAGGGAGCTCGTGCGAAGGGCCGGAACGCTTACGTCCACGACCGGCTACAAAGGCCAGACCATCGTCTTTACGAACTCGCGAAAGAACTGCTTTGCGCTCGCGGAGTCGATGCCCGGGGCGTCGGCCTATCACGCAGGGCTACAATATAACGAGAGAAAGCGCGTCGAGGATCTCTTCGCAAAGGGATCCATAGAGACCGTTGTCACAACCGCCGCGCTTGCGGCAGGCGTCGACTTTCCAGCATCCCAGGTGATCTTCGAGTCGCTCGCAATGGGCATAGAATGGCTCTCCGTCCACGAGTTCAACCAGATGCTCGGAAGGGCCGGCCGTCCCGGCTACCAGGACCGAGGCCTCGTCTATATACTGGCCGAGCCGGGTCGCGCCTACGGCGGGACGGGCGAGTCCGAGGACGAGGTCGCCTTGCGCCTCCTCAAAGGGCAGATGGAGGACGTAGCCCCCCGATATGAAGAGGACCAGCAGCTCGAAGAGGTGCTCGCAAATGCAGTGGCTGCGAAGTCCAGGGAGGATCTGGAGAGGCTGCATTCGCTCACGCCAGGCCTCGACGACCTCGACGACAGCCTGAAGAAGCTGCGCAAGGCAGGCCTGATCAAGGGAATAGAGCCGACCATTTTAGGCCGGGCGGCGGCAGCCCACTTCCTCTCGCCGCCACAGGTGGAGGTCATTGTGCAGGAGATCGCTCGCGGAGCGCCCCCCCTTGAGGTGGCGGTGTCCCTGGAACATTTCAAGGCGATCTTCGTCAAGGCCGCGGCTAGGATCTCGACGGCTCTGCGAATGCCGATCTCGGAGCGCGCCCTCCACGGATCGTACCTGGACCTGATATCGAGCGGCGAGTTTCGAAGCCTGGACAGAAAGATCCAGCAGCACTGCCTCAACTTCGCCCAGGACTTCCTGCGATGCACATGCAAGGAGTCCCCCTACTGCGGCTGCATCGAGAGGAAGATCTCGCTACGGATTTTGGAGATGCGCATGGATGGCGCATCTCCTGCAGGGATCATAGGGGAGTTCAGCGACCGCTACGGGCTCTATGCATATCAGGGCGACCTCATCAACTACCTGGATCAGATGGTGCGCTACCTGGAGGCGACGGCTGCAGTCGCAAGGGCGATGGGTCAAGAGGACGCGGCCCGGGAGGCGGCGAGGATCAAAGAGAAGGTGGAGGGGGAGTGAGGGGGGGGGGCGCCCGCCCAGGGACGCTGCCACCGTATCCGGTAGGCGCAGACGGCCAAATCCCCAACCAGAGCTATCCTCGAAGGATCCCCGTGCTACAACATCTCTGTCACTCGCAATTTTACTATGATAGCGTGCCGAAGTTGCTGTAATTTGATCCACCGGACGTGCCAAGTAGCGCCGCAGCCTATCGATATTCTTCGAAGAATCGGCTCGATTACAGCAATTTCGCGACACAGCCTATTATCCGGTACGAATCACATACACATGGCCGCTCCCTTCTAGTATTGTCCATCAATAATACTAAGTAACACAACTTATGGGTACGGCCTTGGATGGATCTCCTCATGGAGGGTACTCTTTGACAACTCGGCGATTCCGGCCACCATACGAATACATCACGCTCATCATGTATACCGATGGGGTTATGGCCTGAAAATATGCTTATCCGATGGGAGGGCGCTGCCTGGTAATTAGCGCGCAGATATAAACCATCCCGCCCGTTAGTGGCTCATTATAGCTTTTTTCCATATGCATAATCGTGGTGCTTGACACTTAAAAATCTTACAACTTTATCTTTATTCTTTATTTCATATAGTATGACATAATGAGCAGCAACGTGAATACTCCATTTGCCGGCCAAATTTCCCGATAGTGGCTCTCCGCGTTCGGGATACTCGCATACATCCCGTATCTTACGTTTTATCCGGGCAGCTAAAACTTTGTCTTTTTTTGTAAGGCTTTGAGATGTTTCTATGAATGTCTCGGCAAATTCGGGCTTATAGACATCTCCAAGCTTCTTCATTCATCGAGAAAAGCCAGCGCGTCGTCTATGTTATCAAATCGCTTGCATCGCCCCATCTCACACTCTCGCTCGGCCTCCAGCACCTCCGCTATGAACTCCTCGCTGAATTCTCCATAGGAGTCGGAGGCATGCAAGCGGGCGCCCTCTTTGCGAACCTCTGTAAGAGCCATCTATTGAACACTTGTTAGTACTAATACAAAATACTATCCCGACCTACCCTCAGCATCACCATTCTCCGTCACCCTTTACTCAATCCCCTTGCGATAGAGCCATCTTCGTAACCAGCAGACGGGTTTTATCGTGGATACCAGTAATCGTTAGTGCGGGGGAATTCACCCCCACACCTGAGTGACTTAGACCGACTCACAATTGTTCCGATTTCTGCATAAAACGGAACCTCCGCCCCTGTGCCTCGCTTCTGCAGATCGCTCTACTATTGGATCTTGGAGTGAACCCCTCCTAGTAGACAATGAGTTAAGCAACGTCCATCATCGAAGGGAAGGGATGAAGATGACGGGCGGCGCTACGACCGAGAATTAAGATATCCGTAGTGGCTTAGCTTGGGCGTGGCAAGCCTCTTTGCTGCGGGGTGCGTCGCCGCTGTTGACTCACGAGCCGTTTAAAATTCGTTTAAGGCCAGGAAAAAGTAGCGGGGAGGCTATGATGCCGCTGCCCTACCCCAGCCCCAGTTCACGTGCCCTGGCGAAGGCTGAATTGGCCTTGGTATCGTCGCCGATTGCACGGTAAGCAAAGCCTTTGTTGTTCCAAGCCGCTGCATAGTCAGGATTTATGCTGATAGCCTCGTCGTAGCATCTGATGGCCTCAGTGTGGTTGCCCTGGTCATCGTAAGCAAGGCCTTTGTTGCTCCAAGCATCGGCATAGTCAGGGTTTATCCTGGTAGCCTCGTCGAAGCATCTGATGGCCTCAACGTAGTTGCCCTGGTCAACGTAAGCAACACCTTTGTTGTTCCAAGCCACGGCATAGTCAGGGTTTATCCTGATAGCCTCGTCGTAGCATCTGATAGCCTCAACGTAGTTGCCCTGGTCATCGTAAGCAAAGCCTTTGTTGCTCCAAGCATCGGCATAGTCAGGATTTATCCGGATGGCTTCGTCGTAGCATCTGATGGCCTCAGCGTAGTTGCCCTGGTCATCGTAAGCATTACCTTTGTTGAACCAAGCATCGGCATAATCAGGATTTATCCGGATGGCTTCGTCGTAGCATCTGATGGCCTCAGCGTAGTTGCTCTGATCAACGTAAGCAACGCCTTTGTTGTTCCAAAGCCCCTCGACATAGTCAGGATCTATCCTGATGGCCTCGTCATAGCATCTGATGGCCTCAGCGTAGTTGCCCTGGTCATCGTAAGCATTACCTTTGTTGAACCAAGCATCGGCATAATCAGGATTTATGCTGGTAGCCTCGTCGTAGCATCTGATGGCCTCAACGTAGTTGCCCTGGTTATAGTAAGCAAAGCCTTTGAGGAACCAAACATCTGCATCATCCGGCTTAATCCTGGTAACTTCGTCCCAGCATCTGATGGCCTCAACGTAGTTGCCCTGGTTATAGTAAGCAAGGCCTTTGTTGTTCCAAGCCTCAGCTAGGTCAAGGTTTATCCTGGTAGCCTCGTCGAAGCATCTGATGGCCTCAGCGTAGTTGCCCTGGGAATAGTAAGCAACGCCTTGGTAGAACCATTCTGCTGCAGTTTGCTGGCCATACGCAGGTGCCACCAACGACAGCAAAAAGATGAACACAACCCAAACTAACCTCATAGCTCGGAGGTAATTTCTAAAGAAGATATATCTATCTATATCTAACCTGGTCATAGGAGGAGATCGCAGGCTCCAAGGGACAGCAGGAAAAAGGACGGCGCCAAGAAGCGATAGGCACCGCCGCATATAGACCGCCGCCTGGATAGTGCAAGATTCGCCGGATTCATCAAGCAAAGACCGCACTTCGGCAAAAGAAGAGCCTGGTTCTTTGAGAAGAGAGTCCGCCCTCGGGGCGGACTCTCTTATTTGGTCCCACCCGCAGGCTTGCATCTCGCCGTTTGCCTCCGGATAGGCAGAAATCGCCTGCCATGTGGCGGAGGCTGCGAGATCGACCCCTCGGAGGCATAAATTCCCCCATCCTCCGAAAGATCGTTTATTATAAGGCTTCCTTATAAAGATCGGTTGATGAATTTATGGCTTCCCCCCATCCCCGAGGATCGAGATTATTTTGCGAGGAGGAACCGGAAACCCCAGCCCCAGTTCCCGTGCCCTGGCGAAGGCTGCATTGGCCTCGGTGTAGTTGCCCTGCTTTTGAAGAGCAACGCCTTTGTTGCACCAAGCCTCGGCATAGTCAGGATTTATCCGGATGGCTTCGTCCCAGCATCTGATGGCCTCAGCGTAGTTGCCCTGGGAATAGTAAGCAACGCCTTTGTTGTACCAAGGCTCGGCATAGTCAGGATTGAGCCTGATAGCCTCGTCAAAGCACCTGTGGGCCTCGTCGTTGTTGCCCTGCTTTCCAAGAGCAATGCCTTTGCCATTCCAAGCTATGGCAGAATCAGGATTGAGCCTGATAGCCTCGTCGTAGCATCTGATGGCTTCAGCGTAGTTGCCCTGGTTGGCGAGAGCAACGCCTTTGTTGTTCCAAGCCTCGGCAAGGTCAGGATTTATCCTGATGGCTTCGTCGTAGCATCTAATGGCTTCGGCGTAATTGCCATGGTCGGCGAGAGCAACGCCTTTGTTGTACCAAGGCTCGGCATAGTCAGGATTTATCCTGATGGCTTCGTCCCAGCATCTGATAGCCTCAGTATAGTTGCCCTGGTCATCGTAAGCATTGCCTTTGTTGTTCCAAGCACCGGCATCGTCAGGATTTATACTGATAGCCTCGTCCCAGCACCTGATGGCTTCAGCGTAGTTGCCCTGGGAATAGTAAGCAACGCCTTTGTTGTTCCAAGCCTCGGCAAAGTCAGGATTGATTTTAATTGCTTCGGAATAATCTATGCATGCATCTTTGAACTTTTTCTGAAGATACCGTATATTGCCTCTTTGGAAATAATATTTTGAAAGCACGGGCAATTGCAGCTCAATGGCTTTATTAAATTCGGCTTCAGCACCACCAAGATCACCTAATGTTGCTTTACTTAACCCTCGATCATAATTAGAAGTGGCGTTTTGCAGTCGTTTAGCATCTTCTACGATTTCATCGCAAAATGAACTAGCTGGCTTACCTTGGCTACTTACTTTTTCATTAATACAATGTTCGAGTTTCTCTACTATGTTTTTCTCAGTTTGGTTGCTCAATTTTTTAGAGTACCCATATCCTAAAATTATCGTTATGATAATACCTATAATACTGGAAATACCCCAAACCCAGCTAGGTATCTCTTCAAGCTGGTTCGCCCATATGTTTAGAAGTAATAAATGACTATCATTATGCACGATTTGATTTCCTCTCTCGGCAAATACATCGCATATTTATCCGTGCCATTCTTGCCTTCATATCAATTACAGCCTGTTTTGATGCAACCAATAGTCAAACGGCGGCGCACCCCGCAGTAAGCTGCGGGATACCACGTTCTAAGATGAACGTCCCCGACGAAACGGATTATGGTCTAGCTTGACTGCCCCTCCACGATCCTTATCTCGTCCTCAGTCAGGCCGTACAGCTCGTAGACCAGGCCGTCTATCTGCTTATCCGTGGCCTTTATCTGGCGCTGGAGGGCGGTCTGCTCCTGGGGCGTCTTGGCTGCTGGCATCTGCTTGTGGAGGGCGAGCATCCGCTCCACCAGGGAGACCATGCGGTCGTGGCGGGCTACGTCCTGGGGGTCGGAGAAGTCGATGGTGCGGATGGGAAGAGTTTTCACAAAGACTTCTTGGAACAAGCGTCTCAGAGAGCCGGAAACCACCGCCTCCTTGGAGAAGAGGGCAGCTATCTCGTCCCAGCGCTTCTCGTACTGGTAGTATTTGACAAGCATGATTCGGTCTTTGGTGGACCTGTCTGCCTTGGAGGGTTCACTGCGGCAGTCGTAGACTGCGAACTCCTCGAAGTCGGTTACTATGGATATGGGAAGGCCGGCGGACCAGGAGTAGCTCCGTACTTGGAATGCTGGATAAGTCCCCCCCTCGATATTAACCGAAGGCCTCTTGGCCTCTACTAGGAACTCGCGCTTCTTGTTCACGCGGAAGCTGTAGTCAGGGTTCTTGATTCGCCCGGAGACCTCGATGGAGTCCTCGGGCTTGACGTCCTTCTGATCAGCCGGAAGACCACCCCGATTGTTCACATCCCACCCCAACGCCTCGAAGAATGGGTTTATGAACTCCTCTCGGATCTCCTGCTCGTTATACTCTGAAGACTTGTAGATATCCTCGTTGACCTCGAAACGCCCTACCAGGTCCACGATCTCCTTAGGCACCGCCAGACGAAACCCTCCTGCGAGATATGGTGGAGGTCATCGGATATTAAGCCACGCGGAAAGGAGGGATCCCCCGCGGTCTACGGTGAGTGAGTCAAAACGGCGACGGCGCACCCCGCAGCAAGCTGCGGCTGGGATGGGCAGGAAACCGACTTAAGGGATGGTGCATAATCTTCGGTGATGATCGAATTGCAGAGGGCGAGCATTGTGCATAAAGAATTATAGTCCTCGTTGTAACCTTTGCAAGCCAAGACCTTTGTCTCGAAGGGGGATTTCCCGAAGCTAAGGCTTATCGAGGATTAAGTCGCCAATGCGCATCTTCAGGGCTGTCGATGGCGGTGTAAAACTGTCCAATTATGGTGGTGACGTAAATTATCGACGACTTTTGAAGGAGATTATGAACGGGAATTCATGGACCCCGCTCCATCACGCCCTCGTGCCAGGCTCTCATCACCTCGGCAACCGACCATGCCTGGGAGAAGCAGCCTCCCGGCCGGTGCGGGAGGTCTCCGTCGTAGACCTCGGCTATGCTCCCCATTGCCTTTGCATCGGCAAGAAGGGGGCGGAGCATCTCCTTCGCCTCCTTCTTGCTCCTTGCGCTATGCCTGCTGGCTGCAAGGCGAGCTTCGATGAACGGGCCGATCAGCCAGGGCCAGACCGTGCCCTGGTGGTAGGCAGAGTCCCTCTCCCGTGGACCACCCTCGTAGCGGCCAGCATACGTTGGGTCGTCCGGCGAGAGCGTGCGAAGCCCATAGGGCGTCAAGAGATCGATCTCTGCCTTATCGACGATTGCCTTTCGACGATCCCTGGAGATGAGGTCGAACGAGACCGATGCGGCAACGACCTGATTCGGCCTGATAGCGGCATCAAGCGGATCGATCAGATCGAATAGGCAATCCTTCCCCGGATTCCAGAAGCGGCGATAGCTCCTCTTCACCTGCTTTGCAAGGCTTGCATCCCATGGCTCTCCCACGAGGGGGGCGAGCCTCTCCATGATGCGCAGAGCCCCGTACCAGAGCGCGTTGATCTCGCAGGGCTTCCCCTCCCTGGGCGTGACGCATGCGCCGTCGACTCTGGCGTCCATCCACGTCATCCCTGCCCGGCAAAAGATCAGACCGTCCGAGTCCATCCAGGCGACGTTTGTTCCCCTGCGATAGGCCTCCACGATTCCAGAGAGGGAGGGCCACAGCGTTCGCACCGCGTCCAAGTCGCCGGAGTAGCGGTAGTATCTACTGAACGCATGGATGAAGAGGAGGGAGGCGTCGGCGGTGTTGTAGGAGAGGGCGCCGAGGTCATTAGGAAGCACGCCATCCAATATAGCGCGCGCGAATGTGAATAGGACATCTCGAGCCTCCTCATACCTGCCTGGGACGAGCAGCAGCCCCGGCAGGGAGATCATGGCATCGCGCCCCCAATCATCGAACCAGTGATACCCTGCGATGATGCTTAGGCCATCTCCGCGCCGCACTATAAACGAGTCAGCAGCCTTCGCCAGAGGTCTAAGCACTGGATCGAGCGCTGCCATAAGATCGATCAGGCGCGAGCTCTCGGCCTTTGTATCCGCTCCAACGAATCTGGCCCTATCGATCGAGGCCATGATCGAGAAGGAGGCTTCCCCTTCCACCTCCACCTCGAACTGGCCTGGAGAGAGCAGGTCTTCTCGCCAGGCAAGGCCGCGCCTTCTCTCGATCTCGTACTCCAGGTTGTAGTACCAGTGTGGATCGAGGACGAAACGGCCCCAGTCGGAGATGACTGCAAGATCCACGTCGCACTCGATCGAGAACCCTCCTGGGATCTCCCTTGTGCGAAGCTCGGGGCGGCCGGCTGGAGCATGGAAGCTTCGACATGTTATGAGCGGGCGGATCCGAAGGAGGCAATCGCCTTCCACGCTGTAGCGGACGATTGTCGTGTTCTCGCCCCGGATCATGGAGACGGTCTTCTCGACCACGACCTCGCCTGCCCGATACCGCCATCGAGGAAGGGGATCGATCGAGAACTCCTCGAGCATTCGATAGCCTTCGGGATAAATCGCTCCCGGGTACTGATGGTTCGAGAGGTGGAAGCTCGCGTTACCTGCTACCACCTCCTCGTCGAGGGATGAGAGGAGGAGCGTTCGCTCAACTGGCGGCTCTTTCGCTCCCACGAGCAGGCCATGATAGGCTCTGGTGTTGACGACAACCGCGGTCGATGATGCGTAGCCCCCGATCCCATTTGCAATCAGCCATTCGAGGTCGAAGCCCTCCTGGAACCTCTCCCCCTCATCGAGCGATTCCGCCCGCCAGCGGAGATCGACTGCGCTGGCATCGATTGCCATCTCAACCACCCCTATCGAGCCGTTCGTCCATCCGTCTCAAAAGGGCCTTTCTCAGCCTCTGGCCCTCGAGGCCTGTGAGATCCGCGATTCCAGCGGCGAGATCGGCATCGCCTAGGCTGTCCTTTGCCCATCGGGCGAGGTCTCCGCGAACCATGTGGCCTTCCAGGATCTCGATATCAATCTTTGATATGGCGCGGACCATCGACTCCAGGCTCCATGCGACCTCTCCGGTGAACTGGTCCGGTCCCTCCGAGAAGCGGAAGGGATGGTCGGCGAGCGTCAGCCTCTGCCTGAGCCTGAACTCCAGGTCGGACAAAGCGGAGAAGTAGGTGACCGCAGCGTCGTATGCGCTCTCATACGGGCTGAAGTAGCTGTGCACCTCCCCTGGACCCCCGCCCCTTGTGAAGAGGTAGTAGAGGTGGTCGCTCATGCATAGGGACCTCCAGATGGAGAGGAGCTCAGCGTCGCCGCTATCCTTTATAGGCCCTTCGAGCCTCTGCTGGTAGAGGAAACACGCCCACTGCAAGGCGTTTCCGAGCCAGCAGCTCGTATCCCTCTCGAGGTCTGCCCAGGAGACGGTGCGAGGTACGCTGATATCCCTGTGGGCCGGATGCTTCTCCACGATCTCGCTAGGGGTTGCAAAGGCGAGGTGTGGCCACCTGTTGATCTCGCGGGGTAGGTATCGAAGGAAGTGGAAGATCCCCGTCTCCTCCCATTGGTGTTCGCCGAATGTCTCGTAGTCGCAGAAGAGGTTGATGCATTGGCCGGGCGTTCTGGCAAGCCACGAAGAGTACTTGTCAGCCGTCAATGGATATTCGCTCCACCAGCGAGCTGAGAACCGAAAGCCTACGTCGTCGGTGAGCTGGTAGTTGCGAAGCAGAAGGGAGAGGTCGGATCCCCTGGGCCTGTAGACGAAGCCGGGGTCGGCCACAACCCCTTCGGTGAAGATCCCCTTGTAGCCCATGGAGGCAACCATAGAGGCTATCCGGTCGTCGTAGAGAAGCTCGGTATTCTCGAAGAATGTCGGCCGCTGCCCAAATAGGTCCCAGACGAGCTCTCGATGCATCTTGACCTGTTCCTCGAACTCCCCCTTTTCCTTGTAGAGGCTTGAGAGGGAATGGTAGTACGTCTGCTCCAAGATCTCGACCATGCCAGTTCCAACGAGGTCCTGGAAGGAGGCGAGGACTTCCGGCTGGAACTTGCTGCACTGGTCGAGGAAGGTTCCAGAGAAGCTGTAGGCCACCTTGAATGGACGCTCCGACTCGGCAAAACGCCTGATCTCCTCCCCGATCACAGCGTTTGCGGGCAGGTAGCACTTCGCAGCCACCCGCTGGAAGATGCGCCTGTTCTCCTCGCAATCGAAGTATAGGTCCAGCAGGTCCCCGGAGGCTACCCTCTTGTGCAGGGATCCTCCCCAGAAGAGGTCCTTTCTCAGCCTCAAGGGCTGGTGGACCTCGAAGCAGAGAGAGATGTCGGTCATAGCTGCCACCTGTGACCTGACCTGATATATGTGATCAAATTATTGATCATGGGTATATTCTCCTAGTGTATAGCCCGTCCAAAGCTAAGTGTAAAGTAAGATGCTATCCAACCGAATTAAATGGATTGCAATTAAGCCATATTACGACTCCTCGAAAGAATCTGTAGTTCAAATCTAACTGGGAGGAGGTTCAGCTTCTTTTTTAATTTGGAGTTTTATAGGCGTGCATACGGATTTGAAATAATTTATCTCATAAATCGGTCTGCGATAATGAGATGTAGCATCAATTATTGTATCGCGCAAATGATAATCTCTCGCGTATGATCTAATAACCCATAAGAAACGAGGCAACGGACATTTTAAGAATTCAATCTTTTCCTTCAAAGGTATGTCCAATATATATTTTTTATAGTCCTGTAGCTTATATAAATAAAAATCAAGCTTAAAGACCGAATACTCCTCCCGCAAATCGCTAATGACTAAATGCATTCTATTAAAACTATACCGTATCTTTGAATAAAGTGGGATTATTAATAGGTCTAATTCGACTTTATCGATATCATAATAGTCTTGCCATTTACAATTCCAAACTAAGAAAGATCCGTCCTTCGATGCACATTTTACTGGGCTATACGGACCGATCTGATCATCATGCACGTAGAGTGTATCTATAACACCATGATCATCTTGATGATAACCACAGATGACAACCGAATGGAAATCCTCATCTTCAATTAATCCCCTATCGTGTTTTAATAGCTTGATGCCGGCTATTATTGGATTTCCGGCGCATAAAAAGGCCTTTATTGCATCTGGGACTATCGTCTTTAAATACACTTCTTGCTTATCTTTTATTAAATTAGAGATTTCATTGTTATCAATTAGGGATTTCATGTAATTTATATTAATAACATCGCAATCAAGATTAATTTTTCTAAAAAAGTTTAGCATCTCGACGATGGTAAGACCTTGTGAAGGGAAATTACGACTTTTTTCCATAAAGTTAATTGCAATTTCCGTTATTTCAACTGGAGAAAGCTGGGGCGTCCCATAAAGCTCCTGCAATTTGTTATTTGCTACCCATAATGCTGTGGTCGCACAGGCTGCAACAGCAGTATCCTGAACTTGAAAAGGCAATGCATTGATCGAGAGAGGTATTCCAAAAAGGTTGATGGTGTATTTTTTTTGGATATAAAAAGTCCCTTCATAAATATCGCTTTGATGTTTTGGGGGTGTCAGCAAGGTACGCCCAAAGATTATCGACCCATATTCATCTTTTAAGGGTTTTATAATACAAAAACCCGCATAATTATCATTCAACTTCGAGATCCATTGAACGGAATCCGAATCCGAACAAAGCATATTATTTTTGAGAATCCACAATTCAAATTCCGATTGAGTGAAGCACATCGTGAAGAAATGAATTCTCTGTGTGAACCGATCGAAGGTTTCATGAGCTCGTGAGAAAAATTTTGAGTAATCAATTATATAATCTCTATCCGTATAATTGTGCTCAATAATTGCTGTTTGCGCACCCAAATTATCCAAGTAATCCAAAATATAGATTGCCTGAGGGGAGGAGCCAAGAATCGGCTTTGCCTCTTCCATAGGCATTACATACTGGCACATGAATAGCCTTACAGAGTAAACCGAGTATGCAAATCCTCATACCTGAGAGATCCGCTGAATTTTGCATCTCGGTTAATCGCAGATATGATCTTCGGATCGATGCTCCTAAGACTCTCGCCCAGGTCCTCTAATTCCTTGACTATTTGGCCATCAAGCTCATCCAGTTCTGGCGAGAATCTGCGCATCGAAACCATCCTCCATATCAATTTATGCCTATATTAATAGACAGTTTCTCATACCCCATCAAGGTATATATGTTTTTCGCAGTCACATGACTTAACAGAAATAACATATTTGTACAGTATTTACTTTCAGCATATCTATTTAGCCGAATTTTCCCATATCATGATGCAAAGTGAAAGACCCCCCGCTTGACCTGCGCGGGGATCTCTGCACCCCTTTACATCCAGCCTGCATTCCATACGTACCTTCCGACAAATCGAGGAGATCGGCCTTGACTAAAGCAAGCCTGTGCTATAATGCAAGAGTCACTTCGCCTTCAGAACCGCATCCTTCATCTCCCGAATGAGCGCCTCCAGGCGATCGTACTCCCCCCGGGCGACGAGATCGACGCAGGCGGATCCCACTATCGCCGCATCCGCTCCCGCCCGCACAACGGAAGCTGCCTGCTCCGGAGTCGATATCCCAAAGCCGACAGCGCGAGGGAGGGACGCCGGCACCCGCCCGATGAGCTCAGCGGTTGAGTCGAGAAGGTCAGACCTTGCGCCTGTAACGCCTGATCTTGCAACCAGGTAGATGAAGCCCGAGCTCCTCTCGACGATCGAAGATATCCGCTCCTTCGGGGTGTTCGGAGCTATCAGGTAGATCAGGTCGACATCCTCGGCGAGACAGGACGACCGAAGCGGCTCAGCCTCCTCCATAGGAAGGTCGGGGACGATCAAGCCGGAGATCCCGCTATTCGAGCAGTCGCGAGCGAAGCGATCGAGGCCCCGGCGTAGTATCATATTGTAATAGCCCATGAAGACCTTTGGCACCTTCACTCCAAGATTGCCCACGGTCTCAAAGTAGAGGTCGGTGTTCATCCCGCAAGCTAGCGCCCGCTGAGATGCTGCCTGGATCACAGGGCCATCGGCTATTGGGTCGGAGAAGGGAAGCCCAAGCTCGATTATGTCTGCGCCTGCCTTTTCAAGCCGGCGCGCGATCTCGACCGTGGCTTCGGCAGTTGGATCGCCTGCGCAGATGTAGGCGATCAAAAGCGGACGGTTTTGAAAAGCCTCGGAGATCCTCAATTGACCCCCTCCTCGAACTCCATCACCGCTTGCAGGTCCTTGTCGCCACGACCTGAGACGTTGATTATGCAAAGATCGCCAAGCGTCTCAGGATTCTCGACCGCATAGCCGATGGCGTGCGCCGACTCAAGCGCAGGGATTATCCCCTCGGTCCTTGAGAGATGCTTGAATCCTGCAATAGCTGTCCTGTCGTCGGCGGTCTTCGGGATCACGCGGCCCTTCTCGGCCAGGAATGCGAGCTCGGGCCCGACGCCTGGATAGTCAAGGCCAGCTGCAATCGAGTAGGACTCGAGTATCTGGCCGTAGGGATCCTGAAGGATCTTGGTCATCGCCCCATGGAGAACTCCAGCCTCGCCGTATCCGAGGCAGGCCCCGTGATCGGCGATCTTGGGTCCTGCCGTCAGGCCGCGGCCTCCGGCCTCAACCGCTAGAAGCATAACATCGTCCCCGATGAACGAGGCAAAGATGCCCATCGCATTGCTCCCTCCTCCGACGCATGCCACAATCGAGTCTGGAAGGCGGCCTTCGGCATCGAGCACCTGGGCCCTTGCCTCCCGTCCTATCACGCTCTGGAACTCCCTCACCATCGACGGGAAGGGGTGGGGCCCGGCCACGGTGCCGAGCAGGTAGTGTGTCTCCTCGTAACTTGCCGCCCAGTCCCGCATCGCCTCGTTGATGGCGTCTTTGAGCGTTCTGGAGCCCGAGCGCACAGGGATTACCTCTGCGCCCAAGAGCTCCATTCTGAAGACGTTCATCTTCTGGCGCTCGATGTCCACCTCCCCCATGTAGACCTGGGTCTCGAACCCCAGGTTTGCGCCGACGATTGCGGTTGCAACGCCGTGCTGGCCAGCACCCGTCTCGGCAATCAGCCTAGTCTTTCCCATCCTCTTTGCCACAAGGGCCTGCCCCAGGGTGTTGTTCAGCTTGTGTGCTCCGCCGTGAACCAGGTCCTCCCTCTTCAGGTAAATCCTGCGGCCAAGCTCCCTGGAGAGGTTCTTTGCGAGGTAGAGGGGAGTCGGCCTTCCTGCGAAACGGGAGGAGAGCTGCTGCAGCTCCGCTACGAAGGAGGCATCGCCTTTAAGCTCCATGTAGGCCCGGGCCAGCTCTGACAACGGCTGGACCAGGGTCTCGGGAACATAGAGGCCGCCATAAGCTCCGAAACGGGAGCCCTGATCGCCCATCTTGTAAGAGGTTATCAACTTATCACCTTAATGTACTAATTCATACATCAATGTCCTTGATGATACATTGTATTTAAGGGTAACGATCCCCAAATCGTGCAGGTGGTCTACCTGAATTGAATTGTTGATATATTGAGCACGTTCATTGTTTGTTATGCTTCATATAAATATATATCGCGTCCTTCAGCGAATTTGTAGAGGCAAGAATGGTTGGATTACAACCTTATTCGTCATTCCCAGGCCCCAATGAGAGGTATATAAAAGTATTCGCGTTCATTAGCGTTCATTCGCGGTTGAAGTTAGAAGAGATAGAAAAGGTGAGATCCCCTTCGAAGGGGGATTCTCTACCTCGTCCGCCCCTTACTTCGCCCGGCCCGTCACCCTGAGATACGTGGAGTTCCCAGGCCCCAGGGGGCCTGCGTTCTCCCACGTAATCATGTTCCCTGAAATCGTGGCAGTCCCATTGTGGGAGACGTAATCCATCCCTGCGGGCAGGATGTCGACGACCCTCACTGTCCGCTGAACGACGTCGCCTGTGTTCGTCACCCTTATTGTGAAGTTGACAAGCTGGTTCGGGTGAGCCTCTGCGACGTCCGCGTCCTTCTGTATCTCGATCGACGAGTTGACTGCTCTAACGGTCGCATAGTCGTCGTCGGTCACGTTCTCGACGTCGTAGGGAACGCCCGTTGCATTCACATAGTTGACGAGCGCGCCGTAGTCCGTCCCGTCGAGCCTGGCTACGAGCTCCAGGGTCGTCGTCTCCCCAGGCAGGAGGGGGCCAGCTACCGTCCAGTTCACGTAGCGGTTGTAATGCACGCCCGATGGATTCGAGCTTACGTACTCCAATCCTAAGGGAAGGAGGTCCCAGACGACTATCGGGTCGAGCGAGACGTTGCCGGTGTTGGTCACGTTGATCGAGAAGGTCAAGTTCTCGTTTGGATACTCGGGAGGATAGCTGACAGTCTTGTTCACGTCTATTGCGGGCAGGTGCATCACGCTTGATGAATCGCTTATGCTATAGGGATTGCCGTATGCGTCCTTGTAGCGCAGCAGAGCGTCGTTTGGATCGAGTATGATCCCGAGCCGATTGATCGCCGTACCGGCAACCGTTGCATTGAACTCTATGACCAGGTCCTCGTTTGCCGAGTTGTTGACGTCACCAATGTGCCAGTTGACGTTCACAGGAACGGTTCCATCGTTGGGCGAGCTGACCTCGATTCCAAGGATCGATGAAACAGCTCCGCTCACGTTCAACGTAGCGTTCTCGTAGATCAGGCCCTGGGGCAGTGTGTCGTTCACCCAGATATCGAAGAAGGTAACCCTAGCCATGTCCACGATGATTGAGTAGTTCACCGGATATCCGATAGAGCTGTTCCTCGGCTGGTCCGGCAGCTTTGAGATCGTCGCATTGTCGGAGTAGTTTGATGCAACCTGGATATCGCGGTTGTAATCGTCGAGGCTCGTCCATCCCCCGTATCTGGTCTCCGAATTGGGCTCTGCAGTGCTGTTCCAGAGCACCGTCGCGTTGTTCAGGATCGTCAGGTTCGCCAGGGCGCCTGGGTCGACTGTCGCGTTATATGAGAGCTGAAGAGCGTCGGCCAGGGATAGGTTCTCATAGAGCCAGGTCACCCGTCGGCCGTCTATCTGGGTTGCGTCAGCAGGTGGATTCGATCCGGCCGATGTCAATGTCAGGCCGGCAGGGGCGATGTCGGTCACGTTTAGGTCGTAGGCTGTAGAGCCGCTGTCTGCGGTGTGGTCAACTGTGACGTTGTATCGCAACGTGTCGCCCACCTCGACTCCGCTTGCGTTGACCGCCTTCTCGATCCTTAGGTCAGGCTCCACCATGGAGACGTTCGCCTGATCCGAGGCCAGGAAGGGATGGCCATCCCGGTCCTGATGGGTGACATCAACCCTGTTCTCCAGAACGACGCCGTCCTGGTTGGTTATGACGTCCTCAACGATCGTGGATAGGTTGATCACGATCACCCGAGGGCCGGTGAAGTTGCCTAGATCCCATGTGAGGTCGTTCGATACCTCGGTGAACGTTCCGCAGGTCCCGGCCGTATCCTGGAAGCACTGCCAGCTCTCGTATCTGAGGCCCGTTGGCAGGGGGTCGTTCATCTCCGTCAGGTTGTAGCTCTCCCCGATTCCCCAGAACTCCGCGGTGAGGGTGAAGTTCGCCCACTCGCCTATCGTCAATGTGGAGTCGTCCTCTTTCGTCACGTAGAGGCGAGCTGTGTAGGCAGCATCGCTGTCCTGGCTGTAGATGCATCCGTCGTCGCAAGTTCCCCATGCGTAGACGTTGTTTGTGAGGTTTCCAGTCGAGTTGGCATAGGCCTCCAGATCCCTCGACCAGGTGGCTCCCGCGTTCAGCGTTATGCCCGTCCAGTTGATAGTGGTCCAGCCGGACAGGGGGTAGTCGTTGTGTACTGCGCCGTCGGTCGTGATGGAAGTAAAGCCCTCGTCGAGGACATCCATCACAGATACGTTATAGCCGGTTCCGCTTCCGGGATTAGTAAGCGCAATCGTCCATCTTGCGGGATTCGTCACCGTCTGCGTGAATGGCTCCTTTGTCACGTTGAGGATTGCGATCTTCGGGCTTACAGCGAGCGTGTCGCTCAGATTGTATGTGTTGTGCGATCGGTCGGTGAAGTTGTAGAATACCTCGTTGGAGTTGGGGATGATGGTCTGATTGCAGCAGTCCTGGCAGTTCGTCGTGTTGAATGCTAAGGTGATCGTCTCATCTCGCCATAGTATGTCTATGTTGGTCGAGTTCCAGATGAGGGACCTGTTTGCCGCGTCGAAGACGGGCTCGTCGACCAGGAAGGGCTCGTGGGTGGCGTTGTTCGTGGCAATCACGGCTGAGCCGGTCTCGTAGATGAAGCCCTGTGGCAAGACGTCCTTGATCTCTTGGGTGAAGGCCCTGCTTCCGATATTGCTCATAGTTATCGTGTAGCTGCCGCCGCATGTATCGATATAGCCAGAGGACTTGGCTAGTGTAACCTCTGGGCGGGTGCGCATAGCTGTGGATACAAATGCTAACTGCCAAGGGCAGCAGCCCCAGTAGACGGTTGCATTGTTGTAAGTGTCGACGTATGTGCTAAGAGTGACCTTGGCGGCAACGGTTATGTTGATTGTGGTGCCCACAGGCATATCCGCAATATCCCAGTGAAGCGGGTTACTGGCATTGCCGTCACCGCTCGATGGAAGGGGAGAGGTCTCTGCTGGGTAGTAATTGGTGTTGGTGGGCAGCAGATCCTCCAGGGTTATGTTCCTGGCAGTGGAATCACCATCGTTGTAAAGGGTGATCGTCCAGTTGATTATGCTGTCCTTACGGGGCCTTTCGAAGTTGGGGGATTTGATAAGGGATATATTGGATTCACCCAGCAAGGTGACCGCACCCCTTTGGGACTCCAGTCCGTAGGCTCCGCACGGAGTGGTGTAGTTGACCCTTGCCAGAGAGGTGCCGTTTATGAAGCTGCAGGGCCCTGACATGTTGGCCTTGAAGTCTATCCTGACCCTGGCATCCTTGGCGCATCCCTCTGAATTATTGAAGTACCAGATAAGAGGGTTTCCGCCCAAATCTACGCCTGTAGGCGTGACCCCTGTCACGACAGATGAGCCCGGTATATATTGGAGCCCTGCCGGCAGAAGCTCGGAGATGGTGACGTTGTAAACGCATGTGGGCCCGACATTCCATACCTCAAGGGAGAAGTTGCTCGCAATGTCGCACTCGTCCACGAGCTCTGCCTCGTGGCGCACAACCTGCAGCTCCGAGTTCAATAGCTCCACTCGGGAGCTGTCATTTACTGTATCGCAGGGCTTTCCGCCGCATCCCCAGCTCGCGTTTACGTAGTTGTTGAGGTTGTAGCAGCCGTCCAGGGTGGCGTTGAGCTCGATAAATACAACCTCCTGGGGGGCCAAGTCACCAAGGGTCCATGTGACGTTCTGGCCCGAGACGGTTGTGTTGGCCGGGTCGTCCACGCCCCGGATCTTGGAATCGTGATAGAGGAGGTCGTCGTCCAGGAGGTCGTCCACGATAGTGTTGTAGGCCGTGCCCGAGCCTGAGTTGTAGATGTATATCTTCCAGCTTGCGTTCTTCGTGAGGGCGAAGATCACCTCTGGATTCTTGCTAATTGTTATGAGCGCTTGATCCAGTAGCAGGGGAGCGCCATGGTATTCGTCATCGAGCGGGTTGTCGCAGTTGTCCACGTACTCGAGCCATGCGTTCACCTGCTTATCCTGGATGCAGCTCTTCTCGACAGGGAAGGCGATCGTCCCTCCGCTGCTCACGTCGTCGCCCAGGGACCAGGTCATGTTGTCACCGTCGGGCTCCGGCTCAAAGGAGGCGACCGGGCCTGTGCTGTTGACGATCCCCGAGATGATGGCGGGACCTATGTACTTGAAGTCGGCCTCGTCGTAGGTGATGTTCATCCGCGAGCCGTTCCAGGGGCCGTTCTTCGATAGCTCCAGTGTAAAGTTGTAGACGCCGCATGACTCCATCTTGTTGGAGAGGGTCATGTCCAGGCTCCAATCGGAGCGGCCCACGCTGACCGCTGCAGCCTCCTGGTAGCAGGGCTTTCCGCTGCACTCGGCAGGCGACCCGCTTATGCAGAGGTAGGACCAGTCCTCGAAGGAGCCTGGATCGTTCTGGTAGAGGGTGTAGCTCACGTTCAGGATATCGCCGTCGCTCAACGGGCCGCAGCCAGCCTCCAAGAATCCCAAGTTCAGGGCAACCCCCAGGGTGAGGGTCTCGTTTGCGGAGCAGGTATCGTTCACCGTGAACGCGGCTTCCCCCTGAAGCAAGCCTCCGGGAAATGTCTGGCTGTTGTTTCCAGCCTCTTTGAAGTCGATATCCGCCCAGGTCAAGGTTCCAGTCTCATTGAAGCGGTAGGTGGTGGTGTAGGTCAGGTTCTCGCAGTTCTGCTGAGGCGCTGGGGAGTAAGATTTAGAGGAGTTGAATACCGTCCCGTTGTAGCACTTCACGAGGATCGTCGTAGAAGAGCTGCCTCCCAGTTCGCAGCCGCAGCAATCCGTCAAGTTCTCCACGGAGAGGGCGTTGGTCTGCGATGTGCCGCAGTCGCAGGGATCAGATGATGCCTCCAAGGTTATGATATCGGTCCAGGAAACGTCATCATCGAGCACCTGGTCGGCCCAGGTGATGTTGCTCCCGCTGACCGTGCCGTTTCCTGCATCGACTATGATGAAATTTGCAGGATAAGAGTCGGTGATGTTCACAGTGACGTTCTCCTGCGGACATAGGCCCTTCTCGTAGATGGCCGAGAGGTTGTAGCGTGCCCGCTCGCCCAGGTAGAGGCTACCCGGGCCGCTCTTGCTAGCGGAGAGGGAGGGCTTTCCAGAGCTGTTGAATCCATAGCCGAGGAGCTTTGTTGGCGGCGTCCACTGAAACAAGCAGTCATCGTAGAAGTAGGGCTTCGTCGCGAGGATCCCAGAGGGTCCTCTGCAGAGGCCGGCCTGGAGGGAGAAGTCGAAGGCCAGGTCCTGGGAGCTTGAGGGGGGTATGGTCCCCACATAGAAGGTAGTATTGCCGGGATGATAGGTGCCGCCGGTTGTGTTGGTTATGGTATACTCGGCAGGAAAGCCGTCTAGGACCAGCTTCAAGTCGAGGGCGTTTCCGTCCCCAGTGTTGACGATATGGCAGGTCACCCGGAGGGAGTCGCAGTAGGGGGCAAGCATCGGATCGGGATCGAACGAGTAGCTCATGTAGGGGTGTCGTTCCATGAGCTTGACGCTCGCCTTGGTGTAGGTCTTCTGGCAGGGCGTGCCGTCGCATCCCCAGGAGGCATTGACTATGTTATAGAGGTCGTTGCAGGCGATTATCCTCGTGCTGATGTTCACAGTTCGCGACTCGCTGGCAGGTATCTCATCGTAGCTCCAGTTCATGCCCCCGCCAGGGGAGTCTATCGCGATCAGCTCCAGCCCGGATTCCAGGGTGTCGTTCACCCTGACGTTATAGGCGGGGCCTGTGCCCAGGTTCTCGATGGCTATCGTCCAGTTGGCGTAGTCGCCCTTTGGGGCTTCGATCACGTTTGGCTGCTTTGTGACCTTCAGAAGGCCCCGATAGACGGTGATGCTGGCCCTGGTGTAGGCTGCAACCGACGAGCGATTGCTCGTGATATCGGCCTTTAGGTACTGGCCGCTCTTGGCGCCGCACGCAGCGGTCAGGTTGAAAGTGAGGTTGATTCCCTGGCCCGGCTGGAGGGCAGATCCCATGATATCGGACAGGTTCCACTGGAGAATGCCTCCGATCGAGACCGGCTCCTGGGCGGATGTGCCGCCTGGATGGACGATCCTTGTAGAGCCGGCCTGGTAGTTGAAGAGTATGGGGACCGTCACGTTTGCCAGTATATCTCTCTCAGCCAGTGTTCCGCCGTTGCTGATCGCGACTGAGTAGGAGTACTCATCGCAAATATTCACATATTCCGGAGCTGTGACCCCGACGGTCAGTGCGCCGCAGGCAGAGCCTACCGAGAGGAGGATTGCCAGCAATCCGAAGACTTGGCGCGCGGGCGTTTGCGGCCGAAAGCCTCCTCCAAGATATCCTCCATCCGCGTCCATATCGATTTGACCAGGTGAACCTTCCACAACGATCCCATCCATCCAAGGGTTGATACGTAGAGAGTATACTATTTTCTATTTAAATATTTCGTATGTTCTTCAAATAAGTGTTGCTAGCTATACTAGCAGTTAGAAGATATATATTCTTAAATATTCTACAAATATAGGACGTTGCACGCTAATAATAGGAGTAATTGACTCATATATCGATCAATAGAAAATTTTATATAGTATGGAGTTCTTCCATAACTGGAAAATAATCCTTCGGGTGATAATAAATGAGTACGTCGATTCTGCCAAGGGCTGGGTTGATCCTGGCCGTAATAGCGACCATGGGCATGATGGGGGCGAGCGCCAGCTACTGCCCCGCCGGCCTCGCCACGTACGATAAGGTAAACGCGACAGAGAGCTTCGAGGACTTGCTCAAGAACCAGACGGTTTTACTCCAGGACTTCGAGGACTTCCTCAAGGACTCTCGCTTCAACTTCACGGGAACCGAGAACGTTACGTTCCTGGCGAGCTTCGAGGAACTCTTGAGGAACCAGACCACTCTGCACGAGAGCTTCTCCGACCTCCTCGGAAACGAGACCCAGTGGGACTTCAGCGATCCCGATGACCAGGTCATGTTCCTCACGAGCTTCGGCGAGCTTCTGATGAACGAGACCTCCCTCTTCGAGAGCTTCGAGGGCCTCCTCATCGATACATGGTGCGATGCGGACTTCAAGAATGAGACGGGACCATGTGGATATAATGCTCGGTGGGAGTTCAAGTACAGCTACGAGGATCTGCTCAAGAGACAGGTCAATCTGCTCAAAGACTACGTCTACCTGCTCGACAACATGGATAGCGCTGTCGACTCGGCAGACAGACAGGACCTCCTGTCCACCTTGGAGACTTTGCTGAAGGAGCAGTCCAACAGGCTCTCCGGATTCGAGACCATCTTGAAGATCAACTGCTAGAGATATTCGATAGAAGGGATGGCCAGACGAAAGGAGGTAGGACGAGGGAAGAGAGGTTCGAGAAATAGCTGGAATTTGGCGCCGCCAGAGCATCTCTCCGGCGGCAGGTCTCTATTATCGAAGCTAGTCGGGCAGATCGGGCCAGGCCTGGTGCAAGAGGTCCTCGAAGGTCTGCAATCTATAGGACTGGTTCTTAATTATCCCTTCGTATATCTCCAAATCGGAGGCATTGCCGCCCGAGACCCTGATATCCTGCCCATATTCCCTTATCAAGACAGAGTATCTCTTCAGCACCGTCTCGAGCTCCTCGATGTTCATGAGGTAGCTCTCGCCCCCTTCCCCGCTGACCTGCTCGCAGCATCGATCCTGGCCAGTCGCGTTTGCGGTGTTGTTGATCCAGCAGTGCATGACATCGCTTGTGGTCACGGTGTAGCGCGGCTTGGGGATGATCGCCTCGCTCTCACCGGGCGACAGATCTCCCAGGCTGTAGATATGAAGGAGGGTATCGTTGACCTCTATCCCTGTTATGTTCACCTCACCGGTGTTGGTGACCTCTATCGTATACTCGATAATGGCAAGCTTGCTTCCTAGATCGGTCATGTTGTAGACGAGCTCGGCATCCTTGGAGAGGTCGAGGGATGCCACATAGGTGAACTTCACCGTGCGGGAGCTCGTGCTAGGCCCATAAATTTGGCCGTACAGGTCTGTTGAGTTGAGGACTGCCACGTTGACCAGGTCTTGGCAACCGCAAGAGGGAGAGGAAGCAACCGTCTTCGTAAAGCTCGCAAGCGCGGTCTCTCGGCTGTAGAGGTCCGATGCATTGGCAAATGCCATATTGACGTGGTCGTTGCACGAAACTCCGCAGCTCTGGCCCAAGGCGCCCCCTTGCGCCGATAGAAATAGGGCCATCAGTATGACTAATAGGCACTTCCTCATCGAACATCCCCCTCATAGCATCGTTGCCGAACAGGCTGGCCCTTCTCTGCTACTCCCTTTCGTGGCATGGGCCATCTCTTTGCAGCTTGGGGAAGAGTTTTCCCCAACTAAGTTAGTTGATTTGCTTGTATTTAAATTTTTCTAGTGTTCTTTATGAAAAATAAATCCATTGAAGTCATATTTTTTGTTGAACTTATTTGAGGAGATAAGTCGAGCCTAGAATATCCCATATAGATATATCATAGATAACTAATTATATTTTATATTAACTGTATTTATCGACAGAGGCGCAAAGGCAGATTCGGCATTCACCATAAATAATAACATATAGAACTACCCGAATCACCTCACGTGAAGTATATTAATATACAAATGAGTTTTGCCTAGTATTTTGGGAAGGATGATCGCTCAATTCTCCGCGATATAGCGCCATCCGTTGGATTTACGATGGTCTATCTGCCCCATTGAGCGATCGTACGCTCGTCGGCGAAAGGTCGTCGCATTCTCTGGATAACTTCTAGGCGAAACTTTTAAAAGTGATGATGATTACCACTATGATAGTATGATCAAGAAGGGCATTGGCAGGAGGGCCTATATACATGTTCAGTGATTTATATAAGAGATCGGCAGGAATTATCTCCGTTATTTTGTTGCTCAGTCTTCCCCTCAACGGCCTTGCATCCGGCTCGGATGGTGTTTTGGCCTGCCCGTCCGTCGGGTACGATCCTGTGGACAGCTTGGAAGGGCTGCTGAGAAACCAGTCCACGCTCCTGGACAGCTTCGACCATCTGCTGAGGGAGACTCCAACAAGCTCCAAGAGCACTGCTGTCTTTCTAACGAGCTTCGAGGACCTGCTTCGAAGGCAGGCCATCCTCCTCTCAAGCTTCGATGAGATCTTGAAGTCCGGCTGGAGAAAGATGAACCGGACGCAGATGGAGGCCTTCTTGGCAAGCTACAACGATCTGCTCGATAGACAAGGCGCGCTCCTAGAGAGCTTCCAGAACCTGACGAACGAGAGATGGGACCTCCTCACCCCAGATAACCGCCTGCTGCTGGCTACCAGCTTCGAGGACCTCCTTCGAAGGGAGGCTGAGCTTCTCAGCGGCTACAAGGAGCTCCATAAGATGACTTATGGAGGGATCTCGATCGAGAAGATGGTCGACAAGATCTGGATAAAGCCTGGCGACACAATAATGTACGTCTATCTGGTCACGAACTATTACGAGTATAACATAACCGAGTTGCTCATAGTCGACTATCCACTAGGGGAGATCGCAAGCGGGTTTACGCTCCTTCCCGGTGAGACAAAGCGCTTCGAAAAGAGCATTGTTCTGGATCTGCCAGCGGTAAACATAGTCCGCGTTGAGGGAAGGGATCCAAACGGCACGAAGGTGGAGGACAAAAGCCCGCCGGTCTCCGTTGGGGTGATCCGATTGAGCATGAACTACGACGAACTGCAGACTGGAAACCAGAGCGCGCACTCCTCAGGTATTGACCCGCCAAGCGCCACAAACTCGGTCGAGGTGAAGAAGAGCCAGAGGACTACCTGCAACCTGAACGAGGCGATAATCAACATGGAGAAGATTCGCTCAGGGGATCAGACCGCAAGCTCCTACGGGACGGGCGCTACGAGCAATCAGGTTCGCTTCATAGTGGACCAGGAGTAGAGATCGATACCTAGCCCCCACCATCGATGATATCCTGTGGAAGCTCTCCGGAGAGGCTCTCTATGCGCCTCTCGGCCTTGTCCAATCGGGCGTTGGAGAGACTAATTAGCCGCATCCCGCGCTCGAAGAGATCGAGGCTATCCTCCAAGGAGAGCCTTCCTCCTTCAAGCGATCCCACAATCCGCTCCAGCTCCTCGAGAGCCCCTTCGAGGCTCATATCCTCATCTTTGGAAATATCGATCACCGCCTTTCAGGCCGTTTCCTTCGAGCCTTCCCTCCACACGACAAGAGATCGCTCCATCGGAAAAGGTCAGCTCGATCTCCTCCCCAAGAGAGGCCTCCTCTGCCCTTTGGACCAGCCTTCCCTCTGGAGTGCGGGCTATGGCATAGCCGCGCGAGAGGGTGGCGAGGGGGCTTGCCGATTGAAGCCTTCCGGCGAGAAGGCCGAGGCGATGGCTCATCTCCTCCATCTCGCGAAGCTCTGCTGCGGAGAGACGCTCGGATAGGTAGTCGAGCCTCTGTCGCCTCTCTCCGGCAAGCGAGTACATCCTGCGAGCAGAGAGGCTCCGCCCCAGGTAATCGAGCCGGGTCCTCTGCCGGTCGGAAAGCGCACCTATTGCCCTCTCCATCCGCGTCTTCAGTTGCCCCATCTCATAGCGAAGGTCGGCGAGATCGGGGACGGCCGCCTTTGCGGCAGCTGTGGGGGTTGCAGCCCTAATGTCCGCCACGAGATCGGCTATGGTCACATCGGTCTCATGGCCGATTCCAGCAATCACTGGAACGTCGCAGTTGTAGATCGCCCTTGCCACAGCCTCCGAGTTAAAGGGCCATAGATCCTCTGCCGATCCGCCGCCCCTGCAGACTATCACAAGGTCCACAAGGCCTTTAAGAGCCCTCACACCCTGGGCCACGCTCTCTGCAGCGCCCTCACCCTGCACCATTGCAGGCGAGAGGACGATTCCAGCAGGATAGCTGCCAATCGTCCTCAAGACGTCCCTTAGAGCTGCCCCGTCCGGGGAGGTCACGATCCCAATGCTCTCTGGATAGCGTGGAGGCTTCCTCTTCCTTTCGGGATCGAATAGGCCTTCCTCAGAGAGGAGCTTCTTCATCCTCTCGAGCTCGAGCAGCTTTTGGCCCACGCCTGAGTCGAGGCGCATCCCCCTTGCGACCAGCTGGAGGCTTCCCCTCGGTCTGTAGATCTCAACGTCCCCGTAGACGAGGACGTTAAGCCCGTCTTTTAGGGTAAACTCCAGGCGGGCGGCGTGCGACCTGAAGAGGACGCATGATATCCCCGCCTCGTTGTCCTTCAGGGTGAAGTAGCTGTGGCCGGAGCGATGGTTGGTGACGTTCGAGAGCTCCCCGCGCGCCCAGAGGTCGCGGAGGCGGGCATCTCCGGCAAGGCGCTCCTTGATCCTCGAAGAGAGCTGGCCCACTGTGAATACATCGGTCAATATACTAGCGGTCTTTCCGGCACCATATTTAACCTCTGCCAGTGCGACGGAAAAGTGATCGGAGGCGAACTGGAGGGCTTCGCCCTTTCGTGCTCGATTGGGGGGGCTGGACCCCAGGCAGGGCCGCAGGCGTGGATGGAGATCCGCCGCCCTCATCCCTTCCACTTCGAAAGCGCCCGGCGCGCGGCTTCGGCATAGGGGCTCTCGATCTCCTCGAATATCGAAAGGGCGGCATTGGCTCTAGAAAGACGCAAGGATCTTTCCTCATAGTATTGGGACCTGTTCGGCCAGTATTCTGTCTTTCAGCCGGGGATGAAGCGAGTTGTATGTCAAGAGGTCTACGCGCCTGTTTACGGCATCCTCAAGCTCATTTTTGAGATGAACGAGATCAAGAAGGCTCCGCCTTAACCGATCTCAGCTTCGACAACTTGCACCCCTACAAACTCGCAAGGCGCGATGTCTTTCTCCACTTCGAGGTAGAGCTCTATCGCTTCTTTGACCCGTTCTATGAGCTCGTCTATGCCCTTTGCCTGAGTATGACACTCAGGGAGGGAGGGGACGGTCGCGACATACCATCCGTCTTCGTCCCGCTCGACGAGGACGGAAAACTTGGACTTCATCTCTTGAATGTTTTGCGTTGAGGTTTTAAATACTTGGTTCTCCAAAGAGGCACGCCTACCGCCATATAGAAACCGCTTTCCTCGTAAATCTGATCAAGTTATCTCCCAGCAAGACCTTAGCAGGCAATGCCAATCAATTATCCTCCGGCGATCCGGCCAAGCATTTTCAGTTTAGCTCTCTTCGGCGATGATCTGATCGATCCTTGCGAGAAGAGGATGGATCTCCCTCTGAATAATATCCCATAGCACCTCCTCATCCAGGCCGAAGTACCTGTGGATGGCGATATCCCGCAGGCCTGCAACCTTCCGCCACTGGACCTGAGGGTAACTCTTTCTGACCAGAGGAGGGACATGCTTGCAAGCTTTGCCTAAAATCACAAGGTTATATATGACCGCGTCGTATGTCCTCTCGTCTGTGGCAAACTCATCAAAGCTGAGACCCTCAGTGTAGCTTAAGAGCTTCCTGCAGGCATCCCGCATATCCTCAAGATACAGCAGATAGTCCCTTGACATACTGGGCCTCGCCCTCGATTCGCGCCTTGAGCCGCGGCCGGATCGATTTGCGGGTGACCAGATCCACGGGCCGATCCAGGAGGTCCTCCAGGAAGAACTTGAGGTCCATGTACCCGTTGAAGGTGGCCGGCCCCTGAAACTCGACCAGAATATCCACATCGCTCTCCGGCCGGGCCTCGTCTCTGGCGAAGGATCCGAAGATAGCCATGCTCTTGACTCCCATCCTGGCCAGGTCCTCTCTCCGGTCTGCCAGCAACTGGAGGATCTCGGATCTTCTCATGGTTATCTCAAAAAGTAATATTTGTATCGTGGATATAAAGAGCTTATGAATATCGGCTGCCTATTCGTCAAGCTCCTCCGTTATCTTCAAGATCTTGGGCTTCAGCTCCGGCATGTCCTTCTTGACCACATCCCATATGAGTTCCAGATCCAATCCAAAGTACTGATGGACCACAATATCCCTTAACCCAGCTATATCCCTCCATGGAATCTCAGGATGTTCTTTTTTGAGGTCATGCGGAAGGTTCTTGACTGCTTCGCCAATGATCTCTATTCGTCTGACGATCATGTCCTGAAGGCGCGCTGACCTTATGAACGTGGCCTCATCAACACCTTCAGAATAGTCTCGAATGAGATCTATGCACTCCAAGATATGCTCAAGAAAGACACGAGGATCTTTTCTCATAGTATTGGGACCTGTTCGGCAAGAATTCGGTCTTTCAGCCGCGGATGAAGTGATTTGTATGTTAATAGATCTACGCGCCTGTTTACGGCATCCTCCAGCTCATTCTTGAGATGGGCAAGATCGAGAAGGCTCCGCCTTCCCTCGAACTCGATCAGGATGTCAATATCGCTTTCTTCCTCCATTTCACCCCGCACGATGGAGCCGAAGAAGGCCGCCCGCTTGACGCCATTCTCTCGAAGGATGGCAGCTACGACATCCCGCACTGCCTGGATCTGATCGCTCATAAGAGTACCAATCTCTTCGCTGTATTCATGCCATTTTATTCTTTCGGCTTGCAGCCGGGAGATTCGGGCCTTCCATCCTGTCATTCTTTTAGGCAAAGATATGTGCGAAGGCTACAATAGCGAGATAGAATCAAAGAAGCTCTGTTTCATCTTATTGAATACGATCACCACACGGCCGCGCCCCTCCGCGAGAAGCGAGAGCGATTCAGGCGGCATGGGTGCTTTGGTGAACTGGAGCCCAGGCGCCTTCAGTTCGGCCAATCCGCCCGCATGGCAGCAGTCGAGCAGGAGGAGCAGCTTTCGGGCCTGGATCGACTTGAGCCTCTCCACGAACTCGGCTCCGCTGATGGCAGTCTCGCTCAGCCGGTTGATGTCGGAGCCGTGGGGCATCAGGTAATAGGCTTCGCCGTCTTCGCCTGTGACCCAGAAACCATGGCCGGAGAAATAGATGACTGCCGTTGTCTCCTGGTCAGAGACCTCTCTCAGCTCATCCAGTGCAGCCAGGATTCCCGGCCTATTGGCAGCCGGGCCGGTGAGGTGGGCCACCTGTTCTGCTGGATAGGCAGAGCGGCTCGGATCTTTCAGGATATCGGCCAGGCCTGTGGCATCGTCGATGGTGTTGGGGAGGTCAGCGCCGCCGACGCCGATCAGAAGCGCCCTGCCGGCTGTGAATTGCATCTGAGTCATGGCTCCTTCGCCCTCAATTCTGCCAGCTGCTGGCGCGCGCGCTCGGCCTGGGGGCTCTCGATCGCTTCGTAGATCGCAAGGGCTGCTTCGGCACATTCGACCGCACGGGGCCGGTTGCCTAGGGCGGCGAAAGCAAGGCTTTTGTTAAACAGGGCGTTTCCTTCTCCCCTTCTGTCCCCTATCTCGCGGGCAATGGCGAGATGCTGATCGTAATGTTCGATCGCCCGCCGGGTCTTGCCGAGAGCGGCGTAGGCAAGGCCCATGTTGCCCAATGCGGCGCCTTCTCCCCTTCTGTCCCCTATCTCGCGGGCGATGGCGAGAGCCTGCTCGTAGTGCTCGATCGCCCTCCGGGTCTCGCCGAGAGCGGCGTAGGCCGCGCCCATGTTGCCCAATGCGTTTCCTTCTCCCCTTCTGTCCCCTATCTCGCGGGCGATTGCGAGATACTGCTCATGGTGCTCGATCGCGCGCCGGGTCTCGCCGAGATCGGCGTAGGCAAGGCCCATGTTGCCCAGGGCATTTCCTTCTCCCCTTCTGTCCCCTATCTCGCGGGCGATTGCGAGATACTGCTCGTAGTGCTCGATCGCGCGCCGGGTCTCGCCGAGAGCGGCGTAGGCCGCGCCCATGTTGCCCAAACCGGCGCCTTCTCCCATCCTGTTTCCAATCTCGCGATCGATGGCGAGTGCCTGCTCGTAAAGCTCGATCGCCCGCCGGGGATCGCCGAGAGCGGCGTAGGCAAGGCCCATGTTGCCCAGGGCATTTCCTTCTCCCCTTCTGTCCCCTATCTCGCGGGCGATTGCGAGATACTGCTCGTAGTGCTCGATCGCGCGCCGGGTCTCGCCGAGAGCGGCGTAGGCCGCGCCCATGTTGCCCAAACCGGCGCCTTCTCCCATCCTGTTTCCAATCTCGCGATCGATGGCGAGTGCCTGCTCGTAAAGCTCGATCGCCCGCCGGGGATCGCCGAGAGCGGCATAGGCAAGGCCCATGTTGCCCAGGGCATTTCCTTCTCCCCTTCTGTCCCCTATCTCGCGGGCGATTGCGAGTGCCTGCTCGTAGAGCTCGATCGCCCGCCGTGTCTCGCCGAGATCGGCGTAGGCAAGGCCCATGTTGCCCAAACCGGCGCCTTCGCCCCTTCTGTCCCCTATCTCGCGGGCGATGGCGAGATACTGCTCGTAAAGCTCGATCGCCCGCCGGGGTTCGCCGAGATCGGCGTAGGCTAGGCCCAGGTTGCCTAGGTGCACACCTTCTGCCGCTTGATCCTTCCGCTGCCTCGCTCCTGCAAGAGCAGTCTCCAGCCAACGAATCATCTCGCGTGGATGCAGTCTCAGGTCCAGCACGTAGACTCCGGCATCGGGATAAGCGCTGCTGAGTGCGGCCGCGGTTGGATCTTCTGCGAAAAACCTACAAGCCCAGGCCTGGCCGGCCGCGATGTTGGCCCACTCGCGGTCGAAGAGGCCCAGGCCAGCCAGTATGTTCTCTCCACCTTGTTTGTAAAGAGCTTTAGCGGCAGCCAGCACCTCTCTATAATGTTCAGCATGCCGCTTCCCTGCGGCCGCCCCGGCATCGCCGTCCTCCTCCAGGCGTGCAGCGGCGAATATGCGGGCGAGGTCGTGCAGCCGGTAGCGTCCCTCGGCGTAATCCACAAGGCTCCATCGCAAGAGCTCCCTCAGCTCCCGATTCCCATCGTCCCGGCAGATCGCCTCCTCGGCCGCAGCGTCGAAGTCGGCGGGAAAGATGGAGAGCAGCCGGAATACCGACGCCGTCTGGGGCTCAAGCCGCCGGTAGCTCAGATTGAAGCTTGCCTCCACACCAATGTCCACGCCCTCCTCCCCGAGCCTCTCCAGCCTGGAGCGCTCGGCTTTGAGTTCATCTGCGTACTCAGAAGGGCTCAGGTCGGGAGTGTTTGCAAGCATGCTTCCCGCAGCTCGCAGCGCAAGGGGCAGATAGCCGCAGAGGCGGGCGATATCGGCGAGGGGGCCGTCCCCCGAAGCGGGAGCGGCTGCCAAAGGATCCAGTACCCTTGAAAGGAGAGCAACCGCCTCGTCCGGCTTCAATACGTCCAGGTCTAACGGTTCCAGGCCTGAAAGGGTGAAGCGGCGCCTGGAGGTAATGAGGACGCCGCAGGAGGGCGGTGGCAAAAGCGGCCGCACCTGGCGGTCGTCGAGGGCGTTATCCAGCAGGAGGAGGGTTTTTTTGCCGTCGAGGATGGAGCGGTACAGCCCTGCAACCTCGGCATCGCTATCGGGCAGGCGGGCTGTAGGGTGGAAGGCGTGGATTGCCTGGCCCATGGCATCAGAAGGGCTCAGGGGATTCTCGGCCATCCCCTGCAGGTCCACCATGATCTGGCCGTCTGGGAAGCGACCCCTCAGCCGTTCTGCAACCACATAGGCGAGCGCGGTCTTTCCAACGCCCCCGAGTCCGCGTAGCCCGGTTATGGTTGCGCCGCGGTCGAAGTGAGCCAGGAGTTTGGCCAGCTCGTCGTCTCGACCTATGAAGTCTTGAGGCGGCGCGGGGATCTGGTGCGGCGGCGGAATGGGCGGGGCGGGCGGATAGAAGGTAGCGTCGCCCGCTATATTGGTCTGCGAACCGAAAACATTCTGGTCATTCTGACCGAAGGTGGGATTGTCGGTCATGGCCCGCCGATTCATTCGGGCTTCTCGATATTCACCGGCCCAGCAAAGCTCCCGGAGAACACCGGCCCCCTGACGCTGCCGGCGATGTTCGTCTGCGGACCGTGGACCGTCTGCCCTCGCTGGTCGAACACAGGGCCCCGCTCCACCTCCGCTTCCTCGACGAGCTTCGCCACCTCCTTTGCGAAATCCGTATCCGCCTCCATTTTCTCCGCCAAGACCGCCTCGAGCCCGCCCCGGCGCGCTTTGGACTCAGGCATCTCCCTTGCCCGGGCGAGAGTCTCCTCCGCATAAGAGTCGCCCTTGAACCTCTTCTCCACCGCCCGGCAGAGCTCGCCCGCCTTTCCAGCCAGCCTCTCGCCAGCCTTGCCTGCGAAGGCCTCTGCTCCCTTGACGAGAAATGGAGCCGCTGCAGCAACGATCATTCCTACATCCATCATCCTCACATCCCTCAGACCCTAACCTTCATCCATGCATGATCGGATCGATCATATAAATCCGTCATGCCCAGAAGATCGTTGCCCGGGGACGAGAGCCAAGACCGCCGCAGCCGCTCGGACTAAAGCCAGCCCTTCTCCTTATAGTACTCGTACTCGTGAGTCCAGAGATCCTTGTTCATCGTAACAAGCATCTTGAACCGGGCGCGCCTCTCCTCGTGTTCTGCGTCATACTGCGGGTATCGCCGCCCCTCGCGTATCGCCGCCACGAGATCTCGTCCGAGCGAGATGGCCTCCTTCTCTGCCGCATCGACCGCCGCCGGCTGGGCCATGCATCCGACAGCGCCGACTGGGTCCGCGCCGAAGGCCAGGAGGAGGCCGTTTAGGTAGTCGGTCACCTCCGCGTGAGCAGGGCTTCCTGCCGTTGCCACAGAACAACCGTACTTGCCTAAGAGCATCTGACAGTGGACGACATCAGCCATCCGGTCTATCATCGCCTTCATCTGGGCGGTTATGCTTCTGAAGTAGTTGGGAGACCCGAGGACCAGTCCCTGACAGTCCAATATCTTCCCCAAGATCTCCACGAAGTCATCCTCATGTATGCACTCGCCCTTTGCAAAGCAAACGCCGCAAGCCGTGCAGTATTCGATTCTTAGCTTGCAGATGTCCACCAGCTCAACATCGGCCCCAGCCTCTTTAGCCCCATCGAGGGCAGCTTTTACGAGCCGAAGCGTCTGGCTCTGGCTGCCCCTCGGGCTTCCGGATATTCCGAGTATCTTCATCTGAATAGCCTCGATTATTATTTGTGCTGCCAGCTATTAAAGGCTATCAGCGAATAGGTATCGCGAACTCAGTGATGAAAGCATCCGTCGCTGAATTGTGTGGGCAGAATTTATCATTCAACCTGGTTATATTATCAACTTTATCATGCATAAACTTCGATTAAAACGCCGTTCATAAGCTTATATGTACCCCAATGCATAGGATTAAGTGGATAATATTAGCGTTCATTCGCGTTCATTCGCGGTTTATAGAGGCTGAGATAAGTCCACTAGCATGGAACAACGAGGAATCCAAATTTATTATGAGATCTCTATCCACAAACGGGTTATACAAACTCCAACCTATTCAGAATCAAGACCATGGAAGGGAACCCCCCCTTTTCAACTGTATCTTTAGGGTCCCGATCGGATGAGTTAAACTTAATTGATCCTATATCAATTAGACTTAAATACGTGGACGCAACAGCTGGAATCGGTGATTCGATGCATATAATGGAGGGCTTCTTGCCCCATCCCTGGTGGGAGATCTGGTTTGCATTATCCGCTCCCGCCGTTGCCTATGGGCTCTGGAGGATGAACGCCCTTGTCAAGGAGCGAAGGGAGACGCTGCCCCTTCTAGCGGTCGCAGGAGCCTTCGTATTCGTCCTCTCATCGCTGAAGCTGCCCTCAGTGACCGGAAGCTGCTCTCACCCAACTGGAACCGGGATGGCGGCAATCTTCTTCGGTCCCTGGATAGCCTCGGTGATGGCAACGATAGTACTTCTCTACCAGGCGATCTTCCTCGCCCACGGGGGCCTGACAACGCTTGGTGCAAACGTCTTCTCGATGGGGATAGCAGGCCCGATTATCGGATATGCGGCCTACAAGGGGGTCATGAGGCTTGGGATCAACCCCTATATCGCGGTCTTCCTAGCTGCATCCCTTGCCGATATCTCCACATATCTTGTGACATCGCTTCAGCTGGCGCTTGCAATCCCCGCAACGGTTGGAGGATCGTTTGCGTCCTTTCGCGCATTTGCGGCAATCTTTGCCCTGACCCAGGTCCCCCTGGCCATTGTGGAAGGAGTTGTGACTGCGCTCATCTTCAAGTACATAGTACAGCTTAGAGGCGACGTGCTGCTGGAGCTCAAGGTGATATCAAAAGGAGCGCTCAATAAGCTCTTGGAGGCGAGCGGATGAAGGGCGAATTGATCACAGCCGCAGTGCTGATCGTCTTCTTTGGAGCATTCCTCTATGTGAACTCGACCGGAGATCACGAGTGGAGCGGCGCAGACAGCCAGGCGGAGGGGGCAATCGGCGAGCTTACCGGCGGGAGTTATGAGCCCTGGTTCGAGCCCATATGGGAGCCTCCAAGCGGCGAGATCGAGAACCTCTTCTTCAGCTTGCAGGCAGCCATCGGAGGCCTGATCATCGGCTACTTCCTCGGATACAATCGAAGACGCTCTGAGGTCGAGTCGCCGGCAAAGAGGGGCACGAACGCGAGATAGGGGAGCGAGATAGGGGATTTACAGGGGACGATTGCGATACACGACCTACTGGATCAATACGCCCACTCCAATGGCCTGAGGGATGTTGACGCAAGGACAAAGCTCCTCTTGGGAGGAGGGTCGATCGTCCTCTCAGTACTCTCGACTTCGCCGCTTCCTCCGCTGATCGTGGCGTTGAGCATGAGCGCGCTGATCCTGGGTCTAGCAAAGATCCCCTGGCGCATATACTCTCGAATGCTGCTGATCCCCATCTCGTTTGCATTGATGAGCTGTGCGGCCGTGATCTTCATAGAGGGATCAGGAGACGCGATCCTATCATTCGATATCATGGGATCCGCAATTGTGGTCAGATCCGATGGCCTAGAGCTTGCAGCCCTCCTTTTGGGAAGGACATGTGGGGGCATGTGCTCACTTTTCTTCATCTCCCTTACAACGCCGATGATAGAGATATTCTCGGTGCTTCGGTCGCTTCGCGTTCCACAGACCTTCCTCGACCTCGCGATGCTCATCTACCGCCAGATATTCGTCATGCTCGACGAGGCCTTCTCGATCCGGCAGGCGCAGGAGGTGCGCCTAGGAAACTGTACTCTTTCGAGATCGCTCCAATCCTATGCGATGATGGCAAGCGTCCTCTTTCTTCGGTCGTGGGAGAGGGGAGAGCGCCTGATGGTTGCAATGGACTCCAGATGCTACGAAGGAAGGCTCGATACCCTAGAACAGGACTCCAGGATCGATGGCGGGCAGATGATCATGGTCTGCTGCTATCTCCTCGCGCTCGCAACCATTGTAGCCATGATTTCCTGGCACTGAGGCGATGATGAAGATATTGGAGACGAGGGACGTCCACTTCTCCTATCCAGGCGGGACCGAGGCCTTGAGGGGTGTGAGCCTGGGGCTATCCGTTGGACGCAAGGTTGCGCTCGTTGGGCCAAACGGCGCAGGAAAGTCGACGCTCATGCTGATGTGGAACGGAGTCCTCCGGCCAACCTCGGGGGAGGTTCGCTTCAAGGAGGGGGCACTTTCTTACGACTCGGCATCGCTCAAACGGCTGAGGCGCAATGTTGGAATAGTCTTCCAGAACCCTGACGACCAGCTCTTCGCACCAACCGTATATCAGGACGTGGCCTTTGGGCCGGTCAACCTGGGGCTCTCAAGGGACGAAGTGGACCACCAGGTCAGCGACGCCCTCAGCTACATGGGGCTTGAAGGCTTTGAGAGGCGTCCTCCCCATCAGCTGAGCGGAGGAGAGAAAAAGAGGATCGCAATCGCGGGCATTCTTGCGATGAGGCCCGAGGTTGTGATACTCGACGAGCCCACGAGCAACATAGATCCCGCAAGCTCTGAGGAGATCATGGAGATGCTCGACGAGCAAAACGTCCAGGGAAAGACCATTGTTATATCCACTCACGACGTCGAGCTTGCCTACAGATGGGCAGACGAGGTCGTTCTGATGGACGCGGGAAGGGTGATCCGACAAGGTACTCCAGAGATCCTCTTCTCCGATGAGGATCAGATGAGGCAAGCTCGGATCAAGCCACCAGTCCTTCTCGACCTCTACCACGAGATGGTAGGGCGCGGCCTCGTCGAGGACGGGCGGACGCCTCCCGAAGGCATACCGGGGATGATCGACCTCTTGGAGGAGGTGATCGGCACCAAAGCGAAGCACCATCAGGGCCGCATATTTATCGTGGACGTTGACCGTCCGAGTGGCAACTTGCTGAGACGATTGATTGAGGGGCTTGCCGTCGACTACATAGGGGCGATGGGGACGAGGGCGAAGATGCTTGCAGAGAAGGAGGGGATCGATCTCGACTTCACATATGGAGTCATAGATAAGTCCATCCTCAGAGCCTTGAACGGAGAGACCTGCCTCATCATGACGACGGGCGGCATGGTAGACCATGCCGCATTGAGGATCGAGGCCTACGTTCGAGAGTCAAGAAGCTCGATCAAGGTCGAGCAGCTTGATGGTTAGGCAGCTGAGGGATTGAGCTCGAAAGCGCAATATTAGATGAGCGGGTAGGGGAGTGGGGGTTAGTAGAAAAGATGAGTATACCCGCTCAAAACGTTCGTTATTATCATGGTATATAAGCTTTTCCTAATACAATATGGCAAACAGTTAGAAAAAATTTTTCCTATCCACGCCGGCGAACGGCAATCTTGGCCGCAAAGGCCCCGGCGACAAAGCCTGCGTCGATGTTGACAACGGAGAGCACAGAGCAGGACTGGAGCATCGAGAGGAGGGCAGCCACTCCATCGCCGCCCATTCCGTAGCCAGTGGAGACGGGAAGGCCTATCACCGGGGCCTCTACAAGGGCAGAAACGACAGCTGGGAGAGTGCCTTCCCTTCCAGCCGCAACCACGAGGGCATCCACGTCCATGAACCTCTCGAGCGCCGGGAAGAGCCGATGGATCCCTGCAACCCCCAGATCGTAATCGGTAATCACCTCGCAGCCCATCTCCTCGGCTACCACCCTTGCCTCCTCGGCGACAGGGATATCTGCAGTTCCTGCGCTGATGATGCCCACCTTGCCTCGAATGGGGTGGCAAATCCCATCCTTGATAACGACGATCCTCGCCCTCTCGTTCCAGGTAAGCCTTGCAGTTTCCGGAAGGTCCGCCGCCCTCAACGCCCGTAGCTGATCGGGCGAGACCCTGGTTATGATCACGCTTCCAGCAGCCTCGAGATGGGCGAGAGATATTGAGACGAGATCGGAGGAATTCTTTCCCTCGGCAAGTATCCCCTCCGGAACGTCGATTCTGTCAGCTCGATGGGGATCGATCTTCGCCATATCGTCCACAGCTCTATAGGAGAGGAGCCTGATCTGGCCTAAGGCCCCTTCGAGTGAGAGCTCTCCGGATCGAAATCCCTCCAGGATACCTCTCAGGTGATCGGACACGATCTTCCCATCGATCGACCAAGCATAAAGGGTTTATCTCTGGCGACCCTCTGGCGGACCGATGAGGATCAACCTCGATCTGCATATCCACTCCAAGTACTCAGCCGCTACATCGAAGAGGATGGACCTTCCAACGATCGCGAGGGAGGCAGCAAAGAAGGGGATAGGTATCGTCGGGACCGGCGACTGCCTCCATCCCAGATGGCTTGCCGAGGTGATGCGTCTGGAGGAGAAAGACGGCCTATACCGCCTGGGAAAGACGCTCTTTGCTCTCTCGGTCGAGGTGGAGGATATAAGTCGGGTGCATCATCTCATCCTCGTTCCCGAGCCGTCCAAGGCGCATGAGCTGAGGGAGGCTTTCTTTCCGCACTCATCGAACATGGACTCGGACGGCAGGCCGAACATTTCATTGACGGCTCCCGAGATCGCAGACGCTGCCCTCGATGCTGGTTGCGTGATCGGCCCATGCCATGCCTTCACCCCATGGACCGGCCTCTACGCCCATCATCGCTCCCTCGACGAGTGCTACGGCGACAAGGCGGGGGAGATACGCTTTGTCGAGCTGGGATTGAGCGCCGACTCCGATTATGCCGACAGGATCGAGGAGCTCCAAGGCCGAGCCTTTCTCTCCAACTCCGATGCCCACTCGCCCTGGTCGAACAAGCTCGCCCGCGAGTTCGTGCAGATGGAAATCGATGATCAAAGCTTCGCCGAGTTGGAGATGGCGTTGAAAAGCAGTGGCGGACGCCTTCTTACGCTGAACGTCGGCCTCTATCCGGAGGAGGGAAAGTACAACCGCACAGCTTGCACGAGGTGCTACAGACAGTACAAAGCAAGCGATATGGATGACCTTGCGGGCCGCTGCCCTTGCGGCGGGATGATCAAGCTCGGGGTTCGAGACCGTGTGGAGTACCTGGCCGACTGGCCGGAAGTCTCCCATCCGCCAATGCGGCCACCATACCTCCACCTCATACCGCTTGCGGAGATCGTGGCAATGGCTCTTGGCCACAAGGGGATCCACACCGCCGGCGTTCAGCGTTGCTGGAACGAGCTTGTAGCGGGGACAAGCGAGATCGAGGTCCTGGTGGAGGCAGACCTCGGGCAGCTGAAGGTGGATCGGCGGGTGATAGAGGCGATCGAGGCCTTCCGCCGAGGCGACGTGGTCGTGACGCCGGGCGGCGGGGGCCGCTACGGGAGCATATGCCTTCCAGGAGGGCGGCTGTCAGAGAAAGAAGAGAAGAGGGCGCCCGCTCCCGCCAAAGAGACGCAGAGATCGCTTTTCGAGTTCGGGGACGGGAGTTAGCGATTGTGAGATGCGAGGAGCCAGATAGATATACCATGCAGCAGAGCATAACGTTTGGGGATTCCCTGCAGAAGCGCCCCTCAAGGGAAGAGATAGCATGATGGATCTCGGGATGGAAGAGCCGGATTGGAATCAGATCAAGGAGACATGGCCCGAAAAGTTCTCGACTGAGGCCCTCATATTCAAGAACATCCATCCCGGGGACAGGATATTCCTAGGGACAGGATGTGGAGAGCCCCAGTACCTCGCCCGATCCTTGGTGGAGTTCGTTGAGAGGAATCCAACCGCCTTCTTCGATGCCGAGCTGATCCAGGTGGTAACTCTAGGGGTTGCCCCCTACACCGAGGAGAAGTTCAAGATGAACTTCAGGCTGAACTCGTTTTTCATCGGCAAGAGCACGAGGGATGCCGTCAACCGGCTGGATGCCGACTACACGCCGATCTTCCTCTCGTCGGTCCCGGATCTATTTCGAATGGAGATGATCCCAATCGACATTGCCCTTATTCAGACAACCCCACCCGATCGCTATGGGGAGATGAGCCTCGGGGTCAGCGTGGATATAATCCAGGCGGCTGTCGAGAGGTCATCGATGGTGATCGCCCAGGCCAACTCGATGATGCCGTGGGTCAACGGGACGACCATCAACATCGAGGATCTAGACTTCGTAGTTCCCTACAACGAGCCGATAATGGAGTATATCGAGAAGGCGCCGGGCGGAATAATCCAGCAGATCGGCGAGCACGTCTCGAGAATCGTGGACGACGGCTCCACGATCCAAGTGGGCTACGGGAGCATCCCTAACGCCGTCCTCTCCCATCTCGGAGAAAAGAAGCATCTCGGCGTTCATACGGAGCTATTGAGCGACGGCATCGTCAACCTGATGAAACGCGGGGTAATCGACAACTCGATGAAGTCGATCGACCGCTACAAGTCGGTTGCAACCTTCTGCATGGGAAGCCAGGAGACTTACGAGTACATCCATCGAAATCCAGCCGTCGAGTTTAGGCCGATCGACTACACCAACAACCCCCTGATCATAGCAAAGAACAGGGATATGACCGCTATAAACAGCGCGCTTGCTGTCGACCTCACAGGCCAGGCCACAGCCGAGACTCTCGGCCAGACCTTTTACAGCGGCGTAGGAGGACAGGCCGACTTCATGAGGGGAGCGGTCCTCTCGCCTGGCGGAAGGACCATACTCGCGCTTCCATCCACCGCCGAGGGCGGAAACGTATCTCGCATAGTGCCGGCCCTCGAGGAGGGCGCAGGGGTCACGCTGACCCGAGGAGATGTGCAGTATGTGGTAACCGAGTACGGAATCGCCTATCTGCACGGGAAGAACATCCGCCAGAGGGCGATCGACCTCATTGGAATCGCCCACCCGAAGTTCCGGCCCTGGCTCGTCGAGGAGGCGAAGAGGCGAAGGATCATCTACAGCGACCAGGCGTTCATCCCGGGCGAGAGCGGGGTCTACCCAGCCGACCTGGAGACCTGCAGAACGACAAGGACCGGCCTTACCATTCGCCTGCGCCCGGTCAAGATCAGCGACGAACAAAGGCTCAAGGACTTCCTCTACGACCTCTCGGAGGATAGCATCTATCAACGGTTCATATCCGCGAGGAGGGAGATACCACGAAAGATGATCCAGGACATCTCGGTCATCGACTACTCAGAGAGCATGGTGATACTGGCCGTCGCAAATATGGGGAAGGTCGAGACCATACTGGGCATAGGCCAGTATATGATGAATAAGGGCACACACCTTGCTGAGATCGCCCTCGTCGTTGGGGACGAGTGCCAGAACCAGGGCGTTGGACTGGAGCTGTTGAACTACCTCACCCATCTGGCCAAGAGAAAGGGCCTTCTCGGGTTCACCGCAGAGGTTCTGATGGACAACGAGCCTGTCTTCCGCCTCTTCCAGAGGATGGGCTTCGGCGTCGAGAGGGAGATGGACGCAGGTGTATATCAGATGAAGCTAACCTTCAAGGATGCCATGAAGGATGGAGCGGCAAGGCAACCCTCGGGAGGTGTTCGATAGAATGAGACGGCTTATAGTGATAAGGATAGTGCATACCCCGTCGGACATGGGCTCCATGAGAGAAGGGATCGAGAAAGAGAGCCGGGCCCAGGTAGGAGAGGCGCGATGGGATGAGAACCAGAGGAGGATCGCTCGGTTCTGGGACGAGGTGGAGAAGGAGGTCTTGGGGCTCAACCTGGATCTCAAGAAGGTGCGGATCTACCAAGACGGCCTTCCAGCAGCAGGCGAGCTTGGGGAGAGGATAGTGCGAGAGACTGCAGAGAAGGGCAGCCGCAACTATCAGATAATACTTGATCTGATGGCGGGAGGGGCCACGATCGAGGCGACCGAGAGCCCAAAGCTCCTGATCCAGGAGTACCAGAACATCAAGGCTATCGTCGAGGCCGGAACAGACGAGCAGAGGGCGGCTGCATCCCGGCAGTACGAGAGGATCAAGGACGATCTATTGAAGGCAAGGGACGAGTTCATCGCCCGATCCATCGGCTCGACGCTTCAGGATGGGGAGACCGGGCTTCTCTTCATCGGAGCCCATCACAACGTCATCCCCCATCTCGACAGTGATATCGCCGTTGCTGCCCTCGATTGATTGCCTCCATTGAACACGCTCAATACATTAAGATGAATTACCCTCTTGGCCAATCTCGATCGCGATTCTGAATAGGTTGCATTCGTCATCGGTTGAGCGATTTGGTGCATTAACTTAACAAATAGATGGTAAGATGCGACCCTTGCGTTTAGGGCGGCAGCACCACATCCCGGGGGCCGCGGCGACCAGAACTAGTGACGGCGGTGCCAATTTCATGGCTGTAGATGTTGCCGGACACTTGTTCGTTCCAGTTGGCATTCACATAGCGGTTGATGTCAAAGGTCATGTAAGGGTTGGTGAGCAGGTCGCGATAGAAGCGCATCCCCGCCTCATTGGCGGCCAAATCTCCCCTGGAGTGCACACCGGTGGAGGCCAAGCCGAAATGCCCCCGAGTTTGTCCACCGATCCCAGCCGGGCCTGGACTGCCCGCCGACATGGTGCGCAACCAACTCATGATTGCTGGATCACTGGATGTAGCCGTGCTGAGATTTCCTTCCATCCATTCGCCCCAGGCTCGAGCGTAGCGATCGCCAAGACCCAGCCCTCGGATACTGCCAGACGAAAGGCCCGCTTGAGAGATCATCAGATACTGCCAGCCCTGCTGGAACATGTGGCCAATCTTATCTGTTCCCACGCAGATGCCGTTGAGTTTGACCACCGGAGCCAGATAGCTGTATATTGGACGCATACCCAAAGGGATGTTGGCGTAGCGGGTTCCCCCAACAACGAACATGCCGGTTCCACCGCCACGTTGCGGTAGGTGTTGGTTAGCCCAGTATTCGATCATGGCCAGATGGGGCAACGCTGGAGCACCCAGTTGGTTGAACGCCTCCTCCACCATCTCCGGCCCCGTCACAGCTGCCGGTCCGACAAAGGAGGGGTTGGCCGCTTGAAAACGGGCACTGATCGTGCCATAGGCGGCGGCCAGCCGATTGTTCACCTCGGCATTCAAGGCAGCTCTGCCATCGGCCAGAGTGCTACAGTTGACACCCGTAGCCCCCTCATCCACCTCGGCCCGCTGCAGAGCCGGTTGTACCATGGCGGACTGCTGAATCGTATGGGTGAGTTCGTGGGCGATCAGATGCCGGCCTTCCGTAGTGGTGGGTGCGTAGGCTCCCTCGGCAAATACGATGTGGTGCCCAACCGTATAGGCCTTTGCGATCATATCCGCCGCCGATTGATGTGCCCTGGCACCGGTATGCACCCGCACCTGGCCGAAATCACGCCTAAACCGCGGCTCGAAGAAGGCGCGCGTCTCCCTCGGCAGAGGCTGGCCGCCGCTCTGCAGCAGCGCGTCGATCTGCGCCGCGAGGCCAGACGCCACCTGCAGAGTCCGTCCGCCGGTCTGCTCGGCCTGTACAGCCGCAATCTCTTCCTGTATATGCACAAGCTGAGTGCTCTTTTCGGCCAGTGGTTTGGTCTGGATCAGCTCTTCTTCTTCTTCTTCCTCCTCCTCCTCCACCTGGCGCTGCATGTGCGGCTCCGGCATCCTTATTACCCGCTCCGCTACCCGGTCCGCCTCCTGCTCATACTCGTCTCCCGGCTGGTTGACGATCAGTTTTGTCTGAATGAGCGATGGCTTTCCAGCGTATACGGGGGTGCGGCTGAAATCATGAGCAAAACCCCTTCTCACGGTGCCGGTTTGCCTCGCTTCGATCTCTTCGGTCTGGAACTGCAGCAATCGCTGCTCGGCTTGATTCCCGATCGCGAGCCGTAAATCAAGAATAGGATTTAGCTCACGGCTTTGCCCAAATTGGGCTAGACCGGATATTATGGACTTGGCAGAAGTGTTCTGATGTGTTGCCTTTGGTCTCTCTGCGAAAGTGTGCATGGTTGTTCTCCGTCGTGAACTCAGAACTGGTTGGAATTTCTCCGTCATCGATGAAAACGATAACCATTACCGTCCGATGAAGTATTCAATACCTTTCAAGAGGCGTAAATCAACAGCGGGTGATGATGCCAAGGCATTTGCGCCAGATACTAACGAGCAAAGATGAATTTCTGAAAAGGATCTCAGGTAAGAACTTGGGATCCATGCAACAGTTATTACCAGGGCTCAAGGACGTTCACCATAGAAACACAATTGAACAAATATATATTCTTTATATTTGCTATTTGTGCATCTTATTTGGCTTTGTGCCTTCATGGTTAAGTTCCCACTGAGATGATATATTACATGAGGTCACGAGCTATAGACGGGCTATGGAAACTCCAACCTATTTCAGCATCACAACCTGATTGCCACGGGCTCCTCGATCGTCACCTTGTAGCCTTCCGCCCTCAATGCCTCGATCTGATCGTCCGTCGCCTCGGCGAGGACGAAGCTCTCGTACTTCTCTACCAGGCGGGATACCTTCCCCTCCAGGCCCGCCTGCCCCTTTCCCCTTGCCATTATGGTTGCAGTCTTCATATAGTTATCAACAAATCCATATAATTTTATTGTGTATTTATATGCACCTAACGGACGGGTAGTACTATGGTGATCAGATTCGCCGAATCCTTGGCACTCTTTGACGCATCGAAGAGGGCCGAGTCGGCATCACCATTGTTGCCCAAATAGACGGATCCTTTGGCTGCAGCAATGCCTATCTCATTTCTTATGGATCTCTCGAAGCTGTTGCCGCTCAGATTCAGGTCGTTCGCCAGCCACAGGCTACGTCCCTCTTGGAACTGGTTGTTGGAGACGATCATCGTCCCCAAGACCTCCACTTTCCAGGGAGTGGATTCTTCCTGATCGAAGAGCCTCTCTTTGATCTCCTTTACCATCTCTCGTCCGAGATCCATCCGAACCAGCATGTTCCCCACCATCTGCAGAGATCCTCCCTGGTTGATCGGGGCGAAGAACCTCGCCATCGCACCTGCCCGATCCCTCTCCCGGGCGGTGAAGACCGCGTTAGAGGCGGGCCCGTAAAGGCTCACCGTTCCCCAGATCTCGTTATCTCTGAAGATGGACCGACCCCTTGCATCCCCCATCATGATGGCGGTCGACGAAGCAAGCAAGCCTCGCATATTTGTTATTATAATATATAATTCATAGATGCTTTTGTATACGGATTCACTGTCCATGGTCGCTTGGCCCAACCCCTTGACGATTATCTCGTACATCTTGAGCATGGAATCGGTGAGCTGCTCCCCCTTCATCGCCTCGCTAAGTTGAATAGCCATTCGCACGCGGTCTTTGTACTTTGTCTCCTCAGCCAGCCGATCTACCGCCTTCTTGATGGAATTGACGAAGATCTGCCGGTCGGCTGTCAGCTGATCGGCGAGCTTCTCATCGATAATCCCCAATAATAATTGATTTGCATATAGGTCCAGGGGAGGAACGGCCTCGATGCTGTTTCCCACCAGGCAGACCCTACGGGCATCCTCAATATTCATCAGGGCCACCTTGCTAGGCGTCTCCTCGAATAGACGGGGTTCGCACGATATCTGCCAGATGCCATCGGCCGTGATAATCCCGGGATATGCACTGTCGTATATGCGCTTAAAATGAACGGCTAAGGTCACCATCTCGTCCGAGGCGTATATGCAAGTGGTCTCATTGACCTTCGCCCCCTCCCAGGGAATCCTCATCGAGCGCTCGTCCACCAAGTGCCCATCCTTATTGAGGGTCAGATGAACCTCCTCCCCGTTGGCCTCAGAGAGAGCCAGCTCGTATCCCTCCTCCAGCAGGAGCGGGAAATCCTTGCTAACGTCGATTAGACAGCTCATGTCCCGAAGCACTGGAGCCCACAGGCCGCGCTCCCTCAAATCCTTCATTTCCGACTTATTGAAGATGACCTGATCATCTTGCAAACTCCCCTCATCGAAGAGATATGCTGCCAGTCCACCCTTTACGGCCAACGGGCTGGTAATCTGATCATAGTAACCCCACGACCTGAACGCGAAGGCCGTCTTTCTTATGCCAACCTCGTCCTGCATCACTGACTTGCCTTGACCAGACGAGGATATGCGGCAGGAACTTATCTCCACATCATCGCATTTTGTTAGACCCATCTCTGTGGCTCGAATATCCAGATCTGCTAGCCTCAGTGAGGCCAGGCCTTCCACGATCCAGGGATTATCCCTCAGCATCAGCCTGGTACCCTGGCTGCAGCCCTCGATCTTCAGTCTCAGCTTTCCTTCGCCCTTGATCTCCAGGCCATTTAGCTCATGATCGCCGGGAAGCAGGCAAAAATGCAGATCGCTCCTTCCTAGTTCCTGCAATTCTCTGATTATGAGATCTAGCCGGTCCCCAGGCCTAACAGGTATGGTGCATGCCCGGCGGCAGATCTCGTCCAAGGCCTCCTGGACGTCGTCAACCCCCTTCAACCAGCAGTCACCAGGAGGACTATAAGCCACACGGCCGGCCAAGCTAAGGTTCGCGGTAAAGGCCAAAGATGCGGGATGGATGATTGGGTAGCGACCTTCCAATAAGGTAGCCTTTAACATCTGGACGGGGGTCTCTTCATCCAGAGCCCATCTACATTCAGCTATCCCTTCATCATTGGTCAGAACCACCTCCTCTGGCGGATCCACGGCTCCCTCGCCCAACTCCACGGAGAACCGCACGGCAGCTCCTTCCACCGTGCCGCAGCTATTGGCCACAAGAACCCTTATAATCCGGGGATCGTCCCCCGGCCTAGCCTCTAGACATTCGTCGCCCAGAGCCTGAAGCCACATCTCTCCAGCTAGCCGGTCGATCGCAGCCTGCACGGTCAACCCCATCTGGGGACAGCTTGTGGAGTTGTAGTAGACCTCGCTTGCCATGCTGAGGGAGGCCGCGAACCATATCTCCTGACCTGGGATGGGGTCGTCGCCATGGTCGAGGAGGGCTGCTCGCACGAGTGGCCGGGGGGGGCTCGTGCCGGAAACATCTTCAGTCAGCGACCAGCGACACTCGGCAATCCCGTCGTCACGGGTGATCGCTATCTGCTCTGTCCCTGCCGCGAGCATCCCAGATCCGGAGGGCAGAAGCCCTGCATCGAGGCTTCCGTCGCCCGACTCTATTGTGAACCTGACGCTTCTGCCCTCGACTGGAACGCCTCCGTTCAGTACTCGCACCCGAAGCGGCTCTGCCAGGAACTCGCCTGGCATCGCCTCCTGGCCGTCTCCGCCGACGTAGTGGAGGGCCACGAGCTCGCTTGCCGGCGGGAAGAGGTGGCGGCAGTCCTGCAAGACTCCCGGGATGAGCTGCTCTTCTGTGTCGGACGGAGGTAGAGCGATCTGGATTACGCCTAAGTTACAGTAGTGGTGGAAAACGCCTGCTGGCGGCCGGGCCTTGTCCAAGGCCTCGACTGCGCCTCCAACACGGGCATAGAATGTCCAGTAGTCTCCCGTAAGAAAGCCATGACCTCCGAACTTCACGGCAAGGCCGTGCTCGATTGCGGTCTTTTCGAGCGAGACCGCGACGCACTCCTCCGCCTGATCCCAGCGGCGGATCTTGAGGTGGCGGTCGCCCTTGTGACAAGTGATGTCCCGGTCGAGCGTGACCATGAGGTCGCCCTCCTTGACGTCCTTCACCTGCGCCAGCGTCCCGACCTCGCCCCTCATCACCTCCTCCCAGTCTCCGGATACCTCGACAAAGTCCCCTCGCCGAAGCGTGAGCCCATTCTCCCGGCCGAGCCTTGAGACCCTCGCCCTTGTTTTGATCGACCTATCGACGAGATCCTCCAGAATCTCCTCCACGCCGAAGGCGACCGAGCCGTTCTCCCTCGACCACTTGAAACTTGCAAGGGGCTGGGCGAAGAACTCATCGCCAAGTCCCGTGGGGATGACTCGATCGAGCGTAAGTATGAGCTCGTCGTTCTCAAACGTCCTCGATATGATGCGCGCTGTTGCCCTTGGCTCTTCGTCGAGGAACAATTCTATCAGGCGGCCTTTCTGCCAAGGGTCGGCTGCGCCGGCTGGATTCGTCCCAAGGGAGATCCTCTCGCCCTTCTCCTCCTCATAAGTAAGCTTCTTTGCAGAAATTGGATCCGCACCTCTCCAGCCGAGCGGATCTCCGCCATGATGAACCTCGATCCGGTATAGATGGTTCTCCACGCCCTGATACTTTCCACGCTCTGCCATCCGACAAGCCTCATCTTCTCCGGAGTCGTCCCGGAGGTGGACGGTCATCTCCCCACCACTCGTTGCAGGCCAGGCCCCCTGTAGTGCTTTGCAGTTGGGAGGTAGGTCAACCGATCCTTCGACCGGCTTTTTGATTGACTCCGCCATCACCCGCCACTCGACCTTGGTTCGCGTAGTGGTATCCGGGCCGCCGAGGGCGACCTCTCTGATATCGGGGTCCTCCAGATAGGAGATATGCCTCTTCCAGACGTCGAGGTAGACCTGATAGATCCCTGGCATGAGATGAGCCGTGCCCTCGCCCTCTCGCGGCAACAGATACTCCTGATCGGAGTAGAGCAGCAATTGATCGTTCTCGCAGAGGAGTCCATCTATGTAATAGCGGCCGGGGGAGATGAGGAAGTCGCCCTTTGAGAGGGCCTTGCGATAGAGCTTCTGCTCCTTTTTGGAGAGATCGCTTGGATCGATGATGAGGCCAAAGCCTGCATCATGCATTGGGGCTCCTGATACCCCGATTCCATCTATCGCTCCCGTCTCTCGAAGGTGGGCGGCGATCTCCATCTGCTCGTTCCAATCCGAGTCCAGCAAGACCCGGCCCTGTTGGAGGCGCACATCGCTGTTGCGCCTCCCTGCCCCATCCCCACACCGGGAGAAGTCGCCCTTCATACGTTAGTACCTCCTAATGAACTCGTCAGCATGAAATATACTCGCCTCCATCCCCAGCCTGAGATACTCCTCCATGCAGGAGGAGAGGTTCGCCTCCCTTAGCGGCCTCTTCAGCATGGCAAACGCGCCCATCTCCGAGCCATACTCTCCGCCCTTCGAGATCTCATCCGCACACGTCCAAGAGAGACGACCATAGAGGGGATGGTCTCGATCGAGCGACGCGAACTCTGGCCATATGCGGGTCTCTTCGATCGAGGCAGATCGCAGGTCCATTGCGCCGGATTGGCAGCGAAAGCGCCGCGGCGTGCGAGATCCTTCCGGCAAGAAGCAGAAGCGCAGGCAGCCTGCCTGAACTCGCTCGAGATCAACCATGCCGGTGAAGATCGAGTTCTCCGCGCTCAGGCTTCGTCCATTCACGTCCCCGATAAGCGTACTATCCCGGATCATGAGGTCGCACCCAGGTGCATCGATCGCCCGGCCTCCGATGGATTCAACGATGCTCTCCTCGATGCTGAGCTTGCCAGCGCCTGCGAGGAGATCGACTGGGCCGCAGATGGACCGCGAGATCTCCAGCACGAGATCCGGGTTTGCCCCCTCGAGATGAAGGTTGCCGGAGAGGCTGCAGTGGGAGATGCATAGCTCCATGGGACCGTCCGAGGGAATCGAAAGATCGCCCTCCAGGAGAAGGCCGTCGAGCAGAAGCTCTCCGCCATCGGCATCAAACCGCATAATCCCTTGAAGATGTGGCCTCATCCCCTGGGCGATGAGATGGCCGCGGCTCTTCGCGCAAGCAACCACGGCGAGCTTCGATCCTGGAGAGAGCCTGGGAGCAACTCCTAGCACGTGGCTTTCGCTATCACTTATCGCAATCAATCCGCTCGCCGATTCATTCTCATCCAGATGCTCGTTCCAGGCCGAGATCGCATCATCTAGAGAGGTCTCCCTTCCATCCACCTCGATCGACCAGCTGAGGGGACGCTCATCGAGCCGCCCTTCCACGGCGTCGCGCCTATCGTAGGGGCCCGCTCCCATATCCGCAGGAAAGCCGTATGCATAGCTCACCCATACCACATCATCCTCTTCGAGCAGGACGAGGCGCCCAAGCGTTGGGTCGACTGCGACCTTCGGCATGTAAGGCTCGACGGATTCCCCCGCAGGGCGGGTGTACGTCCCCCGCTTGGGAGGCGTCCAGCCGGCCGAATCCCAATCCCCCAGGTTGCATATCTCGATCTCCTCGGGGGGAACCTCCCTTCTATCCGCTCCCAAGGCGACCTTGAAGGCCGGCATATGTCCGAAGAGTTGGCTCGAAGGGGCAACCCCTTCCGCCAAGGCGGCGCGGCGAGCGGCGATCTCACGAAACAGCTCCAGGCGACCGAGCGGACGCGGGACGTTCTCAGACTCCGCCTGATGCATCATCTCCATCTCCGTTCGCGGTCGATTGAAGAGGGGAATGTCGTATCCTAAAGGGCTGAACCTGTAGCATCCCGCCCTATGGAGTCGGGGCGTGGCTATCGAGATCCAGTAGCTCTGCACCTGCCAGAGGAATAGGCCGAGACTTGGTATCCGATATCGTCCCCTAACCTGAGGCGTATGGGCGCTCGAGTCGAATGGCCCCTCCTCAATTGGATCGCGGAGATCCGGCGTAACCGACCTGATCGCGCCTGCGCGGAGGCTAGGCGCGGCAGCGAGGAGCGCGAAGAACTCGACTGCCCTCGCAGGCCATCCCGTCACGTCCCGCGCGAGCTGTTCCATCACGAGAGAGGTCCCCTTTCGCCGCCGGTAGGCAAGCGTGTTTGCAACGTAGGCCCTCTGGCTGTACCCCTCTCCTTCCAGGGGATGGAGGCCCTTTACCCCGAGGAGCTCGCCGATGTAGGGAACCACCCACTCCTGGCAGGTCTCGATGAACCAGTTCTCGTAGAGCCCCTGGATATCATCCTCCATTGCAGAGAGCTCCCTCTCCATGACGGCGCAAAGCGCCCGCAGAGGCTCTCCCCTCTTTGCATCCAGCTGCCGATAGAAAGCGGGAAGCAGGTTGTAGAGCCGCTCATCGCTCATAAGATCATCTCCGAGAGGGTGATTCCGAGTGGATTTATCAAGAGCAGCTGGGAAGGCCTGATCTCTGATCCCTTCATTTGAGCCACCCTAGACTCCAGCACCTCCATTTTCATCGCCCCCTCAACCGCTTCGGCCTCATCCGCCCCCTCTTCCAACATGTAGAACTCGTCGAGGTCGACTGCTATTACGCCATCCACCCGTTGCATGAGGGCGAGCGCCTCAGATGCGCTTGCCGACTGGCCGAATCGACGTCGAGAGAAGGAGAAGGCGGACTTGAGGGCGGCCTCGACATTGGAGAGGACCTGATCTTTCCTATATATGGGATCGATCAGCACCTTCGCCTTGAGGTTGAAGAATCGGGGATCGTAAGGGGAGACGACGAACCTCTGGGACGGATCGGACGCCTTCTCTATCGCCTCGACGACGTTTTCGAAGAGGACGGAGTCGGGATCGACCTCGTGGGTAACGGGCCCTGTCGAGCCCTCGATCCTAAGAGGGGCTGAAGCTGCGATAGTCAGATGGACGAGTATGGTCTCTCCCCTCCGAAAGGCCATCGCCTGGGCCTTGCCGATCCCGGCGAACTCACGAGCGTTATCCTCGTAGTCCCGGAGGGATACTATCCGCCCCATGGTCATCACAGTTCGAGGGGCGTTCTCCCTCGCGTCATCCCGGGTCTCGGGCTCGGCTCCACCAGTTGCTGGAAGTGGATTTCTGACGCTTCTAACCCCCTGGGGGCGCGCGGGCATCAAGGAGATCCCATCTCTTCCCACGTTTCCCGGAAGGCCGATTCCGCTGCGGTAGACAGCGACGATGTTCTCCATTCCGCTTGGAGGACGCGCGCCCCTGACGCCATCTCCGAAGATCACCTCCGCCCGGTTCTCCTGGTCGATCCTTACCATGTAGGATCGGCTCGTCCTATCGAGGCTGTAGAGGCTCTCGGCCTCCTCCCAGAGGAGGTCATCGACCCTGACCTCGATAGTGCTCGTGCACCCCCTAGGGTCGGACGACGAGACGTATGTGAGAGGGTTTCTCTTCAAGGCGATGCGCTGGTTTGCCTTCGATCCATCTCCGCTTCCAAGGACCTCCTTTTCGGTCTCGCCGTGGGTGGCGATTGCCACGTTCGCGTTGATCGCAAAGGTGCTCCTGACGTATTTGTGCTTGAGTCCCACCTCGAAGAAGATCGTCGTAAACCCACCCTCGTGGACGATATCAGAGAGCCTTGCAACCTCTACCTCGCGCACGCCTTCCGGATCATACCTCTCGCCGCTTACAATCACCGACTGGCCCTCGGATAGGCCGAGAACCATCCCATCCAGCGTGACCTGCATCTCCTCGTCCGTATCACGGCCGAGGCACGCATCGACGGGAAGGGCGGCAAGCTTCAATGGGATGCTTGCAACCATGATCGTCGTGGATCTCAGCTTGAACTTGTCCAGATGCTCCACCTTCCACGCCTCGTCGTCAAGCCCTCCATGATCCAGCTCGATCCCGGTCACCCTCATCGCGGTGTAAAGGAAGCCGTTCCCCTGGGAGCCGTCCTCCGAGGAGCCCACCACAGTGGGCAAGGGCAGCATCATTGAGACCTCGCTTGCCGAGATGACCCTGTGTGCGGCCGTCCCACCCGGCCCCAGGAGGAGTACCCAGCCACCCTTGACGACCTCGGGGACGGCTCGATCGAGGTAGAAATCGGCGCCCTCGTACCAGTCGCCTGATTCGATCTCTTGACCGATGGAGCGCTCATTGTCACCATCCCATGTCGTATCGTAAGGGGCGTTGTGTCCGAAGGGGGCCAAGCGATTCCGGAATAGGTAGAGCCCTGGGACGGGATCTGGCAGATTTGACGCCTTATCCCGACCTGCGAACAATTGCCCCGGCGCTGCCGATGCCATGATCTTTGGAATGGTCTTCTCCAGGTGGGCGACGACCGATTCCGGCTTCCATCCCTGCACCGAGAGGTATGTGCTGAGGTCCTTCTCGCGCCAGGCCTGCTTCCATATGACCTGATGGATGGCCACCTTGTCCATCACAAGCTTGGCGAGCTTTGGGGGCTTGTACCGAACGGGCGGCTCAAAGGCCTTGTAGGGCGGAACCACTGGTTCGAGATCGAGGTCTATCCTGATCCTGTTCTGCTTCTCCTCCCGCGAGACCTCGACTATCTGCTTTGGCGATGTCGTCCCAGCCCCATCCACGAGGACGACGAACCCGCCCGCCCTTGCCTCCTGGTCGAGCCCCTCGAGGTAGTAGACGGAGATTGCGTCATCCAGGGGCTGGGGCTGGAGCAGACGCGGCCGCATGGAGTTCCACTCCGCCCTTGCAATGATATCCTTCATCGTCTCGAAGGTCTGGGGCATCTCTCCTTGGCCTGGAACGCTCATCGCCTTGCTGCCACGGGGAATCGCTGCCGATCCCGGCGCACCCGGCGCGTCTTCAACTGTGAATGCCAACCGCACGCTTGCAGCAACCCCGGTCCGGAGCTCGTAGCCGATTGCCCTTGCAAGCTCCATTATCGAGCGCCTCTCGGTCGCCGTCTTGATGTAGCCCTCGTTTGCGATCCTCTCCTGATAGAACGAGAGCACATCAAGGGCAGAGGCCCATGCGTCGATTAAGGCCAATGCCGGATCCTCCGCGTCCCTCGTCGTCAAGAGGTCCAGAGGATGCGATCCCTTGTTGGGGCCGCTTGGAATCTCGAAGCGTGAGAGGTAGGAGACCATCCTCTCCAGGAAGGCGGACTGCCGGCCTAACCGATACTCGATGGAGGATCGCCCTGGTGGATTGTAGTGGAGGATGTCGAGGTCGGCCTCCACAACGCCGCAGGCCTTTGGCATCACAGGCCTCCCTCTATCAGGAACTCCATCCGGCCTATGCTTGGATCGTTTGGATCGTTCTCCATGCAGGCGATCTCGAGCCTTCCCATCTCTATCAACCCCATCTCAATGTAATCTCGAAAGGATTCGCCCAAACGTTGGAAGCAGCCGCCTCTTGAAGGATCCACCTCCACCCTCTCGACCCCTGGAACCTCCATCGCCCTTGCGAGGATGGAGCTCAGGTAGACCGGCTGCCCGAATGTGAAATTATCGGGGTGGAAGTAGCGCTTGCTCGAGAACTCCTCTAAGAGCCCCTTCTCCACCAGATCTCGCCTGTGGCCCGAGGCGACCTTCACGTTTAAGGCGATATTCAATGCTACCATTATCGGCCCCTGAATCACCAGATCCCACCCGGCCATGCGATAGGGCTCGAGGAAGGACCTAAGCTCCGCCATAAAGGAGCTATCCACAATTGATCCGCCAATGCGGTCGACTGCAACCATCATCGCCTGCCAGCTTCCAGTCCAGGAGACGGTGGCATTTGCCCTCTGGACCTCGGGATGGGTCTCTGCCATGCGGGCGTAGTCCTCCTCGGTGACGGCCCTTTTGGATACGCGAAAGGCCTGGGGGGCGAAGAGGCGAGCCTCCTCGATCGGCTCGAAGTCGAGGCCGCCTCGGGCCGGGAGGGGGTTTTCGACCTCGACGATTCCCATCAAGGGCGTTAGGATATGATGGATCGCCTTGGCGCCCACGTTTCCACTGCGGCCGTTTCCAATGCGATAACGGGCAGAGAGCGATCCAGGCGGAGGCCCTCGCCCGAAGCGGATCAGCGCTCTGCCGTCGTCCTCGATCTCGGCTGCGAAGTCGAGCGCCTGAGGACCGCTTGAGAGAAGGTCCCTCTGTGGAAGCCAGAGATCCCCCCTTTCATCGAACAGCCTGATGGCCGGCAAAAGATCGCGCGTCTCCCACGTCATCGCCTCCTTCGCGGGCGCTTTCGGATCAAACGGGACTTTCCTCCCGTCTGCGCCAATGACCAGCTGGCCAAGCCGATCTCGCGGATGGCCCTGATGCGTGACCGGGCCTCTTTCTAGCCGGATTCTGCCGTCGGTGGGAGACGGCAGCAGATCCTCCTCCTTCACCGTGAGGCCGTGATCGGCAAGAACGATATTTCCTCTCGCCTGGGCGGTCTCCGATATCGATCGGCCATTCAGGTGGGTGGATATGACCAAGGGAAAGGGAAGCGCATCCTCTGTCGACCAATTCACATCCACTAGATCCATCCAGCCCGTGTAGAGGGGATCGCTGACCCTTTGGCATCCTGTGAGCCGGACAGGGTGGCGATGCTCGAGATCGGCATCCTGGGGAAGGCCGGTCTTGGGGCTTCGCACCTCCTCCAGGAGGAGGACTCGGCCAGGTTCGAGCAGGGATCCGTCCATCACCATCAGAGTTGCCCCGGTTGCGCCCTGAGGCAGGCAGCACTCCTCCTCGCCCCATGTGTGAAAGCTCATCCGGTTCAGGTCGCTATGGAGGCGGATATCGTGCATCGTCTCGAATACGTGGGCCCCTGCCCGCACCGCAGCGAGGAGCTCCTCAACGCCATCTAGCAGGGCCTCTTTCCCCCCCACGCGAGTGAGGAGCCTCGTTCCCGGCTCGTCCTCGGATGGCCCTCTAAGGAGCAAGCCCTCTTTGCCGGAGCCCCCCTCCTCCACAAAGATCGCAACCCACGCCCTGGCGTTGCAACCGTCGTGGAGCGCATAGTCCAGCAGACGAGCGTGGCGGCGGACCGATATTCGTTTGCGTGCAGTCCCTAGATACGCTTCCGTTGCCACCGCGTCCTGGAAGTAGCTGAGATGATCGGCGGCGTAGGCCAATGTCTCCACAAGGGCAACCATCAGATCGGCTGGATTCCTCTCCATCCATTGGGGCATAACTACAGACAGCCGGTCCATCATCATCTGCCGAAAGCTGGCATAGTCCTTACATAGGTAGTCGATCGATGGATCTTCATCCCTCATTCGAGCTGCTGCGACCCCTGTCCGACAGTCCAATTGGTTGGGACACTCGGCCTTGAATGAGAACTCGACCTCGGAGAGGATGGGGTCCATATCCTCCGCCCCTATGAGGTGCAGACTGTATGTGGAGAAGTCGCCCACGGAGACGGAAGACCCCCGGTCGTCAGCCACGATCAATATGATGGTCCTCCCATCGATATCGTCTATGGAGGAGACGCCTGTCACCCTGACGCGTTGGACGCCTCCTGTGATCCGAAAGTTCGCCTCGGTCAATCCCTCGGGCATCAGTCGCTTCTCGGGCAGTGGCGAGGGCAGGAATTTGAGGTGAAGGGTGTGCTGATCGGAGGATACTTCCACGAAGTCCATGCCCATAAGCTCTGGATGAGCCATCACCTGGGACCGGCGCCCCTCCCTCCCGCAGATGTATCTATGGATCATCTCATACCTCCCTGCTGAACTGGGCAATCTTTCGCTCCCCGTCTCGACGAAGGATGTACTGGACGGTGACTTCAAGCGTTGACTCCTCGCTCTTTATTCGTACGGCTTCGACCTGGATGCGGTCGCCAAGCCACCTCAAAAGCGCCCCCTGGACCAAGAACTGAGTGGCAGTTGCAAGCTCTCCGCTGTTGGGAGCAAACGTCAGCTGCAATAGGCCGCTTCCGAATTCCGGACGATTCACCCTCTCGCCAGGGGATGTGAACAGGACTGCCTCGATCATCTCCCTGATATGCACCTCCTTGTCGGCCAAGGCCGTCTTCCCCAGGAGGTCGATATGAAAGGGGCTCTCGATCTGCATCATGTCCCCCTCACCCTGGTCTGGGTGGCCAACACGTTCGGCGGCCCCTGGGGTATCTGCTCAGCGCTCTGGCAGATCCCGCTGCTGCTCTGAAGCATTACTAGCTGGCCTCCAACCTTCACCCTGCTTGCGGGAACGAGCCATTGTATTCGCATACAGGGCTGGGGCTTGGATGACACGACGAAGGGGCAGCCGGATATGGGGAAGCTGTCCGCCATTGTGGCCACATTCTGGCCTCCAACCTTCACCCTGGCGCTTGAAGGGATGACGTTTACCTGGCCGCCGTGAGGACAAACGAGAGTTGCCCCCTGGTGTAGGATATATCCAGAGATCAGACCACCTCCAGGGCGCCGTCGTTGATGGAGACCTGAGGGCCGGAAAGGCTGATGCTCGCGCCCTGGCCGTTCTCGATCTCCAGTCCGGCCGATCCTAAGGAGATCCTCATCCCAGCCGTCGTCTCTATGGTGATTCCTCCTGCGAGGTCGTCCAATGTGATCGTTGCCGCATCGGTCTTGATCACCTTGGTCTCGGGAACCGCAGGGCTTAGAGGGAGCTCTCCCCTGCCCCAGAAGCATCCGGACCAGATGGGGTAGTCGGGGTCTCCTCCCTCGAACTCAACCCAGACGTTGGCCCCCTCTGGGGGTATGGCGAAGAATCCCACGCCCTGGCCAGCGTAAGGGACGCAGGGCATCGCCCAGCTGGCCCTTCCCTCTCCGAGTACCGCAGGTACGCTCACCTGAATCCGGCCCATCTGCATGGGGTCGTGGTTATTCTCAACCCGTCCTCGATATTTTCCGAAGTACTGACAGCAAGCATTAGTCATGATCAAACCACCGGGATGCTGGTTCCGATCCCTCCCCTTTGAAGGATGAAACGCTGTCTATAGGACCCTCTGTTTATGACATGGGTTACCTGCTTCACATCGTAGAGGCCGTCGTAAGATAATCCCGCCCCCCTCAGCTTCACAAGGCCTCTCGCCTGGAGGATATCCCCATAGCGCAGCGAGTCGAGCTCGCCTTGCACGGTGACGGCATCGTTCGACTCCTCAGAGGTGCCCTGGGCCTGGGCCATGGACTGTGTGAAGCTGAGGCCGCCCTGGGATCGGAATCGACGCTCCCGCAGGCATCTCTGAGCGAGCAGCAGGGATGGTTGGCTGGAGAGGGGCGGTCGAGTCGAGGGGAGGCTCCTAACCTGCATGCTCTCGTTGGTTTGCCTGTCCTGGACGAATCCGGAGACCCTCGTAGGTCCAAGGGCGTTGTTTCCGAAGCTTATCTCCTCCACGTTCGTTGCAGGTCCCATATTGACCGAGAGGGGCGTTTGCTGCAGATCGAGGCGCCTCGGCGGTCCGAAGTAGCCGGTGTTCGCAAAAGGGGCCGGCCCCGATTCGATGTAGAAGACGTATCCATGCCTCGATGCCATGCGATGGAGCTGCTGGAGGTCGGAGCACTGCTGGACAGGCGTTCTCTCGATCGGCAAGGCAGGATCGATCATCGGAGGCTGTGTCACCCGTGGAATGAGGCCATACTGCGGATACCTCAGCATGATCATGCTCGCCATCCGCCCCTCGTCCATTCCTGGGTACTCCATTGAACGCTCCTCCATGTCCAAGACGACGCCGATGTCCTCTCCAGTGACTGTCAACGTTGACGATCCGGGCTCGTTAGAGGGTGTGAGCTGCTGGTTTGTGATTATACCGTCCATGAGCACCCGAGGCACGAGGTCGAATGTGACGATCATTATCACACGATTGCATGGCTGCAAGAGGGAGAGGAGGCCATAATCCATCTCAAGGCTTCCCGACCGTCCGACCTGGAACGTGATCTGGAATCCTGAGTGCTCTGAATCGCTATGCGTCACCTCCACACTCTTCAAGGCCTCCATTAGAAGGGGCGAAGCTGGAACGGGAACCGTTGGCCCGATCAATAGCGTGAGGTGGATTCCAAGGAGGTTCATCGTCTCCTCATATCTGGAACCCTGGTATGCGAAGCCTATCTCCGGGGCGGGCGAGCTCCCAGGGGTTCATGCAATCGTTTGCATCGCAGATCCGCCAGAAGCCCTCGGAGTTGCCGAGCACCCTTCCCGCCATCAGGTCCAGGCGGTCTCCCTCAACGACCGCTGCCTCCTGGAGGAGGGGCATACTCCCCCCCTGGGGGAGAAAACGCCTTCGCTTGTAGGCGATCGTCCGGCCGTCGGCCTCGATGTAGCTTGCCTGCTCGATGTTGTAGTAACGACTGCCCTTCTCGAACATGATATCATCCCACCTTGAAGCTTCCCGATAGCGAGGACGGACTCGATGGATCTCCGCCGCTTTTGAAGAGGCTTCCGACGGTCGCCATCGCCTCCTTCATCATCTGGTGTGCGAGGAATACGTAGTATCCGGGGTCGGTCAATGAGAGGTCGTTGTAGCTCAGCACCCGAAGTCCCAGGGATACCTTCGCCCTCAGGGGGTTGAGGTTGACGTCGTATGCCTCCTCGGTTATGCTGAAGTCGGCGATCCTAACGGGAACGACCCTGTTTGGACCCCAGATGAAGAGCGTAAAAGGCGCAACCGGCGGGACGATCTCGAGCGTTCCGGCAGCGAGGAGGATGGTGTTTGCGATTACGAGGGAACTCTTTGGATAGATCAGCATCTCGAGTGCTGAGAGCTGGGGGTAGATCCCCATGGTGACCGCCATCGGATCTGCCTTTTCCAGCTGGTCGGCAGCATCTATCTCTATATCCAGCCTGATAGTCTCCACAGGCGCCCCCTTGAGGCGGAGGGCCTCCGACCTATCCGCGCCCTCGCCCGCCGTCTGGGGCTGGAGTGTGCGGGTCATCGTGTCGGGATTGTACTGGAAGACGATCAGGCTTGTGAGGGGGTTGAACATGTCTATGCCTACTAGGGCCCCTTTCAGGAGGCGAGGGGATATGTTGGTCATCGCAAAGCTCCTCTGTTCTTGATGAGATTCCTATCAGATCTTAGACGATCATCAGTGTGGGACGTAATCGGAGGGGAGGTTCAAGTCGGCTGGCCCAAGGCCCTCGGAGGGAGCGATTCTCACGGCATCGTCGAGGAGGCCGAGCCGCTCCGCCTGAGTCAGACTGGTAAGGTCGGCCCCCAGCCGGGAGGCCTGTGAACAGCTGATGGTAGCTCCCTGAGCATGTCCGATCTCATGGGCAATCACCTGGTTCAGGTTCAGCCTGCTTCCCCAGCTTCTTGTGATGCCACCGGCCCTCACCAGGTCCTCATGGATCCAGATGGTAGATGTCGTGGGATCTGAGAAGGCGCCGCCGAGATGTTTAGCCGTTGCCCCAACGTTGGTCAAATTGGAGCCGGATTCTACCACGGTGGCGTCCTCGCAGACGAAGATCCGATATCCAGTCCCACGACCGCCCAAGCGGTTGAAGGCAGCCCGTAAGGTACGCTGAAGGGCGGCCAGACGGGCTGGAACGCTGTAGCGAAGCCCTCGAGTCGAGAGGCTTCCAGCCCTTAGAGACCTCACACCTCTTATAATCCCTAAAAGGGCAAGGACCGCTATGGCGATCTCTCCCACTGCCTGGGAGATCCTGAATGTATTGGCCTCCCTAATGCCTTCTCTCATATGCGATATAGCCTGAAGTAAGCCCAGAGTCAGGATATCAAGGGCCGTCTCTCCAACCTCGTCGGCAATCTGTGAGATCTCCTCTTCCGGATTCTCGCTCAGGGTCAACCTGATCGAGGTCGCCGAAGCGTTCAGGGCGACGGAGGCGGTGTTCAGCCGGGCGAGGAGATCCAAGAGTCCTGTGATGGAGCGCAAAATCACATACAACAGGGCAACTGCTCCCATCAACGCATTGGTTCCAATCCCGAAGTTGCCCGATTGCTCCCCAATCTGGTCCAGCTCTTCCTCCCAAGAGTTGAGCTGCTCATTGACGGGATCCCAGATGTACCTGGCACTAGATATGTCAGCCAAGGTCTCCGCGGCCTCTGCAAGCTCCCTCCAGAACCCCTGAACGACAAGGCCATCTATATCATTTGAAGATGATCTCAGACCTCCTCCCTGCTGAACGATATGCGTCAGCTCATGAGCCAACAGACGCCTTCCTCTTGTCGTTCCCGGCCTGTACTCACCGACATCGAAGGCAATATTTCGGCCGAAGGTTAGCGCCTTGGCACCCAAGGCTTGCGTCAACCTCTCCGCCCGAGCGTCGGCATGAACTCGCACTCGGCCGAACTCCTGACCGAACCTGGGCTCAAAGAATGCCCGATCCTCTCGGTCCAGGGGCGCTCCAGCGCCCTCCAAGGATCCGATCTCCGATTCCATCCATCCCCTGGGAAATCTTTGTCCATACCCTATCCCATACCCTCGTGGCATAGGGGAGATGTTTGGAGCAGTCCTTCGCAAGGATCGGTCATCCCTCTCCCAAGGCGAGGCGATCGTCCGCCCAGGGATTTTGAAGATCTCGTCGGCCAATCTCCCTGCCTCGCGCTCATAACGACTCTGGGGAAGATCGAGGATGAGCGAGGGCGCGCTGCCCCAACTCATCGAATCTCGAATACCCTGCTGGCTTGGATCAGCCTTTGGGCCGCTTGCTTGCTTTCGCAAGGCAGTAGATGCATGTCTCATGAGTAGCAATTGCTTGAAGTCAATCCCAGTAGTTGAGCCACCATTATGCTTGGCCGGATTGGAACATGCTCAATACGTTGAGGTAAATTGCCCTTTTGGCCAATCTTCAGCGGAACCGCAATGCAGCCCGATAGTGATCTCGTTTGATCAGCATCTCAAGTATCCTCACGATATTGAGCAAGTACCAAGTTCATCATCGATTCGGCTGCTGTAGGTCGGCCGACATTTTCACAATGGGTTCTATCTCGATCAGAACGTAGTGGATATCCCTAGCGTGAGGCTATGGATCCGCCTGGCCTCTTCGTTTACCGGCTGGACCAATCTGTATGCAGCCTCCAGAGACATGGGGAAGATCAGGCCGGAGCGCATCGGAATCGAGAACTCCGCCCCGGCCCCAACCTGCAAGAGCACTGTAGGAGCGAGGGCCGAACCCTGGCCCTCCGCCGTCCTAAGCCTGAAGCGACCAAGCCCCACTCCGGTCTCCACGCGAGCGATCAGGCCCCCGTATCGCTCGCCACCCCAGAGCAGGGCGGATCGAAGGCGATATCCCATCATGACGCTCCCAAGCTCACGCGAGCCTCGGGCGCCCTCCGGATCGAGCCCCTCTGCGATAAGACCAGAAAGATCGATATCGCCTCCCACAACAGGCTGGATGTGCCCGGAAGAGAGCTCTCCTAGAATCCTTCGATAAGACAGGATCTCCATGAGTGGAAGATCTCCGCTGAGTGAGGATCCTAGCTGGACGCCCAGTATATTTCGCCCTGCCCCCATGCAGTAGACGGCCGCAACCTCGGCCAGATAATGCTCTTCTCTCCTGCCGCTTATGCCGCAGTTATGCATCATCTCGTGAACCAGAATCCGTGCAAGGCCTTCAGCTCCTTGATTATAGCCGCCTTGCGAGTAGGCGATGTTGGTTCCAGGTGCCTCGCCCCTGGCCAGAGAATCGTCTCCAGGAGCATTCATCTTCCAGAGAACTGCCTGAGAGAATGTATTTGCCATGCTCTGGGGAGTGCCACCGGGACATCGATCGGCGAAGAACCTGTGGCAGTTGGGATACCGCCGAGGAGCACCCACAACATTCCTGACCAGGGCTATCGCCCTATTGACCCAGGACCGATCCTCTCGAGGGACCCTTAGAAGCGTGATCCTTTCCCCCCAATTTGGTGGATCGCCCCTGCCGACACTCATCCGGCGTATCACAGCTCCATTTGATCCCCCCATTCCCACACCCTCCATGCCCATCTTCCCTCCGACACTCCCGACGACATGGCCGAGCTCATGGGCAAGGAGCCATCTTCCTCGATGGGTATCAGGGGCGTATCTTCCGGCTTGGAAGAGTATGTGGGATCCCAACGAGTATGCCTCGGCATCCAGGGCAGAGGCAGATCTGGACGCCAGAACGTCAGTATGGATGCGAACCCGGCTGAAATCGCACCCTTTATCGGCATCGCCCTTTGGACGATCTCCTATGACGCGAGCTGATAGCCGTTCTGCCAGCATCTCCTGGCGGTCTTGCGGCGAACCGAGAGCCAGCTCGCCGTGTATGGGAGCGTCATTAGCCATCACATACATATTCAGATGATGGCCAAACCTGGACTCCATATCGTTTCGCACAGACGTTTCCATAGGGACTCCAGGAGATCGCAACGCATCATGGACGAGGTCGAAATGAGTTGGAGCCTCGACGCTATGGACGAGAGGGTAATTGAAGCCCAGGCTTCGCCCAAATGAGGGCCCATGCTTGTTTGGAAGGGCATCCTCGCTGAGCCGAGCTCTCATCTCCTTGGGCCTCGAATCGAGACCTACTTCTGCGTTCGCCTTCATCTCTGAAACCCGATGAGATCCATTGCCTTCTCTCCTGCCCGCTCCGCCCCCATTATCTGGCGGGCCACCTGGACCCCTATATCCGAAGGACCGGCATTCGACTCCAATTGGAACGAGCGCTTCTCGAAACCCTCGTTCTCTGTAAGGAGAGAGGCGATGCCTCTTTGGGCAATCAGCCTTTCGAGCTCGCGCTCAACCGCCTCGACTACGCGGTAGCGATCGCTCGGCGGAAATCCCCTCAAGATCAGCTCCTCGATACAGACTTCAACCCTCATCTGCAAACCTCGTTGATATTCATTCGATTCCCCACAAAGGGAGGTCAAGAACCTGCTTGACCGCCGCTTGGTTGGGCAGACCACCTCTGACGCATGAGCTGCCAGAACCTCACGAGATCGCGCCGTCCTCTAACCATATGTTGGGCCAGGTGGATCTCTATCTGAGTCAAGGCCTCTCTTCTCTGAATCGCCCCCAATGAAGTCAACGCCTGGCCGTAGATGTTGGGATTCGATGCGAGCAGCGAGACTGCCGCATGGACTGGATGGTCGACAAGCGACACGATCGGCGCGACTGCAAGAAGGCTTCGAGCTACTCCAAACGATGTGACCAGGAACTGGATCCGCTCCAGGGTATCTCTGCAACAATCGGGAAACCCGCCTGCGCTCTCCATCTGAATGGCCACCTGGCTCTCCTGCTGAAGCACATGGGTCAGCTCGTGCACAAGCAGCCTCCTCCTCGTAGCGGCCCCCCTCCTCTGAGCGGGTAGATGATACCTTTGATATGGATAGAGGATCCATCCCTCGCCCGCAGAGAAACGTCGGATCTAGATTGATGCGTTCCTTGAAATCGATTGACCCCCTTCTTTCGAAATTGTAGGATGCTCATGATGGACACCTATCGTCATTGGGAATGGCTCTTCCCCTCACCTTCCAACCTCTGTGAGCGGCCGCTCGAGCTTTGCGTACTCCATTCGAGCCGATCTCATGATCTGATCCATCTCAACAGGCACCCCTTCCTCCGCCGCGAGGAAGGCGGCGTTGAGGGCGATGTTCCTGATATGGCCTCCGGAGAGGTTCAGCCGGGCAAGCGTCGCATAATCGATCTCGCCGATGGGGGTTTCTTTCGGATATATGCTCCTCCATATCCTCTCCCTCTGGGATGCGTCGGGAAACGGGAACTGGACGATGAAGCGGATCCTTCTTAGGAAGGCCGGGTCGAGGGCAGCCTTCATATTGGTCGTGAGGATCGCAAGCCCCCTGTAGGCCTCCATCCTCTGGAGGAGGAAGCTGATCTCGATGTTTGCATAGCGGTCGTGGCTGTCTTTTACCTCGCTCCTCCGGCCGAAGAGGGCGTCTGCCTCGTCGAACAGGAGGATTGCGCCTCCGCCCTCGGCCGCATCGAATACCCGGTTCAGGTTCTTCTCGGTCTCTCCTATGTACTTGCTAACAACTGCCGAGAGGTCTATCCGAAACAGGTCGAGGCCAAGCTCTCCTGCAAGAACCTCGGCTGCCATCGTCTTTCCCGTGCCGCTGGCTCCAGAGAAGAGAGCGCTTATCCCTAGCCCCCTCGATCCCTTCGAGGCAAACCCCCATCCGTGGTAGACTAGCGACCTCTGCCTCATCTGTATCGCGATGAGGGAGAGGATCTCCTTTGGCTGAGGAGGTAGGACGAGGTCGTCCCAGGAAGCGGAGGGCTCGATCCTTTGAGAGAGGCTCTCTAGCTCCGGCCGGCCCTGGGCGCGGCAGGCCTCGAAGAGCGAACCCCCCCCGGCCTCGGCACAGGCCTTCTGAATCGCGCCGGATCCGAGGTCGAAGCGCGATGCAAGGCCTCCTGCCGTTGCCTCATCGCCTCTGAGGAGATCTTTCCAGAGCGCGACCTGCTCGGAGTAGGTTGGCCTTCTCACCTGGAGCGATATGCAATCCCCCGCAGGGATCCTTCTTGGGCTCGATATCATGAGGGGATAGCCCGCCTTTTCGGCAAAGCGAATCGCAGCATCCGCCCTCTGATCGTCGACGATATCGATGAGGAGGATCCGGCCAGAGAGCGCATACTCCCTCGTCCAGAGGCGGTGGAACTCGTCCTGCTCGTTTATCCTCTCGGGAATAGCGCTCGAATGGATGCTGTACAAGGGCGCGCCCTGCATGATGCACGCATCCGTTGCTACTGCCATGCGGTCTTTCCCATCCCCTCCCCACAAGAGAACAGGCAGGATCTCGCCTCCATTCGACCAGAGATCAGCGATCTTCTCCGATATCCGAGACTGCGTTTCGACCAGAGGGCGCACAGGAGGGACCAGGGAGACTGACGGTGCGAGCCTCTCGTCGATGTGGTCGAGGCCGGCTATGTAGTGGAGAATCCGCTCGTCTATCCTCAAGGGAGAACGCGTAAGGGACGCTCCAGGCCCAACCTCGATCATCCGCCATCGACGAAGCGGCGACTCCGGAGAGAGCGCGCTCCAGTGGGCGCTAGGAAGGACGGCGAGAGCCAGGCTGAACGTTGGGTAAGTGCGGGAGGGATCATTCTGTGCTGCAGCACAGAGGCCTACGAACGACGAGTCAAGCTCGACTGATGCGCACAGCAGCAAGATCCCTTCTTCGAAGGACGAGAGATGGAACGTCTGCGAGACGATCCCCAGCCGGTCCATGGGCGAGCCAGACGCCCCCGCTACCGCATCCGCGGAGTCGATGTGGCTTTGAAGCACCCCTTTTAGCCATGCCAGCCGGTCGAGAATCTGCCTCTGGTTCTCCTCATGCTGGAAGAGCTCCGCCTCCATCACGGAACCACCACGGTTGGGCCGGTGAACATGTTGAACGTCGGGCTTTCGGGATCGTCGTCCCTTTGAAGGGAGCTCTCCGCCCCGTCCACCCTTAGCCTGACTAGATACGTTCCAGCCAAAAGGTGAGGGGCTTGAAACTCCAGGGAATCGACCGCCTCGTTGCGAGGATCTGCCTCAAGCACAGCTGCCGGAAGGCCTCCGGGGACCGTGAGGTTTAGAAGGAGCGCAGCCTTCTGGCGAGGATCGATATCGGGGCTCGCCTGGACTTCGATACAGGGATGTTCCCCTACGATGAATTCGATCCTCTGGATAGACGGCCGGAGCACGAAGGCGGCGAGGTTCGACCTGTTGACCTCGTGGGGCTCAGGCGTTCCAAAGTCCATTCTGTGCACCACCTGGACGGAGTTCAACCCTGCCCAAAGGACCGAAGGCAGGCCGACGATCAGCCTCCTGGAAGTGGACGACGAATCGATCGCCCCCTCCTTCCCGCTCACGAGGACGACCGTATCCTCGCCGAGGAGATGCTCTCCAGAAATCTCGATCTCCGTCGATTGGATCTCGGCGATGCTCGGCCGGACAGCGGCGATTCTAGGCCGGCCCGAGGGAATCGAGACCGCCCGCCGCTCGACTACCGGGAGGGAGACCTGGGGCACGGCCTTTCCCTCTATCAGGACGATCGTTGCTGTGTAGGCGAGGGAGAGGGCGTACTTTGCCTGATAGAAAGAGCTCCAAAGCTTGGAGAGCTCGTCCAGGGAGAGGTTTTCAGGCGTGAACTTGACCATCTCAACCTGCCCTGCCAGGTCGGATTCGCTCAAGAAGGAGTAGGCCTCTTCGTCCTCGATCGTATCCTGTATCGCCCGGCGGGAGAGGACAGGATTGCCCTGCATTGCGGAAACGGCGCTTCCTAAAAGCCTCTGGGGCTCGAGCTTTCCTTCCGCACCGTGGAAGGAGAGCAGGTAATGCAGGTCCAGTGCCACGAGGGATCGGTTGACCGGGCGTCCGTCCGAGCTCCGGAGTGGCAGGTTCGCATTGGAGAGGCCAGCGTTTGGGGTTATCCGATATAGGAAGACGTTGATTCCGGCTGCGGTCTCGGCGCCGTCCGGACGCCCGGGCGCAACGTTGAACTCGACGCCCTCGACGTCCTCGGCAACATAGGACCGAAGCATCCTGCACAGAGCGGCAGTGACAGTAGCAACCGCAAGGAAGTTGCTCATATCTCCCCCTTCCTCCTTTGATCCAGATACTCCTGAAGCGAGAATATCTTCGGCTGCCTCTTCTCCTTCGGAGCGGCCGCAGCAGGGGCGACGGCTGTAACCTCGACCCTCCCGATCCTGACCACGATATCCGGCCCCTCCTCCAAGCGATTGGAGACTGGAGAGCCTATTCTTCGCAGGGTTGACCTGCTCTGGGTGAGGTTCATCCTCTCGATACCGCCTTTCGCAATAGATGGCTGTCTGGATGACCGGTCGATGACATCTCCAGCCTCACTGGATCTTGGCCGGCCAGGCTTGGGCCCGGTTATGAGCTGGCCCCCATACTGCTCGACAAGGCCGCGCCATTCATTCCCTCCGCCGGTATATTCAGCGGCTTCTATTGCCTGATGTGACTCCCTCTCCCTGGGCGATGCAATAGGATTATCGAATGCGGCATCGCGGCCAAGATCCTGCGGTCCGGGGAGATGCACTGGCCTCAAATCGCCACCTTCTGTAACCGGCCTCTCAAAGGAACGAATCTCGATCGATGCACGATGCGGCCGGGGTTCGCCCCTCTCCGGGTCGATTTCAGGCTCTCCAGATCGATCAATTGGATCCTTCGGTCGATCCGGTGCCTTCGCCGGAGAGACGGCCGCCGGAAGATGGGCTTCGGGAAGATGGGCTTCGTCGACTGCGAGAGCCTCCGCCCCATCAGCCGAAATTGCGGCTCTCAAATCCTCGCGGACGGAGGCCCGGCTGACGGCAGGCCGTTTCGGCGCAGTGATCCGCTCTGCCGTTGCCTCGTCCCAACCGGCGACCGCGTCCCCCAACGAGCCCGTCTCCTCGGCGGAAGGGAGAGCATCGTGAATGAGGGCTGGCGCTCGTCCTCTTCCGGCCGGCTTTCGCCTGTCACCGCCCGCCCGCCGGCCTCTCTCGATCTGAATTCCGGGCGCAAAGGATTCCATTGCGCTCTGCTCGTCTCCGAGCCTTGGGATCTCTGCCCCGCGCTCGATATCGCGGCCTGGAGCGAAGATCGTGGATACTACCGGCTCAATCCCCCACTCAAGTCCGATCGCCCGCGCGGCAAGCCGCTCGAGAAAGTCGCTCATATGACCACCATATCGAGGTATGACCTGCGCCTTGCAGCGCTCATGGAGAGGATATCCCCCTCGCTCCAGCCGTATGCCCAGGCGAGTGCATGCACCTCCAAGAGAAGCCTCTTTGCCTCGGCCTGGAGCTCCTTCCAGAAGAAGGCGGATATGTCGAAGATACTCGTCCAGGCGTGGCTACAATCTGGACAAATCATCTCGATGAGGACGTCGGCCTGAGGATCGCACTCGGCCATCCTTGCCGCAAGGTGGCCTATCTCCTCATCATTGAGATCGGGTGGAGAGCAAGGCTTTCCAAAACGCATAACGCCCAACAAGCAGCGCTCGAGCAGTAGGCGCTTCGCTTTGGCGATATCGGGAGCGCGAGATGCTGCGGCCAAATCATTGCTGTCTGGAAGGCGAAAGCTCACCTCCAGGCCCTCTTCTCTCATGATCGTCTCAGCAGTCGAAGTTTCCGACCTGATATCCTTCGTAGAGAGCGCAAGCTCCAGACCCCTTCCGCATTCGGGACATTTCCCGAAGAGGCGCATCCTGTGGCCGAGCGTCAGCTCTCGAAGCGTCAGCAGAAGGCGATCTCTCTGGCCTATGGCTAGCCCTGCAAGATCGTCCATATCCATCTCGGGGCAGGCGGCGGCAAGCATAGTCAAGGCCCGGTCGAGGGGATGCTCGAGCGTCCCCCTCTCCCAGACCGTGAGCATATCCGCAGCGGTGAGAGGGTGCATATGCTTGGGATCAGTCGAACGTTGGCTCCTTTGGCTCCTCCAGCCCTTCGCGCTCCCAGCCCTCGTTCTCCAGCTTTATATGCTGGATGGCGACTGCGTTTGCGTTTGCGTCCAGATCTGGGAGTGCCTGGTACTCCGAGACCCAGCATCGGTATACCTTGTAACGGATCACCACCTGGCCTGCCTCGTTGAGCATCTCAATTATCACGTTCTTTCGAAAGTCTGCGAGGGAGACCTCGCTTCCAAGCCCTTCACCGAAGTTCCAGACCTTGTTTGCCCAACTCTCGAAGTCCAGGTCGTGGGTAACGCCCCTCTCGAGGGTTATTGGCTCGTACTCGGTCCGTCCGGGGGACTTCCTGCTCGTGCTGGGATCTCCTCCCTCCCTGTGCTTCACAACCTCGGTCGTCCTCTTCAGGCCGGATACCTTGCTCACGCCTGCAACTGGATCGGTCTGTCCCTCGAGCTTCACCAGGAACTTGAAGTTCTTGTAAGGATCGAATCGGGTGGGATTTGCCTTGAACTGAACCATTTTCTTCCCCCTCCTATGTCTGGATCTGACCTGCCATCTGCTGGATCTTGATCACCACGAACTCCGCAGGCTTCAGGGGAGCAAAGCCCACGAGGATATTTACTATGCCGAGATCGATATCGTTCTGGGTGGTCGTGTCCTTGTCGCACTTGACGAAGTACGCATCCTTTGGAGAGCTTCCCTGGAACGCCCCCTGGCGGAAGAGGTTGTGCATGAAAGCGCCTATGTTCAGGCGGATCTGGGACCAGAGCGGCTCGTCGTTCGGCTCGAAGACGACCCATTGCGTCCCTCGAAAGAGGCTCTCCTCGATGTAGAGAGCAAGCCGCCTTATTGGCACGTACTTCCACTCCGAGGCCATCTGGTCGTCGCCAACAAGGGTGCGCGCTCCCCAGGAGACAGGCCCGTAGACGGGGAACACTCGCAGGCAGTTGACGCCGCGGGGGTTCAAAACGCCGTTTTCCAGATCGATGAGCGCGTACTGCACCCCTTGCACGCCTGCAAGCCTCGCATCGGTTCCCGCAGGCGCCTTCCAGATCCCGCGACTGCTGTCGGTCCTCGCAAATACGCCGGCCATCGTCCCGCTCGGGGGCGCTGTTCGAAGCTTTCCGTCATTTAGAGGATCTGGGATCTCTATCCATGGATAGTAGACTGCAGCGTACTCGCTCTTCGGAAGAGCCGGGCTCTTTACGAGCTTCTCCATCGCGTCTGGCAAAAGCCCCTCCGGAGGATCTACTATGAGGAAGGACCGGCGCTCCTTGCAGTAGGCGGCGGCATCAGCAAGGATGCCAGGCTCTGAGATTCCTGGAAGGCAGAGCAGGTTGAATATGTCGACGGAATCGAGCGCATAGATCCCCTTTCGATCCGTTCGGCTGTCTATGAAGATCTTGTAGACGCTTCCCTTGGCAGGATCAAAGTCGCTCTCCGCACCTCCTGTCAGCATGACGTCTTGAGGCCTTTCAGAGACCGTTCCAGAGAGGAGCGAGAGGTCAGCTGCTATGCTCTTCGACTCAGCCTTGAAGACCGCAACCGACGATCCGCCCCCCTTCGTCCCCGAGATGAGCATAAGCTTGTTTCCGTCAACCTCCCGGCATTCGAAGCCCTTGTAGGCGGGAATCGCCGGATTGAGATCCCTGACTGCCTTCTCCAGCCTCGCAGCGAGGCTTTGGAGCATGGCCTCGAGGTCCACCCCAGAGACTGCGGTCTCTCCAAGGGTGATCTCGTCTGGGCCAAGCCCGTCGAGGCTGATTAAAAGCCCGTTCTTCTCCGTCGATGGAAGGCCTGCGAGGGTGGTGATCTCCGCGCTCTCAAGCGACCCCGATAGAGGGACCTCTGCCGGGCGAAGGACCGCTGCCGCATCTATCTCCTCTCCGCCGTTCTGGTATCCGAGGAAGAGGCCGGCCGAGAGGTCGTTTCTCTCTCCGGGAAGTACTCTCACTGTGGAGCTCTCCTTGCCCTCGCCGGAGGTCATGACGAGGGAGGTATCTTCAACTGAGACTGTGAATCCATCGAGCGCGGGATCTCCCCCTGATTGCGCGGTGACCTTGGTCTCTATTGCCGCGGCCAGGCTCGCAAGCCTAGCTGCCGCGGTATCGCCGCCGAGATCTGCCTCGCTTATCTGGACTGTGACGGGAGACGAGCCGTTTACCGATACGCGGAACTGGTTTCTATTGGGCTTGACGATCTCTGCCACATCCAGCAGGGCTCCATCCTTCGTCAATGGGGCGCTCTTGCTGGTTCCCTTTCCAGCCACATCCACATCGAACCTCTTCAATGTAACGAGCCTTGAGGTATCTTTCACCAGTCTATCGACGCATCTCGCATCCTTCCTGTTCATGGAGAGATTCAGGAAGCTCTCGGTAACCGACGCCTCCCGCGGCTGGTCCGGATGGCGGATAAAGGTGAGGTTGAAGTTGCTTGCCGAATTTGGCACATCGTGATCGGCCTTTACCTCGATCGAGTTTCCGAACGATCCCTCGTCGATGGCAGCGATCTCGAGCACGTCCGTTCCTTCGGCATTCTTCAGGACATGCCCTGCTGAGGAGACGTCCTTTGCAACCCTCACTATCCAAGCCTCGCTTCCGCCGTTTAGGAAGAACTGCCGAACGGCATAGCTCATCTCAGATTTCTCGGCAAGCCCGCCATAGCGGCGCTCGAAATCGCTGTAGCTGAGTATCCGCACCGCTTTGTTGACAGGCCCCCTCTTTGCAGCCCCAACGAAGGCCGTAATCGAAGTGCTAACGCCTGTTATGGTGCGAACTCCGCTTGCTATCTCCTCGATATAAACCCCTGGGTAGGTTAGCGAGACCGGCATCTACCCTCCACCTCCATGAATCCCTTTTTGATCGATCCCCTCCAATCGACCATATCCTCTATTCATATCCTTATTCTTCATACACTTGTCCTCCAGTAAGGCCGGCCTGGACGGCCAAAAGGCGGCGATCAGGGGACCGGCCTAAGATGTTATCAGAAAAGCGGCCTGATGGGCGAATTGAAGGGGGAGGATCTCGAACCGATCCTCACACAACCTCCGCCACACCTTAGGGAGGCATCCCCGACTTGATCCTCCTCGATGCCTCCAGAATGATCTCGATATCGGTAAGCCGGCCTTTAGACTTGAGCCGATCGACCTCGAGAAGGAAACATCCCGTCTTCTCCTCGGTCAGCCGTCTCCTACATGCGTACTTCATAGCGATCCCCTTCAGCTCCTTTCTAGAGGAGTACCTCTTGGGGCAGATGCCGTCCACGAAGTCGAATATGAGACCGCATTTGATGTGGCCGATCGTTGGCGTGGACGGGTTGCTGGAAGTTTTTATATAATCTCTGAACGTATTTTCCCCTACGAAGTCACCACATTCGCATAATATCATTCTCTTAATGAGATCGGCCCCCAGATCGAGATATAAACCGCAAGCTATTATCGAGGAGTATCATCGCTTAACTGCTCGCCCCTGCCGTTCGATTTCCCCATTACCCTACGGGTAACACGTTGTTACCCTTTGATCGGATATATACGTTTACATATTGTATAATTTTTGATGGTGGTATCGAGATCAGTTGTGGGCGAAGGGAAAAGGGAGGGCCAGGCCGTTGGATCTTCCCTTCTCGCCCAATTGCGAACTTCCAAGGACCGATCTCGAGATAACATATATCTCGTATCCGCGCAACCATGATCCCCCATGGCCGTCCTTGTAGGATGCAGCGGCTGGCACTATCGCGATTGGGTAGGTGCCTTCTATCCCCTGGATCTCGCCCGAAGGGAGGGGGAGTGGCTCGCCTACTACGCGAGATACTTCACAACAGTGGAGATCAACAGCAGCTTTTATCGGCCCTTCGATGCAGGTCAAGTCAGCTCATGGATCCGGCAAGCGAAAGCCTGGAAGAGCTTTTCCTACTCACTGAAGATGCCCCAAGAGGTAGACCCACAATTTGATGGTCAGCGGGGATGCAAAGAGGGCTATAAAAGAAGCCCTATCATTTCAGAGGAGAACTGTCGAGCCGATCGCGGAAGCCGGCCTCTTGGGATGCGTCCTCATCCAGCTCTCGCCGCGGTTCAAGAACGATGAGACATCCCTATCCACGCTGGAGGCCGTCATCGATGCGCTCTCCACGAAGCGCCACAGACACGCGGTCGAGTTCAGGCATGGGAGCTGGTTTGCGGGAGGCGAGATCGATCGCCCTGCTCGCATCCTGCTTCGATCGAGAGGCGTGGCAAACGTCCTCATCGACGGACCAGGCTTCCCAATCGTCCGCGAGGAGACCTCGGATCACTCATACATCCGCGTCCACGGGCGAAACGCCGATATCTGGATTCGCAGAAAGGAGGACGACTACCGGATAGACCGCTACGACTACCTCTACGGGGAAGATCAACTGGCCGCCTGGGTTCCTCGAATCAGGGAGGCGAAGGCCGAGACGGTCTTCGTCTATTTCAACAACCATGCTCGAGCGAAGGCCGTGAGAAACGCCTTCCAGATGATGGACCTCCTCGGAATAAAGCATCGAGAGAAGAGCGTGAGGATCCAGGACCAGTTCACCTTGGGAAGCTTTCGGCATGAGATGTAGCCTCCCTTGGGCCGAGAACCTCCCGTTCCGTGGAGGTCTCGGTGCCCTTTGCGACAACGTGGCGAAGGAGACGATAGTTTTTTATCGGGTTATTGACACCAGCAGGAACATGAAGGTATCGGCCATGGCGAGCATGGTATTGATCGGCCTCCTCCTTTCGATCGCCTCAGACGGCATGACAACACTGGATTATACGAGAAGGTATATTTCTTATGATGAGGCCTTTCATGGGTCGTCGTCCCTTCTCATATCGGCCAAGACCAACGGAAGCGGCAGCAGAACGATGACACTATCAGAGCCGGTGCCGCTCGATCAGCTCGATCCCCTCGATTTCATGCTCTACCCAGACGCCGGAAATGGGCGAATAGAGGTTCGAATCTACCTGGAGCCGGGGCCAGGCGGGGGAGAGGAGACCGAGATCTACGGAAACCAATCCTGGAACGCTTCGGAGATGGGGGAGTGGACGGAGTTCGATGCCACTACAATTGAATACACAAAGAAATCGATGAAGACCTACCGCACTCTGGACGAGTGGATTGACGAGCTTGGCGGATCGATCGTCGTGAAGGTCCGGATCAAGCTCTCTGCCCGAGGCGGAGGTGCATCTTGCTACATCGACCTCCTGAGGCTCGCGGGCGAGGTTGCCACATTCGATCCCCTTGAGACCAAGGATGTCAAGGATGACGAGGACAACAAAGTCGAGCAAGGCTACTCGATCAAGTACACGATCACCTACGGAAACAGCCTCATGGATGAGGTGACGAACGTGCGCGTAGTCGAGCATTACGATCCTCGAACGGTATTCGTTGAGGCCTACCCAGCCCCCGATCTCGGGACCAACAACGTCTGGACGATCCCACACCTCGCGCCTGGCGAGCACGGCCAGATCGTGATTAAGGTGAAGACGCAGACGCCGAAGACGAAGGCCGAGATGACCGGTTCGGTCAGTGGCACCGGCTTTGCCTCCGTGCGGCGCAGCATGTCAACCGGCCTTGACGAGTATAATGTGATCAACCGCGTCGAGATTATCTGCGACAAGTTCGAGATGTCGGGAGAGACGAGCACGCTCGTCAAGCCTTTTCTCGGAACAGAGGTCGCATTTCACGAGCACGGATCCGGGCAGTACTGGGCCGAGGACCGGATGGTCTTCAACCCGAGCCGGATCCGGATGTGGCGCGATATGAACGCCACGAGGGCGCCTACCTCCGTCGACCTATGGGGAAGGACCGTCAGCTTCAACGACAGCTGGTCCGCAGGCCACCTCTGCGAAGGAAGAAAGGAGGCCGTTCTCTTCAAGGAGAGGTTCTCCCATGGAGAAGCGCTCAACCTGAGCGCCTATGCCGATACAAGCAACTCCAGGTCCACTTCCTCCCGGAGCAGTCGGCTCACTCTCGAGAGCAACGCAAGCTTCGCAGGGATCGGCGACTATGAGGCGAGACAGGGATCCTCGATCACCACGTCTCGAATGGTTGGAAACTTTACAGTGGTGAATGTGAACCGGGTCAGGGACTACATGAGAAAGAAGTACCCGAGCAAACAATGGCTCGAATGCTGCTTCGAAGAGGCTGAGGACGGGATGGAGAAGCTGATTCCTGAGACCTGAAGCGGCCGTCGTAAGAAATTCGAGATTAGACAACGATTGCGAAACACATCGATTGCAGCCCTGGTTGCCTGTCCATTAGCGACTGCCATCAATCCATGGACCAGCCGATAGCATGCCGAGTAGTCGCATCTGGGGACTGCAGTTCATGGAACCGTCGAATGGTGGATAAAGCACAACCTTCATATAGAAGTTCAAACATCCCTTTGCCCGTTATCCGGATCACAAGGATGCATCTGGAGGTAAATCAGAATGGCTGGACTAGGTGGAACACCTATATTGATACTAAAGGAGGGCAGCCAGAGAACGGCTGGCCGCGAGGCGCAGAGGTCGAACATCATGGCCGCCAAGGCAGTGGCCGCAGCTGTCAGGACGACCCTTGGGCCCAAGGGCATGGACAAGATGCTCGTGGACACCCTGGGAGATGTTGTCATAACGAACGACGGCGTCACCATACTCAAGGAGATGGACATCGAGCACCCGGCTGCCAAGATGATGGTGGAGATCGCCAAGACCCAGGACGAGGAAGTCGGGGACGGAACGACCACAGCAGTGGTCCTGGCTGGAGAGCTTCTCAAGCAGGCCGAGCAGCTGCTAGAGCAGGAGATCCATCCCACGGTTATCGCTGCCGGTTACAGGGCCGCCTCGGAGAAGGCCGTGACCCTTCTAAAGGAGCTCTCCACCAAGGTCTCAGTGGCTGACAACGAGCTTCTAAGCAAGATCGCCATCACCGCTATGACCGGCAAGGGCACCGGCGCTGCCAGGGACGAGCTCGCCGAGCTGGCTGTGCGTGCGGTAAAGGCCATCGTGGACGATGACGGCACAGTCGATATCGATAACATCACAGTGGAGAAGAAGGTCGGCGGCAGCGTGACCGACTCCCAGCTGATCCACGGTATGATCATCGACAAGGAGCGCCTCCACCCCAACATGCCAAAGAAGGTGAAGGACGCAAAGATCGCCCTTCTGAACTGCCCAATCGAGATCGAGAAGACCGAGGTGGACGCCAAGATCGAGATCACCTCCCCCGACCAGCTCCAGGCCTTCCTGGACCAGGAGGAGACGATGCTCAGGGATATGGTCAAAACGGTCGTGGAGAGCGGAGCTAACGTCGTATTCTGCCAGAAGGGGATCGACGACCTCGCCCAGCACTTCCTGGCCAAGGCCGGCATCTACACCATCCGCAGGGTCAAGAAGTCCGACATGGAGAAGCTGGCCAGGGCAACCGGATCGAGGATCGTCACATCCATCCACGAGCTTTCCGCAGACGACCTAGGCAAGGCTGGCATCGTGGAGGAGCGCAAGATCGCAGGCGACGATATGACCTTCGTCCAAGAGTGCGAGAACCCCAAGTCGGTGTCCATAATCCTGAGGGGCGGAACCGAGCACGTGGTCGATGAGCTCAACAGGGCCATGGAGGATGCCCTAAGGGTAGTAGGCGTTGTCGTCGAGGACGGCATGCTGGTTGCCGGTGGAGGCGCACCCGAGGTCGAGCTTGCCCTTCGCCTGAGGGAGTATGCGGCCACGGTCGGCGGCAGGGAACAGCTGGCAATCGAGGCCTTCGCCGACGCCATGGAGGTCATCCCCAAGACGCTTGCCGAGAACGCAGGCCTGGATCAGATCGACTCCCTGGTGGCCTTGCGAAGCAAGCACGAGAAGGGCATGAAGACCGCAGGCCTCGATATGGAGACGGGCGAGCCGGTGGACATGCTTGCCGCAGGCGTCGTCGAGCCCCTACGGGTTAAGACACAGGCCATCAACTCCGCTGCTGAGTCCGCGGTCATGATACTTCGCATCGACGATGTCATCGCCTCCAAGTCAGGTGGACCGGAGATGCCCGGCGGTCCTGGTGGCATGGGCGGCATGGGCGGAATGGGAGAAGACTTCGACTGAGCTTCTTCCAGGCCTTCTTTTTTTCGCACATCAGGCTTTTGCCATACTAGCCTTGCTATATTCGTCTCCCCGATCCTCGCTGCAGCCATCTGTTTGGAGCAAAAAGGTTTAATAGTGGGAGGTTGTCGCTTTATCTGCGTTAAACTCCTGCGTGGTTTCTCGCTAAGGACGGTGAAGATTTGTTCAGACGTGATGAGGGATCCATGGGTGGATCCGAACCAGCCGCGCCAGTCGAGGTTGGAAAGGAATATACTGTGAAGATTGAGGATATCGCCCGAGAGGGGGACGGCATTGCAAGGGTGGAGGGTTTCGTAATATTCGTTCCCGGCACTCAGGTGGGCGACGAGGTCACTATTCAGGTCGACCGTGTAATGCGCCGTTTCGCAGTAGGCCATAAGGCATGAGCCTCTTTTAAAGGAAGGTGAAGTATTTGTTCAGACGTGATGAGGGATCCATGGGTGGATCCGAACCAGCCGCGCCAGTCGAGGTTGGAAAGGAATATACTGTAAAGATCGAGGATATCGCCCGAGAGGGAGATGGCATTGCAAGGGTGGAGGGTTTCGTAATATTCGTCCCCGGCGCAGAGGTTGGAGACGAGGTCACGATCCAGGTCGATCGGGTGATGCGCCGTTTCGCCGTGGGTCACAAGGCATGAGCCTCTTTTAAAGGAAGGTGAAGTATTTGTTCAGACGTGATGAGGGATCTATGGGTGGGTCCGAACCAGCCGCGCCAGTCGAGGTTGGAAAGGAATATACTGTAAAGATCGAGGATATCGCCCGAGAGGGGGATGGCATAGGCCGCGTGGAGGGTTTCGTAATATTCGTCCCCGGCGCAGAGGTTGGAGACGAGGTCACGATCCAGGTTGATCGGGTGATGCGCCGTTTCGCCGTGGGTCACAAGGCTTGAGCCAGGAATACCTGCAATGCTGTCCTGATTCCTCTCGAAGAATCCGGACACCCATCAATTTTTCTTCGAGCTTTCCAGCGGGTCGTGATTCTGGAATAGGTTGGAGATTTCTTCTTAGTAGAAGCATAACCACGAAAGAACAAAGCCACAAAGGACGCGCAAAGGGCAAATATACAGTACAAGTCTTTGTGTCTTTGTGTCTTTGTGCCTTTGTGGTGAACGTCCGGGATCTCTGGTAATGATTGTCACATGGGGCCAAGTTCTGACCTGAGACCCCTTTCAGAAACACATCTTTGCCTGTTGTTATTTGGCGCAAATGGCCTCAGCATCACTACTCGCTATTGGTTTACGTATCTTGAAAGAGATTGAATACTTCCTTGGACAGTAATAGTTATCGTTTTCATCGATGCCAGAGAAATTCCAACCAGTTCTGAGTTCACGATCTTCCAGCGAGCCTCCTCGCAAACTCGGCGAAAGGGCCATAAGCGGAGAGGGGGATAGCTGGCCCCATCCCCTAATGGATGGCTCTCACATGCTCTCCAATGCAGTAATCCCCAGCGTATCCAGTGTGACATAAAGGGCGTTTCTGGCAGCGTTCACAAGCGCTAGCCTTGCCTCACGCAGGCCAGCGGGCGCCTCGATCACGGGGCTGTAGCGGTAGAATCCGTTGAATGCCTCCGCAAGCTCTCGAGCGTAGGTCGCAAACTGGTGCGGCTTGAGCTCCCTTGCAGCCTTGTCGACGACCAGATCGAACTGGGCGATCTTCTTGATCAGGGCAACCTCCGCCTCCCCTGTGAGGAGGGTGGGGTCGAACTGTTCGGGGAGATCTGCCTTTCGAAGTATGCTGCAGGCCCTTGCATGGGAGTACTGGATGAATGGCGCCGATAGCTTCTCGAAGTCGAGGGCGGCCTTCCAGTCGAAGGTTGTTGCCTTTTCGGGCGATACCTTGACCACGTCGTACCTCACAGCGCCCAGGGCAACCTCCCTTGCAACCTCGCGGCGGAAATCCTCAGATTCCTCCGGCCTCCGGGTGGAAACCTCCATGAATGCCTGCTTCTCCACCTCGTCCAAGAGCTCGTCTGCGGTGATGAACTTGCCCCGCCTCGTGGACATGGAGCCCGTGGGAAGCGATACGAACTCGAATATGACCACCTCCGGAGCGGGTATCCCAAGAAGGTCCAGGGCTGTCCGGAGCTGGGCCGATATGAGCTTGTGGTCCGCGCCGAGGACATCGACTATGCGGTCGCATCTCTCCGACTTCCAGCGATGATAGGCGAGGTCGCGAGAGATGTAAAGGGAGGTCCCGTCGGCCCTCATCAGGACCATGTTCTTCTCGAAGCCCTTCGCCGAGAGGTCCAGCTGCAACGATCCATCCTCCCAGCTGGTGAGGCCCGTTCCTTCCAGCCGCTCGACCAGATTGGCCATCTCGCCGCTTCTGGCATACTCGCTCTCCCAATGGTAGCTGTCATGGCGGATGTTCAGCCGATGAAGTGTATCCTCTATGCCTGAGATGGCGTAATCCACCGCCACCCTCACCTTCTCCACGGCCTGTGGATCCCCGGCCTCGTAGAGCTGGATCTGCCGGTTTATCTCGGATACGAGCTCGGGCCTCTCGGCGATCGCTCGATTGGCCTCGATGTAGACCTTGGCTATCGCATGATCGGCCTTGATCTCCTCCAGGGGGTAGTGGTCACATCCCCAAACTACCATGGCGATCTGCCGACCCATGTCGTTTACGTAGTACTGGGTCTCGACGGTGCAGCCGGCTCGCCGCAGCACCCGCGCAAGGGTGTCGCCGATCACCGAGTTTCTGATATGGCCGACGTGCAGGGGTCCGTTTGGATTGGCCGAGGTATGCTCAACGATCACCCTCTGAGAGAGCCTGCCCTTCCAGCAATCCCCGCCCTGGGCCTCCCAGAGGATGGAAGCGAGGGCGCTGTTGCTCATGAAGAAGTTGAGATAAGGTCCGGCCTGCTCGACGCGATCCACATGAGATCCGAGGGGGATCTCGATTGCATCGCAGAGATCCTTTGCAATCGACTGAGGGCTCTTCGACAATTGCGGTGCCAGTCGAAAGGTTATGGATGAGGCGAGATCCGCGTGTGGGCTGATCTCAAGCATGCCGAATCCATCAGGGGGGATCTGGTCCCATCCACAGACCTTCGCAGCCTCATAGAGGAGCGACTGGACCTCGTTCATGAAATCAAGGAACATGTAAACACCGTTACGTGACACCCGCGAACCGAATATATCAATATATGGCTCCTCCCCCCCGAGCGAGGGGCAGAGGGTTTCAATGGCCGCCCTCAGATCCCAGCTTACAACCGCGCCATCAAGACCTCAGCCTGCCAGGCCCGCATTCATCATCATGCTCGAAATTGCGGATCGCTTGCTCTATCCCGATGTGGGACCGGTCGAGCCCAACCATATAGGTCGACAGAATCGAGATCCAATGGCGCAAGTCCCCCGGACCGGAAGAGAAGAGGATTATCAGCGCTGATGCGATGGATCCATGTCATCATCCTCGCCCTCCGGCCGTCTGGACCGGCACTCCACCGACTATGCTTGCATCCCCATCCCGGTTGCCTCTGCCAGAGCCCCCCTCAGATCAGCGCTCATCATCGTCGCATCCAGCACGACAGGTCCGAGGCAATCGAGGAGCGTCCCATCCCAGGCAATCCTCCGCAGATCCGCCCCGGCGAGGTCGGTCTCGGACATCTTCACGTCGGAGAGATCGGCCCCATAGAGGTCAGCATCACTCAGGTTGACGGCTTCCATCGTGACGAGCGAGAGATCCGCTCCCCGGAGGTCGGCTCTGCTCAAGTCCACGTTGACGATCAACAGCCTTACAAGCTTCGCCCCTCGCAGAATTGCATCCCGCATATCAGCATCCTCCAATACGGCCGAGGAGATGAGGGACCCATCGAGGTTGGCTCTTGAGAGGTTGGCCCCAATGAGAACAGACCCTTGGAGCTTGGCTCCATGGAGATCTGCTTCCCGCATATCCGCGTGGGAGAGGTCTGCCCAGGAGAAATCGGCCCCGGAGAGATCGGCGCAGGCAAGGTTTGCCCGGGCCAGACAGGCCCTCGTGAAGTCGGATTCCCGAAGGTCTGCCCAGGAGAGATCGGCGCCCACGAGTTCCGATTGAGTGAACTGGCCATGGGGCAGGCGTCCCCCCTTCAGGTCAACCCAACTCATCCTTGCTCCAATAAGATTCGCATATTCGAGGGAGACATCGCTCATCCTCGCTCCCACGAGATTGGCCCCAACAAGCCTCGCCCCCGAGAGGTCCGCACCCTCCAAGGTGGCCATCTCCAGATCTGCCCTGGTCAGATCTGCCCCAAAAAGATCGGCCCGGCTCAGATCGGCCTTGGAGAGCATCGATGATGTGAGGTCCGCTTCGCGAAGATCGGCATCGGTTAGGTCTGCACCTGCAAGCTTCGCCTCGACTGCCACCGCTCCCTCGAGGTTGCATCCGACGAACCTTGCCCCGTTCAGCCTTGATACCGTCAGGTTAGCATAAGAGAGGTTCGAATGGGAGAGATCTGCCCACATGAGATTCGAGCCGACGACGTCGGCCTGAAAGAGAACGGCTTTGCGAAGGTCTGCCCCTTGCAGCCGAACCCTGCGCATACTTGCCTTGGAGAGATCCGCCCCCCTAAGGTCGACTCCCGTCATGTTGGAGCCTCTAAGCTCTGCCCTGAGGAGGAGGGCTTTTCTCATATCGGCCCTGGAGAGCTCCGCCTCTTCCAGGTCGGCATCCCGCAGATCCGCGCCCGCGAGGTTGGAATCGATCAAGTCCGCCCCCACCAAATGGGCCCCCCTCAGGTTCGCTCCAGTGAGGTTCGCCCTTACAAGGCTTGCGCGGGCCAAGGATGCATCGCTCAGGTTGGCAAAGGAGAAGTCGGCCCCCGATAGATCGGCACCTGTGAGATCCGCCCTTACAAGGCTTGCGCGAGCCAAGGATGCATCGCTCAGGTTGGCAAAGGAGAGGTCGGCCCCCGATAGATCGGCACCTGTGAGATCCGCCCTTACAAGACTTGCGCGGGCCAAGGACACATCGCCCAGATTGGCAAAGGAGAGGTCGGCCCCCGATAGATCGGCACCTGTGAGATCCGCCCCAAAAAGCAGGGCATGGCTTAGATTCTCTCCTTTCAGCGAGGCAGACTGCAGGAAGGCCGAGTCGATGGAGCATCCCATCAATAGAGATCGGGAGAGGTCAGAGTGATTCAGGTGAGCGCCCAACAAGTCCAGTCCACGAAGGTCCATCTGGGAGAGGATGGAGTGGTCCTGGATCTGGAGAGCCGAACCAGCTGCCTGGCCGAGGAGAGTCAGTAGGCTGATGGCAAGCGCTAGCCGTTGGGCCGAAAGCTGCCGAGAATCGCTCGAACCTCGATCGATCATATCAGATGCCCTCGTAGGGCCAAGGTTGAAGAGGGCTTTCTGAAGCTGATTCGTTGTAGATGCCAGGCCCCTCCCAGCCGAGAAGGATCAGCTCCTCCATAAGATCCTCGCTGATGATCGATCCGTCCAGCTTGGCATTGAGCAACGAGTGTAGCGTGAAGACATCGCAGTCTATCCGCTCCAAGTTCGCTCCCCTCAGGTCGACCTCGGTCATCTCCACCATTGTGAGGCTTGCTCCCCTGAGGTTTGCTCCGCTCATATTGGCCTTGGTAAGATATAAGGCGTCGAGGAGGGCGCCCTTGAGCTGGACTCCGTGCAGATCGGTCCCGCGCATATCGAGCCCGCTGAGCCGGACCCCATTAAGCGTGGCATGGCTCAGGTTTATTCCAATCAGGTTCACCTTGTCCATATTGGCGTTCGAGAGGTCAGCTCCATGAAGGTTAGACCCTGTAAAGTCGGCATGGGTTAGCCTTGCAGAGACGAGGCTTGCCTCTTCGAGGTCGGCCTCGGTAAGGTCGGCGTAGGCCAGGTTGGCCCAGCTGAGATCCGCATCCCTTAGTATGGCCCTCATCATATAGGATCGAGAGAGGTCTGATCGGCTAAGATCTGAGCCGCTGAGGTTCGTCTGATAGAGCTCGGCCCGGCTCAACTGGCTCTCTGCCATGTTGGCGCCGCTTAAATCGGCCCAGCTCACATGGGCGCCCAGGAGGTTTGCCCGTATCAGATATACCCCTCTCATATCGGCTCCGCTGAGATCGGTTCGAAATAGCCTTGCCTCGGTTAGATCTGCTCGGGCCAAATCGGCATCGGTGAGAGAAGCCTCGGTGAGATCGGCCCCCCTGAGGATCGCATCCTCCAGGTGAGCCCCGGAGAAGAGGGCACGCCGCAAGATGGACCCTGAGAGGTCTGTTCCAACGAGGTTCGCGCCGGAGAGGTCTGCTGATGTGAGGTCGGAGTCTGAGAGGATTGCCAATCTCAAGTCGGCATCCTTAAGCCATGCATACCTCAGAAACGATGCGGAGAGGTCGGAGCGGCTAAGATCGGCACCGGTCAGATCGGACTGATTCAGATGGGACCGGTTCAGGTCGAGTCCGGTGAGGCCGATTCCGCTTAGATCAATTCGATCCTCAATCGATTCGGCTTCAATTGGCGTTGAATGCCCAATGCTTACGACGAGGAGAAGGGCGAACGAGGCCCAGGCAAATGATTTGATCTTCATCTTCTTATCCTCCATTCTCATAATGCACGCGAACGAAACCCCGAGCATGGATTCAAGCCACCTTCCATCTGGGATTGATCGCATCAAGATAGCTGAAATCGGCGAAGCTATATGGGGCGATGTAGTACTCCTCGTCGGTCATGGGCCCATAATAGCTGTCGACGGCAAGGCCAGCTCCTGGATCCTGGGGATCCAGGACCAAGACCCAAAGGTGACCTTGCCCCTGCCAGGTACTCGGATCGTACATGTAGACCACATCGTATCCGAAGCTATCGAATATCTGCCGCAGCTGCTGCGACCCGTCGTAGCACATCCCAAGAGGGGTCACCGGAAATATCACATATCTGCTGACAGTGGTGATGAATCGAAGGTCGACGGACCTGTTGAATGTTGCGTTCTTCTTCACAGCCGTCTCCGGGATGACCATCATGGGCCCTCCCTCGATCGTGGGTGGCTCCATCCACAGGTCTGCCAATCGCGGCGATGCGCCGTTGGGAGTGAGGTACACCTCCCCGCCGCTCAACCTCACGACTACATGTGTCTCCATCGGCGAGGCATCGAAGCCGTGGGTGACGAGGAAGAACGCCAGATCCTTGATAGTGACCCCGATATCCTCATAGCTGGATAACATGAGCCAAAGATCGTTCTCATCGCCGCCATGGGCCCCATACGATATTATATAAATTAAAATATATATAAGTAGTACGGACTTTCTTCGAGATAGGCCAATTACCTTCCCCTCGGATGGATGATGAGCTGCACTTGCCCCTCTCATTGATCTAGCGAAATCCCCTCTAAACTATCCCAACCCCTGTTGCATCTATGCGACGATGAATAGCCTTCCACCTCCCGATGAGGTTTGCACCCATCATGAGAAGGCGATGAACGAAAGCGCCAATGCCGATCCGTCCAACATCCTTCATTAATTACCGGATATTCCCGGCAAGGGATAGATATATCTTATCCAGGTCGCACCTCCAAAGGCAATTCCCTCATCCGAAGGCTCCGTCGCAAGATCAGACGTCGATCTCCCGATCTGAAGATCAGCTAGTGCTCCGAAAGGGAGTTGGGAGAATCCTATAAGAGGGAATCCTCTTTAAAACCTGCTCAATTCTCCCCTTTGGCATTCTTGCTCTCGAACTCCTGCTGGAGATCGCATCCCAACCGGCCGATTGCATCCGAACGACACTGGCGGCAGTGCTTCATCTGCTTGATTATCCCTCCAAGCTCCTCCTGGATCTTCCTCTTCTCCGCGAGCGTTGGGGGCGTGATATGGGCGAACTTATACTGGGGGATGAGAGGCATGACGTTGTGGATGTAGACCCCCAAGGACTTGATCTTCCTTGCGATATCGAAGATGTGCTGATCGTTTATGGTGGGGATGAGAACCGTGTTCACCTTCACGATCATCCTCTTCTTCAAGGCCTCCTCGATCCCCTTCAGCTGGTTATCGAGAAGGATGGTCGCCGCCTCAAGCCCCTCGTAGCGCTTTCCTTCGTAGTTGATGTAGTCGTAGATCTCCTTGCCGATATTGGGGTCGACGGCGTTCAAGGTCACAGTGAGGTTGGATAGTCCGAGCTCAGCCAGAAGCTCGACCTTCTCCGGGAGGAGGAGGCCGTTAGTGCTTAAGCATAGGATGATATGAGGATACTTCTCGCCCACAAGCCGGAGCGTCTCGAAGGTCTCCTCATTTGCGAGCGGCTCGCCAGGGCCTGCCACCGCCACCACTTTGATGTAATGGTACTTATCGAGGACTTGATCGACCCTCTCCAATGCCTCCTTCGGGGTAAGGACCTGGCTTGTCACGCCTGGCCGACACTCGTTGACGCAGTCGAATTCGCGAATGCAATAGCGGCATTGGATATTGCAATTTGGGGCCACGGCCAGGTGCATCCTCCCAAAAGAGTGACAGGCGTTCTCGCTGAAGCAGGGATGCTCCTGTATCCGTCTCAGCTGCTCTGGGTCGTATGGGACGCTAGTTCCGGCAACATTGGCCACGGGATAGGTTTCCAGGCTCATATCAAGGACCTCTCGAGTAGTACACGGGAATATAATATGCAATCCCACTGCCTAAAAGGTTGCCGCCCCAAAGAGCCGCAATGCTTATCCACGAACCGATCCTCCAGGCAACTCATGGGGAAGAAGGATCATTGGGTCGTCTGGCCCATCTACCTGGACCAAGCAAAGAGCAGGGGGGAAGGCAGGATGATATCCAAGAAGGACTGCGTGAAGGATCCTAAGATCGAGGATATCGCCGAGGCCGCAAGGTCGCTTGGGCTCGCCCCAGAGGTCGAGAGGGAGATGAGGTATCCCGGGCAGTGGTACGAGCGGCCGGGAAGGGTGCTCGTCAAGAAAGGAGAGCCGAAGTCCTCATTGCTTCGGAGAATCGCTCGCGCCATGAGGGCAGGGAAGCGGTAAAAATTATCGCTCCTGCAAAGTCTCGAACTCGGAGACGATCATCTTTCCTGCCACGACCTCATCAACGCTGTGAATGACGCCGCCGAAGTCCCTTATTCGGCTGCTGATCAGATCGTAATCGATATCCTCTCCCACTATTGTAGCCTTGATTGTCTCAGTCTGCTGGTCCACCTCGTAGAGGCTAAGGTTGACGCCGCTCACCCCTGGAAGCGAACCCAGTACGTCGGCAAGCTCTATTGTGGTCGGTACATGAGGCTTTAAGACATCAAGGACCAAACGTTTGATCATCTGCTTCTTGGCTCCGATAAGGTCATTCTTAGGTGGCGTTTCAATCTGCAGCATCGTAAATAATCTTTTCTCAAGGGGAGAGGCTTAATATCTCCAAAGCCTTCGCTTTTACCATGATAGATCTTCATACCCACACGATCTTCAGCGATGGCGAGCTGATACCAAGCGAGCTTGTGCGTCGCGCGGAAATCATGGGTTACCGGGCGATAGGGATCACAGATCACGTCGACTTCACCAACGTGGAGCACGTTCTCTCCTCCGTCGGGAAGGTGAAGTACCTTGAGGATGTGCTCGATATGCGAATCCTTACGGGGGTAGAGATAACGCACGTTCCCCCGGAGAAGATAGGAAAGCTCGCCACCCTCGCCCGGCGGCTTGGAGCCGATATCATCGTTGTCCACGGTGAGACCCCGGTGGAGCCGGTGTGGCCTGGGACCAACCGGGCTGCACTGGAGATTGGGGCGGAGATATTGGCGCATCCCGGCTTCATAACTATCGAGGAGGCGGAGATGGCGAGGGATCGCGGGGTATGCCTTGAGATCACATCTAGACGTGGCCACAACATCACAAACGGCCATGTGGCAAGGCTTGCAATGGAAGCGGGGGCGACGATGGTCGTCGACACAGACACGCACAGCCCCGACGACCTGATAGACTCACGGCGAGCCGTCGAGATCGCGCGGGGGGCCGGCATCCCCGAGGAGATCGCGAAGAGGATGATCGAGGACCATCCTCTGGTGAGGTTTTAGTCGAACAAGGCCGATAGGACCACAGTCGAACTAGGTTGGATTATCGAGCGCCCAATCATGAGAAGCTCGCACTGCATACTGCCATTTCGTGCATCGGGCACGATTCCCATCCAGAGGATCGGCGGCCTTTCTCCGGAATCGCAGGGGAGATGAAGCGGTTGGAGGTCGTCGCCATCGATATCTCGGGCAGGCATGCGGAAGGTGGAAGATACATCATGGTCTCTGCCGCAGTCTCTGCAGATATATCCCCCATTGCCCTGGAGAGGGTATACGAGGTGAGACAGATTCAGAGGACCAGCCGGCGACTGAATCTAAACGTCGTCGTTGACGTCATCTCCGATGCCGTGCGGGGATTAGAAGGCCTCGTGATCGCCGAGCAAGGAGACCTCTACAACCTCGAGGCCTGGCGCATAGAGAGCATACTCGGGAGAAGGTTCAAGTATCCCGAGTCGCTAGGAGAGCGCCTATTAGTCGAGCTTGCCCATCACATATCCATCTCCGGGAGGAGGATGCTTCTCGCATTCGGGGAGGATTGATCGAAATGGAGGCCAACTCATCCCAAAGAGAGACGATGATCTAAAGACAGAGCCCAAGATCGCGGGCGAGAGGACGGCCGTCCTTCTGATGCGGGTCGATTCCCATTGGGAGGACGGGTCGGCGCGGATGGAAGAGCTTAGAGGGCTTGCCAAGGCTGCCGGCTACGACGTCCTTGCGGAGATCTCCCAGCGACGGGGAAGGGACAGCCGCTACCAGATAGGCAAAGGAAAGATCGCCGAAGCAGTCGCCTTTCGGCCCGACCGGCTCATATTCTACAATCCCCTTAGCCCCGGGCAGCTCTTCCACATAAGCAGCGAGTTCGATGTCCCTCCCATGGACAGGTTCAACCTGATACTGGAGATCTTCGCCAGTCGAGCCCAGACGAGGGAGGCGAAGCTCCAGGTGGAGCTTGCCCGCTTGACATACGAAGCGCCCTTCGCCCGAACGATGGCGTCGTTGAGAAAGCTCAGCGAGCGTCCGGGCTTTCGAGGATCGGGCGCCTACGACGAGTCGGCATACCAGGATATCAGGGGTAGGATGGCGAAGATCCGCTCCGCCCTCAAGGATGTTGAGCAGACCGGGGAGGACCGAAGAGAGCGACGCCGCGAGCTTGGATTCGATCTAGTCGCGCTTGCCGGCTACACCAACGCAGGAAAGAGCAGCCTCCTAAACGCCCTCACAGGCTCCGCAGTCGCTGCCGAGGACGAGCTATTCACAACCCTCTCTCCGACGACGCGATCCATGAAGCTGGGCGGGCGAGGACTCGTGCTGACGGACACCGTGGGCTTCATAGACGACCTTCCCCACTTCATGATCAAGGCCTTTCGCTCGACCCTATCGGAGATCACATATGGGGATCTGATACTGCTCGTTGCAGACCTGAGCGACCCCCCAGAGACGCTGAGAAAGAAGCTCGTCGCCTCTCACGCCGCGCTCTGGGAGTGCAAGACAAAGGCCCCCATGATCACAGTGCTGAACAAGGCAGATCTCCTCTCCCTCGATGAGATCGCTTCTGCAATCGATCTAATCTGGGACCTTGCGCCCCATCCAGTGGTAGTATCGGTCAAGACGGGCGATGGATTCAGCGATCTCCTTAGCAAGATCGAGGAGAATCTTCCCCCCTGGAGGGAGCAAGAGGCGCACCTTCCCTACACAGAGGAGGGGCTCGACAGGCTATACCATCTCTACGGCTCGGCAGAGATGCTCGATGTTAGATACGGCGACGAGATCAATGTTCGATTTAGAAGCCGAAATAAGCAAGGCGATCCAGGAGTTGGGGGCTAGGTACATTGGATGAAACACCGCCCCCGGGAAACGAGCTGATTCGAGAGAGGTTCCAGCTGAAGGAGACCATAGCGACTATCGCTGCCAGGGAGAAAGCGCATATCTTGGCTGCGAAGGAGTCGATCAGGCGAAGCAGACGCGAGATCGAGGGGTTCATAGAGGGCGATCCGTTCTTCCAGATCACGCTCGATCCATACGACCGGCCGGTCGACAATGCCCCTGAGATCGTCCAGGAGATGGTCCGAGGAGGATCCCTCTTCGGCCTTGGTCCCATGAGCGCTGTTGCCGGAGCGATTGCCCGCTATGCAGTCGATGCGATTACTGAAGCCGGGGCAGCTTACGCCTTCGTCGAGAACGGCGGCGATATTTCCATTTTGAACGATTGCCCGGCGGTCGTTGGGATCTACGCCGGAAATTCTCCGATCGGAGATATCGCCCTCGAGGTCCCGCCCCGGGATGAGCCGCTGGGAATCTGCACGAGCAGCGGAACCGTTGGGCCCTCGATCAGCTTTGGCCATGCCGATGCCGCAGTGGTGATAGCGCGCGACTCCATCATTGCCGACTCGGGGGCAACGGCTCTTGGAAACGCGGTCTCAAAGGACGGGGATCTGCAGGAGTGCTTCGCATCCATCGACCGGCCGGGCGTCTCCGGGGCGATCGTGATACGGGGGCGGGAGATGGCGCTCTGGGGAGAGATCCCGCCGCTTAGAAGGGCTCGAATGAGGCCGGAGCTGATCACGAGGGGTTGAAGGGCTTTACCGAGTGCTTCTTTCGAGGATGCCCTCGGCCACTTCCATGAACTCGAATAGATCATCGAGGTCTTCGCTTAGGATCTGGAATGCCAGGGCATCATCGATCCTGCCGTATTGATATAAGAGGATGTCTCGGAACTTCATCATACTGCAGAGCTTCGCCGCCATCTCGCCTGTCAGAATGCCAGCATCCGTCAGATTCTCCACGATCCCTTGATCGGCCTCGGGCACTCCGAGCATGAGGTCAGAGTTAACGATAGCACATATATCGAAGACCGTCTCGAGGGCATGCTCCGCCCGCTTATAGATGCCATCTTTCACAATTCCAAGACTTGCAAACTCCTCCTGGCTCGGAGGGAGGTGCTCTTGGACGATCCTTGCGCTCTCCTCCATCTCGGCGAGCTTCGCTCTTATCAGCGCAACTCTTAGCGTTCTCTTTCCCTTGTAGCCGCTCATCTGATTGCCTCCAGGCCGATGTAGTCGTAGTATCGATGCTTGAAGGAATCGAACTCCTTGACGGTCTGGTAGGCGAGATCGTACATAAAGGGCAGATCGGAGCAGTTCAGGACCTTCCCCTTTAGGACCTCCATCCTCAAGGGAAGGGGAAGATGCTGGAATATCTTGATATCGTAGATCTTCTCGAAGAGCTCTGATGCGACCTGCAGCCTGAACTCCATCGCCCCCCCCAGGTCGTCGTAGTAGACGCAGATATCGATGTCTGAACCCTGGCGGGCCTCCTCCCGAGAGGTCGAGCCGTACAGGATGACGAACTTCACCTTCTCCCCGCCGAGCGCCATGATGACCTCGAGCGCTCGTTCGATCTCCGCCCTTCGAGGCTGCATGAGAACATCTCCAATCGATTGGAGAACATCGATGCAGCCAATGGTATACGAGCGCTATGCAGCCTTCGGCGCCGGAAGCGATGCGCCCTGGAGTCGGCGGCTTTGGGGTGCGGCCGGCGGCTGGAGATGAGGCATCGCATCGATCCAGGGGTGCTGGGCGGCGGTGAGAGGGCGCTCTGGTGGCGGGGGATTTTGCGGCCTCGAACACGGGGTGGATCCTGGCATAAGGGGCTGCGATCGTAAGAGGTGGTGAAGAGCCGCACAATAGTATTATCGAGGATCGGTTTACCTTTTTTTATAAAATATTCCAAATTGATGGTTATCTCGGTCGATACAGACCAAAGGATTCATTAATGATAATACTGATTATTTTTAAGCCTCTGGCAAATCAATTGCATGAGGTTGTAGGAGGGCCCCCATATTGCCGCACCATTTCGGATGCATCATTGCAGTCGCATGCTTATGCCTTGCCATGCCGCTTGCATCATCACAATACTGCGACTTCATAGAAGGCAACGTTAGCTGGAGTAAATCCACTTACCCAGAATGGATGAAAAATAGCACTCCTATAAATGAGACCGTCGTTTGGAATGCAACCGATGATGGACCTCTTAGAGCGAGCATCCCCCTCTGGGGATTGAGCAATCTCTCAAGAGTGGTAATTGGCCCCATGGTCATCTCTTTTCGCTGGAACTGCAGCATAGAATCAGACTCGATAGACATTATCCGAAGAGATGGTAACATTAAGGGGAGCGGATTATTCTTCCTCATCGATGGTAAAGTGGAAGACAACTGCACTTCATCCAATAGTGAATACACCAAAGAGATTCCCGAGGGAGTCCACCAACTAACATGGACCCTCAGCAAGAAAACCAGGGATAATAGAGATCTTATAGGATGGATCGACGAGATCTGCATAACTTCCCCCATACCCAATTGTACGATAGACGCAAACAATTGGGCAGCTGCCAATTCTCCTGCGACAGCCAGCGTGCCCTTTGCGGGAGCAGGGGCGCAGTATCACTGGAGCGTATCAGGAGGCACTGTGGAATTTGGGAACGGGACGCAATCCATCATATGGAGCTACCCAAGGGCGGGCCTTACCAACATCAGCGTGACTATAACCAGGAATGGGACGAGTTCCTCCTGCTCAAAGCTCGTCAACATCTGGGAGTGCAATATCACCGCGCCGGATAATATTGCGCCGAACAGCACCAACATAGCCTCTGTCCCAGACGCCGGCTCCAACGCTGGATACTACTGGCTTATCGAGGGAGGCGCGGCGATATCGGGCCAGAGCGAGAGGAACTTCACCTGGATGGCAGGAGAGGGCGAATCAGTTTTGTTGATTGCAACCGTTACCATTAACGACATCCCCTACCACTGCTCAAAGACCGTCTATACAACCGGAGAGTGCCTCATCATCGCCCCAGAACAGGTTGTCGCTGGCACGACATTTGAAGCTCGAGTGGATTATAGCGGCCAATGGGGTACTCCAGAGTGGAGCATCGATGGCGAGAGAGTTTACCCCAGAGAAGACCCCGATAGAATTACCTGGACCGCGGACTGGCCGGGACAGGTAGTCATCAGCATAGCCATTCCGGGGACGGATATCCGCTGCAACAAAACGGTAGAAGTCCTCCCCAACTGCAATATCACAGCACCCAAGGCGGCCTGCGCCTGGCAGCCGAACCTCGAGGCCTCGGTCAGGGATGCCGGACCGGGGGCGAGCTACTCCTGGGGCGTCTCCGGAGGAGAACTGCTGCGCGGCCAGGGTACTTCTCTGATCGAGTGGAAGGCTGGAAGGGGTGAGGCGGATAATATCAGCGTCGAGGTGAGGGCCAATGGGGCGGTGAATAATGGAACATGGAGGATTCCCATCAACCAGAGCTGCGTCTACCTGACCTATTGCGACGATCTGCAAAGGGAGATCAAGAATAATACAAAACTGGTTATTTCCTGCGAAGATTGTGAAGGAAATCAGAGCTATCGGGGAAGACTTTCCATTGAATACATCCACGATCTCATAATCACCTCTGAGAGCAGTGATTGCAATGTATCGTTCGATGGAGATGGGAGATATGCCACCATAGAAATTGGAAATTCCAGCGATATCCATATTTTTGGAGCATCATTATACAACATGAGTGGCAGCGGAATATATGCGGAAAACTGTTCTAGCTGCAACATTTCTGAAACGGATATATCCGTAGGCCATGACGCTTGTGGGATTAATTTAGTAGATTGCGGGAATAATAATATCCAGAAAGTTGCCACGATTGGTATAAATAATTCCTCAGGAATACGACTATGGGGGTCAAACGATACGGAGATTGGGGATTGTAATATAGATAACGCAGTTGAAATTTGCAATAGAGACTCATATAGAACTAATATAATAAATAGCATTGATGAGACAGATATTATTAGATTAATTATAAACAATGAAATAAATTATTGTTATCTTGAAACGGGATGCCATTACTGCACCCAAGGGGGATATGAAATGGCCAGAGATATGGAATTTCATTGCAACGAGATGGAGAATGTGCAGGTATGCCAAACGAATTAATAAGATTATTAATAATATTAATTATATTATCTGCTTGCCACAATTCTCAGTGTGTCAGCTATAAGGGAAAGCTTGACATACCCGTTTCATCGAGCGAAGCTGAAGCCAATCGCTTTTCGGTACAATCTGCTGCCATAGGCAGTCAATACGCGGAAAGTTTATCGGGCTCAACACCCCAGATAGTCCTGGGAGGGGGAACGGAGTCTGCGGGCGGTTCTCGAGAGAGGATTCTATACTCTCCCGGCGATCCGGTTAAGATTAAAAAAATAATTTATCCTTGCAAGGAAGAGTATTACCCTGGGGCGGAAATCCCAATATATGTTGAAATAATCCCCATTGTCGGTGAATTAAAGGAGATAACGATACATGAATCCGTTGATGGAAATGTCACGGGGAAAAATGACCAATTCATCACAATTAATAATACAAGCCCTTGCTATCGGCTATGTACTCAAAAGGACTTCCTGAAATGTAGGGAAAAAGCGGTTGAAAAGGTATATAATCTACGCGCTGAAAACATATCTAATTCATATAATAATAAAATATATAGTGAATTTACAAACTATACGGAACCTAATTTTTTCACAACCGGGGTTGATAGATTAAAATTATCTGAGCATCTTATATATTGGTATGCAATTAAACTCGATAAAAATGGAACATATCGCACTGAGACCATTATTAGATTCAATGACGGGATTTCACATTTTGCTGATGTCTTTCAACCATTAGATATTATTATTAATGATCCTGATCCGAAGTTCGATATTACCGTTACACATGCAAAGAAGCATGCCAACAAGATCGAATATTTTATATCTTCTGATTCGATAGAAATTAATTACCAAATTAAATATACTGGAGGCGCCTGGGATGATCTGAATAATATTACTTTAAAGTTTCAACCAGGGGATGATGATACATTTAAATATAAGTATGATAATGGAACCATTAAGATCAACAACTGTGAAACAAAAAATTTTTCGAAAAATAAGGATTTAAATATATATATAAAATTAGCATTTTATAAAGAGGGATCTTTCAACATACCATTCATTGAAATATATAATGATTCAATGGGAGGTATTAACCGTTCTAGAAAATATATATTTGAAGGTCATGAAATAATTGTGGAGAGTTGGTGGCAGAGGAATCAGGATTATCTGCTAGCCCTTCTCGCCTTTCTAGGGCTTATTGGTGGCAAGGATTTTTGGGGTTGGATCAGAAGGCGATTGTATTGGTGGAGGAAGATACCTGAAGAAACTCATAAAAGCCTCCCTCCTGATCGCCTCACCGCCATCGTTATATCTCCAGCCCGCATAGCAAAAAAGCATGTCCTGGATGAAGTCCAACAAGTACTCCGAGAAGGATAAAGAGAAGCTGGAGACCGGAAGCGGGTTCACCCGATTGTGGACGCTGCTTGCTAACTGGCTCTACCGCGCGGTCTCCTGGTAGCCAAGCGCCTTGTCCAATTGCCCCTTTCTCATTTTCAGCAGCTCCAGCGCGAGCCGTCTCCCGCCGGCAACCGCCAGGATGGAGGCGAGGGCGCCGCCCCTAGCAATCCGCGACCCCGGCCGGGGGACGTCGGCGAGGCCCTCCACATCGAGGCGCAGATCTCGATCGATTGTAAGATCCCCGGAGGCGTAGGCGAGCGCCCGGCCGGCGGTCCTCCTCGGGGGAGCAGGCCTCGGCAGTCGGCCCGAAAATGCGGCGAGATGGTCCTCGAAGACGTTCATCCCGGTCGCAAGCTCTACGGCTTCGAGGCTTCCCTGGAAGCGCGGGTTCACCTCGACTACGACCGGCCCCTCCTCGGTCAGCATGAAGTCAATCCCGTTCGAGCCGACGAGGCCGAGGCGGCCGACTATCTCCTCTGCGATATCCATCATCTTCCGGGCGTCCCCGAGGGAGGACGCAAGGGGCGTTATATTTCCGCAGTAGAGGAAGCCGTCAGCCCCAAGCCAGCCTTCTCCTACTAGCTGCTCGTTTGCCGCAATGGCAACCGCCCGCTCCCCATCCGATATGAGCGAGACGCTTGCAGAGATGCCCTGGATGTACGGCTGGACTATCATCTCAGAGCCCGCGGGCAAGAGGCCCTCTCGATCCGAGACGATGCGGCCTCCCACGCCACCTGCGCCACGACGCGGCTTGACGACGAACGGCGGCTCCACCGATGACTCGCCGAGGAGGGATGTCGGGATCGCTGGAAAGCCCTGCCTATCGAGCCAGCGCGCGAGCCAGAGCTTGTCTGATACCTGTGCTGCAAGCCGCGGGGGGTTGTTCGCCACAAGCGGCCCTGCGGGAAGGTCGATCCCCTCGAGCCCCGGCCCGAGGACGACTGCCTCTGGACGGATGCGATCGACGAGGGAGCTGATCTCTTCAGCAGATAGCTGAAGCCTTCCGCCACCCGCCGCAAGGGAAAGCTCGATTGCCTCGCGCGCATAGTCGAAGAGATCGAGATCGCAGTAGCACTCGGCTGCCACGACCTCGTGGCCTGCAAGGGCTGCAGAGCGCGCGATGTGTCTTACGCTCTGCCCGATCAAGAGGACCTTCATGGCCCCTGGCCAACGCCTGCGGATTCGTCCCCTGACGCTTCCTCTGATGCAGCCTCCGACGCATCCGAGATCCGCTTTCCCCGAATCGTTGGAACGATCTTGATCCCGCCTGGAAACTCGCGATCTAGCCCTCGTCCTTCCATCAGCCGGTCGAGGAATATGGCAAGGGCGGCAACCTCCGAGTGCGGCTGGCCTCCAACGGCGAGGTTCCAGTCGGCCATCCCGTAGACCGCTCCAGGCACCTTCTCCGCGCCGATTACAACCATGATGTCGCAACTTTTGTAAGCCTCCTTGATCTCCGGCATAGCCTGCGCGAGGCCGAGGCCGTACATGGTGAGGTGGACGATCATCCCTCCCGCTTCCTTGAAGCGGCGCACCTCGTCCTTCCAGCGGACTCCCTGGCGCACTCGAAAGCCTCCGCCCCACCGCAAGGCCACATCGTCGAGGCTTGCAACGACGCCGTCGTCGCGGCCCGTCAAGAGCATCTCCTCAGCGCCGAGAGCCCGGGAGACGAGCCCAACGTGGGTGGTGATCCTCTTATCCCTCTCTGGCCTATGGCCAAGCCTCAGAACCACAACTCGCATGAGCGCGGGATTCAACGAGGCTCCCTATTAATCCCTTCCATAACTCCCCCACTTCAGAGTCCTCCCTCCAAAATCGATAAATCCCTTGGGCGCCGTTGGCCAGGCGATGAAGCCGTGCGAGATATGCCAAGGCAAGGGATACCACCAGGTTGGAGAGCAGCCCTGCCCAAACTGCAAAGGGACGGGTAAGACCGATTCGATCAGCCTGGGCGAGGCCAAGGATAGCGACATAAGCGAGCTCATCCAGGCTGGATCCACCCGCTGCACCGTCTGCAAGGGAAGCGGCGTGATCCCACTGACGGAGAGCTGTGAGGCCTGCGGGGGCCTTGGGCGTGGCTTCCTCTGCCTCGTATGCGGCGCGAAGCTCTCGACCAAGGGAGAGCTATGCGCAAAGTGCTCCACCAAGCCCCTCGTCCGCGTGCTCGATCAGTCCTGCGACGGCGGCGACCTCGATATTGGGGGGATCTACCAGGGCAAGGTATCAGGCCTTGCCAACTTCGGGGCATTCGTCGACCTGAACGACCGGGTGAGAGGCCTTGCCCATAACAAGTACCTCAAGAGCCAGCCGGGGGAAAATGATGCGATCTACGTCATCGTAAGGAACGTGGCCCCGAACGGAAATATCGAGCTAGAGCCAGTCGATATCAAGGAGCATCACCTCATAACCCAGGAGAAGGACCTGCCAGTGACGAAGGCAACCGACCTTCCAAAGAACCTGGGAAAGCCCGTCTGCATGAGGGGAGAGGTGATCCAGGTCAAGCAGACCGGCGGGCCCACGATCTTCACAGTAGCCGATGCAAGCGGCGTCGTCTCCTGCGCTGCATTCGAGCGGGCTGGTGTCAGAGCATATCCTGCGATAGACTCGGAGATGATGGTCCAGCTAGTAGGCGAGGTCAGCACACGGAACAACCAGGTACAGGTCGAGATAAGGTCGATGAAGCAGCTCTTCGGCGGAGATGCAACCAAGGTTAAGGACCAGATAGAGCGCTCCATCGACGAGAGGGCTGAACCCTATGACCCCCCATTGCTCATCGAGAGCGATATCATCTCCCGTCTGCGGCCCAAGATGAAGGAGGTAGCTAAGGAGATCAGAAGGGCCATATTCAAGTCAAGGCCGATCGTTCTCAGACATCATGCCGATGCCGACGGGATCTCCTCAGCTGTGGCCGTGGAGACTGCCATTCTGCCGCTGATCCGCGAAGTAGGAGGGCCTGATGCCGAGTACTACAACTACAGACGTGCCCCCTCGAAAGCCCCCTTCTACGAGCTCGAGGACATCACAAAGGACCTCACATACGCCCTCGAGGATCAATCCAGGCACGGCCAGAAGATGCCCCTGATAGTGCTCATGGACAATGGCTCAACTGAGGAAGATGTCCCAGCCATGAAGCAGGCCCAGATCTATGGGCTCGATATGATCGTAGTCGACCACCACCACCCAGATGAGGTGGTCGACCAGTATCTCATAGCCCACGTGAACCCGGCCCACGCAGGGGGCGACTTCGGCATCACGACAGGGATGCTAGGGGTGGAGATCGCAAGGATGATAGACCCCAGCTCAGAGGATAAGGTCAAGCATCTAGCGGCGATATCGGCGGTCGGCGACCGCTCGGAGGCCCCCGAGGCGGGTAGGTACATAGAGCTCGTAAAGGATCGGTTCTCCCTGGAGGACCTGAAAAAGATCGCCCTTGCGGTAGACTACGAGGCCTTCTGGCTCAGGTTCAACGATGGCCGAGGGCTCATGAATGATATCCTCTGCCTGGGCAGGCTCGACCGCCACCAAAGGGTGGTCGGCCTCCTCTGCGACCAGGCGAACGCAGCAATTGAGGATCAGCTCCGGGCAAGCCTTGGCAACGTCAAGAGCACGAAGCTTTCTAACGGCGTGATCATGAACGTCCTCGACGTCGAGAACTTCGCCCACAAGTTCACATTCCCCCCGCCTGGAAAGACTTCGGGCGAGGTACACGACCGACTATGCCTGAAGTACGACAGAAAGCCCGTCGTCACGATCGGCTATGGACCGGACTTCGCGGTGCTGCGGAGCCGAGGCGTCCTGATGAACATCCCCCAGATGGTCAGGGAGCTAAATGCCGAGATCCCAAGCGGTGGCGTAAACGGCGGGGGTCACCTGGTAGTTGGATCGATCAAGTTCGTCTCCGGCATGAGAAAGGAGGTCCTCGCAAAGCTCGTCGGGAAGATCGGCGCATGCGCTGTGGAGAAGGATATCGCAACGAGGATTGCGGCCTAAAGGGACGTGATTTCTGGATGTGCGGCTGAAGAGACGGCCTGAGAATCCCTAAATAGCTTTGCTGTCCTTGGGGCCATAGATGGCGCTCGACGAGTTGGGCATTGAGGAGCTAAGAGAGCTCTACGCCCCGATGAGGGACAAGATCCAGGCCAGGCTTTCGGAGTTTCGAAGTATCTGGGAGGAGGGACGGGATTCTGAGATCCAATCAGAGCTGATCTTCTGCCTCCTGACCCCGCAATCCAGGGCCCGGGCATGCTGGGCAGCCGTTATGAACCTCTGCGAGAAGGGGCTTCTTTGGGACGGGGAGCCGGGCCAGGTTCAAGAGGAACTGGTGGGGGTCCGGTTCAAGTATCGAAAGGCCGAGTACATCTGCAAGGCCATGGAAGGGCTCGGCCGGGAAGGCCGACTGCGCGCGACATTGCAGGAGTTCGACGACCCATATGAAGCTCGAGAATGGCTGGTGAGAAACGTTTTAGGAATGGGCTTCAAGGAGGCCAGCCACTTCCTGCGAAACATCGGCCTCGGCGAGGATCTGGCAATACTGGACCGCCATATCCTGCGAAACCTTCTGCGTCTGGGGGCGGTTCATGAGATGCCTAGCTCACTATCTCGAAGTCGTTATCTGGAGGTGGAGGCGAGGATGAGAGAGCTCTCCTTGCGAACGGCGATCCCCATGGGCGATCTCGACCTGCTGCTCTGGTACAGAGAGACGGGGGAGATATTCAAATGAGGATCTTGCGGAGCCTTAAGGAGAGGTGGGGGGCAGTCCCCCCATCTTCGGCAATCCTATCCCTTCCTGCTCGAAGGTGATGGAGGTCGGGGTGATCACTCACCCATCCAATAGTAGAACATACATGGTAATAAACATTTTGGTTTGTGTGCTATTGCACCAGCCGGACCGGACCGCCTCGCACGATGATGGGATGGATCCAGCAAGGCTCGAAGATCTGATCTGAATGCATCGGATAAAATGGAAGGGGAATGGAAAGGGAAATGGGGGGTAGTATTCCCCCGATCACATCATTCCTGGATAGCCACCCATTCCACCCATTCCGGGCATTCCGCCCATGCCACCCATGCTGCCCATGTTGGCGGCCATCATCTGCTTGGCCGCTCGCTCCTTATCCATGTTCGACCTCTTGGAGGTGATGACGTCGTCTATTCGAAGCACCATGTTGGCGGCCTCGGAGGCGGAGGTTATCGCCTGTACCTTCACCTTCAGCGGCTCGACTACGCCCATCTTCCGCATATCCACGATCTCGCCGGTGTATGCGTCCAACCCGGCGTTCTTGTTCCTCTCGTGGCTGCTCTTCAGGGAAACGAGCTTATCGATGGAGCTGAAGCCGGCGTTCTCGGCAAGCGCCTTTGGGATGATCTCCATCGCCTCGGCGAACTTGGTGACTGCAAGCTGCTCTCGGCCCTTCAGCGTTGCCGCGTACTCCCTCAGGCGAAGCGCAATCTCGACCTCCGGTGCCCCTCCACCAGCGACGAGGTTCCGGTCCTCGATCGCAGTTGCAACGGCATGCATAGCGTCGTCGAGCGCTCTCTCGGATCCATCCAAGACCTGCTTTGTGCCTCCCCGCATGAGAAGGGAGATGACCTCGGAATTCTTACAGCCCGTGATCGCCGTTAGCACACCTGCGCCCACGTGCCTCTCCTCGACGAGATCTGCCTTGCCCAGGTCCTCGGGGGTCAGAACGTCGAGGCTAGTCACGATGTTTGCCCCGGTGGCCTTGGAGAGGCGTTTTAGATCCTTCTTTGTGATGCGCCGAAACGCCATCACGCCCGCCTTCGAGAGGTAGTGCTGGGCCAGGTCGTCGATCCCCTTCTGACAGAAGACCACATTGGCCCCCGTTGCCAGTACCTTGTCCACGATCCCCTTGATGATCTGCTTCTCATGATCCATGAAGAGCTTGAACTGGTCCGACTTGGTGATCGTGATCTCCGCCTTGGTCTCGGTGTCCTTCATCTCTATCGCCACTCCGAGGAGGGCGATCTTGGCCTTCTCGATCCTTTGGGGCATGGTCGAGTGGACTCGCTCCTTGTCGATCAAGACTCCCCTGATGATCTCTGAGTCGTCCACTGACTCGCCAACCTTCTTCTCCACGGTGACGTCATCGAGGTCCACCCTCTTCTTGCCATCCTGATCCTGCACGGCAGCAAGCACGATATCCACGGCGAACTTGGCCATCTTGCCCTCGGCCGACTCGCTCTCCTTGCCGGTCATTGCCGTGATCGAGATCTTCTCCAGGAGATCACGATCATTCTCCGAGACCTCGAAGGCCATCGACCTGAGGATCTCCAGGGCCTTCTGGCTTGCCATGCGGTATCCGCTGACGATGACTGTGGGATGGACTCCCTGGCCGATCAGATCCTCGGCCTTCTTCAAGAACTCGCCTGCAAGCACTGCAGTCGTGGTGGTGCCGTCGCCCACCTCCTTGTCCTGGGCCTTTGCCGCTTCCACGATCATCTTGGCAGCGGGGTGCTCCACATCCATCTCCTTTAGGATGGTCACGCCGTCGTTGGTAACGGTGATATCTCCAAGGGAGTCCACCATCATCTTGTCCATGCCCTTCGGCCCAAGAGTGCTTCGCACTGCATTGGCAACCGCCCGGGCTGCCATGATGTTCTTGGTGATAGCCTCTCGCCCCTTATCCTGACGAGTGCCCTCCTTCAGAATCAGTATCGGCACTCCGCTAAGTCCTGCCATTATGAAATCCTCCTCTATCTTCGCGCGAGCAGGATGTTTGATCTTCTATAAAAAGGTTTCCCTACATTCGGATGCAAGGCCTGTCGGAAGACCCGGAGAGAGCGATTGGCGAGAAGGAGGCATAAGATCGATAGTGCCGATGCAGATCCCGTGGGGCCTCTCATCCCCCGCGAAGGATCGCGCCGATTTGCCGGTCCAGATCCTTTGCTGCCTTTGCGAGATCCCCGCCTCCCTTTGCGAGGATGACAAGGTCGCGGCGAAGAGGTCCGACGCGTTGCTCCGCCCCGGCCACGCCTTTTGCCGACTCCACGGCCTCTGCAAGCCGCGCCATCCTCATCCAGGCGGGATCGGGCTCCTCGATTACCTCTAATAAAGCCCTTAGGGCTGAAGCCACCTTCCGGCCCCGATCGGTGAGCTCGAGATATCGAATCCTTCCCTCAGGCCTTGCCGCTAGGAGGCCGGCCCTCTCTAGCTCGGAGAGGACCGTTGACGCATGGGGGTAGGTCGAGTCGATGCGCTTGGCAACGAGGGCGGCATACGCTGGATGTAGCTCCTCTACGGCAAGCAGGGCAGAGGCCGGCTTATCCTTGAGGAAGAGCCGCACGAGGCCGCGGCCCATCCACACCACCTAGGCGAGTCCCTCCGCCGTTGGCATGCCCATGGGGTAGAGGGGAAGGGGAGAAGCCCCCAAAGCCTCCTCGGGAAGCATTACCTCCACGTCCTTGTTGAAGTCGGCATATAACATCATGGCCTTGGTCTCGATATTCATCTCGAAGTCGCCCACAGTATCCACGGGAGGCTCAAATATATCCGGTGTCAGGGTCATGACCATAGTGAGGTCGCTCTTCTTCACGAAATGGTCCTCCTTCGTTACCCAGGCGGTCCAGGATAGCTCGCTCTGGTTGAATAGCTTGCTCATATTCATGAAGGCAACCGGCATGGATGAGCCAAGCTGCTCAGAGAGAATGGTTGAGAACGTGCTCATCTCAGGCACGACCTCGATCATGTAGCAGTCTACACCATCCACCTTCTCCGATCCAAGCAGCTTCACCTGCGAGCTGTTCATCATAGCCACCTGGTTCTGGACCATGTTCTGCTGGCTCCAGATCAGATCGGCGTTCGGGATTGAAAGCTTGGTCCAGTTGCCCTGGATCAACATGTACATGGTGTCGTTAATAATGAATGTCTTGGACTCCTCAGTCTGACTGGGCGTCGTTGGATCGTCCACGGGGACTACCGTATTGGTCGTGGATACCATCAACTCCCTTGCTGGAAGGTTCACCGCCCCTTCTCCGCGGGAGGATATCTCCACCCTGGAGGCGTTTGTCTCGTTGGATGAGTGGTTGATGAAATCCATCTTCTGCTCAACATCCATGGTAAAGCGATATGTCTCCAGGACCTTCACCGAGTCCACCATCATCTGCTTCAGCTCCGTGGCGTTGATCTGCTCCTCGCCCGGGCCCCCAATACAGCCGGCCATGGCCACCGCCGCCAGAGCCAGAACGAATAGGGTCTTCTTCATCCCATCATCTCCATAATCATCGCGACCATCATAGATATTGCCCAATCCAAGGCCTTTTCCTCAGGCCACTAGGCTCGCTATAAACTCGGACCGCATAAAGCCTTTCCCACGATGAAGATCCGCCATCACGCTCTGGAGGCGAAGACCTCCCCGGTGATCATCTCATAGAGCTTGATGTATATCCGGCTCGTCTGCTCGACCACATCCCCGGGAAGCGGCGGGATTGCTGGATCCTCCTTATGATTCTCTCGAGCCAGATAGAGGCGGTCCTTGTAGCCGGACTGCCGATAGTACTGCCTGACGTACTCCTTGCTCAGATCAACGAACTGCCCCTCTTCATAGCTCGCCTTCTCCCAGAAACGATCCTCGTCCGCGGTGCCGTAGACATCTACGACCATAGGCTCGCGGTCCTCGTCGAATGCGAACTCCTTCTTGCCGTCCACGTGGATCAGGCCTCGCGACTCAACCCTCCTCGCAACGTCCTGGTCGATCTCGATTACAATCTCTACTATATCATCGAACTCGGCCGAAGATAGGCCGGAGATCGCGAGTGCGCTCCCCCTGTCAAGCAGGCGGTCCACCCTCTCGAGCTTTGTAGATACCTCCACGAGAGGCTCGGGGAGAGGTTCACCGTACTCGATTACGTGGCCGGATGCGAATCCGATTTCAGCTGCCGATAGATCCCCGCCTGCGACCCTGTCGAAGAGCGAGCCTGCAACGTACCATCGACATATGAACTCCAGGGGAATTAGAAAGCTCCTGGAGGAGGGGGTGATCCTGTCAGTTGGGATGATCTCCACCCTCCTGACCTGCATCTGGTTTGGGGGGATGTAGCGGAGGAAATGGGTCTTGATGCCCATCTTCCTTGCCCGCTCAAACCAGTATACCCCCTCTCGACAGAGCGTCTCACCCTTATGAGGGATGAGGGTAGGGATCACCTTATCGAAGACGGATATGTTGTCGGTGAACCTGAACTCCAGATCCCGGCCGAACTCGTAGGCCTCTTTGACCTTGCCCTTCATCAAAAGCTTGCGATCCATCGCCTCAAGTAGATGACATCGAAGAGATAACCCTTTTGATGTGGGCTAACGATTGCGACCGTGTCCGTTTCGATCGAAAGATCGCCTTTTAGATCGCATGAGCTATGCCGAAGCGAAGCTATTTCTTGTATAGCCAGCCTAAAGGGGGCCCCATGGACCACCTGGACCGATATCGCCGGATCATCCCGGACTATCCCCTCTTCTGCGAGGCAATGATCCAGCCACTCCCCGTCTGCGTGCGTATAAACAGCCTCAAGACGAGCGCGGACGACCTCATGAGTCGTCTGGACAGAGCTCGCCTCTCCTATCGCAGGCTTGGATGGTATCGGTGGGGACTGCGACTCGATGGGATTCGCCCCGGCCTCCTGATCGAGCATCTGATGGGCCACATCCACCCCCAGGAGGAAAGCTCTATGATACCACCGCTCGTCCTCGATCCCCAGCCCGGCGAAAAAGTGCTCGACCTCTGCGCATCGCCTGGCAGCAAGACGACTCAGATCGCGCAGATGATGGAGAACGACGGACTATTGGTTGCAAACGATCCCTCACCTGGCCGAATAGTCGCCCTTCGGGCCAACTGCGAACGACTGGGGGCGGCAAACGTTGTAGTTACGAGGTGCGACGGCAGGGCCTTTCCCAGATATGAGTTCGATCGGGTATTGGTCGATGCCCCATGCTCCGGCGAGGGAATGGCGAGAAAGGACCTCTCCGTCTTGAAGAGATGCAACCTCAAGAGATCGTTGGGACTGCAGAGGCTCCAGCAAGCCCTCCTCGGAAGGGCCGTCGATCTTACAAGAAGGGGCGGCGTGATAGTCTATTCCACATGCACCTACGCCCCAGAGGAGAACGAGGCGGTCGTGGAAAGCGTGCTCGATAGGGTTCGATTGATCGATGTGGACATTCCGGGCCTCGCCCGCTCACACGGCCTGGATGCTTGGGATGGTAATGAATTCGGAGATTCAATGGGGCTATGTGCCAGATATTATCCGCATCATAACGATACTGGAGGATTCTTTGTCGCAAAGCTCATTAAACGCTGATTTCGAGTTGCTCGATCGAGATCGAATAGCCGACCTATGGCATTCCAGATTCGGTATGCCCCCGGATGCCTTCCAGGCTTTCAGCTTCTACAGAAAGGCAAGGATGATCTGGATGTTCAGCGAAGAGATGCTTCCGCCCTTTCGATTGGAGACAGCAGGGCTTCGGATCATGTCCATGAAAAAAGGCCCCTGGAAGCCCACCACCTATGCGCTGCAGCTGCTCGGCAGATATGCGACGAAGAACGTCGTCTCGCTGGACGAGGATGGAGCTCGAATGTTCATCGCCGGGGGGACTTTCGAGATGGAAGCTGATCTGGAGGAGGGATACGTCATCGCAACATTTGAGGGCCAAGTCCTCGGCTGCGCCCTCTACTCGAGGGGAAGGCTCATCTCCCAGCTGCCCAAGGAGAGAAGGAGGCCTGAGGATCCATGATCTCTTGCGAGAGCATCTCGAAGGAGAGATCGATCGAGCCCCCAGGGCTTGATAGGGAGGCTCTGCTCGCCCTCTGGAACCAGCCAATCCGACTCTTTAGCCTCGCAAACCTGCTGCGCGAGAGGACCTGCGGGAATCGCGTCTCCTTTGTGATCAATAGAAACATCAACTTCACGAATATGTGTGTGGGAAGCTGCAGCTTCTGCGCCTTTCGCAAGAAGGATGGCTACATACTCTCAAAAGAGGAGATACTGCAAAGGGTGGAGGAGGCGGAGACGCTTGGAGCAACGGAGATCTGCCTGCAAGGAGGCCTTCTGCCCGATATGGTCGTCGAGGATTACTGCCTTCTCTTGGAGGTGATCCGATCCCACTTTTCCCGCATCCATCTACACGCATTCTCCCCGATGGAGGTCTGGCATATGGCGAGGAACTCCGGCGTTGGCATCCGAGATGCCCTCCTGGACCTCAAGGGCGCGGGGCTCGGATCCATGCCGGGGACCGCTGCGGAGATCCTGGTCGACCGTGTGAGACAGGCGATATGCCCTGAGAAGCTCGGCTCGAGTGAGTGGTCTTATGTGGTGGGCGAGGCCCATCTCCTTGGAATTCCTAGCACCTGTACGATGCTCTACGGCCATGTGGAGAGCTTGGAGGACAGGCTGGAGCATCTGGAGGTTTTGCGCCGCATACAGGAGAGGACGGGAGGATTCACCGAGTTCGTCCTTCTGCCCTTTATCCCGGGAAACAACGCACTGGGGATGCGATCCCGAAATGCCGACCTGCTCGAACACCTTAAAATGCACGCGCTTTCCAGGGTCGCCCTCCATCCACTCATCACCAACATACAAACAAGCTGGGTGAAGCTCGGCAGGGAAGCGGCCGGGGCGTGCCTGGAGTGGGGAGTAAACGACCTTGGAGGGACGCTTATCGAGGAGAACATATCGAGGAGCGCGGGGTCATTGGAGGGCCAGTGTCTCTCCCCAGAGCAGTTATGCGAGATCATCGAGGAGCACGGCCGCGTCGCAGTCGAGCGCACAACCCTCTATGAGCCGGTCGAGAGGCCGATCCCGAGGTGGCGAGA